>Ga0194126_10002182_pt1 | contig 31983 bp, 20 predicted proteins | sample TA2KigC150mmetaG_FD_148641 | JGI IMG/M metagenome (GOLD analysis project Ga0194126, IMG submission 148641) | Freshwater microbial communities from Lake Tanganyika, Tanzania - TA2015035 Kigoma Deep Cast 150m | ecosystem: Environmental > Aquatic > Freshwater > Lake | place: Tanzania: Lake... | reverse complement strand
GCGGCGCCGAGGCCGACCGCGAGTTCGCCGCGCTCTGCGAGCGGCTGTGGGGCGGGGGCCTGGTGGTTGCGAAGCCCGTGCGCGAGGTGCTGGCCGCGCGGGGCATCGCGCAGGATTTCGACTTCGCGAGCCCGCAGACGAACGCCTTCTACGACTACATCCACCGCCGCGCGGACGGCGCGGAGATCTACTTCGTCGTGAACCGCTGGGCGCGACGGTCGGTCCAGGACACGCAGTACCGGCTGCGCGCGGACCTGCCCGACCGCCACGAGGAGTTCGAGGCGTCGTTCCGCGTGACGGGGCTCGCGCCGGAACTGTGGGATCCGATGACCGGCGCGATCGAGTCCTGCCCGGTGTGGCGCGAGGAGAAGGGGCGGACGGTCGTCCCGCTGCGCCTCGGCCCCGAGGGCTCGGTCTTCGTCGTCTTCCGCCGCGCCCCGGCCGGTCCGCACATCGCGGCGGTCGCGAAGGGCGGGCGCGTGCTGATCCCGTCCGCCGATTCCGCCCCCGGCCCGTGGCCGGCGGTGCGCGTCGCGGGCGCGGACGGCAGGCTGTGGCTCGAGGCGTGGGAGGCGGGCGACTACGAGGTGCGCTGGAGTGACGGCCGGGCGACGAAGGTCGCGGTTCCGGCGCTCCCGCCGCCCGCCGCGGCCGCGGGACCGTGGGAGGTGCGCTTCCCGGACGGCCGCGGCGCGCCGCCGTCGGTGCGGATGGAGGCGTTGTCCGACTGGACGAAGTCCGCCGACGCCGGGATCCGCCGTTACTCCGGCGCGGCGCGGTACGCGGGCTCGGTCGCGGCGCCGCCGGCGGAGGGCGTGCGGTGGACGCTCGACCTCGGCGACCTCTACGAGATCGGCGGCGCGACGCTCAACGGCCGCGACCTCGGCACCGCGTGGCACGCCCCGTTCCGGCTCGACGCCACGGAGGCCGTGAAGACCGGCGCCAACGCGCTCGAGATCGAGGTCATCAACGTGTGGGCGAACGGGCTGATCGGCGACGCGAAGCTGCCGCCGGAGAAGCGCGTGACCAGGACGAACATCACGAAGTACGAGCGCATGGAGGTGCCGCCGAGAACCTCGGGGCTGCTCGGGCCGGTGGAGCTGCGGGCGTCACGGAGGGTGGAGGTTCGAAGGGACTGAAGGGACAGAAGGGACGGAAGGGACGAAGGGCCATGAGTGAGGGGTTCATCCCGCCGCATGGCGGGTACGAGAAGCTGCTCTCGTATCAGAAAGCGCTGGTCGTCTACCAGGCGACGGTGCACTTCTGCAGGCGTTTCGTCGACCGGAAGTCCCGCACGTTCGACCAGATGGTCCAGGCGGCCCGGTCCGGGAAGCAGAACATCGTCGAGGCCAGCGTTGCGTCCGCCACGTCGAAGGAGTCGGAGATCAAGCTGACCAACGTTGCGCGGGCGAGCCAGGAGGAGCTTCGCGAGGACTACCGCGATTTCCTCCGCGACAAGGGGATTCCGGAATGGCCGAAGGAACACAAGTACGCGCGCCGGCTGGCGGCGCTCTGCCGGCAGGAGAACGCCGACTACGAGACCTTCCGCAAGGGGGTTGAGCATCCGGATCCCGCGATCCGTGCCAATGTCGTTCTCGGGCTCGTCAAGGTGACGCACTTCCTGCTGACGAGGCAGATCGAGAGGCTGGAAGAGGACTTCCTGAAGGAGGGCGGATTGCGCGAGCGGATGCTGCGTGCGCGACTGGAGGCCAGGGCGAAGGAGGCGGAGGAAGCCCAGCGGCGCGGGCGACGGAAGCGATAGGGACCCGGGGGACAACCGGGACCGAAGGGCCGCGCCCCGTCCCTTGAGCCCCTTCCGTCCCTTTCGTCCCTTGCCCCGCGCGCCCGCCCGTGCCACCCTTCCCCCCGTGACCCGCAACCTCGCCATCCCCGCCGCGGCGGCGCTGATCGTGGCGCTGCCGTTCCTGCTGCGCGAGCGGCCGCCCGCGGCGCCCGCCCGCGTCCCGGGCGCGGAGCGGGCGACGCTGACGGTCATCACGCCGCACAACGACGCGATCCGCCGGGAGTTCGGCCGGGCATTCTCGGCGTGGCACGCGGAGCGGCACGGCGCGCCGGTCGACGTGCGGTGGATCGTGATCGGCGGCACGACGGAGATCTCGCGCTACCTCGAGGCGCAGTACACCGAGGCCGCGCGCGCGTGGTGGAAGCAGCAGGGGAGGCCGTGGCGGCCCGGCATGGGCGAACGGATGCTCGACCGGAAGTTCGACGCGGCGAAGCCCCCGGCGGTCGCGCGGGCCGACGGCGAATCCGGCGAGGCGCACGCCGCCCGCGCCGCCGCCGGGGAGGCGCGCTGGCGCGAGGACCGCGACCTCTGGCTCGCGTTCCGCGCCACGGACGACCCCCGCGCGTTCACGAGCCGCATCGACGTCTTCTTCGGCGGCGGCCAGTACGACTTCCACCGCGCGTCGGGGCAGGGCCTGCTCGTCGCGCCGTGGCCGGCGGACCGCCCGCCCGCGGGGCTGTTCGCCAACGACGCGGGCGTCGACATGATCCCGGCGAAGTCCGGCGGGGAGGTCTGGCGCACCGACACCTACTTCGGCGCGGCGCTCAGCACGATCGGCATCGCGTACAACCTCGACCGGCTGGCGGACGCAGGCGTGCCCGCGCCGGCGACGTGGGACGACCTCGCGTCACCCGCGTTCTTCCGCGCGCTCGGCATGGCCGATCCGACCAAGAGCGGCAGCGTGGCGAAGGCGTTCGAGATGATCGTGCACCAGAAATGCCGCGAGGCGGTCGGCCGGGCCGGGTTCGGCGAGACGGAGATCGACGCGTTCGAAACCGCCATCGCGGCCGCGAAACTGCCGCCCGGCGCCGTGCCGCCCGGGGTGCCCGCGGCCTACCAGCGCGCCGTCGAGGAGGGCTGGCTGGACGGCGTGCGGCTCATCCAGAGGATCGGGGCCAATGCCCGCTACTTCACCGATTCCTCCAGCAAGACGCCGATCGACGTCGGCACGGGACAGGTCGCGGCGGGGCTCGCGATCGACTTCTACGCGCGGTTCCAGGAGCAGTACAGCCGCGGCCGCGACGGCCGCCCCCGGATGCGGTTCGTCACGCCCGCCGGAGGCTCGAGCGTCAGCGCCGATCCCATCGCGCTTCTGCGCGGCGCGGAGCGGCGGGACCTGGCGGTGCGCTTCCTCGTCTTCACGCTCGGCGAGGAGGGCCAGCGGCTCTGGTCCTGCCGCGCGGGCGAACCCGGGGGGCCCGACCGGTACGCGCTGCGGCGGCTGCCGATCCGCCGCGATTTCTACCCTTCGCCCGAACCCGCCGTGCAGGCCGCCCACGTGGCCCACCTCCGCCACGCCAGCGAGGACCTCGCGTCGCCGGAGATCGATCCCTACCGTCTCGCCGGCGGGTTCGTCTACCGCCCGCGCTGGACCTCCGGCCACTTCGCCGTGCTTCGCGACATCATCCGGGCGATGTGCATCGATTCGCAGGACGAACTCCAGGCCGCGTGGGGCGCGATCCTCCGCGCCGGCGGTCCGGACGAAGCCCCCGGCGCCTCGGCGATGCTCGGGCGGCTGCCCGACCGGCCCCAGCCCCTGACCTGGCGCACCGCGCTCGAGGCCGGGGCCGTCGCGGACCGGCAGGCCCTGCTCACGGCATGGACGACCTTCTTCCGCGCCTCCTACCGCGAGGCGGGTGCATCTCCGCTCCCGCGCAGCGTGACGGCCGCGGGGCGGGTGCCAAAGTAGTCCTCACGCTCCGCGTGAGGACGTCTCCGCAATCCGGATGGTCATCACGCGGAGCGTGATGACTACTATGCAGGACCACCGCCGATTTCGCGCGGGCCGACGGCCGGTGGTCCTCACGCTCCGCGTGAGGACGTCTTCGCAATCCGCATTATCATCACGCGGAGCGTGATGACTACTATGCGGGGCCGCTGCCGGTCTTGCGCAGAGTGACGGCCGGTGGTCCTCACGCTCCGCGTGAGGACGTCTTCGCAATCCGGAGTGTCATCACGCGGAGCGTGATGACTACCATGCGGGGCCGCTGCCTCCCGCGAGAACCGAGCCTGCACAGCGAGAAACGGCGCACGGACCCGGAATTTGTTTCTAATCGGCACAAAATAGCAGGTCGCCAGAGGACGCATCTCCGGTTCGTTGACCTGATCATGCCGGAGCCTCTCGGAATCTGCACGGCCAACGGGATCCATCGAACGGCCGGTCCGGCCGAAAGGGAAGCCCGCTCGGGCGTCCTTGTCGGGACTGCGCCGGACCGGGAATGTGCCCTTCGCCGGAGGGAATTTTATTGTTGATCTGGATCAGCCGTTATGCGACCGTTTCACGCCCTTCAAAGGGTTCATGCGGATCGCTCCGCGGAGGCGTGTGATATGAAGAGCTTGTCCGTCCGTGTTTCGGGTGCCGTCATGTCCGTCCTTCTGATCCTCGGGGCTTCGGCATCCCGTGCCGCAACGCTCTACTGGGACGGGAACGGCCTCGCGAGCAACAACTGGGCGACGCTCGCCGGCTGGGACACGCTGGCCGACGGCACGGGCGGCAATCCCGGCGCCGCGCCGGGCATCAACGATATCGCCTTTTTCAACGTCTCGTCGCTCAACAGCGCCATCGTCGCCGCGCTTTCAGGCAACGTGACGATCAGCGGTCTCGTGTTCAACAGCACGGGGACGACCGCGATCCGGACCGACGTCGCCAATCGGCGCATCTTTCTTGGCGAGGGCGGGATCCTCGTCAACGCCGGCGCCGGAGCCGTCACCTTCGGCATAACGACCGACGGCTACCGGGTGCCGCTGAGCCTGCGCGCGCAGACGATCGGCAGCACGCAGAGCTGGGTGAACAACTCGGCGAATCTGTTCTCCCTGAACGCCAACAACACCGTCATCTCGACCAACACGCTCGGCGCATGGGTCTTCGGCGGGTCCGGCAACATCACCATGGGCGGCGTCATCTCGGGCAGCGGGACCAACCTCATCAAGACCGGCGCCGGCACGCTGACGCTGTCCGCCGCGAACACCTATGCCGGCACGACCGGACGTTTCACGATCGCGGAAGGCCGTGTCCGCGTCGGCAACAACGCCGCGTTCAGCACGGGCGTTCTTGCGCTGAACGGCGGCGCCCTGTCGTCCGACAGCGCCACAGCCCGCGTCCTTGCGAACACCAACATCTTCGGCGGCAACGTCACCCTCGGCCATGCGACCGATTCCGGGCAGCTGACGTTGTCGGGCCCCGGCATCCTGACGGGCACGCGGACGCTGACGGTGGACAGCGCCGTCGTATACGGCGGGGTCATCGGCGACGGCGGCGGCGGCTTCGGACTGACGAAGGCCGGCGCGGGCACGCTGTCGCTGCTGGGCGCCAACACCCATGCCGGCACGGTCATCCAGGGCGGCACGCTGGGCGTGACGAACGACCTGGCGCTGGGCGCGATCGGGACGGCGCTGACGTTCGACGGCGGGGCGCTGCAGCCGGGCGTGGCGATGACGCGCATCGACCGCGCGATCGTCCTGACCGGCGCGGGGACGCTGATCGGCTCGGCCGGGTTCACGCGGTCGATCACCGGGGCCGTCTCGGGCGCGGGCACGCTGACGTTCACCGGCGGCGGCACGAACATCCTGTCGGGCCACAGCCCGAGCCTCAGCGGCGGCTTCGCGGTCAACGCCGGCCGGCTCGTGGTGACGGGCGCGTCGCCCGCAGGCACTCCGACCACCGACCCGCTGGGCACGGGCACCGTCACCCTCAACGGCGGCGCGCTCGCCATCCTGGACAACGGCGACGGATTGGGGGCCGCACAAACCCTCACCTACGACAACGACATCGTGCTCAGCACGTCCAGCACCATCCTGGTCGACCGCGTCAGCGGCTCCGGAACGGACAAGACGATCCGGATGGATCAGCTGACCATGAACGCGCCGAGCGTGCTCTTCACCAACCGGAACGCCTACGTCGTCTTCTTCGGCGGCAGCGGCGGCGCGTCGGTCATCAATACCAACGTGACGTTCGACGTTGCATCGGGCACCGTCCAGATCGGGACGAACAACAGCACCACGGCCATCGGCCAGGCCCTCACCGACGGCGCCGGCTCCTTCGGCCTGACCAAGATCGGCGGCGGCACCCTCCAGCTCGGCGGCACGCACATCGACGGCGTCCTGACCGCCAACGCCGGCACCCTGCAGCTCAACGCGACGAACAACGTCCTTCCGGGCGGCATCGTCCTCAACGCCGGCACGCTGCTGGTCAACGCGCAGGACGGCGTCCTCGGCGCGCCGGGTTCGCCCGACGTGATCGTCAACGGGGGCACCGTCGACATCCGGACCGGCTCCGGCATGCGCAGCGTGGGGCTCGACGTCGTCAGCAACGCGACGCTTGCCCTGCGCAACAACAACTCGACGATCTTCACCAACGAGAGCGTCGTCATCGAGCCGACCGCGACGGCCTTCACGTTGAATGTGAACCGGGCCGGCGGATCGAACACGGACCGGACGATGACCCTGAACGGTCCCGTGACGACCGCGGGGCCGCTGACGTTCAACGTGACGGGCGCCAACGGCTTCATCGCGGCGATCTCCGGTGCGGTCGCCTCGGTCACCCTCGGGGGCGACATCACGTTCAACCCGACCACGGCGCCCCTGATCGTCTCGCCCGGCATCTCGGATGGCGGCAGCGGGTACGCGCTGACGAAGAGCGGAACCGGGCTGCTGACCCTCAACGGCGCCAACTCGTATTCCGGCGCGACGAGAATTCTGGACGGCACGCTGGCGCTCGGCGCGAACGGATCGATCTCCAACTCGCCGTCGATCTCCATCGCGGCCGGGAAGCTCTTCGATGTCTCCGCGGTCACCGGCGGATGGACGCAGTGGGTGAACCAGACCGTGTCGGGCCCCGGCAGCATCCGCGGCGACGCAACGGTCCTCCGCGGCCGGATCGAGCCGGGCGCCTCGCCGGGCACGCTGACCTACAGCAACAACCTGGTCCTCGTCGACGCCAACGTGCAGTTCGAGCTGGCCGGTGTCGGCACCGTCGGCGGCGGCGTGAACGACCTGGTCGACGTGAAGGGGAACCTCACGCTGACGGGTGTCAGCACCAACGTCATCGTGCCGTGGGAAGGTGCGCTGGCGTCGAGCTACACGCTCTTCACCTACGGCGGGACGCTGACCGGCGGGGCCGGGAACCTCGTCGGCGAGGCGCGCGGCGTCCGGCCGGGCTACACCTTCACCTTCGACACCAGCACGGGGACCTCGATCGTCATGAACGTCGCCGGGTCGTCGTCGCCGCTGAACCTGACCTGGGCGGCGGGCAGCGGCGCGTGGGATGTCGCCACGACGGCCAGCTGGGCCGGCGGGGAGAAGTTCTACCAGCTGGATTCCGTCACCTTCGACAACTCCGGCGCGACCGCCGGGGTCACGAACGCCGTGGTGGTCGACACCCAGGTCGCGCCCGGCGGGATGACCGTCGGTTCGGACCGCGACTATGCGATCTCCGGCGGCAGTATCGGCGGTACCGGCAGTCTGACCAAGGCTGGCACGGGGCTGCTCATCCTCGGCACGAGCAACACCTTCAGCGGGGCGACGGCGATCCTCGACGGACGCGTGGTGCTGGCCAACGCTTCTGCCCTGAAGAACAGCGCCGTCAGCAACGCGGTCGCCAATGGATTGGGCTTCCGTGGGTTCCAGAGTATCGTCCTGCGGGGCCTGTCCGGCGCGGGTGACATCCCGCTGACCAACGAGGCGGCGCAGGGCGTTGCGATGACGGTCGGCGGCGACGGCGCGAGCACGACGTTCGGCGGCGCGCTGAACGACCAGGGCCTCGGCGGGTCGTTCACCAAGGTCGGGGCGGGCACGCTGACGCTGACCGGCGCCCTGAACGTCGCGCAGGGCTTCACCAACTACGCCGGGACGGTCGTCTTCGGCGCGACGGGGACGAACTCCGTCGGGTCGGACTTCCGGGTCGGCTTCGGCGCCGGCTCGTCGGGCACGATCGTGCAGAACGCCGGAACCGTGATCGCAAGCGGCGGCAACGGCCTGCTGCTCGGCAACGTCACCGACTCCGGCGCAAGCGGAACGTACATCATGAACGGCGGCGCCCTGGTCGCGACGCCGACGGCGGCCAGCCGCGGCATTCTCGTGGGCGTCAACAACGTCACGACAGGGACCTTCCATCTCGTGGACGGCATCGTGACCGGCAAGATCCTCCAGGTGTCGAGGTCCGATGGCACGGCGCCGCGGTCGGTGGGCTACTACTACCAGTCCGGCGGCACGGCCGGCTTCGCCAACGTGACGGTGGCCGGCGGCGGCGCGGTCAACAGTTCCAACAACTATGCACTGCTGGCGATCAGCAACGGAACGTTCAGGTCGACCGCCTTCGGCGGGCTGGCCAGCGGCAACGACAGCACCGGTCTCGTCCACTTCGGCCAGGGCGCGCGGGTGACGCTGCCCGCCTTCCCGACGGTGCGCGGGACGAACTCCTACTCGGAGATCACCTTCGACGGCGGCACGCTCTCGCCCATCGCGTCGAGCGCCGCCTACATGCAGAACCTGACCCGCGCCTACCTCACGGCGAACGGCGGGACGTTCGACGTCGGGGCGGGACTGGCCATCACCATCACCCAGGCGTTCGAGAACGCGGGGGTCGACGCCGGCACGCTGCGGAAGGCGGGCATCGGCACGCTGATGCTGGCCGGGGCCAACACGTTCAGCGGCGGCGCGACGGTCTCCAACGGCGTCCTCTCGTTCGCCAGGCCGTCGGCGATGCCGGCGGGCGGGACGGTGACGGGCCTGGCCGGCGCGGCCGTCGGCCTCGGCGTCGGCGGCGCGGGCTTCTACGCCTCGGCCGATGTCGACTCCCTGTGGGCCGGCACGATGGCGGGCGTGACGCTGGAGGCCGGCGCGCTCGTCGGCATCGACACGTCCGCGGGCGACTTCGCCTACGGGACCGCGCAGTCCACCCGCGGCCTCGCGAAGACGGGCGCCGGCACCCTGATCCTGACGGGCGCCAACACGTTCAACGGGGGCATCGTCCTCTACGAGGGCACGCTCAACGTCTCGAACGACACGGTCATGGGCGCCTCCGGCAGCGGCCTGACCTTCCGCGGCGGCACCCTCAAGACCAGCGGCGACATGACCTTCGACAACCGCGGCGTCACCCTGGATACCTTCGGCGTGTTCAGCCCCGATGCGGCGAAGACGCTGACGATCACCAATCCGGTCGTCGGCGCGGGCGCGCTGGTCAAGACCGGCGACGGCCGGCTGGTTCTCGCCGGTGCGAGCACCTACTCCGGCGGGACGACCAGCGCGGCGGGCGTCCTTGCGCTGGGCGGCAACAACGTGCTCGGCAACGGCGCGTTGGTCCTTGCAGGCGGAACGGTCGCGGCGGACGGCGTTGCAGCCCGCGTGCTGACGAACGCGATCAGCATCACGACCGCGTCCGGCCTGGGTGACGCCGTCAACAACGGCGTCCTGACCCTGTCCGGGCCGGTCGATCTGACGGCGGGTACGCGGTCGGTCACCAACTTCAGCGCCGTGATCCTGTCGGGCGTTTCGACCAATGGCCAGATCAGCAAGTACGGTCCCGGCACCCTGACGCTGCAGGGAGGGGTCCATGTGTGGGCCGGTGGCGATTCGAGCATGTTCGACGGCACCGTCATCCTCAATGGAGCCGCTGTGACCAACGCGGCAACCATCTTCCGCCCGAGCGCCAACCTGCCGGGCGGTCAGGCGCGCTTCGTGATCACCAACGGCGCGTCCATCGTGATGACGGAACTCAATAATAATCTGCGGGCTGGCTACCAGAGCGGCGACGGTACCCAGACGAATATCATCGACATCGCGGGGACGGTCCGGATACCGAATGCCAGCGCGTCGCACGGGCGCCTGATGCTCGGTTCGCAGTCGGCACTGGGGGTCGCCAACCTGCTGGCCGGCGGCGATCTTCAGGTCCGGTACGTGATGGCAGGGGACCAGGCGATCAACGGACAGAGCGTCCTCAACCTCGACGGCGGCGTCCTGCGTCCGCGGGCGAACGAGGCGAACTTCATCCGGAGCATCACCGCGGCGAATGTGATGTCCGGCGGCGCCTTCATCGACACGTCGGGCTTTGATATCACGATCCTCCAGCCGCTGGTGAACGGCGGTGGCGGCGGCGGGCTGACGAAGTTTGGTGAGGGCGTGCTGACGCTGGGCGGCACGAACACCTACGCGGGCAACACCCTGATCGCCGCCGGCGCGCTGTCGATCACGTCCACCAACGCACTGCCGGGGCTCTTCTCCGCGGGCGGCTACGCCGTGTCCAACGGGGTCGTCCTGGCCGTCGGCAACGTGGTGACCGAGACCGAGGTCGCCGCGATGCTTGGCACCGGCAACTTCCTGGCCGGATCGCTCATCGGCTTCGACACGTCGGACGGAACGCGCACGCTGGCCGATTCGGTCGCGGACACGGTGAACGGCGCCCTGGGCCTGGCCAAGGTCGGCCCCGGCACGCTGGTGATCACCAACGCGAACACGTACACGGGCGGAACCCGGATCTACGCCGGCGGTACGCTGCAGGTCGGCAACGGCGGGACGACGGGCGCGCTCGGGACGGGCGGCGTGATCAACAACGGCGTGCTTGCGTTCAACCGGTCCGATGCGGCCGCGGCTCTCGGCAGCACCGTCAGCGGCCCGGGCGCCCTGGTGCAGGCGGGCTCGGGCACGCTGACCATCAACGCGGCCCAGCTCTACACCGGCAGCACGACGGTGCGGCAGGGCGTGGTCACCCTCGGCTTGACCGACGCGCTGCCGACGGCCACGGCGCTGGTGCTCGGCGACGGGGCCACCGCCGGCACGCTCGACCTCGGCGTCTCCGACCAGACCCTCGGCACGCTGGGTGTCTCCAGCACGGGCGGCGCCGTCACCAACCGGCTCGTCATCGGCGCGGGCCGCACGCTGACGGTCAACGGCAACGTCGCGGTCGGCGCGAACGTCGACAACTCCAGCGCCAACCTCACCGCCACCGGCGGCGGGACGCTGGTCGTGGCCACCAACGGCGGCACGTTCCGCACGAGCCTGGTCACCGCCGGGACCGACAAGAGCGGACAGACGATGGTCGACTTCTCCGGCCTCGGCGCGTTCCTGATGGATCTCGGGACCGGCGCCATGACGGTTTCCGCCGTCGGTGACAACAACGCCAACGACCGGAGCACCGTGATCCTGTCGGCGTCCAATGCGCTCCGGGCGGCCACGATCACGGTTGGCGGAAGCAACATCGGCGCGATCAACCAGCTCCGGCTCGGGTCGGGCACCAACATCCTGTACACGGACAGCCTGAGCCTCGGCACGTTCGGCCGCGACAGCGGGCAGGTGCTTTTCGACGGCGCGACCGGCGGCCTGCGGCTGCGTGATTCCAGCGGCGCGGGCCGGGTCAACGTTGCGATCGGCACGAACAACAACGGCACGGGCTACACGGCGGCGAACACCTTCGACGTCACCGGGCACGAGGCCGATCTCTTGATCGGTTCCCTGCGAATGGGCCAGAATGCGTCCCGCAGCGGGGCATGGTCGACCACGTTCGCCTTCGATCAGGGCGTCCTCGATGTCACCAGCGTCGAAATGGCCATCGCCTGCAAGGCCGGCACGGTCGGCAATTCGCGCCTGAACATCGGCGGCGGCATCGTGAACCTCGGGTCCGTCTCCCTGTCGTCCAGTACGGCCACGGGCACGCTGGCCATCACGGGCGGGACGGTGACCCTGGCCGGCAACATCGTGAAGCAGGCGGGAGGCCGGGGCGTCCTCCTGCTCAACGGCGGCACGCTGGAGATGCAGGGCAACGCGATCGGAAGCGCGGCGGCGCCGATCGACGTCGTGGGCCTCTATTCCGGCACGCTGCGCAACGTGGCCGAGATCAACGGCGGCGCCGCGCTGACGAAGACGACGGGCGGCACGCTGACGATCGAGGGTGCGAACGCGTACACCGGCGGACTGACCGTGGCGGCGGGCACGCTGAAGTACAACGGAACATACACCGGCGGCGGGCTGATCACCGTGCAGGGCACGGCGACGCTGATGGGCACCGGCACGGTGGCGGGCGTCACCGTGGCGTCCGGCGGCACGATCAAGCCGGGCAACAGCGCCGGCGCGCTGACGACGGCGGCCCTGACGCTGGACGGCGGGGCGCTCCTGGAATTCGAGCTGGGGACGTCCAGCGACCTGATCCTCGCCGGCGCGACCCTCCTCGGCGGGGTCGACTTCGACAACTTCACGTTCCTGCCGGGCGTCGGCTTCGGGCCGGGCGTCTATACGCTGGTCAACGCGACGAGCATCTCCGGTCTCGGCTCGGGCACGACCGGGACGGTCGGCTCGTACGACGCGACCCTGTCGATCGACGGCGACGCCCAGGACCTGGTGCTGACGGTCGTCCCCGAGCCCGGCACGCTGGGCATGCTCGGCGTCCTCGGCGTGGCGGGCTGGCTGCTGCGTCGCCGGCGCGCCGCGTAGCCGCGGGCGGGGAGGGAAAAGGAAAACCGCCGCCGGTTGCCCGGCGGCGGTTTTCCTTTTCGCTCCGTGGAGCCGGCTAGTACCGGGGACCGCGGCCACCGCCGCCGAATCCGCCGCCACCACCCCCGAATCCACCCTCGCGGCGGGGCGGGCGATCCTCCCGCGGACGCGCCTCGTTCACCTTGACCGGACGGCCCTTGATCGGGCTGTCGTTGAGGGCCTGGATGGCCTTCGTCGCCTCGTCGGCGTTCGGCATCTCCACGAAGCCGAATCCGCGAGACTTCCCGGTCATGCGGTCGATGATCACGTTTGCCGACGTGACCTGCCCGAACGCGGCAAACGCCGCGCGGAGATCCTCATCCGCCACCTGGTAGGAGAGGTTTCCCACGAATATGTTCATTCCGTCCTGCTTTCCTGCTGGCCGCCCGGTCCCGCCCTGTCCGGCTTCCTCACCCCGGGGCCCGCGGCCGGGACCCTCGAGGTGACCAATGGGGGGGATTCTATACCCGATGCGAAAGGGGCGCGACAAGCGAAAAGGCGACTCCGAATGACCCCCCGAAAGGGGGGAGCGGAAGGCGCAAGGCGGGATGATGCCGGGCATTACGCCGCAGCTGTCACACGTGAGCGCAACGGGACAATCGTGACAGCCTGCCTGGGGCGCATCTCCGGTCCTGCGCAGGGCTGACGGCCGGATGTGGGCGCCAACGTCTCCGCAAGCCGGATGGTCATCACGCGGAGCGTGATGACTACTATGCGGAGCCGCCTCCGATTGTGCGCAGAGCGACAGCCGGTGGTCCTCACGCTCCGCGTGAGGACATCTCCGAAATCCGGGTGGTCATCACGCGGAGCGTGATGACTACACTGCGGAGCCGCCGCCGATCCTGCGCGGGCTGACGGCCGGCGGGCGCATCTCCGGTCCTGCGCAGCGATGACGAAGACGCCCGCCTGCCTGTCCTTTCCCGGTTTGTGCTGGCGGTCGCATGTGCTCCGTGGTATAGGTCTGTCAACTCAACGGCATCGGGCCGGGATGGAGTCTCCTCCGCGCCCGTGCAATTCGGACAACGACAGAGAAAGGGATGCCTCATGGGATTCAAGATCCCCGGACCTAAGGGTGCTGCGCTCGGAGAATTCAAGCCGCAGTGTGAAGCCTGGGTGGATGCGTTCATGGCTGGCGATCAATTCAAGGCCGAACAGGTCCGCAAGGCCATTGAATCGCAGCCGAAGTCGAAGGAAAAGGAGATCGCCCTGGCGTATCTCGACAAGAAGGCCAAGGTCGGCGTGCAATCGCGCGCCGCGGCCCAGGCGCCCGCGAAGAAGACCCCGATCGACACGATGAGGCTGGCCATCAACCTCCTGGTACTCAGCCGCAAGCCGTTTGCCGAGGCGCTGCTGGAAGCCGTCCAGTCCGACAAGATCACCGAGGCGATGCTGCAGGAGATCAAGATGGTCTGCGACTCCGCCATCGTCGCCGTCAAGCGGCACTCCGAGTTCCGCGACATCTTCCGGGTGCCCGACTCGATCAAGTAGGGCGGCGTCCCGCCCGGGAGCGCGGCCGGTGAGGGCGATCCGCGCGGACATCACCACGCTCGACGTCGACGCCATCGTCAACGCGGCGAACGTCACGCTGCTCGGCGGGGGCGGGGTGGATGGAGCCGTCCACCGCGCCGCCGGACCCGGGCTCCTGCTCGAATGCATGGGCCTCGGCGGTTGCCGGACGGGCGACGCGAAGATCACCCGCGGACACCATCTGCGCGCGCGCCACGTCGTCCACGCCGTCGGCCCCGTCTGGCGCGGCGGCTCGCGCGGCGAGGCGGACCTCCTGGCCGGGTGCTACCGCCGCGCGATCGAACTCGCGCACGAGCGCGGCCTGCGCTCGATCGCCTTCCCCTGCATCAGCACCGGGATCTACGGATACCCGGTCGCCGCCGCCGCGGAGATCGCCGTGAGGACCGTCCGCGAAGCCCTCTCCCGCCTCGGCGCCGGCATCGACGTCACCTTCTGCTGCTTCTCCCCGGGCGATCTCGCGGTCTACGAAGCGTTGCTCGCGGTGCCCGCCGCGCCGTAGGCCGCGCCCCGGGCGGTCAGGGCAGGCGCATCTTGTTCCTGTCGAAACCGGGCCGTGCGCGCGGGATCCCCAGGATTCCCCTTCCATCGCCGGGAAAGGGAGATCCCAGCCGAACGATCCTTGAATCAAGGCGAAGGCGATGCCGCGACGCACCCCCGCGACCGCAAGCGCTCCAGCGTCCACCAGCCACTCCGCGCCCCGCCGACCGAAAGGTGCCACGACCTCGAGCAAGATGCGTCCGCCCTGCCCGGGCGGTCGGTGACGCTGGCGCGGGCGCTCCGCAGCGGGTAGGATCGGGGCGCACGCCGGGCGTCGGGTCCGGCGCGCGGAGGATGGGACCGTGCAGATCTTCGCACATCGCGGAAGCTCGGCCCGGGCGCCGGAGAACACGCTGGCGGCCCTGCGCCTCGCCATCGCCGACGGGGCGGACGGGGCGGAGATCGATGTCCAGGTGACGCGCGACAACGAGGTGGTCCTCGTCCACGATGCGGACCTCCTCCGGACCACCGGCGATCCCCGCCCCGCCTGCGGCTGCTCCGCCGAGGCGATCGCGGCGCTCGACGCGGGCTCCTGGTTCGGTCCGGCGTTCAAGGGCGAGCGGATCCCGACGCTGACCGAGGCCCTCGAGGCCGCCGGCGACCGGCTCCGCCTCAACATCGAACTGAAACCCGCACCGGGCCGCCTGGACCTGGGCGACCGCGTCGCCGCGATCCTGAAGGAGGCCGGCGCGACCGGACGCTGCATCGTGTCCTCCTTCGACGCCGCCGTCCTGCAGCGGTTCCGCGACGTGTGCCCGACCGTCCCCGCCGGCCGCATCCTCGCCGGCGACTCCGCGGGACTGGACCCGACGGACGCCGGCTTCGTCAGCGTGGAGCACACCGCGATCGACGCCGCGCTCGTGAAGGCGGCCGCCGCGCGCGGCATCGGGGTCCATGCGTGGACCGTGAACGATCCCCGCCGCGCCCTGGTCCTGGCGTCCTTCGGCGTCGCGTGCGTCATGACCGACGACCCGGCCGCGCTGCGCGCGGGCATGGCGAAGGGCCGGCCATGACGTCCCGGGAACGCATCCTCGCCGCGATCGAACGCCGCGAGCCCGACCGGGTGCCGGTCGACCTCGGGGCGACGCCCAGCTCCGGCATTTCCGCCATCGCCTACGGCCGGCTCAAGCGGCACCTCGGCATGGCCGGCGGCGCGACCCGCGTCTACGACGTCGTGCAGCAGCTCGCGCAGCCCGAGGAGGACGTCCTCGACCGTTTCCGCATCGACGCCGTGGACGTCGGCCGCGCCTTCACCACGGACGGGGCCGGCTGGCGGGGCATGACGCTGGGGGACGGGCAGCCCGCGCAGTACCCGGCGTGGTTCCACCCCGTCGCCGAGCCCGACGGGTCCTGGTCGGCCCGCGCGCCGGACGGCGTCGAGATCGCCCGCATGCCCCAGGGCGCCGCCTTCTTCGACCAGACCTGCTTTCCGTGGGTCGACGGCTACCCCGACGACCTGCGCGCCGCGCTGCCGGACGCGATGGGCCGCGTGCTCTGGGCGGCGCTCGTCCACAGCCCGTGGGACCGCGCCGGCGAGCCGGACTTCTGGACACAGCTGCGCGAGCGCGCCCTCGCGCTGCGCGCCCGGACCGACCGGGCGCTGATGATCGTCTGCGGCTGCAACCTGTTCGAGTGGGGCACGTTTCTCCGGCGGATCGACAATTTCCTCGCCGACCTCTACCTCGACCCCGCGCGCGTCGAAGCCCTGCTGGACGCGCTCATGGAGCGCCACCTCGCCGCGCTGGGGAAGGTCTGCGGAGCCGTCGGCGACGTCTGTGACATCCTCCGCTTCGGCGACGACCTCGGCATGGACGGCGGTCCCTTCATGCCCCCGGACCTCTACCGGTCGCTGTTCCTGCCGCGGCACGCGAAGCTGTGCGCCTTCGTCCACGGCCACAGCCGCATGCGGACGTTCCTGCACTCGTGCGGATCCATCCGCGAGCTTCTGCCGTCCCTGATCGAGGCCGGCTACGACGTGATCAACCCCGTGCAGACCAACTGCCGCGGCATGGACCCCGCGGAGCTGAAGCGGGAGTTCGGCCGCGACATCTGCTTCTGGGGCGGCGGCTGCGACACCCGGCACGTGCTGAACCGCGAGACGCCCGCCGGGGTCCGCCGCCACGTGCTCGACCGGATGGCCATCCTCGCCCCCGGCGGCGGCTTCGTCTTCAACACCGTCCACAACATCCTGCCCGACGTGCCGCCGGAGAACGTCGTGGCGCTCTTCGACGCCGTCGTCGAGTACAACCGGGCCGGAGCCTGAGACACCGATGAAGATCCGCGAATCCCTGAAGCCGTCCGATCTCGCCGCCGCCGCCGGCCGCTTCTGGCGCCTCTCCGGGGAGAAGATCCTGCGCATCGCCCGCCGGTACGACCCCGCCGCCGGCGCGCCGGTGTTCACCGTGCGCGGTCTCTACACCGCGCGCGGCTGGACCGACTGGACGCGCGGCTTCCAGCACGGCTCCGCGCTGCTGCAGTTCGAGGCCACCGGCGACGCGGCGTTCCTCGACCTCGGCCGCGACGGCACGTTCGCGCAGATGGACGGCCACGTCACGCACTTCGGCGTCCACGACCACGGCTTCAACTGCGTCAGCACCCACGGCGCCCTGTGGCGCATGATGAACGCCGGCCGCATTCCGGAGGACGCGGCGGAGCGGCGGCATCTCGAACTCGCGCTGAAGGCCTCCGGCTGCGTCCAGGCGCGCCGCTGGACCGACCTGGGCGGCGGCGCGGGGTTCGTCCACTCGTTCAACGGGCCGCACTCGCTCTTCGCCGACACGATCCGCTCGATGCGGTCGCTGGCGCTGGCCCACCGTCTCGGCGCGGCCTTCCACGGCGAGCAGGACCGGCGCGAATCGCTCCTCGTGCGCCTCGTCGCCCACCTGCGCGCGACGGCGGAGTTCGCCGTCTACCACGGCGCCGGCCGCGACGCGTACGACGTGTCCGGCCGCGTCGCCCACGAGAGCCTGTTCAACCCCGTCAACGGGTCCTACCGCTGCCCCGGCACGCAGCAGGGCTGGTCGCCGTTCACCACGTGGACGCGCGGGCTGGCGTGGGTGATCCTGGGCTTTGCGGAGCAGCTGGAGTTCCTGGCGACGCTCGACCCCGCCGAACTCGAGCCCTGCGGCGGGGCCGCGGCGGTCGACGCGATGGCTCTGCGCGCCGCGCGCGCGACGGCGGACTTCTACATCGCGAACACCGCGGCGGACGGCATCCCGCCGTGGGACACCGGCGCCCCGGCCCTCGCCGGGCTCGGCGACTGGCGGGCGCGCGCGTCCGAGCCGCTCAACGACGGCGAGCCCTTCGACAGTTCCGCCGCCGCGATCGCCGCGCAGGGGCTGATGCGGCTCGGGCGCGTGCTGGCCGCGCGCGGGGAGGGCGCCGCGGGCGCGCGCTACATGGCGGCCGGGCTCACGGTTCTCGATACGCTGCTGCGGTCCCCGTACCTGTCCGAGGCCCCCGCGCACGAGGGGCTGATCCTGCACGCCGTCTACCACCGGCCGAACGGATGGGACCACGTCCCCGAAGGGCGGCGCATCCCGTGCGGCGAGTCGGGCCTCTGGGGCGACTACCACGCCCGCGAGGCCGTCCTGCTTGCGCAGCGCATCGCCGGGGGCGGAGACCTTGTGTTCTTCCGGTGACTCGGGAGGTTCCAGGTGTCAGCGAACGCCGAGCACCGATCACCCACCATCGAACGGCGGATGTGGAGCGGACGACGGGACAGCGGCCGCCAACGTGAGACTGGAAACCTGGAACTCGAAACTCCTCCTCCCGGCACCCGACACCTGAAACCTCCGGAGTCCCCATGATCATCGCCGATCTCGCCGCCATCGCCGGCCGCACCTATCCCGCCCGCCGCCGCACGCAGAACCTCGCGGGCGGGCTCTCGCCGATCCAGCCCGGCAACTTCGCCATGGGCCATGTGACCCTCGAACCCGACGGCGGGCAGGTGCCGTGGCACAACCAGGCGCAGGAGGAACTCTACTTCGTCATCGAGGGCGACGGGGAGATGTGCCTCGGCGGGGAGCGGCGCGAGCTGCACACGGGGCAGGCGGTCTACATCCCGCCGGGGGTGTTCCACCAGATCACCAACATCGGAAGCCGGCCGCTGCGGATGATCTACGTCTACGCGCCCGGCGGGGACGTCGCCCACTGGCGGCAGGAACTCGACGGCACCCTCCCGCGCGCCGGCCGCGAGGCGCCGCCGCTGCCGGAGGGCGCGCGGGGGCAGGGGGGGTGAGGCGATCTCGTTGGAGGGATCTGGAGGGCCCGCCTACGTGCGGGCCGGAGGTCGAATGAAGACCGAACGATACCCGGTGCGTCACCATCCAACCCACCATCCGCCCGTTGAGAAGTTCAACGAGCCGGTCGTTGTTCAGGTCAACGTGTGCACAAAGGACCGGTGCCCGCTCTTGGCGTGTGACGAACTGCATGCCCTCTGCGCCAAGGAATGGGCGCGGGCGGACTTCTGGCGCGTCGGCGATTACGTCATCATGCCGGACCATATTCATCTATTCTGCTCGCCCGGCAAAGTGCCCATACCCAGCCTTCGCCAATGGGTGGAGTACTGGAAGAGCCGGATCGCCATGCATTGGCCACCGGATCGCCCGTCTGCGGGTATCGTGGGAACGGCCGACACGGAGGTCGGCCCTCCAGGTGCAGGGGATGGAGGGCCCGCCTCCGTGCGGGCCGTGGAGAGAGCCCATGAGAAGCTGTGGCAGCGGGACTTCTGGGATACTCAGATGCGGAATCGCCGGCACTACGACGAGAAGCTGGCCTATGTGCGAATGAACCCAGTGCGAAAGGGACTGTGCCGGACGCCGGAGGCATGGCCATACCGCGGGGCTGTCTTTCCCATCAAGTGGAGATAGGGTGGCATGCGGCCGACACGACCAGGTACCGGACAGGAAGGACCCGCCTCCGTTCGCGACGGTTGTGTTGGTCCCGTGAAGCCATCGTCCGCGGTAGCCCGTGGAACGCCGATCTGCTAGAAGAGCCGTGATGGAGAGAGCAACCATGAATACGAAGTCCGGCAGCACCCTCGGCATCATCCTCAACGGCGTGACCGGCCGCATGGGGACGAACCAGCATCTCCTGCGGTCGCTGGTCGCGATCCAGCGCCAGGGCGGCGTGCGCACGCCCGACGGCGGCGCGATCCTGCCGCGGCTGATCCTGGTCGGACGCAACGAGGCGAAGCTCGAGGCGCTCGCGGCGCAGGCGGGCAACGTGCCGTGGACCACCGACCTCGACGCCGCGCTGGAGGACCCGGTCTACACGGTCTACTTCGATGCCCAGACGACGGACCGCCGGGTCGACGCCGTCCGCCGCGCGATCGCCGCAGGGAAGCACATCTACTGCGAGAAGCCGACGGCCCTCACCTCCGCCGAGGCGCTCGACCTCTGGCGACGAGCCGAGGCGGCGGGCGTGCGGCACGGCGTCGTGCAGGACAAGTTGTGGCTGCCGGGGCTGCGCAAGATGCGCGGACTGGTCGAGTCCGGCTTCTTCGGCCGGCTGCTCTCCGTCCGCGGCGAATTCGGCTACTGGGTCTTCGAGGGCGACCGCACCCCCGCCCAGCGGCCGTCGTGGAATTACCGCAAGGAGGAGGGCGGGGGCATCATCCTCGACATGCTCTGCCACTGGCGCTACCTGCTCGACAACACCTTCGGCGCCGTGCGGGCGGTGTCCTGCACGGGCGCGACGCACATCCCGCGGCGCTGGGACGAGAAGGGCAAGCCCTACGACTGCACGGCGGACGACGCGGCCTACGCGACGTTCGAGCTGGAGGGCGGCGTGATCGCGCACTTCAATTCGTCGTGGTGCGTGCGGGTCCGCCGCGACGACCTGCTGACGGTCCAGGCCGACGGCACCGCGGGCAGCGCGGTCGCCGGCCTGCGGAAGTGCTGGATGCAGCCCGCCGGTGCCACGCCGCGGCCTGTGTGGAATCCGGATGTCGACCAGCCGATCCGGTTCCACGACGGCTGGCTCGAGATGCCCGATGCGGAGACCTACGACAACGCGTTCAAGGTCCAGTGGGAGCTGTTCCTGAAGCATGTCGTCCTCGGCACGCCGTTCCGATGGTCGCTGCTCGAGGGCGCGAAGGGTGTGCAGCTGGCCGAGCTGGCGCAGGCGTCGTGGGCGAAGCGCGCGTGGGTCGATGTGCCCGACCTTGCCGCCGCGGGGGCGAAACCGTGAGCCGGCGCGTGGCGCTCGTCACCGGCGGACGCCGCGGCATCGGCCTCGGCGTCGCGACGGCGCTGGCGCGCGAGGGCTTCGACGTCGCGATCTGCGGCGTCCACGATGCGGCCGCCGACGCCGTTGCGGCGCTGGAGGCGGCCGGCGCGGCCGCGCTCTACGTGCCGGCCGACGTCTCGAAGGCGGGGGACCGCGCCCGCCTGCTGGCCGCGGTGCGGGAGCGGTTCGGCGCGCTGCACGTGCTGGTCAACAATGCGGGGGTCGCGCCGGACGTTCGGGCGGACCTGCTCGAGATGGCTCCGGAGAGCTTCGATCGGGTGCTGCGGATCAACCTCGAGGGACCGTTCTTCCTGACCCAGGCCGCGGCCCGGTGGATGGTGGAGCAGCGCGCGGCCGACCCGGCGTGGCGCGGCTGCATCGTCAACGTGTCCTCGATCTCCGCCACCGCGGCCTCGGTGAATCGCGGCGAGTACTGCATCTCCAAGGCCGGCGTTGCGATGGCCACGCGCCTGTGGGCCGCCCGGCTGGCGGGCGAGGGGATCCCGGTCTACGAGGTCCGCCCGGGCATCGTCCGCACCGACATGACCGCGGGCGTGACGGAGAAGTACGACCGGCTGATCGCCGGCGGACTGCTTCCGCAGGCGCGCTGGGGCGAGCCGGAGGATGTCGGCCGCGCCGCCGCGATGCTGGCGCGCGGCGACCTGGCCTACTCGACGGGGCAGGTGGTGATGGTCGACGGCGGGTTCTCCCTGGAGAGGCTGTGATGAAACCGGACACGCAGCGGTTCCTCGGCTGGCGGATGCTGGCCATTGCCTTCGTGTTCATGATGCTGGTCGTCGGCTTCGCGCTGTACGGCGTGCCCCGCTACTACCCGGACTGGGTGAAGGAGTTCGGCTGGAAGCGGGCGGACATCCAGTTCGGCAACACGCTGGCGAAGCTGATCGTCGGCCCGCTCTTCGGGTTCCTCGCCGGCTGGGTGATCGACCGTCGCGGCCCGCGGGGCGTGATGGTCTTCGGCGCGATCTGCGCGGCGGCGGCGCTGCTCGGCTTCAGCCTCGTCGGGAAGAGTCTTCCGCTGCTCTACGGGTTCTTCTTCCTGAACGCGATGGGCTATCTGTGCGCGGGACCGCTGCCGAACCAGATCCTGCTGTCGCACTGGTTCACCCGGATGCGCGGACGGGTGATGGGGATCGCCTACGTCGGCATCGGCGTCGGCGGGATGACGGTGCCCTGGGTGATCCACGTCCTGGTCGAGCGGTGCGGCGGGTGGCGCGGCTCGCTGCAGGCGCTCGCCGGACTGTTCGCCGTCGTGATGCTCGCGCTGGTGATCGGGGTGCGCCGGCGCCCGGCCGACGTCGGGCAGGCCCCGGATGGAGACCTCGCGCCGGCGTTGTCGTCGGGCGCACGGCCCCCGCCGGTGCGGCTCGGCCGCATCGTGCGGACGTCCGCGTTCTGGCTCCTGACCATCGGAAGCCTCATGAGCATCGGGGCGGTCGGCGGCGTGATGCAGAACCTGGCGCTGTACCTGGCCGACGTCCTGCCCGAGGCCGAGGCGAAGATGACCTGGACGCGCATCGCGAGCCTGACGCTGTTCGCGAGCATCGCCGGCCGCCTCGTCGTGGGCTGGCTCGCCGACCGCGTGTGCAAGAAGCACGTCATGGTCGGCATCTACATCCTCGACGGGTCCGCGATCCCCCTGCTGCTGCTCGCCGGCACGCAGCCGTGGGCGCTCTACGCCTTCGCGATCTGCTTCGGCTTCGGCCTCGGCGCGGAGTACATGCTGATCCCGCTGATGGCCGGCGAGTGCTTCGGCCTCGGCGCGCTCAGCCGCGTCATGGGCATCATCATCGCCACCGATTCCGTCGGCGAGGCGACCATGCCCTACGTCGTCGCCGCCATGCGCGACGCCTCCGGAAGCTACATGGGCGGCATCATCCTCCTGACCGTTCTCTCGTACGCCGCCGTCGTGGCCATCGCGCTCATCCGCTACCGCGACGGCGTCCCCGAGAGCCGGCGCGCGGTCGAGGCCGCGGACGCCTAGCCGGGCCGGTCGACCGTCCCGCGGGGTGGCCATCCGGACAAGGCGGCGTATACTCGAAGTCCGGGAAAGGTCGTTCGCATGCAGCGGTTCCGGAAAGGGCCGTGGGTCGTTCTCCTCGGGCTGGCCGTCGGGGCGCTGGCGGGTCCTTCATCGGGCCCGGTCTCCGCGCCGCCGCGGGAGGACGTGCTGGCGGCCATGCAGGACGAGCTGTACGAGGCGCTGAAGCTCACGGCGGATCAGAAGTGGGAGGAGGCGATCCCGAGGCTCGAGGCCTGCATCCGCCGCGAGCCGACGGTGCTGGTCGCGTGGGAATCGCTGGGGTGGTGCCACTGGAACACGGACCGGCGCGGCAAGGCCGTCGAGTTGTGGCGACAGCTCCTGACCATCGACGACCACCATCCGCTCCCGCACATGCTGCTGGCCTTCGCGGACGCCCATGAGGGACGCCTCGCCGAGGCGATCGGCCGCTACCGCCGGGCCCTCTCCCTCCCGATCGAGCCCCGCTTCGCGGGGCGCGTCTACAACACGAAGTTCTCCCTCGCCCGGGCGCTGCGCTGGCACGGCGAGCGCGACGAGTCCGTCGCCCTCCTTCGGGCCCTGGCGGAGGAGGATCCGCTCCGTCTCGACGTCAGGTACGAGCTGGCCCGGGCGCTGGGCGACACCGGAGCGGGCGACGAGGCCCTCTCCCTCTGGGCCTCCCTGCGCGCGAGCGAGCCCGAGTCGGAGGACTTCCGCATCGGGCAGGCGATGTGCCTCGTCGGCGTCGGGCGCGGCGACGAAGCCATGCGCCAGGTGCGCGGGATCCTGGACCGCGACCCCGGGAATCCCGGGGCCCTGTCCGTCCTGGCCGCCGCCGCCGAGTACGGTCCGCACCCCGCCGAGGCGGTCCCGTACCTGCGCCGCCTGGCCGCCGCCCGGGCGGACGACCGCGTCGCGCGCGCCGCGACGCAGGACCGCCTGATCGGCCTCCTCGTCGCGCTTCACACGGAGCGCCCGCTGCACTTCGGTCTTCGCGAGGCCGTCGCCCTTGCGCGCGAACGCGTGGCGGCCGGCGACGGAAGCGAGACGCGCCTGCAGCTGGCGGACCTTCTGCGGATGGACCAGCAGCCCGACGCCGCGGCGCGCGAGTACCGCCGCGTGCTGGGCGAGACCCACCCGGACAACGTCCGCGCGCGAAGGGGGCTGATTCTGGCGGATCTGGACCTGGGCCGCATCGGCGACGCGCGGCGCGAGCTCGTCCGCCTGCGCGAGATCGATCCGCGGGATCCGTCGCTCCATCTTCTCGAAGCGCGGATCGAAGCCGCGGCGGGAGCCCCCCGCGCCGCCGCCGCCGCGCTGGAACGGCTCGCGGAGGCCGGGCGCCGCTGCGCGATCCCGGTCCTGCTCTACCCCGATCTCGGCCACGGTGTCGGCGACGGCCGGATGCCCGCGGACGTGTTCCGGGAGCACATGAAGGCGCTCGCGGATGCCGGCTACGCCTTCCTCGTCCCGGAACAGGTCGCCGGTCGGCTGGCCGCGGCCGCCGGGGACCGCACGGCCGGGGCCGCCGATCCGCCGGCGTCCGCCGCCGTGCTGGTGACCTTCGACAATCCCGATTCCGAGACCGTCGCCCTCGCGACGGAGGCGGCGGCCGGGACGACGGCGCGCTACACGCTCTTCGTCCCCGCGGTCCAGATCGGCTATGGCGACCTTACCGCGGCGAACCGGGCCGCCCTGTCCATGGCCGTCACGTCGGCGGTCTGGTCGGTCGGGTGTGCGGTCTACGCCGGCGACGCCTCGCGGCGGACCCACGCCGTGCCCGACGGCTCGGCCATGACGGAGTCCGCTGAGGCGTTCTCCGCCCGCATCGGCGCCGCCCTGCGCGCGGGCCGCGCCGCCGTGGCGGAGGTGACCGGCGGGCGGGCGCCGGTCGCGTTCGCGCAGGCTTCGCCGGATCCCGTCTCCGACTCCGCCGCGCGCGTCCCGGGTGCGGCGCGGATCGTCCTTCACGAGGCCGCCGCGGCGCCCTTCCAACTCGGTCTCGTGCCCGGGGGGATCGGGTACGCCGTCGCCGGGGCGAATCCGCTGCGGATCTCCCGGATGCCCGTCGATCGCTCGATGACGGCGGACGACTTGATGGACACCCTTCGCGCCCATCAGCCCGGCGGTGACGCGCCGCGCGGGACCGGGGGGCGCGACCCATCCCGCGGATCCGGGGCGTGGAGCGTCGCGCCCCGCGCGCCCCATGTCCGCGCGGAGGCGTCGGCGTTTCGCGACAACCAGGATCGCCGCAGCCATCACTACGGTGTGGAGGCGGGCGCCCGTCTCTCGCCGCCGCTCGCCGTGTCGGCCCGGGCGGGTTTCGGCCGGCTCGAGCAGGATGTGCCTCCGTCCGCCGTCGAACCGGGCGGTCCGGTCCGGTACGACGAACGGTACGCCGGTGGCGGCGTGGCCGCGGACTGGCCGGGCGTCGCGCGCGCAGCGGCCGCCGTCACCGTCCGCGACTTCCATGCCGGCGCGGGCGGCGGGCCGGACCGTTCCGTCACCGCCTGGAATGCGTCCGCCGGGTTCCGTCCGCTGCCCGGCCTCGACGTGGCTCTCCGGGCGGAACACGACCAGGAGGCCTCGGCGGCGGCGGTTCGCGACGGCGTGGACTACGACGCCGGGTTCATCGCGATGTCCTACCGGATCCTGGACGAATGGGACGTGACCGCCGCCGGGGTCCAGTTCCGCTTCGCCGACGACAACCGGCGCGAGCACCTCTCCGTCGGCACCGGATGGCGACTCCACGACGCGACGGGGCTCCGCCTGGGCCTGCGCTACGCCTACGCCGACGCCGACGAGCGGAGCATCCTCTACTGGACGCCGTACCGCCTGCATCGCGTCTACGCCGAGGCCTCCGTCCGCGCGGTGTGGCAGGGATTCGCCTGCGCGCTCTCCCTGCGCGGGGGCGCGGGTCGCCAGGACGCCCGCCCCTCGACGACGGCGCCCGTTCCGGAGGAGGACTGGGAGCCCGTTGGCGGCGGGAGTCTGCGCGTGAGCCGGCCGATCGCCGCGCGCCTCACGCTGGCGGGCTCGGCGGCCTACAATCGCTCGCCCGACTACGGGGAGACCTCCGCGGGCGGGAGCCTGCAGTTCCAGTTCTGACGTGTTCCGCGCCGCCGGTCACGGCGTCGGCGCGTGGCCGACGATCCCGAACCGCACCTGCACCTCGTCCGCGACGTGCAGGAAGTCCAGATCCTTCTTCAGTCCGAAGTCCGTGCGCTTGATCCCGAAGGACGCCCGCAGCGCCAGCAGATCGCCCTTGGACTTCTGAACGCGCTCGCCCATGCGTCCCGGCATGTGATGGACGTCCACGTCGACGACGAGGGGCTTCTTCACGCCGCGGCATTCGAAATCCCCCTTCACGCGAAGCACGAACCGGCCGTCGCCCCCGCCCTTCCGAACCTCCAGCACGGACACGACGTCGAAACGGATGTCCGGATGGACGTCGATCCCGAGCCAGTCGGCTCCCTGCGCCACCTTGGTCATCATCGGGTTGACGAACGCGATCTCCGCCGCCTTGACTTCGATGAAGCCGGTGGTCTTTTCCGGCGCCGCAGGGTCGAACGTCACCTTCCCGCTCACGCCGCCCGCGACGCCGGCGATCGGCTCGAGCGGTGTGTCGAGAAGGATCTGGATCCCGTTCACGCCCTTCGGGTCCTCGAAGTCGAACTCCGCCGCCGCCGCGCGCAGCCCCGTGGCGACCGCGAGGGTCGCCGCCACGGTCCAGGCCATCATCCGTCGTTTCATGGATTGGTCTCCGCCGGTCCCCCGGCCGTTGCGGCGGGGGGCCGTTCTGCCACACCAGTACGCGCGAAGCGGGCGAACGCAAACGGCGTCCAGGGGTTGGAAGGTCAGGCCGCGGCGTTTCCAGGGGTTGGACGTTCAGGCCGCGGCGTTTCCAAGGGTTGGGCGTCCTCGCGTGCCCGCCTCCGCCAACGGCGATCGCCATCGCCTCCATCTTCCCTTCGCCGCCGTCCCGCCGCCCAAGTGTAACATTATTGAGTGCGACCGCATCCGATAATGTTACACATGGGGGCGGCCTCCCGCGGTGGAGACGGGGCGCGGGACCGATCGGCGGGCGGGTCAGCGCCGGGCGGTGACGATCGAGTGCATGCCCTCGTCGCGCCGCAGGAGGCGGACATCCGCGAAGCCCGCGGCCTCGAGGTCCTCGCGGTACTCGTCCAGCGTCCACGTCCCGCCCCCCGGCGTGGCGGCGAGCATGTTGACCGCGAAGAACGCGCCCGCGACCGGTGTCGTCCGGGAGGGATCCATCACGATGTCGCGGATGAACACGCGGCCGCCGGGCACGAGCGCCGCCGCGGCGCGGCGGTAGAGTCCGCGGTTCTCCTCGCGCGAGTGCTGGTGCACGATCGCGCTGATCCACGCCAGGTCCGCGCCGGCGGGCAGCGGGTCGCGCAGGTAGTCGCCGCCCGCGAAGCCGACGCGTTCCGCGAAACCCGCCGCCGCGATGCGCGCGCGGGCCATCGGAATCACGTCCGGCCGGTCGACGATCGTCGCCCGGGCGCCGGGGTGCGCGCGGAGCCACGCGAGCGTCCACGTGCCCGAGGCGCCGCCGATGTCGAGGACGTGCGCGACGGGCCCGGCGCCGATCGATGCGACAAGGCCGTCCGCGACCGGGCCGCTGACGACGTTCATCGCCTGGATGAACGACTCGAGGTCCGCCGCGGGACCGAGGATGCTTGGGCCCGGGTCCGACGGCGCGTCGGCACGCGCCGTCCACGCCAGCCGCGACCACCGCCGCAGGCAGTTCGCCTGGTGCAGGATCATCGGGAGCACGCAGGCCGGGCCGGCCGGATCCAGCGCGGTGCGGAGCGGGCCGGCCACCGAGTAGGCGCCACCGGTCTTCTCCAGCACGCCCAGCGCGGCCAGCGCGTCGAGCAGGATCGTCACCGCCCGCGGCGACGCCTCACACGCGGCGGCCACGGCTTCCGCCGTCCGCGGCGCGCCCGCCAGCGCTCCGAACACGCCCATCTCCGCCGCCGCCGCGACGACACACGGCGCCTGGAATCCACGCATGAGGTCCAGCAGTCCGCTGGCGTCGGGAGTCGGTTTCATGCCGTCACGTTACGTGAGCGGACCGCGCGGCGCAATCGGCGGGGCTACGATGCCGCCCCGCCGAGGACATGGGACCAGGCGGCGCGGGCGGCGGCGAGGGCGTTCGCCCGGTGGGAGATGCGGTTCTTGGTGTCCGCGTCGAGTTCGCCGAAGGTCCGGTCGTAGCCGTCGGGGATGAAGATCGGGTCGTAGCCGAAGCCGCCCGTGCCGCGAGGGGCCGGCGTGATTCGCCCCTCGATGCGCCCCTCGACGGTCTGCGGCGGGAAGCCGGGGCCGGTGAGGGCCATGACGCAGCGGAACCGGGCGGTGCGGTCCGGGCGGCCGCCCAGTTCGGCGAGCATCTTCGCGATGTTGTTCGCGTGGTTGCACGGCTCGCCGGCGTAGCGTGCGGAGTAGACGCCCGGCGCGCCGCCGAGCGCGTCGACCTCGACGCCCGAGTCGTCGGCGATCGTCCACAGGCCGGTCGCGCGGTGCAGTTCGACCGCCTTCTTGACCGCGTTCGCCTCCAGCGTCGCGCCGTCCTCGATCACGTCGGGGATCTCCGGGAAGTCGAGCGAGCTGACGAGGTCGAGGTGGGGCACGTCGAGAATCGCCCGGATCTCGCCGAGCTTGTGACGGTTGCGCGTCGCGATGAGCAGCTTCATGGCCGCGCATCATGACCTTGCCGGCCGGTCCGGCGCAACCGAAAGATGCGCATCGCGCCGAGCCCCGCGAGCAGCAGGGCCGCGGGGCCGGGCTCGGGGACGGGGGGCCGACGAAGATGTGCCAGCTGTGGGCGCCATCCGCTGCGCTCCGGGCGAACCCCGAACCGCCCAAGGCGCCTCACCGCCACCCGTCGAGCGGGACGAGGGGGCGGAGGTCGTCGGCGGGGCCGCCGGGTCCGACGGGCGAGAAGAGGACCGCGATGCGCGTCTCGCCCGCCGCGCCGGGCACGCGCACGATGAGGCGCTTGGCGCCGGTATTCGTCTTCTCGGGCTTGGGCCGTTCGGCGGATTCGACGGCGAAGGCGGCGCTCTCGGGCGCGGCGAGGCGGACGACCATTTCCCTGCCGTCCCTCCGCATCACCGCCTTGCGCGGCTCGGCGAGACGGATCTCCGCATAGGTCGTCACGCCCCACGTGATCTCCGCGGGGGTCCTGAGGGTGAACTCGTCCTGAACCAGCACCGCGCGGCGGTTGCGCGTCAGTGCGACGCCCCGCTGGACGCGGTCGGCCTGGCCCTTGTAGGCGCCCGTCAGGTCGATCCGCACCTGGCCGCCGGTCTCGCCGGAGTGGTAGCCGGCCATCTCCGCCCGTCCCTTCGGATCCTGGTCCCGTCCGGCGAGAAGGGGGACGCCATGGCTCTGGCTGTTGAGCCGGTAGTAGGACCAGCGCTGCTTCCCGAAGTAACCGGGCAGGTCGTAGTCGTCGCTGCCGAGGTCGGTGACCCAGCGGACGCCGAGGGCGTCGAGGACGAACTGGCCGAGGTCGAGATGCGCGTGGTTGACGGTGTTGTGGCCCGCCTTCACGGCGACCCAGATCGCGTCCGGGTCGTTCCACGCGCTGCGGAAGACCGCCACCGGAACGTCGCCGCGGAGGTTCGCGTCGAGCGGCCGCGTCGCGAGGACGTCCGCGCGCGCCGGGGCGTACCACACGACGTGCCAGGGCGACGCCTTTCCGGACGCGAGCGAGGCGTGTTCGTCCGCCGCGAAGGACTCGTCGCGGAACTTCCGCGCGAGCCAGAACATGCAGGCCATCGGCCGGCGCCGCGAGTTCTCGCCGCAGTCGGCGTAGTTGAAGAAGAGCCCGGTCGGCCCGGCGAGGGTCATGGGCATCTGGCCGGCCTTCGAAAGGCCCGGCGTGCGGCCGAGACCGAAGTCGGCGCCGATCGCGGTGTCGAGGGCGTCGAGTCCGAACGCGGTGTAGTCGGTCGCGTAGTTCCAGTAGCCGGGTCCCTCGCCCCAGTTGCCGTCGGGCGCGTAGGAGGCGAGCGCGCGCGGCAGCGAGCGGACGGCGTGCGGGAGGATGAAGCGCAGCGGCTCGGGGGCGACGTCCCCGATCGCCAGCGCGCCGGCCAGCATGCCGCCGTTGCAGACCTGGTTCCAGTTGTGGTCGCACTTCGCCCACCAGCCGCCGCCCTCGTAGACCTTGATGCCGGGCTCGAGCCCCAGCCGAACGACGGCGCGTTCGATCGTCCGCCGCGCGTCCGCGTCGAGCGCGTCGAAGGTCCAGTCGTAGCCGACGGCCATCGCGCAGGTCATCTCGGCGGTGTCGAGGAAGTGCGACGGGTTCCAGTCGGGGAACGCGCAGGCCTTGAGCAGGAAGGCCCGCGCCGCGCCGGCATACGCGCGGTCGCCGGTCCACCGGTAGCCGAAGGCGAGGGCGCCGATGTGGTTCAGGTAGTCGCGGCTGACCGTCAGCAGGCGCGGGCCGATCAGCTTGTGGTCGCGCGGCTTCGCGGACTTCGACTTCGCGGTCGCGGCGAGCGCGTCGTCCACGTATCGCTTCAGGCGCGGGTCGGTCGCGGCCTGCGTCCTGAGTTCCGCCAGGCGCTCCGCCGTCAGCCACAGCCGCGGATGGCCCGCGCGCAGCATCGCCGCCGGGTCGCGCGTGCCGCCGGCCGGGGCGGGCGGAGCCGTCTCCGCCGCGCGCGCCGCGGCGACCGCCGCCAGCGCCGCCGCCAGAATCCCTGTCCTCCGCCGGATCATCGGTGTCGCTCCATGGGCAAGGAGACCACGGATACCACGGACGGCACGGAGGGGGAAGCCCGGCGGGGGCGATCAGGGCGATGGGGCCGGCGGCGGGGCGTCGAGGGCGGCGAGGAGGAAGGCGGCGATGCGGTCCTGCCAGCGGCGGTCGGTGATGGCCTCGGTGTGGTCGGCGCGGGGGACGAGCCAGAGGGTCTTCGGCTCCTTCGCCGCGTCGAAGAGGCGCTTCGAGTGCGAGCAGGGGATGACGCGGTCCGCCTCGCCGTGGAGGAACAGCAGCGGGACCGGCGCGATGCGGCCGACCGTGGGGCCCGGGCTGTAGTCGTCGCCGATGACGGCGAGGGACAGGGGGCCGCGGAGCGCGGCCAGCACGGGCATCGCGCCGATCTTGTCCTCGACGATGGACCGGTAGGAGAAGAAGGCCGAGTCCGCGACGACCGCGCGGACGCCGCGCGTTCCCTCGCGGCCGAGCACGGCCAGCGCGTTGGCGGCGCCCAGGCTCTGGCCGAGCACGACGACGCGCGTGCGGTCGACATCCGGCCGCGCCAGCACGTGCTCGAACGCGGCGAGGGAATCCTCGTAGACGCCCCGGCGGTCCGGCGTCCCGTCCGACGCGCCGTAGCCGCGGTAGTCGAAGGCGAACACGTTGAACCCGCGCGCCGGCAGCCAGTCGACGAACGAGAAGTGGGCCGTCATGTTCATCGCGTTGCCGTGGAGGTGGACGACCGTGCCCGTCGCCGCGCCCTTCGCCGGGACGAACCAGCCCGTCAACGCCGTGCCGTCGCGGCTCGCGAAGCGGACCTCCTCGAAGGCGAGCCCCGAGTCCGACGGCGAGCCGTGCACCTCCCGGTCGGGGTAGTAGAACATCCGGCTGACGCAGCCGGTCATGGAGCAGAAGAGGACGACGACCACGAGGCCCAGCACGAGGCCGCCCGCGATGCGGGCGAGGGAGGCGAGGACCGCGCCTGTCAGCGTGTCGTGCACGGGCCCCGTCTCACGGCTTCGGCGTCGTCGTGTCCAGCTCCGCGGCCAGCGCGGCGATCAACTCCCGGAGGCCCGCGGCTTCCGGTGCGCCGCCGGCCAGGGCGGCGGCCCGCTCCAGCGGCTGCCGGGCGGCCTCCCGGCGGCCGGCGCCGGCCAGCGCCCGCGCGGCGCGGTAGAGGCAGTCCGCCCCGCCGGCCTTGTCGCCGGCCTTCTCGCGCGCGTCGGCGGCGGCGAGCAGGTCGGCCGCGACCCGCCCGGCCTGCGATGCGCGTCCGCGGAACCCGGCGGCCTCCTCGAAGGCGTCCGCCGCCGCGGCGGGGAGGTCGGCGGCGAGGTGCAGGCGGGCGCGGGTCTCGGCGATCCACGCGAGCAGCGTGGCGGGATCGCCGGGTCCGGCCAGGCGCGCGGCGGTGTCGAGGGCGGCGCGGGCGACGTG
>Ga0194126_10002181_pt1 | contig 31988 bp, 29 predicted proteins | sample TA2KigC150mmetaG_FD_148641 | JGI IMG/M metagenome (GOLD analysis project Ga0194126, IMG submission 148641) | Freshwater microbial communities from Lake Tanganyika, Tanzania - TA2015035 Kigoma Deep Cast 150m | ecosystem: Environmental > Aquatic > Freshwater > Lake | place: Tanzania: Lake... | reverse complement strand
ACACCAAGATGGAGATGATCTCCAGAAGAGCCTTCGGGTTCCGAAACTTCGAGAACTACAGACTTCGCGTGAGGGCCTTGTGCTGCTAACGTCCAAACGCCGCTGCCCCCGTCTTTGGGGAAGAGCCTCGGCGTGTTGGATTTCATGCTGGTGCCGGAGGAGGGAGTCGAACCCACACGCCCTTGCGGGCGGCAGATTTTGAGTCTGCTGCGTCTGCCATTTCGCCACTCCGGCGGCGATTGCGGGGCTTTGGTAGCAGGTGTGCGGGCGGAGAACAAGTGCGAACGGCCGGGTCAGGAGCAGACGCCGCGGAGGATCCAGTACAGGACCGCGGCCAGGACGGCGGAGATCGGGATCGTCGTCAGCCAGGACAGGAAGATCTTGCGGATCACGGACATGTCGATCGCGCCGAAGCCGCGGGCGAATCCGACGCCCATCACCGCGCCGACCAGCACGAAGGTGGTCGAGATCGGGAGCCCCATCAGGGAGCAGACGAGCACCGTGGTGGCCGTGCCGAAGGCGGCGGAGAACCCGCGGGTGGGGGTGATCTCCGTGATCTTCTTGCCGACCGCCTCGATGACCTTCCGGCCATACATGGCCAGTCCCAGCACGATGCCCACGCCTCCGAAGGCCAGCAGCCACAGGGGGATCGTGGTCTTGGCGCTCACCTCGCCCCGGGCGGCCTGCACGATGCCCGCAATGGGGCCGATGGCGTTGGCCACATCGTTGGCGCCATGCGCGAACGACATGTAGCAGGCCGTCAGCACCTCCATGCGGCCGAACCAGCCCTCGACCAGCCTGTACTGCGTCTCGGCCGGGCACTGGCCCGTCGTGCAGATCTCCCGGTGCTTCCGCGCGACCCCCGCGTGGACGAACCACGCCACCATCCCGGACAGCAGAAGCGACGTCGCGATGTTCGTCGCGCGCAGAGCTCCTGCGGCCATGGCGGGGCACAGCCCGCGGAGGAGTGTCGGGAGGATCGTCGAAAGCAGGATGTAGCACACCGCAGCCGAGGCGACGGGCACCGAGATCTTCGCCCGGGCCACCGGCGATTCGGCCGCCAGGATGAACTTGCGAATGGCCAGGTACAGAAGGAAGGCGATGATCCCCCCGATGACGGGCGAGATGAACCAGCTTGCCGCGATCCGCCCCAGCTTGGTCCACATGACCGCCGAGGGGCCGACCGCGACCACGCCGAAGCCGATCACGGCGCCGATGATCGCATGGGTCGTGGAGACCGGCTGGCCCAGGAACGTCGCCAGGTGGAGCCAGAGCGAGGCCGCCAGCAACGAGGCCAGCATGCCGTGCGCGAACAGCATCGGGCTGCCGGTGAAGATCTCGGGGCGCACGATGCTCCCCCTGATGGTGTCGGCCACGTGCGACCCGGCGAAGAACGCGCCGGAGAACTCGAAGATCGCGGCGAGAACCAGGGCGCGGCGGAAGGTCAGGGATCCCGATCCGACCGAGGTTCCGAATGCGTTGGCGACATCGTTGGCGCCGATGTTCCACGCCATGTAGAACCCGAAGGCGAGTCCCAGCCCGAGAAGAAGGTCGGAACTCATCGTCCTAGTTCCGGACGATCATGAGGCGCAGGTTCTTGCCGGCGTTCTCGGCGTGATCCGCGATCTGTCCCAGCGACAGGCACAGCTTGTCCATCAGGATCACCGTGATCGGGTCGATGCCCGGCGCGGAGTAGTAGAGGCGGGCGACCTGCCGGTTGAGCCGGTCCGACTCCCACTCCATGCGGTAGACGGATTCGATCCGCACCAGGGTTTCATCGATGTCGCGGCCCTCAAAGCCCTCCTTCTGGAGCGAGGCCACATGCTGCGCCAGTCCGAGGAGGCATTCGCTCAACTGGACGACCTTGTCGACGAGCTCGAGGAAGGCCGCCGCCACGTCCGACGGGAGGCTCAGGGAGCGGAAGGAGGCGGCCACCGCGAAGTTCTGCGCCTTGTCGCCGATGCGGTCCAGCTGCCGCACGACGGCCAGGATGTCCTCCCGCTGCGAGGAGAGGAACATCCGCCGGGGCAGCTTCTGCCGTGCGCGGTCCTTGATGACATCGGACTCCTCCTCCAGCCGCGAGATCGAGTCCTGGAGGGCGCGCAGCCGTTCCATGTCGCCGGCGAGCACGGCATCGGCGATCGGCCGGATCAGGGCCACGCACTCGTGGATCTTCCCTGCCAGCGCGGTGACCAACTCGAACGGCGACTCCCCGAAGATCGTCCCAAGGTCCTTCATGTCAGCCTCCTCCCGCCTCACGGAGTCCTAACAGAAGTCTAACGCAGGAACAATGCCGGACTCATGTATTAGGAACATCGGTCGCATCCGACTCGCCCCTCCGGGGGCAGGCTGATAGGATGCCGCCGATGGTCCGGGCGCCTTGGATCCCGCCCGGCCGTCGGAGGGTTCCCGACCATGGGGTGCCACTTGGAACAGACCGCGCAGCAGGATATGGACCGGATCGGCGATGCGATCACGCGGATGGCCGCGCTGAGTGCGCAGGCCCTTCGGGATGGGATGCGCGCCCTCGCCACGGGCAACCGCATGCTGGCCTACTCGGTGATCATCCGGGACCAGCGGATCGATGCGATGGAGAAGACCATCGACCGGCTCTGCCTGGAGTTCCTCGTGCGGCAGCAGCCGGTGGCCGGTCTCCTGCGTTTCGCCTACGGCGCGATCCGCGTGAACCTCGAGCTCGAGCGCGTCGGCGACTACGCGGAGAGCATCGCGCGGCAGGTTCTCAAGCTGATCTCGCTGGGGGTCCAGGTGCCGACCGAACGGTTCGCGGAGATTGCGGATCTCTCCGTGCCGATGCTGACCGATGCCGCGCGGGCCTTCGTCGCGCGCGACGCGGAACGGGCCCGCCTCGTGATGGAGGTCGAGGAGACGGTCGACGGCCTCAAGAGCCGTCTCAACCAGGACCTCGTCGAGCGCTTCGGCTGCAACCAGATCCCGTTCGCGGCGCTGAACGCGTGCATGATGATCGCCCGCAGGCTCGAGCGCGTGTCCGACCAGGCCCGGAACATCTGTCGCGAGACGGTCTACGCCAGCACGGGGGAGGATGCCCGGCATCCCGACTCCGGCGTCTACCGGGTCCTCTTCGTCGAAAGCTCGGGCGGGAACCGCGTGGCGATGGCGGAGTCGGCGGCGCGGAGATTCGGCGGCGAGGCCTTCCACTTTGCGTCGGCGTCGCTGGATCCCCAACCGGTGGCCGCGCCGACGGCGGAGTTCCTGCGCGCGCGGGGGGCGGACGCCGTGCCGGGCGTGCCCCACGGGCTGCTCGAGGTTCCGGAACTCGACCACTATCACATCGTCATCGCGCTGGACGCGGACGTGAAGCGCGTCTTCCCCAAGCACGCGCGCCGGATCGTGTTCCTCGACTGGCCCGTCGCCGATCCCGCCGGGACGTCCGGCGGCGCCGCGGAGGTCCGTGCCGCGCACGAGGAGGTCGCGCGGTTTCTGGACGGCCACCTGCGGGACCTGGTGGACGCCATCGGCGGCGTCGACCGGCCCAACGCCGGGCCCGGGGGCGCCTGATCCGTGGGCGTCGCCTCCTCCATCCGTTTCGCGGCGGCGCTGGCCGCCGTCGCAGTCCTTGTCGCCGGCTGCGGGGGCGGGGGCGGGACGGCGTCGGGGCCCGGGGCCCGCACGACGATTGCGAACATCGGGTCCGACACGATGCTGAACCTGGCCGCGGCGTGGGCGGAGGCCTACGATCGCGTCGATCCGTCGGTATCGGTCGAGGTCTCCGGAGGCGGATCGGGCCAGGGCGCGGCCGCGCTGATCAACGGAAGCTGCGACGTGGCCAACTGCAGCCGCAAGCTGGAGGAGAGGGAGGCCGGGGAGATCCGCTCGCGGCGGAGCCGGGAACCGAAGGAGCACATCGTCGGATACGATGCGCTCTCGATCTTCGTTCACCGCAGCAATCCCCTGGAGGAGATCTCGGTCGAGGACCTCGGCGAGATGTACCGGGACGGCGGGACGATCACGCGCTGGAGTCAGATCGGGGTCACGATCCCGGGGGCGAAGGGCGACGCGATCATCCTCGTCAACCGCCAGAACAGCTCGGGAACCTACCACTACTTCAAGGAGGCGGTGGTGGGGAAGAAGAACGAGTTCCGGCTCTCCGCGCTGCACATGAACGGCTCGAAGGATGCCGTCGAGTTGATCGCGAACACGCCGAACTCCATCGGGTACTCGGGGATGGGCTACGCGACGCCGGAGGTGCGGCAGGTGCGCGTCTCGCGCAAGCGGGGCGAGCGGGGCATCGCGCCTTGCGCCGTGAGCGCGCTGGACGGGTCGTATCCGATCGCCCGCCCGATGTTCATGTACACGGCGGGCGAGCCGGAGGGCGCCCTTCGGGCCTACCTCGAGTGGATCCTGTCCCCGAAGGGGCAGGAGATCGTGGAGTCGACCGGCTACGTGCCGCGGCCGGCGCGGTAGCCTCGCGGGGGACACGGGGATGGCGGAGCGCCGAAACGGGATGGAGATGGTCGCCGAGAAGGCGATCGAGCTGCTGATCCGCATCTGCGGCATCAGCGCGATCGTCTTCGTCTTCGGCATCTTCTTCTTCGTGTTCCGCGAGGGCGCCCCGGCGCTGGCGAAGATCGACCTCGGCGAGTTCCTGACCGGCGGGAAGTGGATTCCCACGTCGCACCAGCCCCGCTACGGGGTGGGGGCTCTCATCGTCGGGACGCTCAGCGTCACGGCCGTGGCGATGGCCATCGCCGTGCCGTTCGGACTGGGCGCGGCGGTGTTCGTGTCCGAGTTCTGCGGCAGGCGGACCCGGGAGACGCTCAAGATCGTCATCGAACTGCTGGCGGCGATCCCGAGCGTCGTCTGGGGCTTCATCGGGCTGAGCGTGATGAGTCCGCTGCTCATCCACGGCTTCCACGTTCCGGTGGGCGTCAACCTCTTCAACGGGGCGATCCTGCTGGCGCTCATGAGCGTGCCGATCATGGTCAGCATCGGCGAGGATGCGCTGAAGGCCGTGCCGGACTCCTACCGCGAGGCCGCCCTCGCGCTCGGCGCGACCCGCTGGCAGACCGTCTGGCGCGTCCTGGTGCCCGCCGCCCGGAACGGCCTGCTGGCCGCGGTCCTCCTCGGGGTGGGCCGGGCGATCGGCGAGACCATGGCGGTCCTGATGGCGACGGGGCATTCGATCCGCATCCCCGAGACGCTCTTCGACCCGGTCTGCACGCTGACGGCGACCATCGCGGCGGAGCTGGGCGAGACGTCCAAGGGGTCCACCCACTACCAGGTGCTCTTCCTGATCGGCGTCCTTCTGTTCAGCATCACCTTCGTCGTCAACCTGGCGGCGGATCTCGTCGTCAAGGGGATCCGGAAACGCTGATGTTCACCGCCACGCCCCAGGTCCGAAGGAAGGCCCGCACGGAGGCCGCGGCGCGGACGTTCTTCGCGCTGATGGCGGCGGCGATGGTCGTGCCGCTGCTGGCCATCGTCGGCTACGTCGTCTACCGCGGCTGGCCGGTGCTCTCGTGGACCTTCCTCACGACGAACCCGACGCACGGCGGCACGCAGGGCGGGATCTGGTCCGCGCTGGTGGGCACGATCTACGTCGTGTTCCTCTCCCTGGCCATCTCGGCGCCGATCGGCGTCCTGGCCGCCGTGTACCTCAACGAGTACGCGAAGGACACGTGGTTCACCCGGGTCGTGAACCTCGCCGTGGTGAACCTCGCGGGCGTGCCGAGCATCGTGCACGGACTCTTCGGCGTCGGCGCCTTCGTCTACTTCCTGAACGTGAACGGGGGCAAGAAGTCGATCCTCGCCGCGGCGCTGACGCTGGCGGTGATGACGCTTCCGGTGATCGTCGCCTCAACCAAGGAGGCCCTCGCCAGCGTTCCGGTGGCGTTCCGGGAGGCCTGCTGGAACGTCGGGGCGACGCGATGGCAGACGATCCGCCGCATCGTGCTTCCGAATTCCATCAGCGGCATCCTGACGGGCGTGATCCTCCAGGTTTCGCGCACGGCCGGCGAGACGGCGCCGGTGATGCTGACAGGCGTGACGACGTGGAAGATGATCGAACAGACCGGCCTCTTCCTCTACCACCCGATCACCGACCAGTGCATGGCGCTTTCGATGCACCTGTACTACATCCAAACCCAGGCCAGCGGGGCCCCGAAGGCCCTGCCGTTCGCGATCGCCGCGGTGCTCATCGGCGCGGTGCTCGTCGTCAACGCGGCGTCCATCGCCGTGCGCGTGGCCCTGCGATCCCGGCGGAAATGGTGATGCGATGACGACCCCGGCCCCCGCCATCGACATCCAGGACCTCCGGCTGGCCTACGGTCGCCGCGAGGTGCTTCACGGCATCTCGTTCCAGGTGCCGCGCCACGCGATCTTCGGCATCATCGGTCCGGCCCAGTCGGGCAAGACCTCGCTGCTGCGGTGCCTCAACCGTACGATCGACTTCACCGCCGGCGCGACGACGAGCGGGACCGTGCGGGTCGAGGGCGCCGATGTCCGCTCGATGCGAAACGTCTACGAACTGCGCCGCCGCATCGGGATGGTCGCCCCGCTGCCGGTCGGGCTGCCGCTGTCCGTCTACGACAACGTCGCGTTCGCGCCGCGCGCGGCCGGGGTGCGGTCGAAGTCCGAGCTCGACGGCCTGGTCGAGACCTGCCTCCGCCAGGCCGCGCTGTGGGACGAGGTCCGGGACCGGCTCGACTCGCTCGGAACGCGGCTTTCCGGAGGCCAGCAGCAGCGGCTGACCATCGCGCGGGCCCTCTCGCACCGGCCGGAGATCCTCTGCCTGGACGAGTTTTCCATCGCCATCGACCCGGTCACGACGATGCGCATCGAGGACGTGCTGAAGGAGCTGTGCCGGTCGATGACCATCGTGCTCGTCACCAACCTGACCCAGCAGGCCCGCCGGCTCGCCGACCGCACGATGTTCCTCTGGAACGGGGAGGTCGTCGAAACCGGTCCGACCGAGGTCCTCTTCGGCGAGTCGCCCCGCGACCCGCGCACGCGCGACTACGTCCGGGGGGTGTTCGGATGAGCGACGCACCCGTCCACGGCCTGACCACGCGCGGCCTGAACCTCTGGTACGGGACGTTCCAGGCGCTGCTCGACGTGAACCTCGAGATCCCGCACGGCCGGATCACGTCGATGATCGGCCCGTCCGGCTGCGGCAAGACGACCCTGCTGCGCTGCTTCAACCGCGTCAACGAGCGGTACGGCTACGTGAAGACGACCGGGGAGATCCGGATCCTCGGCAAGAACATCTACGATCCCGACGTCTCCCTGATCGAGCTGCGGAAGTCGGTGGGGATGGTCTTCCAGCGCCCGAACCCGCTCCCGTTGTCGGTGTATGAGAACGTCGTCTTCGGCCTGCGCATCCACGAGCCCGGCGGGCGCCCGGGCCGCGGCGAGCTCGACGCGGCGGTGGAGAAGGCCCTGGGCGAGGTCGGTCTGTGGAAGGACCTGAAGGACCGCCTGCAGGTGCGCGCGACGACGCTCCAACTCGAGCAGCAGCAGAAGCTGTGCATCGCCCGGCTGCTTCCGCTCAAGCCGGAGGTCATCCTGATGGACGAGCCCTGCTCGGCGCTCGACGTCGGGGGCACGCGGGCGATCGAGGACCTGATGTTCGAGCTGCGCGGGCGCTACACGATCCTGATCGTCACGCACAACATGTCGCAGGCGCGGCGCGCCAGCGACGAGTGCGTGTTCATGCTGCTCGGCCGCGTGATCGAGCACCGGCGCACGGAGGACCTGTTCCTGACGCCCTCCGACCCCCGGACTGCGGAGTACATCGAGGGCCGGTACGGATAGCCGCGCGCCGCCCGGATTGCGTTTGGCGAACCCGGGCCTATACTGCCGAAGATCGCAGCCATGAATGTCACATCCCAAGTCGCCCGTCACGTTCGCGCCCGCCTCGTATCCGGCGTCCTGCTGCTGGTTCCGCTGGCGGTCAGCTTCTGGGTTCTGCGGATCCTCTTCCGCCTGATCCTCGGCTACGTCCGCCCGGTCGCCGCGCTGATGTCGCGGATCCCGGTTCCGGAGTACGTCGTGGGGCTGCTGGCGGTTCTGACCCTGCTGCTGCTGATCTACGCGGCCGGCACGCTGACGCGCCTGGTGCTGGGCCGGCGCCTGGTGGCGTGGGGGGAGTCGCTCCTGGTGAAGATCCCGATCGTCAAGACGGTGTATTCGTCGACCAAGAGCGTCGTCGACATGCTGAGCAACAAGAACCGGAACGCCTTCAAGTCCGTCGTCCTGATCGACTTTCCCCGGCCCGGATGCAAGGCGATCGGGTTTCTCGGCGGCGAGGGGACGGGTGCGGACGGGCGCCGCTGGTGCCGGGTCTTCCTCCCGACCACGCCGAACCCGACGTCCGGCTTCCTGCTGCTTCTGAACGAAACCGAGGTGACCCGGACGCAGATCACCATCGAGGAGGGCATCCGGATGGTCGTGTCCGGCGGCGTCCTGGTTCCCGAGGAGTTCGAGCGTCTGGAGGTTGCCGCCGCATCCGCTTCCGCGCCGCCCGACGAGGAGACCTGACATGCCGGACCCCGTGGATCTCGTGGATGGCCTTCCCAACGTCTGCGGAGCGGAGTTCCCCGGCGGGGCATCGGCGGCCCCCGCGGGCGCGGGCTCCGCGGCGGTCTCGGACGGCATCGAGGCGGGGTGCGCGATCGCGCTGCACATGCACCAGCCGCACATCCCCGCGGGCGGCGGCGACCTGCAGACCGCGTCGATCATCGGCAATCTCCAGCACATGATGGAGAACCAGCACACCGGCGACAACCACAACGCGCCGGTCTTCCGCTGGTGCTACAAGCGGATGGGCGAGTTCGTCCCGGCGCTGATCGACGAGGGCCGCGAGCCGCGCGTCATGCTGGACTACTCCGGGACGCTGTTCTGGGGCCTGCGGCAGATGGGGGCGGACGACGTGTTCGACGCGCTCCGGCGCATCACGTGCGATCCGCGGTATGCCCGGGCCGTCGAGTGGCTCGGAACGCCCTGGGGGCACGCCGTGGCCCCGTCCACGCCGGTGCAGGACTACCGGCTGCATGTCATGGCGTGGCGGCACCATTTCGCGTCGATCTTCGGCGCCGATGCGCTCGCCCGCGTTCGCGGTTTCTCGCCCTCGGAGATGGCGCTGCCCAACCATCCGGACGTCGCCTTCGAGTTCGTGCGGACGCTTCGCGAGTGCGGGTACGAATGGGTACTCGTGCAGGAGCACACCGTCGAGCAGCCCGGGACCGGGCACGGCCCCGCGGCGCGTCACCTGCCGCACCGGCTCGTGTGCCGGAACTCGAAGGGGGAGACGGCCTCGATCGTCGCGATCGTGAAGACCCAGGGCAGCGATACGAAGCTCGTCGCGCAGATGCAGCCGTGGTACGAGGCCCGGTCGATCGCCAGGGCGGACCTGGGCGGGCGGCGGGTGCCGCAACTCGTGACCCAGGTGGCGGATGGTGAGAACGGCGGGGTCATGATGAACGAGTTCCCGCCGAAGTACCACGAGGTGGTCCGGGAGGCCTCGGGCGGCCCGCACCCGCTGCTGAACGTGTCGGAGTACCTTGCGCACCTGTCGGCGGCGGGCGTGTCCTCCGACGCCTTCCCGGTGATCCAGCCGATCCACCAGAAGCGGATCTGGGACCGGATGGCACCCGGCGACGGGCCGGAGCGGCTTGCCGCGGCCATCGAGGAGGCGCGGCGCGAGGACCACCGCTTCCACATGGAGGGCGGGAGCTGGACCGGCAACATCTCCTGGGTGCAGGGGTACGACAACGTGCTCGGTCCGATCGACCGGGTCAGCGCGCTCTTCAGCGAGAAGGTGCTCCGTGCGGGGATCTCGCCGGCCGAACCCCGCTATCGCCGGGCCCTCGTCCACCTGATGCTCTGCCAGACCTCGTGCTTCCGCTACTGGGGGCAGGGGGTGTGGACGGACTACGCGCGCGAGTTGTGCCGTCGGGCGGAGGCCATCCTCACGTCCGAGTTCTGAGCCGCCCGCCCGGCCTAGCGCGCCTTCCGGGCCTCCGCCTTGCGCAGCGCATCGGTTGCGTCGTTCGTCCTCCCGCCGGCCCGGAGCGCCTCGGCCAGCGCCGCCCATCCCTGCGGAGACGAGGGGAATCGCGCGACGAAGGTCTGGAGGACGGGAAGGGCTTCCGCCGGCCGGCCCGCGGCCATGGCCGTGATGCCGACATTCAGGCCGAGCGGGGTCATGGACGGGTCGCCGCGGAGAACGGACCGGAAGATCGCCAACGCTTCGGCCGGGTGCCCGAGGGCGGAAAGAGCGACGCCCGCACCGAGAAGCCGCGGCGGCGGTGCAAGGCGCCGTCCGGCATCGATGGCGGCGGCGTGGGGGGCCGCATCCGCGCGCAGGCGGTCGAGACCGGCCCCGTGAAGATCCCGGCCTGCGATCCAGGCCGACGGATCCCGTCCGGCCGGCAGCAGCAGAAGGCTGATGCCATCGAAATAGGCGAGCGACCAGCGACCGCCCGCGATCAGTCGCTGTGCCGCATGGGCGGCGCCGTGCGTCAGCGAGTTGAGGAGCACCGCGTCGAGGTTCCACTGGGCGGACAGCGCCGCCTGGGATGCGGCATCGCCGGAGAGAAACCGCGCGACCGCCGCGTTGAATTCGTCCGTTCGCAGCCCCTCGCGGAGGTCGGAGAAGACGGGGCGTCCCGGCAGGCGCCACGCAAGGCACGCGCCGTCGGCGGGCAGGCAGAAGACCCGGGCCGGGGCTCCGGGCCGGGCGAGCACGTCCGCCACGCCCGAGGCCAGGTGGACGTCCTCGGCCGCGAGTCCGAATCGCGCGAGGCTTCCGGATCGCCGGATCTGTCCGGGCATCGTGGCCAGGGCCCCGATCGTGGCGGCAAGGACCGGCACCAGCGCCGCGGCGGGCGGTATCCCCCGCGGGTAGCGGAGAAGGCTGCGGACCATCGACGCCGCGCCGCCGGCCGTCTGCAGCAGGGAAAAGGCGAGGAAGGGCAGGACTAGCACCGCGAAGAGCGGCACGGCCTCCGGGGCCTTGAAGAGAACGCCGATGCCGAGGAGGGACACGGCCAGCGGATGGGCGGGCAGAGGCTGGCGCGGTGCGATGAGACCCACGGCGCAGACGATGAGAACGGCGGTCAGCATCGCCTGGGTCCACGGCGCGACATGGTAGGGCGCGGTCGACGGAAGGAGCAGCATGCCGCCGGACGTGAAGAGCTCGCCGGCATGGGTGAAGACGAATCGAAGATGCGCCGGCCCGTAGGGCGTGGCCAGGCAGGCCGCGGCGAGGGCCAGTGGCAGGCCCATGCGGACCTGAATCCGGGCCTTGGGGACGCCGGGAAGGGCGCCGCGCCGGTACTCGGCCCATGTGGCGACGGCCGCAACGGCGGCGATGGCGGGTCCCAACAGCGCCGAGGGATCCAGGTTGAGCCACAGGATCTGGAGGGGGACGAGGATGCCGTAGTCGCGGCGCGGTTGCGGCGGCCCGGTGAGGATGAGGATCATGGCGGCGGCCAGGGGCATCGCCAGCACGGCGGGCGTTGCGTCCAGCCGGGGCGCGATGGATGCGGTCAGCAGCACGCAGGCCATGGCAATCGCCGGCGTCGGGGCATGCCGGAGTGCCGCGCGCCCGGCCAGGAGGAACGCGAGCGCGACGGCGGCCGTCTTGGCGAGGATGACCAGGGCCGCGCCGCCGGTCTTCCACGCCAGGAACAGCAGCACGTCGTGGAGCCATCGCACGTCGATCCACGGCTGCCCGGCCGCGGTGAAGGTCCAGGTATCGGACCGGGGAAGCCCGGCGTCGAGAATGGAACGGCCCGCGGCGAGTGCGCCCCAGAAGGACGGGACGGCGATCGTCCGCAGACAGGCGAAGGCGACGACAAGCCCGGCGGCGGCAAGGCAGATCCGTCCGCCCGTTCGGGACAGCACTCCAGGGAGCGAGGAACCGGTGCTCATGGGAGGTTGCAATTCTAGAAGCGGTAGGAGATGCCGAAGGCGATCACCGGCCACCAGCGCGGCAGGTCGTCTCCGACGTCATCCGCCTCCTCCGCGAGCTGCGCCTGGAAGATGGGATTGGACGAGGCGGTCCCGTCGGCCGTGAGGTCCATCGTCGGGTCGCTGGCGAGGATGTACACGCCGAGGTCGAGCGTCACCGTCCACCGCCCGTCGCGGCTGACCGGGTTGCCGAACCCGATCCCCGCGTAGTAGGCGAGCTCGTCGGTGTCGGCGTCCCCGCGGATCGTCCCGATCTGGCGGGGGGTGAACGTCATGCCGCCGATCTCGGTGTTGGCGGTCGGCGTGGCCGTGCCCTCGTACTCGTTGCCGTTGTAGAAGACGCCCGCGCTCCAGCGGAACCCGCCCTGCGCGACATGGAAATCGAGGATGAGGCCGATATTCCGGAAATCGACGGCGACATCATACTCGACGTCGCTGAAGTCGCCCCAGACGCTGAAGCCGCCCAGATGGCCGACCGCCCTCAGGTTGACGTAGTCGCCCAGTCCCACGGCGTACTCGGCGCCAAGGCCCAGGGTTCCGAGGCGCAGGCCCACGGCCTGCGGAACGCCGTCGTCCCGCGGCGCAGGTGTCGCTGCGCGACCCTCGACCGCCATCCACGCCGCCACCGCCAGCATCCAGATTCGTCGCATCGGCCGTTCTCCGCCTCACGCCCGCCTCGTGGGTCATCTTCGGCCCGCGGTGGCGCAAGGTCAAGGACAAGCAGGGCAGACGAATCTTCCTTGGCGGCAGGGGTGCCGTCCGGCCGGCGGGGCGCGGAGTCGCGGGTGGACGCAGGAGCCCTTGAGGTTGCGGGGGTGCGTCGCGACAGCGCCTTCGCCCTGATTCAAGGATCGTTCGGCTGGAATCTCCCTTTCCCGGCGATGGAAGTGGAATCCGGAGGATTCAGCGCCCATGGCGCGATTCGGACGGGAGCACGATGCGTCCGCTCCCGGACAAGCCGTTGACGGGGTCCCGGCGGGGGGTAGAATGATGCCATGTCACCTTGGCTTCTCAGCGGGGTGGGCCTGCTCGTGTTAAGCGTGCTCGGCGGGGTCGTCGCGGTGGCGACCGGTCTCCGGTCGGCCCGTGGACCGCGCGAGCGGGCGTTCGTCCGCCGGGCCTGCATCGCGAGTTGGGCGATGGTCGCGCTCTTCATCGTCGCCGCCTTCACGCTGCCCGCGCCGTACCACTGGATCTCGGCCGTCGTGTTCGTCTTCGCCGTTCCGGCGGCGATCTACCGGTGGACGACCCAGCGCCAGCTGCTCCGCGAACTTGAAGCACGGGAACGCCGCGCGGCGGAGGGACCCGACGAGTCCGCGCCGGCGGGGCGATGAGCCGGGCTACGGGGCGAGAAACCGGCCGCCGCGAGCGCCCGTGACGCGACCCGCCCGGATCGTCACCGTTCCGTTCACCACGAGGGCGTCGACCCCGGCGGCGAGTTGATGGGGCCTGGCGTAGTCCGCGGTGTCCCGGAGCGCCGCCGGATCGATCACGACGACGTCGGCCTTCACGCCGCCCGCGATCCGGCCCCGGTCCGCCAGCCGGAACTGGTCGGCAGGCAGCGAGGTCATCTTGCGCACCGCCTCGGCGGGGGGCACGGTGCGTCCGTCGAGGGAGGCCCGCAGGAACCGCGGGAAGGCCCCGTAGTTGCGCGGATGCGGGTGATCGTGGCTCAGGGGGCCCTCGGGCGAGCGCAGGGATCCGTCGCTCCCGATCATCACCCAGGGTTCGGCGAGGATCCGCCACATGTTGTCTTCGCTCATGCCGTGGAAGATGCCGCCGGTGCCGAGTTCGTCGGTGTCCATCAGGTGCAGGGCGGCGTCGACGGGCTGCAGGCCGAGGGCGGTGGCGACCTCGCGGATGGGGCGGCCCGCGAAGTCGCGGTTGGCCGCGTGGCGCGTTGATCCGATCGTGAGCCGGTCCCAGTAGTCGCCGTCGCCGCGCGAGGCGAGCATCTCGTCCCGGATGCGGGCCCGCAGCGCCGGGTCTCGCAGGCGCGCGAGGATCTCGGCGCGCGAACCCGCGGCGGCCCAGTCGGGGAGGATGACGTCGAGGTCGGTGCAGGATGCGGTGTAGGGGTAGCGGTCGGCGGCGACCTCGAGTCCCTCGTCGCGTGCCCGGCGGATCCGGTCGAGGGCGCCGTCGATCAGCCCCCAGTTCGCGGGACCGGAGGTCTTCAGGTGCGAGACCTGCACGCGGCAGCCGGCGGCCCGGCCGACGGCGAGAGTCTCGTCGATCGCCTCGAGCAGGCGCCGCCCCTCGCTTCGCATGTGCGAGGTGTAGATGCCGCCGTGCGCCGCAACGACGCGCGCGAGCTCCTCGATCTCCGCCGCGGGCGCGAACATCCCCGGGGCGTAGACCAGGCCGGTGCTGAGCCCTGCGCCGCCCTCGTCGAGGCTTCGGTCGAGCAGGCGGCGCATGCCGGCGATCTCGTCCGGCGTGGCATGGCGGTCCTCGTAGCCCATCACGCTTGCACGAAGGGTGTTGTGCCCGACCAGCAGCACGACGTTCGGCGCGGGCCCCACGGACTCGAGCAGCGTGCGGTAGTCTGCGACCGTGCTCCAGGTCCCGGGATAGGTCTGCGTCTGCCAGTCGGAGGGCATGCGGCATACGCCGAGCCGCGGTCCGGCGGAGGCGCCGCAGTTGCCGACGACCTCCGTCGTGATGCCCTGGAAGATCTTGCTCGGGGCCGACGGCTCGATCAGCAGGTAGGCGTCGGAGTGGGAGTGGACGTCGATGAAGCCCGGGCAGACCATTTTCCCGGAGGCATCCACGGTGTCCCGCGCCTCGGCGGCGGAGAGATCCCCGATGTCCCCGATCCGGTCCCCCGCGATGCCGATGTCCGCGAACCGCTCGGGGCCGCCGGTGCCGTCCAGGATGCGGCCGTTGACGATCTTGAGGTCGAACATGCGACCGGCCGCCTCTCAATCCGCGGCCGGGGGCGTTCCCGGCGGATCCGCCGGAACCCCGGCGGGAGCCGTCCCGGGGGCCGCCTCGCCGCCCGTCGCGGCGGGTGAGGCCGCGCCGCCTCCCAGAAGGGCCACGACCTCGGTCTGAACCGCCTCGAGGTCATCGAGCCGGAGGCGCGGATCGACGATCACGAAGGTCTCCCCCGTGCCGCGGTGCTCGTAGATGCGGCGCCGGTGGCCGTTCTCGAGAATCTGAACGTCGCGCTCGATCAGCAGGCGCTTGCGCTCGAGCATGACGGCCAGCACGAAGATCGCCGAGAGCTTCGTGTCGTCCTTGGATTCGATCAGGTGGCGGAGGAGCGATTCCGCCGTCTCCTTCTTCAGCGGCTCCTCGACGGGCGGAGGCTGGTGGTAGACGGTCCGCCACGCGCTGACCGCCTCGCCCGGCGCCTGGGGGGCGCAGGCGGAACACAGGTCGCGGCGCATGTAGCCGGCGCCCGGTTCCATGCTCAGCCGCGAGGTCAAGGACTCGCCGTCGGCGAATGCCTTGCCGCAGCCCTCGCAGTGGGGCGACGCCGCCCGCACCTGCCATTCCGGTTCGTTGAACGAGGCCATCGTGGTTCACCTTCCGCGACTGGCGCGGAGGCGACATGAAGCGGGATCGGCCCGCGGTTGTCAAGCGCGGGCCGTCAGCCGCGGCGGTAGGGGCGCATCTCCGGTTCATTGACCTGATCGTGCGGGCACCTTCGTCATCGCGGCACAGGACCGGAGATGCGCCCCTCCGGCCAGTCCCCCGCGCAAGATCGGCGGTGGCTCCGCATGGTAGTCATCACGCTCCGCGTGATGCCAATCCGGATTCGGAGATGTCCTCAGGCGGAGCGTGAGGACTACGTTGGAGCCCGCCCCCGGCCGTCACCCTTCTCAGGACCGGAGATGCGCCCGCCGGTAGAGGAGGGCGTTGTCGCGACGGGCCTCGAACGCGCGCGACGCGCGACGCCACCCGGCGGCGATCGCGGAGGGCGTGCGCCCGTCCCGGAGATCCCGCCGGAGGGCGTCCGATCCGGCAAGCTGGTCGAAGAAGCCGGGGCGGACGCCCTCCGCGCCCCAGAGGCGTTCCGGGCCGTGGACGGCCCCAATGGCGGCCAGCAGCGCGGCCGCCAGGCGCACCGGGCGGAACGACGCCGGATCGGTCACCGCGATGCGAAGTCCGGCGGCGGGCCGTCCTCCGGCCGTGTACCGGTGGACGTGCAGCCGCGCGCCCGGGGGATCGCGCCGCAGGCGTCGGATCACCGCGGCGGGATCCATCCAGGCGGCCCCCAGCACCTGGAACGGGATCAGTCCCGTGCGGTCGCAGTCCAGCGAGGGCAGGGCCTCCGTCCACACGGTCGCCGCGTAGGCCATGGCGCTCTCCCACGACCGGATGCCCGGCGAGGGCGGCACCCACGGGGGCGCGCCCCGGCCGTCCGGACGCCGGCCCGGCCGCCAGCCGCGGAGCGGCGCCACGCGCAGGTCGAGTTCCAGCCGGAGAACGTGCCGCAGCCACCGCGCCGTCTCGCCGGGCGTCATGCCGTAGACCAGCGGCGAGGGAATGCTGCCGACGAAGCTCCCGAACGCGGGATCCTGCATCGGACCGTCGACGACATGGGGCAGGGGAACGGGCCGGTCGGCGACGATCACGGCGACGCCGGCGGCGGCGGCGGCTTCCATCACCGCGCGCAGGGTCGACACGTAGGTGTAACAGCGAACCCCGATATCCTGCAGGTCGAAGACCAGCACGTCGACCGCCGCCATCATGGCCGGCGTGGGCCGGCGGTGCTCGCCGTAGAGGGAGAAGACGGGGATGTCCAGGTCCGGATGGCGCCCCGACGCCACGGCTTCCCCGGCGCCCGCCGTGGCGAACAGGCCGTGCTCCGGCGTGAAGACCGCGGCCAGCCTGCGTCCGGCCGCACGGGCGAGAAGGTCGATCGCATGCGCGCCGCCGGCGTGAACGCTGGCCGCATGGGCCACGACCCCGATCCGCGCGCGCCGCGGCAGGCCGCCGCGCGCAAGGAGGCCGTCGAGCCCGGTCTGGAATCCGTCCGCCATGCCGCCACGTTCCCCGGCCGCCGTCCGCGAAGCAAGCCGATTCTCCGCGTTTGCGCAGGCCATCGTCCTTGCGTACGATGGGCCCATGCGCACTCCGCTCCACGACGAACACGTCCGCCTCGGCGCGAGGATCGTTCCCTTCGCCGGCTGGGACATGCCCGTGCAGTACGCGGGCATCCTGGCGGAGCACGAGGCCACCCGCACCGGCTGCGCCGTCTTCGACACCTGCCACATGGGCGAGTTCGAGGTCTCCGGACCGACGGCGGAGGCCGACCTCGAACGGCTGCTGACGCAGCGCGTCGGGACGATCCGGGAAGGACAGTGCCGTTACGGCTACCTGCTTCGCGACGACGGCGGCGTCCTCGACGACCTCACCTGCTACCGGTTCGGACCGGACCGTTTCTGGCTCATCGTCAACGCCGGCACGCGTCCCGGGGATGCCGACTGGGTCCGCGCGCACCTCTCGCCGGCCACGACGTTCCGTGACCTGTCCGATGCGACGGCCAAGCTCGACGTGCAGGGCCCCGTTTCGCGCGCCGTGGTCGAGAGGGCTTTCGAGACGCGCCTCCCGGACCTCGGCTACTTCCGCTTCGCGACGCTCCCGCTGGCTGGGGAGTCGTGCGTCGTCAGCCGGACCGGCTACACCGGCGAGTGGGGCTACGAGATCTACTTCCCTGCCGCCCGCGCCACGGACTTCTGGCGGCGCCTCCTGGAGTCCGGGGCGGCGCCGGCGGGGCTCGGCGCCCGCGACACGCTCCGCCTCGAGGTCGGCTACCCGCTGTACGGACACGAGCTCGGCACGGACCGGACGCCCGTGCCGGCGGCGCGCGGGGCGTTCATCGACGTGACCAAGAGGTTCATCGGCTGGGCGGCCGTGGTGCGGGATATCGAGGAAAGCTGCCCGCGCTACCTTGCCGGCCTGCGCCTCGACTCGCGGCGGGCCGCGCGCGCGGGCGATGCCGTGAAGGCCGACGGCGCGGACGCGGGCGTCGTGACGAGCGGCAGCTACGCTCCGAGCGTCGGGGCCGCCGTGGCGATGGCCTACATCGACGCGAAGCTCACGCGGCCCGGGGCGCGCGTGACCGTCGAATCCCGCGGCGCTTCGCTGGGCGCGGAGGTCGTCAGCCTGCCGTTCTGGACCCAGGGCACCGCCCGCGGCGCACCGGCGGGTGCGTCATGACGCGAACGGGCTCCGGCCGCATCGCCCTCGCCGCGTCCATCGTCCTGGCGCTGCTGTCCGCGATCGCCGGCGCACGGGGCGCCGATTCGCCGCAGTGGGGCGAGCGATTCACCCGCAACATGGTCTCGCCCGAGACCGGGCTGCCCGCCGCCTTCGATCCGTCGAACGGAACGCACGTCGCATGGACCGCTCCGCTGGGCGACCAGACCTACGGCAGTCCCGTCATCGGCTCCGGCCGCGTTCTCGTCGGCACGAACAACGAGGTGCCGCGCGACCCCCGGAGGGGCGGCGACCGGGGCGTGCTGATGTGCCTCGACGAGTCCGACGGCCGCCTCCACTGGCAGCTTGCCGTCCCGAAGCTGACCGGCGACATCTACCTCGACTGGCCCCGTGCCGGCCTCTGCTCGGCGCCCACCGTCGAGGGCCGCCGCGTGTACGTCGTCAGCAACCGGGGCGAGCTTCTCTGCCTCGACCTCGACGGCATGGCGAATGGAAACGACGGGCCCTTCGCCGAGGAGGGCGCCCTGCTGACGCCGGAGGGGGAGTCGCGGGTCGATGCGGGTCCCCTGGATGCCGACGTGATCTGGCGGCTGGACCTCAAGGAGGCGCCGGGCATCTGGCCGCACGACTCCACCCACGCGTCGGTCCTGGTGGACGGCGACCTCCTCTACCTGAACAGCGGGAACGGGGTCGACAACACGCATCGGAGGATCCGCCGCCCGGACGCCTCCACCCTGATCGCGGTCGACAAGGCCACCGGTCGCCTCGTGGCCCGGGACGAGGAACGCATCGGCCCGCGCATCGTCCACTGCCAGTGGTCCTCTCCGTCGCTCGGCGAGGCCGGCGGCCGCCGCCGGCTGGTTCTCGCGGGGGCCGATGCCGTGGTCTACGCGTTCGAGCCCCTGGCGGGGCTTCCGCCGGCCGGCGCGCCCGCCGCGGCGCTGTGCCGGGTCTGGCGGCACGATCTCGACCCGGGGACGGTCAAGGATGCCGCCTGCGAGCTGAACGGGAAGCGGGAGGCGGGCGGCCCCTCGACGATCTTCGCGATGCCGGTCTTCGTCGGCGGACGCATCTACACGACCGTCGGCGGCGACCGCTGGTGGGGCAAGCGCGAGGCGCGTCTTGTATGCATCGACGCGGCGGATCCGGACGGGGACGGGACCGTCGCACTCCTCTGGCAGCACCCGCTCGCCCGCCACTGCATGTCGACGCCCGCGGTGTCGGACGGGCTGGTGTTCATCGGCGACTCGGGACGGATGCTCCACTGCGTCGATGCCGCGACCGGCGCGGGCGTGTGGGAGCACGATCTCGAGGGCGAGGTCTCCGGGTCCCCGCTGGTTGCCGACGGGAAGGTGTACATCGGAACGCAGCGCGGACGTCTGTACGCCTTCGCGGTCTCCCGGGACAGGCGGATCCTCGGAACGACCGATCTCGGGAGCGCCATCTGGGGAACGCCGGCCGCCGCCAACGGGACGCTCTACGTCGCGTCGATGAAACAGCTCCACGCCGTCCGATCCCGGCCGGACTGACGGGGTGCGACACGGCCGGCGGGCGCCCGCCCGATCAGTACTGGATGGCGACCATCCGCGTGACGAAGGTGTTCGTCGCGATCGCCTCGATGTGGCCGTCGGCAAAGGCGAAGTTCGCCGCGTGATCCGCCCCGAGCCTGTGGCGGAAGGCCACGGAACCGCCGCGCCCGTCCGCGCCGGTCACCGGGAGGACGGTCTCCGCGTCGTTCGGGTTGGTCGAGCTCGCCGCCGCAACGAACGGGGCCAGCAGGAGCAACTCCGTGTTGGAGCCGTCCTCGGTCTCGTTGCCCCGCTGGGGCCGGTCGCCGATCAGAAGCACGCCCGACGGCCGCTGGACGTCGCTGGGCTTGTAGCGCGTCGCCGCATTCCCCAAGAGCAGCGGGTGCCCGGCGTAGTTGATCGACTTCCGGGCGTTCGCGCGCGACGGGCAGACGAACAACTCGAGGATGCCCGTGTCCTTGACGTAGTTCGTCACGGCATTGACCCAGTTGACATCGACAGGAATCGGAGGGTAGTACCCGCGCTGGTTGCGCTGGTTGTGCTGCGAGTAGAGGCTGACGGCCTGCGAAAGCTGCTGAAGGTTCGACGCGCACCGCGTGCGGTTCGCGTTGCCCAGCCCCTTGCCGATCATGGGCACCGAGATGGTCATCAGGATCACGATGACCCCGATCACCACGAGCAACTCCACCAGCGTGAACCCCGCCCGCCGTCCGTACGAACCGTTCATGGTCGAAGCCTCCGCGGCATCCATCCGCACGGGCAGCATACCGCGCCGCACCCCCGGCCGCACGCCGAAAGATGCCGCCTCTTCTCATTTCCTCCTGCGTGGGGTAGATTCCCTGCGTTCACCATGGCGCCGGGAACCACAGAGCATAGGGTGAGCGGGGTGGAGGGCACGCATGCCCTGGCCGCCGCCCTCGCGGCCGACCTGCGGCCCGGGGATGCGATCGCCCTTCATGGCGACCTCGGCGCGGGAAAGACCACGTTCGTCCAGGGCCTGGGCGCCGCCCTGCGCGTGCGCGAGCCCGTGACCAGCCCGACGTTCACGCTGGTCAACGAGTACCGCGGCGCCCTGACGCTCTACCACGTGGATCTCTACCGGATCGACGGCGAGGCGGAGGCGGTGGACGCCGGAATCGGCGACTGCCTCTCCGCCGGGGGCGTCACGCTGGTCGAGTGGGCCGAGCGGGCCCCGGGACTGATGCCCCCGGGGACCATCCACATCGATATCGAACCCGGTTCCGACGAGGAATCCCGCGTGATCCGGATCCGACGGGGAGAACGGCCGTGATGCGCGTTCTCGGCATCGAGCTCTCGTCGCCCCGCGGCAGCGTCGCCCTGCTTCGCGATGACGAGGTGGTGCGCGAGATCGTATGGGACGAGGCGCCGCGGGACAGCCGGCGGGCCTTCGACGCCCTCGCGACGATCCTCCGCGAGGGGGGCGTGGCCGCGGCGGACATCGACCTCTTCGCCGCCGGGCGCGGTCCCGGGAATTACTCGGGGATGCGCGTCGCGCTCACGGCGGCCATGGCCCTCGCGATGCCGGGAGGGCGCCCGTTCCACGCCGTCGACAGCGGGGCGGCGCTGGCCGACGCCGTGTTTCAGGAGACCGCGGCGGACGACGTGCTCGTTGCCGGCGATGCGCGGCGCGGCCGGTGCTGGCACGCTTCGTTCCATCGCGCCCACGACGGATCCGCCGTCGCGGTGACGCCCTGGGCCCTTTGCGATGCGGCGGACCTGGCCGCCCGGGTCCACCCCGCCGGCGTGGGCGCGTCGTCGGATTGGGAGAGGCTCGCGGCCGCCGCCTCGCTCCCGGGCGCGAGGGGGGCCTGGATCGAGCGCAGCGTCCACCCTTCGGCCGCCGCCGTCGCCCGGCGTGCTCTCGCCCGCTGGCGCGCCGGAGAGCCCTCGGAGCCCCTCACGCCCCTCTACCTTCATCCGCCGGTCGCGGCCGCGGCCTGTGACGCCCGCATTGCGGCCGCACCGGGCACGGCGTAGATTCGGGCGGCATCGCGAGGTCGCCATGAAACGACTCCAACGCGGAAAGCTCGGCCCTCTGACGGGCGCACTCCTCGGCCTCGGCCTGTGCGACGCCGGGGCGGTGGTCATCGCCGGGGGCAACGGGCTCGGGAACACGAACGCGCCGGCGGACGACCCGGGCTGGGCCAACGTCGGGCGGTTCAACACCGGGCAGAACAGCGCCGTCTACCTCGGGAACCGGTGGGTTCTCACCGCCTACCACGTTCTCTCCAACGACCATCCCAGCCAGGTGCTTCTCGCGGGATCCTGGTACGGGCTCGACACCAACTCCTGGACGCGCATCACCAACGCCAGCGGCACCCGCGCGGACATGGTCCTGGTGCGCACTACGAACGCGCCGCCGCTGGCCGATGTCGCACTCCGCAGCACCCAGATCCCGAACGGCGCCGGGCTCGTCATGATCGGCAACGGGAGACAGCGTCATCCGACCAACAGCTATTGGAACGCGATCTGGCAGGAGACCAACGAGGCGGCGGGTGTCCACACGGGCTTCCTGATGACCGCCGGCTACCTGACGCAGCGGTGGGGATCGAACACGATCGACAACCTCTACAAGAGCGTCAGCGTCGGCGACACCTACTACGGCGTCACGACGACGTCGTTCCGCGTCACCTTCGACGAGGGGGCCGGAGCGAACGAGGCCCAGGCGGTGATCGGCGACTCCGGCGGGCCGGTCTTCTACAAGTCCGGCAGCACCTGGCAGCTCGTCGGAATGGTGTACAACATGAGCGTCGTGTCCGGGCAGCCCTGGCCGTCGACCGTCGTCTACGGCGACCAGACGTGGTCGGCGAATCTCACGACCGCCGCCTACTACGACCAGCTCAGCGCCGCCATCCCCGAGCCCGCGGGCGTCGCCCTGCTGGTTGTATCCGCGCTCGTTCTCCGCGCCATCCGCCGCCGCCGTCCGGCGGGTTGAGCCTGCGCCGCCGTCCGGGCCGTCCGTCGTCCTTCCGCCCCGCATTCCGGGCGCCCATCCTTCCGTCCTTCCATCCGTCCGCCGCCTCGTACTATCATCCGCCCCATGCGCTTCGGGCTTGTCCATGTCCTCCTCCTGGCCGCGGCCGTCCGCGCGGCCGCGCTCGGGCCGCACGAGGTCCTGCTCCTCGTCAACGAGACCTCGCCCCTGTCGGTCGAGATCGCCAACCGCTACGCCCGCGACCGCGGCGTCCCGCCGGAGAACGTCGTCCGCCTGGCGCTGCCGGATTCCGTGCGGGCGGCGGAGGCGGAGATCACGATCGACGACTTCCGCGCCCTCATTCTCAAGCCCGGGCGCGAGGCGGTGGCGGGGCGCGGCCTGGGTGACCGGATCCTCGCGTGGGTCTACTCGGCGGACTTCCCCGTCCGCGTGAAGACCCAGCCCCCGATGTCGCTCCACGGCGCGACGTTCACGCGCGGCGAGGTGCCGCCCTCCGGGATCATCGCGACCGGGCTCTTCGCGTCCGCCCTGTTCCGCGGGCCGGTCGCCCCCACGGGGGCCATGGCGCTCACGGCCTCCTTCGACACCCTCGCCGGGTCGCTGGGGGAGCGGATGCCGCTGCCGTCGATGTCGCTCGCCTACTGCGGGGCCCGGGGCACGGACGCCGCCACCGCGCTCCGCGTGCTCGAGGACGGGCGCCGCCCCGGGGACGCGTGGCGGCGCGGAACCGTGCACCTCGTCGTCGGATCGGACATCCGCGCGCGCTGCCGGCAGTGGCAGTTCCCGCAGGCCGCCGCCGAACTCGAAAGCCTGGACATGCGGGTCGCGGTCTCCTCGAACTTCCCCGCCGGGGCCTCCGGTGTCGCGGGCGTCATGATGGGGCTCGCCGGTCCCGATCCGTCGAAGATCCGCTCCTACGCCCCGGGCGCGATGGGCGAACACCTGACCAGCTTCGGGGCCGTCTTCCACAGCGCCGCGCAGACGAAGATCACGGCCTGGCTCGACGCCGGGGCGGGCACGTCGGCCGGCACGGTGGTGGAACCCTATTCCATCTGGACGAAGTTCCCGCACGCCCGTTTCTTCGCCCACCAGGCCCGCGGATGCACGCTGCTGGAGGCCTATGCCCAGTCGTTGATGTGCCCGCTCCAGTCCTACCTGATCGGCGATCCGCTGTCGTCCCCCGGGGCGCCGGACTTCGGCGTGCGCATCGAACGCGAAGACCGCGCCGGTTCCGCGGCGTTCCTCGCGAGAACGGATCCGCCGTCGACCAACCTGAACTTCCTCTTCCTGCTCGACGGGCGGCGCGCCGGGTTCGGTCCGTCCGGCCGCCTGGAGATCGACCCGGCCCGGCTGGCGGCCGGAAGCCACCGCCTCCGCGCCGTCGCCCTCCGCGGCGGACTGATGAAGCAACAGGCGTTTGCCGAGGTGGACTTCGACGCCCCCGTGGCCGGCCGCGCCGTGACGATCGAGAACCCCCGGGCCGGCTCATCCTGCGACGGACTCCGCCCGCTGACGGTGCGCGTCGCCGCCACAGGGACGCCGCGGGGAGTCGGCCTCTTCGCCGGTGGGCGCAAGCTTGCGGAGACGACCGCCGCCTCGCCGGCCGACCTCCGCGTCGATCCCGCGGTGCTCGGCAGGGGGCCGGTCGAACTGCAGGCGCTGGCCGTCTATGCGGACGGCGGGCTCGTGCGATCGCGGCCCGTCGGAATCAACCTCGCGCCCTCGAACCGTCCGCCGCGGATCGACCGCCTGTCGGCCGAACGCGGGCCGGACGGAACCACGATCCTCGCGGGCGCGGCTTCGGATGCCGACGGCGATGTCGTTGCTCCCTCCTGGCACCGCGCCCTGGGACCGGACTCTGCGCCGGATCCCGTCGCGGCGGGAATCGAAGCGGGACAGGCCGCCGTATCGTTGCGGGGCGGCGAGTGGAGCCTGACCGCCCATTCGTCGAGCCGTTTCGACGTGGTGATGGCGCCGGGCGGGGCGACACGCGAACTGACGGCCCGGTGGATCCCGGCGCGGGCCTCGGGCATGGAGCCGGTGGCGCTGGCCTTCCGCGCATCCTCGAGCACCGGGGCCTGCTTCTTCGGCTGGCTTCCCGAGCGCAGCGCATGGGCCATGGGCGTCCTGTCCGGGACCAACATCCACATCCGGGCGTCCCGCGGGGTTCCGGCCTGCCCGGCGACGCCAGTCCGGCTCGGGGTCCGCGTGGCGTCCGACGGTGCGACCGAAGGGGTCGTGGACGACGACGTCGTCTGCCGGATGCCCGGCAACGGGGCTCCGCTGGGCCGGGTCGGCTTCGTCGCCACGCGGTCCAGGCAGGTCTTTGCGGATGCCGCCGTCGGCCTGGATCCGGCCGGTGACTCCGCCGCATGGCGGGTCACCGTGCCCGGCACCGCGGCCGGCGGCTTCTGGCTGCGCGCGCACGACGGGTTCACGTCCTCATGGAAGAAGGAACCACCGCGATGAGCGAGCGCCGTCCGGCCGTGTTCTTCGATCGCGATGGCATCGTCAACGAGAGCCCGGGGCCCGGCTACGTCGAGCGCTGGGAGGACTTCCACCTGCTTGCGTCGTTCGTCGAGTGTCTCCGGATTGTGATCGAGCGCGGCTACGCGCCGGTTGTCGTCACCAACCAGCGCGGGGTGGGGCGGGGCATCATGTCGCAGGCGGAACTGGACCGCATCCACGACGGCCTAGCCGCCGCACTCGCGGCCGAGGGCCTGGCGCTGACGGACATCCGCGTCTGCACCGCCGTCACCAACGACGACCCGCGCCGGAAGCCGAACCCGGGCATGCTCGTCGAGGCGGCGGAGAGCCATCGATTGGACCTCGCACGCTCGTGGATGATCGGCGACTCGGAGAAGGACATCGAGGCCGGTCGCCGGGCCGGCTGCGCCGTGACCGTCCGGGTTCATCCGACGGCACGAACCGCCGCGACCGCGCGCCTGGACGCCATGGACGACCTTCCGGACTACCTCCGCGCTCACCTCCCACCGGCCCGCGCGGGGGATTGACCGGCGGATCGACGGAGTGATACAGGGGGCGTCGGGAGGATCGCAGGATGAAGATTGGAACCGGTCTCGCAGGGCTCGTGGCGGTGGGCGTGGCGGTCGGCGCGCTCTGGTACTTCGGCCGCACCCGGCCGATCGAGATCGTGGAGCGGACCAGCGAGCAGGGCGGCACGGCCGTCTGCGCGACCTGCCAGGGCACGAGGCAGGCGACGTGCGGGCTCTGCGCCGGTCGGGGACGCGTCGCAACGGGCGAGCGCTCCTGTCCCGCCTGCGAGGGGACGGGTAAGGGCAAGTGGCAGTTGAAGGGCTCCTCCGGCGGGAGGCAGATGGGCAGTCCTCCCCCGTGCATGCAGTGCCGGGGCACCGGACGCGTCGGCACCATGGAGTCCTGCTCGCTCTGCTCCGGGACCGGATCGACCGATTGCCCGGATTGCGCCGGGACGGGCCGGCAGACGGCCACGTCGACGAGGAAGGTCCGCACGGTTCGAGCCGGACCATCCCTGTGGGAGCGCGTGCTCTCCTGGCTGTTCATCGCGCCGGACGAGGATTGTGCGCCCCAGGCGGGCGGCGATGGAAGCGTACCCCTGGTGGCAGCCTACGTGCCGCTCTTCGAGCGCGAGGGCCTTTCGATGCGCGTGGTGCGCTGGGGCGGTGTCTCGCGAGGCACGCAGGGCTGGGAGGTGCGCGCGACGCTGCGCATCCGGCGCGGGGACACGGAGACCGACGAGGGACGGATCTTCGTCGTCAGGAACCGCGAAATCACGGCCGCACGCCCGGACGCGGGGCCGTAGCGTGCACTAGAACTGGTCGGAAACGTCGCCGACCCAGTCGTCCTGCCATCGAATCCACCGGACGAAGTGCTTGGGCGTGCCGGGCGGGGCAAGCGGATCCCGCCAGACGAGTGCGATCGCACGATGGCCTGCCGTCCGGCGGACGACGGGCGTCGTCGACTCGGGGTCGTCCAGCTTGGTCGCGCCCTGGCCCAGCACGAGCACGATGAACGTGTTGTTGCGGATGCCCAACAGCCCCTCGGTGCTGCGCAGGAGGTTCTCCCTTCCGATCCAGGAGTTATTGCGCATCCAAGGCACCGACAGGATGCTGACGAGGCCCGGCAATCCCATCATATTGACCGATGTGCCCCCCAGCGCGGCAAGATTCGTGTAGCCCTGTCCGGGGCGGTTGTTGATGATCTCCCTGGCGATTGCGAGGGCGCCGGTCGAGCTCAGGCGCAGGTCCTGCCCCGCCTTGGCAGGGATTCCCGGCGCCGCATCGAACGGGCAACCGTGGAACGCGGTTGCCAACGCGTTGGTGATCCGGCTGCTGACGTTGACCAGGCCGTACCTCGTCCTCTTGGGATTCAGCGTGAAATGCTCCCAGACGTTGATGTAGTCATTCGTATCATTCTGCGTCTCGCAGAAGAAGGACACGGTCCGCCAGGGCCGGAGGGAATCGTGGAGAAGGTACCCCAGTTCCCCCAGGGACCAGAGCTTGTTGTCGTTGCCGGCGTACATGACCCATTCGCCCTTCTCGAAGGGAACGGCATTGGTAAGCCGTTGGGGAAGGTTCCCGATGCGGCTCACGGTCGGCCCGAACGCCGTGGTGGTTTTCCAATGAGCGTTGGCGCCCCGCAGGATCCAGTTGATGCGGGGGTCCACGACGTCGTAGCGGACCATGTACTTCTCGGGGGTGAGATTCGACGGCGGCAGAATCTCGGACGCTGTGAAGTCGATCGGCGGCCTGATCCGGTCCACCACGGTGTTCCCGCCGGGCAGGGTGAGCGAGAGTTCCGTGATCCGCAGTCCGGTCGGCATGGAGTGCGTCGAACCGAGGGAACGGTGTGCGTTGGTCCATCCGCGGGCCCCGAACGGGAACGAGAAATGCGCGGTCAACTGGTCGGGCGAAGCGCCCGGGGTCGTGCGGACCCACGAATCCTTCGACGGAACATTGCTGGAGACGCTGGCCGATCCGGGAGTGAACGTGCCGCCGACGAGCTCGTACTTGAAGTTGAAGGTCAGTTGCGGGATGGCGGCCGCATTGCTGGAGAAGAGGAACGGGAAGAACGTCTCCACGTAGGACTCGACCACGAGGTTGGACGGCGAGGTGTAATACGTCCTGAAATCAAGCCGGCTCAGCATCGGCACGGGCTCCGTGCAGATGCTGTCGGCATTGGGACCCGTGGGGCTGACTCCCCCGTTGATGCCGCCCGGCACGAAGTCCGTGTCAAGGTAGTCGATCAGGTTCCGCGTGAACCACGTCGCGCGGTCCGAGGACATGCCGAGGCGTCCCTGGAGGTGGCTGACGAGGGCTCCGCTGTTCGCGCCGATCTCCGCGGCGGTCCCGGAGAGATCGAACTGGCTGGCGCCGAGGAATCCGTTGCCCTGCGGGTACCGGGTGTAGGTGGTCAGGATGCGGGGGTAGTTGACGTTGTTGCTCGAGTTGGGCCCGGGATCGCTGAACGTGCGGAACGGTGCGTTGTTCAGGTCGGCGAAGCCGCCGTAGGCGATGGTTCGCAGGTCCTCGAGCGACTCGACCCTGCCGAACCGCTGATGGCGGTAGCCGCCGTAGCCGACACGGGCATTGTGGATGTTGGTGGCGCCCGTCGTCCGCAGCACGGGCTCGAGCGCGTTGGTGAAGGCGATCTCGCACACGTTGGTGCCCAGTCCCCGCGGCTGGGTCCGGCCGCGGTTGGCTTCCAACTCATGATTCCCGTTGACATCGACCATGCCCGAGCAATCGACCACGATGTAGGCATACCGGCCGACCGTGCGGCCATTGGCCGTGGGCGCGTCGACATCGACGAAACGGACCGTGCGTCCGGGGCAGACAAAGCGGTTCGTTTCGTTGTTCAACGTGTGAACGGTGCCGGACGGGCCGAAAAGCGCCTGCGGAACGAAGCGGATGGCGCGGTCGTCGGGAAACCACGTGGCGATATCCCCCTTGGCATCGGGGCGCATGCCGGAGTGAAGGCAGTGGTTGGACCAGCCGGGGTAGTACCACCCCGGGGGAATGGACCCTCCGATCGGCGGGGCGGAGGGACCGGCCGTCGCGGGCCACCACGTGCTGCTCCGTGCATCGGACTCGATGTGCTCGAGGGCCTGGGCCAGGCCGTAGTAGCACATCTGGATCGCCTGGATCTGTGTCCCGGACATCTTCGCCGCCTTGTGTTCCGTGCGCATGGACACGGCGAAACTGACGGCGAGGATCATCAGGGCCGCCATCAGGCTGAGTACGATGACCAGCGCGATGCCGCGCCGGTTGTCCCTGGACAGTGCGGGTGCGGGTGTCATTTCTCGTCCATCCCTCGGGCGTTCTGGAGGAAGGCGCGGTGGGTATAGCGCCGCATGGTCCGGTTGAACAGATTGGTGCGTGCGACCCCGCGCAGGGACATGCCCTTGATCATGTCATCGTCGTCGACGAGGGCGATCGTGAGGTCGACCCAGAGGGGACGATCCGGGCTGTTGAACGAGATGTAGGGGGGGGCGACGGGGGTGGCCGAGATCGTCCCGCCGGTCCGTGCCTGGGTCACGACGCGCGCCGTGAACATGATGACGTTCTCCGCCAGAACCTGAGGCTCGGGCCACGAGGCGTCGGCCCACATGGGATCCTGGTAGCACTTCATGTAGCGCGGGGTCCCGGTCAGGGGATCGTTCATGGGGTACTCGCGGTAGACGCCCATTCGCATCAGAACCGCGTTCGTGGCGGTTCGCAAGACGCGGTACTGCGTCTGCTGGACGTCGCGGAAGTACGCGTACTCGCTGGATGTCGGGCTGGTCCGGATGCGGCGGGCCTGGTGATCCATCGTCACCATGCTGATCACCGTGTACCTGCCGCCGCCGTCGAGGATATTCGCGTCGCCGTCGTCCAGCCGGAACGTGAGAAGTTCCTCGTCGCCGAGGGCCATGACGATCTGGCGTCCGATCAGCTCCAGCGCCGCGCGGGCGCTCATATCCTGCTCGATGCGCCGGCTCCCGAGCTTCCAGAACTGCGCCGAACCGGCGAAGAGCTGGGCCGCCATCAGCACGAGGATGGCGAGGATCGTCATCGCCGCCAGCACCTCGATCAGGGAGAAGGCGGATCGCGCCCGCGCGCGGGGTCCGGCCGAGTGGCGGGGATCACTCATGGGTCGTAGTACTCCCTGTACAGGCCCGTGACGTAGACGTACGTGGGGACGTCCGGGATGCCGTACTGCGAGGGGATCGGCGTGTCGCCGAACATGCCCGGCCAGATGATCAGCGTGGCGATCTTGACGAACTCGCTCTGGGCGGTGATCTCCAGCCTGTATCGGAGGCCGGTCTCGGTCATGGCCCTTCCCGATACCACAACGGAGTTCGTGTAGAACTCCACGTTGCCGCTCGCCCGGATGGGACTTTCCACCATCCAGACCTTGGCATCCCCCCGGCTTCCCGGGCCGTAGGTTTGGAAGGACATGCCGACCTCGCTCCACTTGTACTGCGCCCGGGCGCGAAGGGTCTGGAACACGGTCTCGGCGAACATGGAGGCCTGCGTCTCCGCGCTGGCGCGCTGGCTTTCGGCCAGGGCGTGGGGAAACAGGGCGAAGGCGCCGAGGACGCCCACGGCCATGACCAGCAGGGCGAGCGACACCTCGACCAGCGTGAACCCGCGGCGCCGGCGGAGCAGCCTCTTCATTTGGCGTAGATCTCCCGGATCTTGATGCGGCCCGTCAGCGGAAGGATCTCGATGGAGAACTTCGATGAGCCCGGCTGCATGAAATAGCGCTTCTCCACCCCGTCCGCGCCGGTGTCGACGACGCCCTCGGAGAGAATCATCATGGGCGTCCATCGCACGGAGGGGACGTTCTGGATCAGCCGGCCGTTGGCGCTGAATCCCAGGGCGACGACGCTCTGCGTACAGGTCATGCTTGTGTTCGTGAGTCCCGGGAACGGCAGGACGAACACGTTGTTGGATAGCTGCGACTCCTGGGCCAGCGGCCGGTGAAAGATGTTGGCGAAGACGATCAGATCATCATACGGGGGCGGCGAGAACTCGAGATCCTGCGGACGCGATTCGCGGTCGAAAATGACGCCCTTGGGCAGGTGCTGCCACCGCCCCAGCCGGTATTGGACGCGGCGGTAGTACTTCCTGCCCTCGGTTGAGAGGTCTTTATCCTCAAGACTGTCTTGATTCATGATGTAGTAACTCTGGTACCGCGCCTCCTCGATGTAGCCATAGTCTGCGGGGTTGGGCACGTCCTTCTTCCAGTCATCGCGGTACTGGTCGGGGAAGATGATGTATGTCGCGCGCCGGTCCGTGATGGCGTACTGCCGGGCGAGGGAGAGCGAAGACTTAATCTGCATCAGCGCGGAGCGCATCTTGGCGCCCTTGCCGATCGAGTCGAAGGCCGTGACGGTGACGCCGAGGAGGAGCCCCATGATGCCGACGACGACCAGCAGTTCGACGAGGGTGAAGGCCCGGCGCCGACGGCGGGGGGCGGGGACGGAGATCCGGGAGCCGGGAGTGGGGAGCGGGGAGGCGGGCCCGGCGGCCGGCCGCGGATCGGCGGCTGCCGCTGCACCTGTTCGACGCATGTCTGTGTAGCCGGTCATGATGCTACTCGCCCCATGAGGTGACGTTGTCCTGCCGGTTGGTCAGGCCGGTCGGTGTCGTGTCGCCGTCCTTGCGATCCGGGCCGGCGGACCAGACGATGACCTGGCGGCCGCGGACCAGGCCGTAGGTGGTGCCGGAAATCAGGGTGTCGATCTCGTTGTTGTTGCTCCAGTCGCCGCAGATCCGGAATGGGGTGTCCCACGGGTCCAGCAGAACCTTCTTGTGGGTGAGGTAGTCGCCCAGCTTCTTCTCCGACACGTCCAGGAACGGGATGTTCTTCGGGTTCTCCGTCAGGTTCAGGCCCCGGAGCGCCGCGACGACGTTCGTGTATTCCGCATCGGTCATCAGGTAGTACTTGTCGAGGCTGGACGCCGCGTTCTGGAGCGGGAAACGGCCGTACTCGTTGTAGTAGGCCTTCATGGCTCCTTCCACGGAGACGGCCAGCCGCTCGGCATCGGCCCGCTCGGCGGCCCGTTGGGCGCCGCGGATCGCAGGGAAGAGCAGGGCGACGAGCACGCCGATGATGCCCATCACGACGAGCATCTCGATGAGGGTGAAGGCGCGGGTAGGACGGTGCATGGAGCGACTTCCTTTGGCGCTTGGCATCGAATTGCGGGACTTCGGGGCGGGAGTGGAAGATCGGGATTTGGGAGTAGGGAGTCGGGATTTGGGAGTAGGGAGTCGGGAATCGGGAACAGGGAGTCGGGAATCGGGAACAGGGAGCCGGGATTCGGGAGCGGGGGGACGGGAGCGGGGAGACGGGAGCGCGGAGTCGGGAGTAGCGCACGGCTCGGACGGCGA
>Ga0194126_10002178_pt1 | contig 32017 bp, 35 predicted proteins | sample TA2KigC150mmetaG_FD_148641 | JGI IMG/M metagenome (GOLD analysis project Ga0194126, IMG submission 148641) | Freshwater microbial communities from Lake Tanganyika, Tanzania - TA2015035 Kigoma Deep Cast 150m | ecosystem: Environmental > Aquatic > Freshwater > Lake | place: Tanzania: Lake... | reverse complement strand
ACGGATGCGACTCGGATCCCACCCACACGGCGCGGATCTCGGTCGGATCGATGCGGGCGCGGGCCAGCGCGTTGCGGGCCGCCTCGATCGACATCGTGATGACGTCTTCGTCCTGCCCGGCGACGGCCTTCTCCTTGATGGGGAGCCCTCCGCCTCCGCCGGCCCAGATGCGGGCGACCTCCTTGGCCGGCAGGCGGTACTGCGGGATGTAGGCGCCGTAGCCCACGATGCCAACGTCATGCCTCGGCTTCAGCAGGCGGGCGCGGGGCGAATCGCTCATGCCTTTGTCTCCGATCGAGGTCCTGCCGAGATGCTCGGGCCCTCCAGCAGCTGGCGAGCGCGGTCGATGCGAATCAGGCCTTCTTCCACCATGCGCTGCGCCACGCGTTCCACCATCTCGCCCGTGGCGCCGGCGGCGATGGCCACCTGGCGGGCGTGCAGGCCCATGTGGCCGCGCTGGATGCCTTCGGTGGCCAAAGCACGCACGGCCGCCAGGTTCTGGGCCAGCCCGACCGAGACGATCACCTCGGCCAGCTCACGCGCCGAGCGCACCCCCATCAGCTCCAGCGCCGCGCGCGCCGCCGGATGGACGCGCGTGGCACCACCAACCGTGCCCACCGCCATCGGCATCTCCAGCGCGCCCTCTAGCCCGCCATCCGATCCCAGCGACCAGCGCGAGAGGGAGGTGTAGCGTCCGGAGCGGGCGGCATAGGCGTGGGCGCCGGCTTCGATGGCCCGCCAGTCGTTGCCGGTGGCGATCACCACCGCGTCCACGCCGTTCATGATCCCCTTGTTGTGGGTGGCGGCGCGGTAGGGGTCGGCCTCGGCGAAGGCCCAGGCCTCGATGATCCCGTCGCGCACGCGCTCGCCGGCGTACTCCCCGAAGGCGAGCGTGCTGACCGGGATGCGGCAGCGCGCCGAGGCCAGCCGGCGGTCGGCCAGGTTGCTTAGGATGCGCAGGTGGACGCGGCCGCCGGTCAGCCGCTCGAGGCGCGGCGCCAGGCGCTCGGCGGCGGTGTTGACGGCGTTGGCGCCCATGGCGTCGCGCACGTCGACGACCAGGTGCACGATCAGCATCGGGCCGACGGCCGTCTGGCGCAGGAGGCGCACCTCGAGGTCGCGGGCACCGCCCCCAAGGCCGGCGATCACCGGGTCCACCTGATCGACCTCGGCCAGGATCTCGGCCTGGTGGTCGAGCACGCGCCGGCGCGCTTCGTCCGGGTCCTTCAGGTCAAGCACCTGAAGCTGAGCGATCATCTGCGGCTCGCTTGAGACCGCCTGGAATCCGCCTCCGGCACGGGCCAGCTTGGCCATGAAGGAGGCGCCGGCGACGACCGACGGTTCCTCGATCGCCATCGGCACCAACACCTCGCGGCCGTTGACGACGAAGTTCATCGCCACGCCGAGCGGCAGGCCGAACACGCCGACGGCATTCTCGATCATGTGATCTGCCTGCCCGGGCGCCAGCCCAGTGGCGCCCGAGAAGGCCGCCAGCGCCTCCAGGGTCATCCCGGAAGCCTCAGCCAGCAGGCGAAGCCGGTCGGCCAGGGACTGTTCATGGAAGCCGGGCAGGCGGGAGGTTGGCGTGGCGCTCAAAACGGATATCCCCGAAGGTGTCCGCAGGCGGTTATAGGCGGGGGGGACTGGCAAAAGCTATCAGGTTCCACACACGCCAACAAGCCCTGCGGAGCTCCACCGGCGGCGTTCAGGCCGCGATCATGACGATGCCGGCCATGCACAGTCCGACGCCCACCCACTGGCGCGGGGCCACACGCTGGCGGCTGATGGCTCCTGCCAGGACGACCGTCACCGCCGGGGCCATGGAGGAAACCAGGGCGGCGAAGTCGAGCCGGGTCATGTGCGCCGCGATCAGGTAGAACACGTTACCTGCCGCATCCAGCAGGCCGGCCAGCACCGCCCACGGATTGTCGCGCGGCGTGAGCAGCGGCTGCCGTTGCTGCAGAACAACGATCACCCCGAGGAGCGTCGCGACGGACTTGGAGACGATCAGGGGTGTGAACACGCTGCCTCCCGGGACCTGAGCCATGCTGACAAAGAATCCGCCGAAGCCGATCCCCGCCAGAAGCCCGAGCCCGAGGCCGCTGTCGGCCCTGGCCGTCGCCGAAGCGCCCCGGGCGACGAGCCAGATGCCCATAGTTCCCGCCACCAGGCCCATCACCTGCAGCGGGGTGGGCAGCCCTATCAGGGCCGCCCCGATGAGGACCGGAAGGACGACACCGACCACCGCCGCCGTGGGCGCCACGACGGCGGCCTCCGTCGTCGCTAGCCCCCGGTAAAGCATGGCCAGGCCGAAACCCCCGCTGACCCCGGCAACCGACCCCCACAACAGCACCGCCGGCCCGGCCCAGGTTTCGCCCCGCAGCCATGCGGCCAAGACGAGCAGCACCACGCCGGTGATTGAGACGAGCGCCAGCACCTGGTACGGATGCCGGCCGCGCGTCGAGCGGCCGCCCACGAAGTCGCCGCTGCCCCAGACGAAGGCCGCCAGGATGGCGATCAAGATGCCGAATGGGTTCGAAGCTCCCATCATTCCTTCCGGGGACTGTCCGGCCCCATACCCTGCATTCTACCTGCGGCCATCCCGTGGAATCCGCGCGCCCGGGCAAGTGCGCTGCGGGATCACCCGAGCGCCCGCTCGAGAAGCTCGACGTACGCCTCCGGATCCTGCAGGGCCGCTGTGTGGCCCATCGTCCCCAGGCTTAGGACCAACGGTTGCCTGCCGAAGAGCGCCGCGTAGGCCGGGATGTCCTTGGGACTCTGCGTTGGGTCGTTCTCGGCGGTCAGGACGAAGACCGTACCCGGCCATGCCGCCAGCACCCGGCGATCGATCCGGCGGGAGCGGATCAAACTGGCGGCGACGGCGAAGTGCGAGACGACGTCAGCGCGGGACAGCTCGTTCACGAGCACATGCTCCATCGCCTGGCGCCACGCCTCCTCGCCGCCTTCGGGGGTCGTGATCACCTTCCCGAGGCCGGCGGCCAGCAGGCGCTTGACGCGCTGCTCGGGTAGCAGCCGAACCAGGGCGATCGCCAGATCGTCGACCAGCGCCCACAGCGGCCCGTAGGCGGCCGGTCCGGTGCTGGACAGGACTAGCCGCTCCACGGCTTCCGGCCGGCGCGCCAGGTACCCCTGCGCCAGCAGGCCGCCGTAGGACTGACCGCCCAGCGCGAAACGGTTCACACCCTCGGCTGCCAGGATGGCGTCGAATCCGTCGGACATTTCGGGCCAGGTCATCAGCGGCGGGTAGTCGGGCGCGATCACGCGATGCGTCCGGGCCAGGCATTCGAGGAAGCCGTACCCGAACGCCGCCCGGCGCAGGCCGCCGGTCAGCCAGAACACCGCCGGTCCCTGGCCGAGGGCGTAGTAGCGCCAGCGGGCTGGCCCGACTGCGAGGTCACGGCTATGCTTTTCTGAGAACGCCTCCATCGCATGGAGGACGGGATTGTCCGTCATGGTGGCACCTCCCCGGCGGCCACGGTGCCGGGCGGAAGCCCGGGCTTCAGGTGCAGGTCGGCTTCGGCCTGGACCGCCGCCTAGATAGGAGCGCCGACCAGGTTGCATCGATGGAGCAGATCTTGTGGTCGACCAGCCCGGCGGCGAGGCCCTGCAGGCGGACGACCTGCTGCGTCAGCTCGCCTCTGGCGGTGGAACCGCCCTTGGGCCAGGCGATCCACACGTGCGCCTCGCGGATGCCGCGGCTGATGCGCGGCAGGCCGCGCTGAAGATCCGCCGGCTGCCGGACGAACCACAGCACCAGGTCCGGCGGGAGGTCCAGCTCGGCCGAGAGCTGCACTCTGTTGGGGAGCGGGGACAGAGTCTTGGGCAGACCGGCGGGCGCGCCCACCAGAGCCACGCGCATCCGCGGCTTGATGCCCAGCCGCTTGGCCAGGGGTTGGCCGGTATACGCTGCGAAGGCCGAGTCGGGCACCACGGGCCGGGTGGCCGGGTGGGCGATGGCGCCGTGCAGCGCCGGCCCGATGCGCTTCCATCCGGTGTAGGTCGCGTCCGGCAGCAGCGCGCGGAGGCGCGCCACCTTCTCGGGCTCGCCGCCGACGAAGACGAGCGGGATGAAGCGTGTGCCATTCCGTCGCCGGAGCAGGATACCCAGGTCGCGCCCTTGCGACGGAGCCCGAGCCATGTCGATTACGACGGCCGCCGGCGGGGAGGCCGATAGCTCACGCAGTAGGGCGGGCGGGGTGGGCACACGGGAGATGCCCGCGTAGCCAAGCCAGCGGAGCATGGAGCTGCGGGGCTTGGCTGGCTCGGGATCCCAGTGCCGGAGCGCCATGCGCGGCATCTTGAAGCCACAGGCCCCGGCTTTAAGGGGCCGGTGCCCACCTCTATCCAGGATGCGATCTGATTCGTTATCGTGAACCTTGCCAATTCGCTTCGCATGGAGAGGCGGGCAGCAAGGATGTCAGCCGGACTACTCCTTACTGACCTCGAATGAGAACTCGATGGGCTCTCCGGACATGTTCTGGCCTCCCCTGACGACGCCGCTCATCCGCTCGCCGGTGACTTCCATGTGCGCCACCATGTCGAGGTCGGTCTCGCCGGGCCGGGAGGTTACGTACTTGCAGCCGGCGGTCCACTCGTTGTGGCCGTCAATGTGAAGCACCAGATCGACCTGCCCGGTTGGTGCGAAGAGATGCCCGCCGAAGCTTCCCGAGGCCACGTAGAAGTAAGTGTCGCTGCAGGTACTGGAGATTACGGTTGTCAAGGAGGTCTCGATTGCCAGATCACCGGTCACGGCGCCATGTTCGTCCACCGTGATGCGGACTTCGTTGCGCATCACTGTGTCGTTTACCAGGAACGACGGAACCGTCGTTGTCCCTACATAGGTTCCGACCGGAATCTCAACTTGTGCGGTCGGTGTACCTTCTCCCGGCGTGGCCAGGGCCTCGATGCCGCCGCCGACTATGTAGGCATGCACCAGCTGGCCGTCGCGCTGCTTGCACACCATGTAGACGGCGTCGTCCGGCTCGGGCGGGGTGAGGGGGGTCCTGCCCAGCATGCCCATGGCCGTCTCGTACTCGCCGCGGCCGACGCCGGTGCAGGTGACCGAGCGGACCGACATGGCCGCGTTCAGCAACTGGACGTTGTGCTCCTGGAGATTCTGGCTGCGGATCTCCTGATACATCTGATCGCGGGTGGAGCCGCGCGAGCCCTGCTGGCCGGCAAAGAAGGCGTAGGCGCTGGAGGCGACGTCGAGCAAGGCGTTGGCGCGGTCGGTTATGCGGATGTTGAAGGGGAGGCCGGTCCGATCGCTGGTCAGGACATTGGGCCGTGCGGTGGAGAGCGCCGCCACCTGGGCATCCAGGTTGTTCAGGCTGGTGGCGGCAGCTTCCATCTCCTGCTGGGCCTGGGCCATCGCCTGGTCGATGCGGGAGAGCGTACCGCCCATCGCCTGATCCAGGTCCTGGCCGATGAGCGTGCCCAGGTTGCGGACGGCGTCTTGGACGCGGGTGGACTCCTGGACCTGATTGGCGAGCTGCTCGCGGATGGTCTCGAAGGGGCGGCCGGCGGCGACGGCCGCCTGGATGGCGACGACCGAGGTGCGCAGGCTGGAGATGACGGTGCGCAGCTGACCCAGCAGCGCCTGAGCGCCGGGGGTGGAGAGGACGACGTTGGTGAAGGTGCGGACCAGGGTACGGTTGAAGTTGCGGCGGGCTTCGTTCTTCTCGGCTTCGATGGCGCGGGTGACGGCGGACTGCTCGGCGCCGAGGGCGGCATCCAACTTGACGAAGGCTCCCACGCGGACGGACCGAAGGCCGGAGGGGGTGTTGCGCAGGCTGCGGAGCTCGCCGGAGACGAACTGAGAGCGGGCGGTGTCGCGCAGGCTGTCATAGTACTGATTGAACTCGCGCTGGTTCTGATCGGCGGCGATGTAGGTGCCGCGGCGGCGTGCATCGGCGCCGAACATCGTGCCGAGGCCGACGGCCACGTTCAGGGGAGGCACCTGAGCCTGGGCGGAGGGGACTTCGGTGACGAGCTCTGCCAGGCCGCCCAGCACCAAGACGGCGGCCAGGAGAGCGAGACGAAGCGAGAGGCTGCGTCGGCCGTTCATTGGGCGGCTTCGTCCAGGGTGACGCCGAAGGTCTCGGCGTAGGCCAGGACGCCCTGGTCAAAGACCAGCATGATCTGGTCGCCCACCAACATCCTGCCACCCGCCAGATCCTCACCGCCCTCGGCAAGGTCGATCTCCTCCGGGACGAAGTCTGCCGGCGAGGCCTCGATGAGCGCCTGTCGAGCCTCGTCGATGGTCATCCCGGTTTCGAGGGCCGTCGGGTCGTACCAGGCGGGAAAGACCACCAAGGCCGACTCGGGCTCGAGATCGATCGTCCAGATGATCTCGCCGTCGACAAAGTCGATCCGTGTGCCAAAGCCGAAGTAGCGCCAGGCCTCGCGTCGCACCTGCCCGCCCTCGACCTGGACGATCGAGATCTCAAACTCATCGGGCGGCCCGAAGTTGGTCAGGATCTCGGGACGCTCGTCGACCGTGGGCATGGCCAGCGCCAACGCCAAGTCCTCTCGGGTATAGGGAGTGCGGTCGCCGGACACGGCATCCGAGAGGCTACCGAGGCCTCGGTTGATGGCGGCATCCAGTCCGAATGGAAGCGCGCCGAGACTCGAGAGTACGACGATCAGCCCGCAGCCGCACAACGAAAGGAGAAGTGCAATCCCGCAGCCAATCAGCCAGCCGCGTCTGGCACCGGGCTTCCTCGGCGCGGCCGCCGGTGCCGCGTCGGGGGACCAGGAAGCAGCCACCGGTGTCAACGAAGGAGACCGGGGCGGGGCGGGCGGCGCGCCCGGCCGAGGTGCAGAGGGCGGGTCGGCCACCGCAGGCCAGGCGCCGGCGCCGACCATGGAGGTCGGCACCGCATCCTGCGTGATGTGGAAGGTGAACTCGGATTCGCCCAATCGAATCAGGGCGCCGTCGTAGAGCGGCGCCTGCCGGACCGGCTGGCCGTCTACAAACGTGCCGTGGGTGCTGCCGAGGTCGACGATGGTGAAAGTGCCGGACGCATACCGGATCTCGGCGTGTTCCCGGGAGATCATCGGATCGGTGATCACGACCGGGCAGGCCGTGCTGCGGCCGAGACGGGTGGCCCCATATCCGATATCGAACAGCCGGCCGACCAGGGCGGGGGACCGCCCTTCCAGCCATGCAGGGCGAGTGGATTCCGTCATGCGGGCCTCCTCGATTGGCTGGCAGGGCGGGGTCGTACCGGGGGTCGAGGGCTGTGTTCCGGCCGCAGACCCACCGGAGGGTGCGACTCTAGGGCCGTTTTACCTGGCGGGCAAGTGGTGAGGGCTCCTCAACACGACCTGACAGGTGGCATCGCCACCTGTCAGGTCGTGTTGGCCATCAGCAGCGCGGTCGTTGTGGTGTTACGCCCCGGGGTTCACTCGCGGGAGCCAGGCCGGCACGCGGGCCGCGTACTCGCGCCACGCCTCGCCGAACTCCTCGCTGAGCACCCGCTCTTCGCGCCGGGCTCGAAAGGCCAGCCCGAACATGAGGATCGAGAATGCGAGAACGGCCCAGGTGCGGTACAGAAGCAGGCTTCCCCATGCGGCGATCATCACGCCCAGGTACATCGGATGCCGCACGAAGGTATACGGCCCAGCCGTGATCAGCTGATGGCCGGCAAAGAGCGCAACTCCGAAGCCGCTCGACGGGCTGAACATTGCCCCCAGGGTGCGCAGGCCCCACAGGTAGAGGAGGCATCCTCCCACGATCAGAAGCTCACCCAGGATGGCGAGGGTCCACCGGGCCGGATCACCCGGCCGCAGAGGGATCGGGATCCACAGCCAGGCTCCGGCGGTGAAGAAGGCCATCGTGGCGGCGACAAGGAGGGGCAGGCGGAGGAGCAGTCCGGCCCGGCCTTCCGTCCGGCGGCGCAAGCGGCGAAAGGACAGCGCCATGGCGACCAGCGCGGAGGCGAGCGTTCCCAATCCCACGGCTGCCCCGATCCATCGCATCACCACTTCGGCTTGTGGCATCCCTGGTTCCCTTCTTGTGCTTGATCCCGTGCCGACGTGACACGTCGCCCGCGACGTGTCACGTCGGCGAGTGAGAGTTTCTCTTGCGGCGAAAGGCTGCCTCCATCGCCGCCTGAATGCGCTTGTTGCGTGTCTCGGGGCGCTTGGCGATCTCCACCGAATGGCCGTACATCTCCCGCTGAGAGGGCGGCAAGGACCGGTACGCCTCCAGCGCGCCCGCCGTCTGCCTCAGCGCGACCAGGAGCGCCTCCGGGATCCAGTCGGGGTCGCGGCGCACGGCCGCCGCCTGCCAGCGCCCGTCGGCTTGCGCCGCCTCCACGTGAATCATCCCGGCTCGGGTCATCTTCCGCTGCCGGATCAGCCGCTGCACGCGTCCCTTGTTGCTCTCGGACCACACGCTGCGCAGCTTGCGCGGGCTGTAGCGCTGCAGGAAGTAGTCCTCGTCGAGCGCATGCACCAGGCCGTCGATCCAGCCGAAGCACAGCGCTTCCTCGACGCCCTCCTCATACTTCAGGCCTTTGCGCGACGAGCCCTTCTTGATGTGCGCCACCCAGGCTTCCCTACAGCGCTTGTGGTTGGCGCGCAGCCAGGCGCGCCAGGCGGTGCGGTCGCGGAAGAACAGTTCGGAACTCATCGAGGGCATGCTATCGATCCTCGCGTCTCTTCCGTTCGAATGACCGCCGGCGGGATGCTCAACCGGCTCCCGGCGGGTGGAGATTCAGCCGGCGGCCGTGGCAGGCGCCACCACGGGCCGGGCCATCAGGAGATCGTGCTGGACGTCCGACCCCAGAACGAACTCCTGCGTCCCGACCAGGACGAAGCGCCACCGCTGGTAGAAGGCGATGGCACGCTGGTTGCGCTCCCACACATCGAGCCAGATGACGCTGCACTGCTGGTGCTCGGCCTCGGCCAGGCAGGCGCGCATCAGCGCCGCGCCGACACCGAGCCCCAGCCAGGCCTCGGCGGCGTAGATGCGGCGGATCTCGATCGGCCGTCCCGCCGGGATGCACTCCGGCGCGGGGGCGCGTACCAGGCGGGCGTAGCCGACCGTCTCGCGCCCGACTTCGGCGATCAGGAACGTTGTACCGGGGTCAGCCAGCTCGGCCGCCTGCAGCGCCGGTCCGAAGGCGGCGGCGAGGTAGGCGGCCATGTCCTCGGGCGTGTTGTCGCGTGCGAAGGTGTGGCGAAACATGCGCGCGCCGATCTCGGCCAGGAGTTCAGCGTCCTGCGCAGCGGCGACGCGGATGGCGATGAGGGACTCGGGCATCTCCCCTCGATGATGGGCGCGGGGCCAGGGCGCTAGTCTACCCGCCGTACTCCGGGGTGAAGGTACGCCAGCAGCGCCAGCGCCACGGTGCTGCCGCCGCCCAGGATGAACACCTGGACCGGCCCGATCTTGTCCGTGAGCCAGCCGGCCAGGGCGAAGCCCACCGGCATCAGCACGAAGGATCCCAGCGCATCGATGCTCGAGACGCGGCCGAGCATGTCCGGTGGGACCATCTCCTGCAGCGTGTTGGTCCATACCAGGGCAATGGCGGAGAAGGTCAGGCCGTAGACGAAGGCGACCGCCAGCATCACGACCAGGTTCGGGGAAAGGCCGTAGCCGACGATCATCAGCCCGCCCACCACCGCGGAGCCGTAGAGCAGCAGGGCGCGGCGCCGGATGCGCTTCAGGCGCCCGAGGACGACGGCGCCCGTGACCGAGCCGATGGAGAAGGACGACGCCACCATGCCCAGCGCGGCAACCTGCAGGCCCAGGTGGTCATGGATCAGGAAGGGCAGGGCGATGTTGCGGGGACCCGAGTCGGTGACATTGATGAAGGCGTACACCAGGATGGTCACCCACAACCAGGGCGAACCCACGACGATCCGCCACCCTTCCCGCAAGTCGCCGAGCGGCGAGGAACGGGCGGGTGGAGGAGAGTCCGGCGACTGCAGCGGCGGCCGGATGTTGCGTAGCGGGATCAGGCAGGCGGCGGAGATCAGGAAGGACGTGCTGTCGAGTCCGAAGGCCAGCGGTGTCCCGCCGGCGGCAACGAGCAGCGCCCCGATCGTCGGGCCGATGACGCCCGAGAGCTGCCACGACAGGCTGGTGAGTGAGTTGGCGCTGGGTAGGTCCTCGGGGGGCACGATCTGAGGCACCGAGGCAGTATAGGCCGGGAAGAAGAACGCCTCCGATAGTCCGAAGATCACGCTTACGGTGTACACGTGCCACAACTCGAGGCGATCGGTGGCTGCCAGCAGCGTCACCAGCGCCACGACCATCGTGTTGACGGTATCGCACGCCAGCATGATGCGGAAGCGCGGCAGGCGGTCGACCGCCACGCCGCCCACGAGCAGGAAGATGAGCATCGGGACGAGGCTGAAGACGGCCAGCGCGCCCATCGCCGCAGCCGAGCCCGTCTCTTCCAGGATCCACCAGGAGAGGGCGATGCGGTAGAGGCTGTCGCCCAGGCGCGAGATAGTCTGCCCGGACCACAACAGCGTGAAGAGCCGATTGCGGAAGGCGCGCAGGAAGGACATCGGGGGGATTGTACTGCCTCCCGGCGCGGCAGCAGCCGCCCTCCCGGGAGGCTGCGGTAGAATAGCGGCGGTGGTGAGGCCCGTGCCCAGCCCAAACCCGAACGACGACAGCAGTCTGACCGCACTCCCGCCGGCCTCCGACTCGGAGGCCATGATGCGCGCCCTGCATCGCGCAACCCTGAGCCTGTACTCCGACCTGTCGCTGGACGGCGTCCTGCAGCGCATCACCCAGGCGGCGAAGGATCTCTCGGGGGCGCGCTACGCCGCGCTGGGCGTGCCGGATTCGTCCGGGGGCCTGCAGGCCTTCGTCGCCCTGGGCATGTCGGTCGAGGAAATGGCGCGCATCGAGAGCCAGCCGGTGGGCAAGGGCCTGCTGGGAGAGATGCTGCGCTCGGGTCAGTCGGTGCGGCTGCGGGATCTGCGTGCCCACCCGAAGGCCGCCGGGTTCCCGCCCGGGCATCCGCAGATGTCCTCCTTCCTGGGCGTGCCGATCGCCGCCTACGGCAAGCCGCTGGGCCAGATCTACCTGACCGACAAGAAGAACGCCGCCGAGTTCTCAACCGAAGACCAGCGGCTGATCGAGATGCTCGCCGCCCATGCCGCTGCGGCGATCGAGAACGCCTTCCTCTACAAGCAGGTGCGCAGCAGCGAGGGCGAGCTCAGCCAGCGCAACGATGAGCTCGAGCTCTTCAACTCCCTGGCGACGGCCGTCAGCTCGGCCATGGAGCTTGAGCCCCTCCTCGAGAGCATGCTCGAGCGTGTCATGGGGCTGTTCGGAGCGGAGGCCGGCGAGGTCTTCGTCATGGAGGAGGACGAGAGCTACTACCACCTGGCCGTCCACCGCGGGCGCCACCAGGCCAGCTTCTGGGAGCGGGAGCACTTCCGCTACGGCGAAGGATTCGTGGGAGCGGTAGCCTCCACCGGCAAGGTGGCCTGGAGCCACGATCCCGGGCTGGATCCGCTCTACCACGGTGAGGACGGCATCGGCACGCTGGCGGGCGTGCCGCTGGCGGCGCGCGGCCAGGTCGTCGGCGTGATGACCATGGCCTTCCACGGCCAGCGCACCATCACCCAGCGTGAGGCCGGCCAGCTGGAGGCCATGGGCGCCGGCGTCGGCGTGGCGGTCGAGAACGCACGCCTCTACCGTCACGCCCGGCGAGTAGCGGTGCTGGAAGAGCGCGAACGGATCGGCATGGACCTGCACGACGGCATCATCCAGTCGATCTACGCCGTCGGCCTGACGCTCGACTACACCCGCCTGCTGATGCGCGAGTCGGCCGAGAAAGCCGGCGTCCGGCTGGAACAGGCCATCGACGGGTTGAACGCCATCATCCGCGACATCCGCTCCTACATCCTCGACCTTCAGCCGAGCCGCATCTCCACCGACAACCTGGTCGAGGCGCTCACCCGGCTGGTGCGGGAGTTCAAGGCCAATACCCTGGTGGAGGCGGACCTGCAGGTCGACTCAGCCGCGCTGCTCGACCTGGATCGTGCCGAGCGCACGGCGCTCTTCCTGATCACGCAGGAAGCGCTGGCCAACACCGCCAAGCACGCCCAGGCGAGCCGGGTCCTGGTCAGCCTGCGTCTCGGCAGTCACGGCATCATGCTGCAGATCATCGACAACGGGCGCGGCTTCGCCGCCGACTCGTCCGCCGGCCAGCTGGGTCACGGACTCTCGAACATGCGCGATCGGGCGCGCAACGTCGGCGGCAACCTGAACCTGGTTTCCAGTCCGGGGGAGGGGACGACGATCACCGTGGGTCTCCCGGCACGGCGTGAGAGCGCTCCCGCCGCCCCGGCCTGACATTCGCGGGGCCGTGCGGGATGGAGGTCACTGGAGGCCTCCGAACGACGGTCCCTATACTGGTGAACTCTCCGAGGAATCGACGGGCTGTGGTTCGGGCGCGGGTGTACATCGTCGACGAGCACGATCCCGTGCGACTAGCCCTGGCCGATCGGCTGGGGCGCGCCGCCGGCATCAAGATCCTGGGCCACAGCGGAAACGCCGACGAGGCCCTGAGCGATATCCGCCGCGGACAGCCGGACGTGGTCCTGATCGAGGTCAAGCGCAGCGACGGGCTGGGCCTGGAAGTGCTGCGCCAGGTGGCGGAAGTCCCCAATCCACCCAAGGTGCTCGTGCTGACCTCCTACCCATCGGAGTGGGAAGCGGAAGCGGCCACCCGCGCCGGTGCGCACATCTACCTGCTCAAGGACATCGATCCCGAGGAGCTGATTCGCAAGATCACCGAGTACGCCGGAAGCTGACTTGGCCCGCAAGGCCGAAACGACGAAGTCCCCGCAAGGGGACTTCGGATTCCAGGGGATAGCCGGGTGAGGGCTAGGAGCGCAGGTAGTTGGTGCGGAAGAGGAAGTCGAGCCAGATGAAGGACAGCGCACCCATGGAGAGGAACACGAGCAGGGCATTGCCGGGTGCGAACTTGTCCAGGGTCGTGTCGAACAGCCGCAACGCGGCCAGCACGCACACGGCCCCAAAGCCGGCCGAGACCACCCACACCACGACGCGTCGCGCAGCCATCCTGAGTCCCTCACGATAAGAGCGTATTGGTCCGAATTCTATCCCTGCCTGACGCAGGCGTCAAGGAGCGAAGCGCCTCACCGGGGGGCAGCCGGGCTCCGTGTTGCGGCTCGACCGGAGTCGGCGCGGGTTGAGGACTGCCCGGCTTTCCGTTATAGTAGGCCTTCGAGGGAGGTGGTGCCATGCCGATGACTGCCAAGCAGAAGCTGATGGAGCGCCGCCGGCGCCGCACGATCAAGCTCCGGGCGCTCAAGGCGAAGTACAAGGCGACGCAGGACAGCAAGGTGCGCGAGCGCCTGCTGGCCAAGATGCGCAAACTGAGCCCGTTCGAGACGGTGGCCAAGAAGTAGCCGGGACCCAGCCGAATGACGGGGCCGCCTGACCCGCAGGGTCAGGCGGCCCCGTTTGGCTCTCGAGCTGGGCAGGCGGTGCTAGGTGCAGGCCACCAACGGTGCGGTTGCCCTGGCACCCACCTTGGCGCGCAGTTCGCTGGCCGAGAAGGGCTTGACCAGGTAGTCGTCTGCACCCGCCCGGTGGGCGCGTTCGATATCCTCAGCCGTCGCCTTGGCCGAGACGATGATCACGCGCACCTGAGACCACTCGCGGTCGGCTCGCAGCCGGTGGACGAGGTTCAAACCATCCAGATCCGGCATCATCTGATCGGTCAGGATCACGGCCGGCTTCTCGACCTGCAGCGTGGCGATGGCCTCCTTCACGCTGCCCGCCACCAGCACGCGGTGGCCAGCGGCCGTCAGGATGTCGGCCACAACCTCGCGGAACATGGGTTCGTCGTCCACCACCAGAACCGTGGGCATACGCTGGGACCTCCGCATCGGCGCGGTGTGGGAGGGCCGACACGATCTCATTGTAGGGCCCCCGCCTTGCCCCGGCCTTTCGCCGAGCGGTGGTCACATTACAGGGGACTTGCGGATTGACGCCCCCGGTGAGGGGTCAGGCACGCGGGCCGCGTCAGCGAGGGGGCGTTGGCCGCGGCGCTCATACCCTTCCCGTCGGAGTGCCTCTGCCCAGTGGCTGCCCGGCCGCTACTCCTGGCTGCGGGCCTATCCGGCCATCGCAGGCGCGGCCAGCGAATCCAGCACCTCGAAGAGCTCACCGTTGGACGGGATATCCTCCATGCTGTGCCCGTAGTGGATGAAGCGCGCCGTGCCCTGCCGGTCGACCACAACCTGCGCCGGCATTCGCCCCAGCTTGAACAGGTTAACCTCCTGCCCGAACTGCTTCAGCACGCCATGCCGCGGATCCGGCAGCCCGATGAAGGGAAGGTCGTTCTCCTGGAAGTAGCGGGCGAAGGCCTCCGGTTCCTCGGGCCCAACCACCACGATCTGAGCTCCGCGCTTCAGGAACTCGTCGACCTCGTGGCGCAACTGCGCCATGTGCCGGCGGCAGAACGGTCAGGTGAAGCCGCGGTTGAACACCAGGACGACCGCCGACTGGCCGCGGAAATCGGACAGCCGCACCATCTTCCCGCGGTAGTCCGCCAGGCTGAAGTCCGGCGCCGGCGTGTTGATCTCGACCTTCGGCATCCGTATCCCCTCCTGGCGAGCGGCGGCCTTGTCGGGCGCGCCCCTTCGACCGGCCCGCACGGCGGGCGTCGGCCACGCGGCTCGTCACCGGGCCCGCCCCTCGCGGTTACACCCAGCCGTTCTTCTTGTACAGCTTGTAGCCCGCATCCAGCGCCCGCTTGACCTGTGCCAGAAGGCGGGCATCCAACGTCTGGATATGGAAGCACGACTTGCCCTTGAGCAGCGACAGCAATTCCGGCGCGAACAGTTTTTTCATCTCCGGGGTGGTGTAGACCGGCATGTAGTACAAGCCGACGTACCCCTTCTGGATGATCACGCCGGCGAAGTAGACCTCGGTGCGTTTCCGGCCGTCGATCACAACGTTCTTGGTCGACCACAGGTCGAAGTGGCCGGCCTTGTTCACCTTGGGCATCAACGGCGGCTGGTACCGCCCGAGCAGCCCGCGCAGCGCCTGGAAGGTTGCCTGCAACTCGGAAGAACTTGGTGTCATGCTTCTCCTCCTATGATCCCCGGTGGCGACAGGAGCCAGCCCCTTCGCCGATTGCCTGCCGCCCATGACGTCCCACGCGCTCTGCGCGGGTCCTTCCACCACCTGTGTGCGGAGCCGCCCAACCTGCACCGTGTCGACGGACAGGCCGTCATCCAGCGAGCCCTTGGGATGCGAGGCATCTCCTCCGGAGGGCGGAAGCGAGGCGCGCCCTACGCAGGCATGGCCGTGTCTTTCGCCCACGCGCTTCACGCCTTGAGCGATTCGGCTCCCTCGCGGTACGCCTCCCCGAAGAGCGCCGCACCGACGAGCAGTGTGTACACGCCGGCCGGCACGATGACAACGAAACCGACGCACAGAAGGACCAGCGTTGAGTACAGGATCATGAACGCCCCGTAGGCGAGTCCGAAGATCCCGCTGACCACAACGAAAGCGACGAAGTACCCGAGCCAATTGGCCGAAAGGATGCGCCACCACTCCCGGATGCGGAAGGCCGCCGCAAGCCTGTCCTGGGCGGCGAAGTGAGCGACGGAGGCGGGGAGCGGAAGGATGCCCAGCACGAGCAAGACGGATCCGAGGACGATGGACAGCATCAGGATCAACATCGCAGCCAGGAAGCCCAGGATGGCCGGATCACTGACGCTGGCGTCCGCGCTCGAAGCGATCGAGAGCGGGATCAGGGCGCCGAAGTAGGTGCCGAATCCCACGAGATAGACGGCCGCAGCCGGTAGGGTGAAGGCGAGCTGGACCATCGTGCCTCGGAATCCCAGGCTCAGCAGCCCGGGCCAGTCTTCCCAGGCCGGCATCGCTACTCCCTCACCCTGTGCGCTTCGCCGAAGGATTTGAAGGGCATACCCGTAGACGAGGAGCCCGGGAAGGATGGGGACGATGTAGCCGGCGAGCATCAGGGCGCACCCCAGGGCGAATCGGGAGCGCGACTCGCGGCCCTGGAACGGGAATCGGAAGTACTGCTTCAACTCCGACAAGGACGCCTGCATGCTCAGCGCATGTCCCTTCTGGCCCGCCCTACCGCTCCCGGACCATCACCGGCGCAGCCGCGGGCCGTCTGTCGCGGATGCGTACCGGAGCCGGCGCACTATCGAGCCGCCTTCAGCATGTCTTCGAGCAGCTCCGCCGTGGCTGCGGCCACCAGCGCCTGCTGCTCCTCGGCTGGGATGGTGGCCTGAGTGTCGCCGGACTGCGGGCCGTAGTCGCCGAATTGAGCGTGGTTCCCCCCCTCGATGGCCACCCAGCGTGTGTCGGGCGGAAGGAGGAGGCGCGAGGCGTCGATCTTGCTGCCCGTCGCCAGCTCGTCGAGCGTGCCGTAGATCGAGGTGACCGCCAGGTCGTAGCCTGAGAGGTCATCGGTCGATGCCGGGTAGGCGGCCCACAGGACGAGCCCGTCCACGGCGTCGGGATGAGTATAGGCGAAACGGGCGGACATCGCGCCGCCCAGCGAGTGGCCACCGATCGCCCAGGTTTCGATGGAGGAATCATGCGCCATGACCTGCAGGGCGCGATCGGGGGCCAACACGGCCAGTGCCAGCGGCATCGGCACGATCACCACGCGGTAGCCTTGGGCCGCGATCTGCCCCGCCAGCGGCGCGTAGGCCCGCGGATCGACATGCCCGCCTGGATAGACGATCAGCCCGGCCCGCGGGGCCTGGCCGGCGGGCGAGAACGTGATCCACTCGTCGGTCGTGACCGTGACGGCCGAGTCGCTGACCAGCGCCTGAAGCGCGCCGTCCGTGGCCGCCTGCGGCGTGCTGCCCCAGATCACGAAGCCGATCACGACGGCAGCGAGCAGCAGGCCCAAGCCCGCCAGAACTCGCAGCAGGATGCGCTTCATCGGCCGCCCTCCACGGGCAGATCCAGCCGGATCGTCGCCCAGCTCCGCCCTTGCAGCCGGTTCATCAGGTCGAACCCCATCTTCATGACGCCGTACTTGCGCGTCACCATCCGGTTGGCGCGCTCCGCCTCCTCAGCCTCGACCAGCCTGGCCGTGACCTCGACCCATTCGCCAAGCGGATGGCCTTGAGCGTCGGAGGGGACGATTCGGGCGCGGCCGTTGTTGCGCACCCGCTTGACCTTGCCGGATTCGGCGCCTGTGCGCACGTAGAAGGTCGGCCCTTCCTGGGCGAACCACACCGGTGTCTTCACGCCCTGCCCGGAGCGCTTGAAGGTCTCCAGGTTCAGGAAGGACTGCCGATCGAACTGCACCAAAGGGTCGCTCATTGAGATCCTTCTCCCAGAAGCAAGAGTGTATTTGCGACGACGGCGCCTAGGCCTGGGCGGACCGGACGGCCGGGTCGACACGCGGGGGCAGGGGCGCGTCCGGCCGGGCGATCAGGCGACGCCAGGTGAAGGACACCACCCAGGCCATGATCAGCGCGCTGACCACACCCGGAGCCCACGCCCCCACCTGCTGCAGGAGCAGGCCGCCCGCGGATGGCGACACAACCCGCGTGAAGCTCTCCAGCGATGCCGCCAGCCCGAGCGTTCCGCCGACCTCCTCCGGGTAGACCGCCTTGCTCAGCGCGCTGCTGATCACCGTATTGAGCGTACCCGTGGCGGCCGCCAGCGGCGCCAGGACGACGAGCAGCATGCCGACCGACGGGACAAAGGCCCAGCCCAGAAGCGAGATCGCCAGGACAGCCGTCGAAACGAAGATGATCCAGCGCTCTGGATAGCGCGCCGTCAGCCACCCGACCCCAACGCCCTGCACCAGCACGGCCAGGACGCCGACGTAGGTCAGCACGAAGCCGGTCGACTGCACCGTCAATCCGAGTTTGCTCTGGGCGTACAGGGCGAAGATGGTTTGAAACGTGGAGCTCGCCAGACCAAAGAAGAGCCGGATGTGCAGCAGTGGGCCGACACGAGGTCGGTTCAGCGCGCCCAGCATCGCCCCCAATGTGAACGGCGGGCGCGCCTGCGCCTCGAGGGCCGCCCGTCGCTCGGGGGTGAGCGACTCCGGCAGCCAGACGAAGACCAGGATGAGGTTCACGAACGAGAGCGCTGCGGCGGCGAAGGCCGGCACGGCGAACCCAAGCACGCTCAACGTCCCGCCGAGCGCCGGGCCAATGATGAAGCCCAGCCCGAAGGCGGCGCCGATCAACCCCAGCCCCCGCGCCCGGTTGGAGGCGTCCGTGACGTCGGTGATGTACGCCTGCGCCACGGAGATGTTGCCCCCGGTCATCCCGTCCAGGATGCGGCTGGCGAACAGGATCACCAGCGTGATGGTTGAGGCCAGTCCGGCGCGGGAGGGATCGAGGCTGGCGGCCAGCAGCGTCCCCAGCGATGGAGCGAAGCCGAGCAAGAGGAAGCCCAGGAAGGTCCCGCCCAGGCTGGCGAGCAGGATCGGCCGGCGGCCGAAGCGGTCCGACAGCCGGCCCAGGACCGGCGCGCCCACCAGCTGCGCCGCGGCATACGACGCCACCAGCAGGCCGATCACCGCCGGGGAGGCGTCGAACTGCTCGGCATAGAAGGGCAGCAGCGGCAGGATCAGCCCGAAACCAAGCAGATCGACGAAGACGATGATGAAGATGGTCAGGAGCGAACGCTTCTGCATCAGATGTGGTCCTCGGGGTCTCAGCGACCTGGGCGCACGCGCACGGGCTGCGGCGCCAGCCTGCGGCCGCCCAGCAGGGCGAGCAGTGAATCCAGCAGCTTGCGGAGCTTCTTGGCCATCATACATCCTTGGGGGCGCGAGCCGGTGTCAGCCGGAAGGCGCCGTGTGAGTCTCTACCCGCGCCGCCAGCCGCCTGATCAGGCCGGAGAAGATCAGCGAGTGGATCGGATACAAGCCATACCAGTAGAGCAGGCCCAGCAGGCCGCGCGGGGCGAAGAACGCCGTCTGGACCAGGCGGGAGCCGGACGGCTCCCGGGGCTGCGCCTCGAACTGCAGCCAGGCGCGTCCGGGGACCTTCATCTCCGCCCGCAGCCGAAGCAGGCGGCCCGGTTCGACGGCTTCGACGCGCCAGAAATCGAGGGCGTCGCCGACGCGCACGTCCACCGGATCGCGGCGCCCGCGTCGCATGCCAACGCCGCCGGCCAGCCGGTCGATCGCGCCCCGGATCCGCCACAGTCCGTTGGCGTACAACCAGCCGGTCTCCCCGCCCAGGCGCGAGAAGGCCGCATAGGCGACTTCGGCCGGCGCGACCAGCGTCTCTTGCCTGCGCTCGACGATCATGCCTTCGCGCAGCGTGAGCAGGACAGCAGCGTGGTCGCCTTCGGTCGTCACCAGCGCATCCGACCAGGTGGTCTCGACCGGGCCGGCCTCCAGCTGGGCCAGCGCCTTGCGGACGGCCGTGGGAAAGTCGAGCGGGTGGATGGCGGGGAAGATCCGGCGGGCGGCGTCGTCGCGCACGACGACCTCGTTGCGCAGCCCTTCGATCAGCGGCCGGGCGATGCCGGCCGGGATGGGCGTCATCCAGTGCACCCAGTAGGACGACAGTCGGGGCGTGAGCACGGGCACGGCGATCAGCAGGCGGCGCAGGCCGCGCGCCGAGGCGTAGCCGCGCATCATGTCGCCGTAGGTGATCACGTCCGTCCCGCCGATCTCGATCACGGCTCCGCGCGCCGCCGGGGTCTCGATCGAGACGGCCAGGTACTCGAGTACGTCGTCAATGGCGATGGGCTGGATGCGGGTGAAAACCCAGCGCGGGCAGATCATCACCGGCAGGCGCTCGGTCAGGTTGCGGATCATTTCGAACGACAGGCTTCCCGACCCGACGATGACCGCCGCGCGCAGCTCGGTCACCGGCACGCCCGCCTCTCGCAGCGCATCGCCGGTCTTCTGGCGTGAGCGCAGGTGTTCGGAGAGGTCCGCCTGCGGATCGCCGAGCCCGCCCAGATAGACGATCTGCTGGACGCCGGCCTTGAGCGCCGCCTGGCTGAAGGCCCGGGCTGCCGCGACGTCCTGGGCGGCGAAGTCGCCATGGGTCAGCATGCTGTGCACCATATAGTAGGCGGCCTGGACGCCGTCTAGAGCAGCCGGCAGGGTGTCAGGGCGCAGCACGTCACCTTCGGCCACCTCGACCTGGTTGAGCCAGGGCCGGCCCTGGAGTCGGGCTGGATCGCGCACCAGCACGCGCACGCGGTAGCCGGCGGCGAGCAGGCGCGGCACCAGCCGCCCGCCGACATAGCCCGTGGCCCCTGTCACCAGCACACGACGTGTGTTGCTCATCGGCCTGCCTCCTGTGTCCCGAAGGGCACCGCCGGCAACGTGACCACCTGAACGTCGATCGGCTCGGCCGGGCGCCCCGTCAGGCGCCGCAGCGCTTCGCGCAGGGCGCCTCCCAGCATGGCCCCCGGCCCCGTGACCTGCGCCGTCAATCCGGTCTGGCCGTCCGTTGCCTCGCTCGCCAGCCAGACTGCCTTGCGAGCGGCGACCTCTGGCGGCTGCGACCACATGCGCAGCACGGTCGTGTACGCGCCGGCCAGCCCCTCGTCGTACCCGCGGTAGGCCGTCGGCCGAAGCAGCATGTCGGTCCGCATCATGCCTGGCGCCAGGGCGAAGATGCCGACGCCGCTCTGGCCGTACTCTTTCGCCAGCGCGGCGGTGAACGATCGCACCCATGCCTTGCTCGAGCCGTAAGCGTTCTGCAGCGGGACGGGGGAGCGGGCGCCGCGTCCCAGGATGTTGATCAGCTTGCCGGCGCGGCGCGGCAGGAAGTGCTCCAGGGCGGCGCGCGTGCCGTGGTACAGGCCCAGGATGTTCGTGCGCACGATGCGTTCGAACTCGTCGGGCAGGGCGGCGAAGGTCGGGCCGAAGGGCGCTGAACAGCCGGCGTTGTTGACCCACACGTCGAAGCGCCCGTGCTTCTGCAGGGCAAAGGCGGCCAGCGTCTGCACCTGTGCCGCCTCGGCCACATCGGCGCGCACGCCGGAAGCCTGCGCGCCGGCGGCGGTCAGCCCGGCGACGGCGGACTCAACCGCCTGGGCCGTACGGCCGGAGATCACCACCGCCGCGCCCTCGGCGGCGTAGGCGCGGGCGACGGCCAGGCCGAAGCCGCGCGTCCCGCCGGTAATGACCGCTACTTTGCCTCGCAGCGCCTGGGTCACGCAGCCGCTCCTTGCTCCATCGGCGCTCGCCGGCCGCGCACGCGGCGGGCGATCCACAGCCCACCGCCGAACAGGCCGGCCAGCACGAACACCGCCACATAGTCGATGAGCGGGATGCGCACGATCTCGTTGAGCTGAGCCCAGCCGCGCTCGGAGTACACCCACAGCACGGCGCCGGCGTAGGCAGCGAAGATCGCCAGCCGCGCCCAGCGGCCCAGCCCCAGCCCGTACATTTGCGTGATGACGAAGATGCCGGTGAAGCCGAAGAAGAACATCGGCCACAGCCCGGCGCCCTGCGCCACGGCCACCAGCGTGCCGTGCACGGCCACCAGCCCCTCCTGAACGAAGGTCCAGTACTTGTTCACATGCACGCGCGTGAAGAACAGGCTCCCCTGCAGCAGCAGCAGGAACATGTAGATGAAGCCGACCAGATGCCCGGGGGTCGAGACCATCGGATGGAACCAGAAGGTGTAGACCGTGGCCCAGGCAAAGAAGTAGCCGTGGTACTTGCGGGCGAAGGCGATAATCTCCTTGCCGATGGGCGCCTTGCGCCCGAAGAACAGGCCGCGGCGCGGATTCTCCATCAACAGCACCCACACCAGCAGCACGATCACCGACCCCTGCGACGAGAAGACCGAAACGTCCTGCGCCAGGCCGTCGTAGAACAGGTGAGTCTGGGCGAAGTGCAGCAGGATGAAGGCGGCGTTCACACCCAGCGCCAGCACATTGAACTTGTGCAGGCCGGTGGTGTAGGAGGGGCGGTTCTTCTGGGCATAGGCGATCAGCGCCCATAGCGCCACCTGATGCAGCAGGTAGAGCGACCAGACCGAGACGCGTGTCCAGATGGTTGGCTCGGGCAGCTTCCAGAAGTACCACGCCGCGCCCTGGTCGGGCAGAAGTTGGATGGCATCGAGCCGGGGACCGGCCCAGGCGATGAGGGCTGTGAAGGCCAGGCTGAACGCGATGCCCCACCAGAGGGCACGGTTTGCACCGGTGGGCGCCGCTTGCGATGAAGTCGCCATCAGAAAGCTCTCCCAGATCAAAGATGAGCTATTCTACCTTGTTTGTCAAGGTTTTGTCAATGGCAATCATGCGTTGTCTCGGCTCCGGCTCCGGACGGCGTTTGACCTCCGCCCGGAGCCCTCGCCTCATCGGTAGTTGGAGCACCCCCTCGCAAAGGGTTGGGAGCCGGATTTCGAAAGGGGTGGGAGATGGCGCCCGCATTGGTGCTGGACGCATTCGAGGATGGGTACGGCGCCTCGTGCCCCCGGCTGGACGATTGCTGCCGCGCCTGACGTGCGGGCCGGGGCGTCGGCGGTCGACTCAACTGCGGCTCGAGAGCCCGCCGCGCCCTGGCGCCCAGGCGATGCGCGCATCGACGCGCCGCACCAGCCGGTAAGCGATAGGGCGGAACCCGCGCCGTGGCAGCATGCGCGCCACGCCGCGGTTGGCGCTGCGCCAGTCGGTCTCACAGAACTCGTAGCCGGCCGCCCGTGCCTGGGCCAGCCCGTGGCGTGTCAACGCCGACTGGATCCCGCGCCGGCGCATCTCCGGCAGCGTCGAAACGACACTCATCGTGACGGCCTTCTCCGGTACCAGCACCGGGTCCGGATCCTCATGTTCCCAGTAGCCCTGGAGCCCGACCGGACGGCCACTGTGCTCGGCGATCCAGACCGTGGCTGTGTCGTCTGAGGCGAGTTCGGCATAGCCGCTGCGGATCTCGGCCACCGCCTCTGGAAGGGTAAGGCCCCACACCGGCGCCCGCACCAACTCGCGCCAGATCAGCTCCGAGAATCCGGCCAGCGTGTCGGCGTCGTCCGGACCCGCGCGGCGGATGGTGATTCCTTCCGTCGACGCGGGGGACGCTTCGACGGCGCGGAGATCGATGGCTGCATGCACCTGCTCGAGGCCGAAGCTGAGGGCAAACCACGCATGAATGACTTCCGGCTCGGCCACGGGCATCAAGGCGAAGTGGTAGTAGACGCCATCGCGCACCCAGGCTTCTCCCAGCTCGGCGTACAGGTCGGCAATCAGGGTTGTGTCGGTGCCGTCCGCCAGCGCCAGGCCGGGGCCGCGCACCCACGCGCTGCGCCCCCAGATCGGCTCTAGTTTGAGCCCGCCGATCAGGTAGGCCTCCAGACGGTCACCGGCGACCGCCGCCACGCCGGACGTGTGAGGCAGTCCCCACAGTTCGGTCAGCGCCGACAGCGCTGCTCTGGGTTCCTCGAGGCGGCGTGGCAGCGCCGGCTCGATCTGGTGGAGGCGGGAGACGCGCTGCGCCAGTAGTTCCGCCGCCTGGGAGAGATGGTCGACGCCGAAGGTCCGCAGCGAGGTATCGCTTCCCTCATGGCAGCTCATGGGTACTATCCCTCCACGAAGCCGGGGTTGGAATCCTGGGCCGGGCGCGGCGGCGCGAAGGCCGGCCGTCAGGCCCGGCTGGCCGAGGCCTTGTGCAGGTCCGTCGGGTTGGGGAGGCGGAGGCTGGCCTGGCGATAGGCGCCTACGGCGATGGCGGTGTAGGCGGCCAGAGAGGAAACGTCGATGGCGGCGCTCAGCAAGTTCGCGCCTGTCGAGTAGACGCCGATCCAGACGGCGTAGGTGAAGGCCGTATCCGAGAGGGCGAACAGCAACGCGCCGATCACGATCGGCAGCCACGGTCTTCCGACCAGCCCATCCCACAAGACGCCGAGCGAGAGCGTGGCGATGAAGGCGAGCGTCAGGTCGCCGATCAGGTAGTACACCCCCAGGAGGGCTTCCGCCCAAGGAACGCCGGGCTGGCTGAAGAACATCGGCACCAGGAGCCCGCCGGCAAGCAGCGTCAGCAGAATGGCATACGCGCCGGTGGCCGCCAATCGTTGGCGAGGCGAAAGACGCACGCCCAGGCTGCGATGGCCAAGGAACACGCCGAGGACGAGCGGGGCGGTACCTACGGCCCAGACGATGTCGGCCGGTGAAGGGTAAGGAACATCCACGCCGACGCCAACGCCGATCTGGTAGTAGGTCCACATCAACTCGGCCAGCGCCCACAGCAACAGCCCGATGCCCAGCAGGGACCACACCCTCCGCTGGGGGACTTGCCGGTCGAAGCGGGATGCGGCGAGGAAGGCCAGCACGGCACCGAGCAGCGCCGTTGCGGCGTAGAGGCCGTCGGAGGCCAGTTCGAGCACCGCAGCGCCCCCCGGCTGGAAGGCGTTCAGCACGATAAGGGTGGCCACCGCGCCGATGGCGGCGATCCGGGCGGGCCACAAGCTCTCTCTCATCCTTCCCCCTCCGGAACTAGGCGTACGGGATCATGGCAGTTCGCGCGTTCAGCTCGGCGAGATTGGACGGCAGCTTCATACAGGCTGAGCGGATCACGGAGCGAAGGAGCTGATCTCCGAGCAGCCGCCCGGCCAGTTGGCGGGCATACCCCGAGTAGTCCTGGTAGACGGTTAGCAGCATCCGGCAGTCGATGTCCGGGACTCGCCCCCGCAGAGCATCCAGGCTAGGGAGTCCGGTGAGAGCGTGCCAGGCGTGCTCACCGGCATACGCCTCCAGGCGCTGGTCGAACTCGAGCGCCAGGGCGCGTCCCCCGGTGCGGGCAATGGCGTCGCTCAGCGCCGCCCTCAAGGCCAGGAACAGCAGGCTGAGGTCGGCACATTCGGCGGCGTTGGCTTCCGGCGAGTGCAGGCCGCCGGTGAAGCGGGAGGGTGGTTGCGTCATGCGTTGAGACCACAGGGCCGGTCGCTCCGGCCCGGCACCCCGGTTGGGATCGTGCCCATCGCCCGGCCTCGGCAGCCTGCCGTGGAACGCGCATACTGTAGCACAGTCGGCGTCGGCCGGCCGGGAACGCGAAGCCGGCGAGGGATCCTGTTCCCTCGCCGGCCGGGTTGAATGCAGGGGCGGTCCCGGGTCTAGACGGGGGCCAGCGTCCCGGAGAAGATCATCCACGCCAGGAGGGTCTTGGCTGCCAGGCTGAGCACGATGTAGAAGCGCTCACCGAACAGGTAGTCCTTCCAGGGGCCGATCTTCTTGTACTGGAGCCACATGTTGACGGCGAAGATGTTGAAGAAGACGAGGATCGTCGGGATGATGGCGTAGACGAACGCCGGGGGCTTGGCATCGCCCGAGTTCACGGCGCCCAGGAAGTACATCACGACCACGATCCAGGGGATGATCCCGGCAAAGCAGCCGTAGATGAAGGCCGACCAATCGGTCTTCTTGGTGTACTGGTTGACGGTCTCCATCACGATGCCGAACAGGTTCATGGCGGCGTTGACGCCGAAGAGGGCGATCATCGTGCCCACGTCCCAGATGCCGACCAGCATGCCGATGAGCACGATCATCAGCGACGAGCTCAGGGCGTATTCATAGAACCGGATCGGGTTCATGCCCTTCTCGAGGCTGGCGACGTAGCGCTTGTAGCCGACCGTGGAAAGGTAGAAGTGGGCGACGGCCGAGAGTAGCAGGAAGGCCGCCACCGCCGGGCCGAAGCGCAGTTCGTAGATCAGCTTCGGATCCGGCGTCAGCGAGAAGGTGTCGATGTCGAACTTGAGGAAGTTGGAGAAGATCGGGTAGGTGGTGGCGTTGCTGAGCACGATCATCAGCACGCCCTGCACCAGGTGCAGGAAACCCATGATCAGGTTGAAGCGGCGCAGCCCCTGGTAGACCGGGGCGGGGCGCTGTGCGGCAATAGCGGATTCGGCAGTTGTCATGTGCGATTCTCCTTGGGGCCAAACGGCCGTGTCATGCTTCGTGGGGCTGGTCATTCGGCGGGTAGCCAAGGTTCAAGCCAACTGCCGCGTGCTTCAGCCTTTCGGATACTTGACTAATCATACCATAACTGTCTAGTAAATGTCAAGGGGATGTCGACGTCTCGGTGTTGGAGCCGAGGTATATGTTTACAGAAGAGCAGCCATTAAGGCCAACTCTCCGTCAAGGGTGGATGATGCTGGCGCCGGTTCGGGGACCTGCCCGGCACTCGCCGGGGTGGCCGTCGACGAGCGCTATGCGTGGACACCCCCGGCAATCCCCGAGACCGGGGGGCGCGCTGCCGCATTCGCGTTCGTCCAACCCTGAAGGGGCGGAGTCTGGGATCGAGGAGGTGAGATGAACTATGCGAGGAGCCCGAAGGCTGCCCCCAGGCCGAGCGCCGCCAACAGGATGCCGAGCAGCGCGTACACAAGGCGGGCGCCGCTCCGACCGAAGAGCCTGACGAACAGGGCGGCACGGGGATGGGTCATGAACCAGTCCCAGTCGAAGACGGCGCCTGCAAAGGAGAACAGCCCGACGAGGACGAAGAAGGCCGAGGTCCAACCTGGCATGGTCGCTCTCCTATGGGTCTTCCATGCCCCGTATGCTGGCGGGCATCGAAGGCGCGCTGCCTGGTCCGGCACACGTTGGCTCCCTGGATTGGCCCGGAAACCCGCGCGTGCCTTTCCCTCAAGCCGTCGCCCTATCGAGTGCGCCTACTTCGTCCGGCGTCAGGCGCCAGCCGACGGCGCCGGCGTTCTCCTCCGCCTGCTGCGCCGTCTTGGCGCCGGGGATTGGCACGGCGCCCTTGCACAGCACCCAGTTCAGCGCCACCTGCGCCGGGGTCCTGCCCTCATGACCGGAGCCGATCTCGCGCAGCAGGTCCACCAGCCGGTCGAGCTGAGAGTAGGATGGAGCCCCCAGACGGGCGGAGCGGAGGCCGCGCATCGGATGCAGCCGCGTGTACTTGCCGGTCAGCAATCCTTGCGCCAGCGGTGAGTAGGCGATCACCGTGACCTTCAGCTCGCGGCAGACCTCGAGCAGCCCGGAGCGTTCCGGTTTGCGGTCGAGCAGGCTGAAGCGCACCTGGTTGGAGGCCAGCGGCAGGCCGCGCCGCGCCAGCGCCGTGTGGGCACGGCGAGTCTGTGCCGGGCCGTAGTTGGATACCCCGGCGGCGCGGATCATCCCCTGCCCAACAGCCGCCGCCAGTCCCTCCATCCAGGTCTCCACCGACCTCGGCGGATAGGGCCAGTGAATCTGGTACAGGTCGATCTTCTCCAGCCCCAGGCGCTGCAGGCTGGCGCGCGCAGCGGCCAGGATCGACGGGCTGCGCACCCTCCAGGGATAGGGGAAGAACTTGCTGGCCACGATGGCCGGCCGACCGTCGTCGCGCAGGAAGGCACCCAGGTTGCGCTCGGAGGCGCCGGTGCCGTAGACCTCGGCCGTATCGAAGAAGTCCAGCCCGCGCGCCATACACACATCGAAGGCGGCGCGGATCTCGGCGGCGCCGTACTCCCTTCCGTACCCCCAGAACGAGGCGTCTCCCCACTGCCACACGCCCACGCCCAATTCGGGGATTTCGATCCCGGTCGCTCCCAGCGGAACCCGCCGCACCTTTCCCGCGTCAGCCATGCGTCACTGCTCCATGAGACGAGGATCAGCTACCGACTTCCGAAGTCGGGTCTACTGCGTCACCACGTGATCGAGGAAGTACTCCCGCCACGGACCGCAGCCGTCGATGAAGGGCTGCATCAGCGCCCGCTCGGCCTGGACGGTGTGCATCAGATCGTGCGCCGCCCACTCATGGATCATCTGGTCGAGCGTGACGCGGCCCAGCTCGGGGTGAAGCGCCGTGCGCTCCAGATCCGCCGCCCCGACGCCGGCGAGCAGCCGCAGGCTGCCGGCGCGCAGCTGCGCGAACTCAGCCGAGAGCGCAAGCGGCTCGAGGGCGGCGAGTGCGGACCGCGTCCCTGCGTCCGGGTTGAACGCCTCGAAGTCCCGCCCGTGCAGAAACCGCTGCAGCCTCACCGGGAAGACCTCACGCTCCGCTTCGACCAGATGCAGCAGGCATTCCAGCGCCGACCACTCGCCCGGCGCGGGCTGCCGGCGCATCAGCGACCCATCGACGGTCTGGCTGAGGGCAAGCCAGCGAACGGGGGTGGTCTGCAGGACCTGCGTCGCGAGCAGAATGATCTCGTCCATGTCGATGCCTCCCTGCGCGGCGGCCGCTTCGGATAGGCCACGTTGCGCCGGCGGCTGCATGGTAACGCAGGTTCGGCTGCTGGGGAGGAGGCCGGCGTGCGAAGGGCCTGGGTGATCAGGTCCCGGCCAAGGCCCGGCGCCGGACCACCCGGCAGATGGCCAGTGAGATCCACAGCCGCGTGTCGGGGTCGCTGCCGCGGGTCGCATGCAGCCGCCACGTGCCGTCAGCCGACTGCTGGCCGGCGAACCACGCATAGGCTTCCGCGATGCCTGGATGGTCGAGGTCGCATCCGACTTGAGTCAGGCTATCGAGCGCCGAGAGCAGGTCGGTGAACCAGAACGGGAAGCCGAACCCGATCCAGAACGACGGTGCATCCCGCCCGGGGTACTTGTCTCGGGAGAACAGTCGGTCAGCGAGCAGTCCGGCGGCCCGCCGCGCGGCCGTTGATCGGCGGTGGCGGGGATGAGCGGCGAAGGCGCGCAAGACCACGCCCGTCACCATGTGAGACGCCGGTCGCGATCGGTCGGGAGCGAGGGCGGGCTGGGAGAGCGATGGCTGGTCCCATCGGCCACGGCGGGTCAGCATCGGGATGGCCCAGCCGCCGTCCTCCTGACGGGTGCGGAGCAGCCAGGCGAAGGCACGCCCAACGCGCGCATCACGCCCGTAGCCGGCCTTGACCAGCAGCTCGAGGATGCCGGCGGTGTAGTTGGGCGTGTACTGGCGGCCGTAGATGCCGCGGAAGTCTCCGGCCGCGGTCTGACGCGAGAACATGAACTCTGCCGCGCCTTCGAGCGCCGGAAGCCGGCGGGTGGCGGCAAACTTCTCGACCAGGATGCCCAGCGTGCGATAGGTCTCGATCTGGGCGTAGTCCTCGAACTGGCGGTACCTGGGAATGCCGCCTCCGGGGTAGGGCCAGGAGCCATCGGGCAGCTGGCGTCGAAGGAGCCGCTGGGCTTCCGGCAGCGCCCACAGGCTGCGCGCCGGGCCGGGGTCGTCATCCAGCAGGTCGCGCCGAACGGCGTAGGCCAGACAGGGGTTGGGGCTGGCCATCAGCACCGGGAGGGGGTTGTAGCGCAGCTGCCGCACCCAGGTGGGGCGACCATGCCGGAGGCGGACGGATGTGATGCGAGGGGCAGCGCTCCGCCGGGCAGGCAGCCGTCGTGAGCTGGATGTCATCCGCTGGCCCCTCTCCCCACGTAGCGAGGCACCCGGCGGCAGTAGTCGAGGTAGGCGGGGCCGTGGATGCGAGCCAAGTGTTCCTCCTCCGTCAGCACCATGGCATGGAAGACCCCGAAGGTCACGAACAGCCAGAGGAGGGCGAGCAGCGAGGGCCACAGACAGACCACCCCCAGGATCATTCCCATTCCGAAGAGCACCTGCGGGTTGCGCGTCCAGCGATAGAGCCCGGACTCGAAAACCGTGGTGACCTGCAGACCGGTGGAACGCTTCAGGCCGAGCCAGGCCATCGAGCCAAAGGAGAGGAGGGCCCCGACGACGATGAGCATCAGGCCTGCCACCCGGCTCCAGGCCGGGCCCGAAGATGGGCAGGACCAGACAAACGGCCAACAGGGAGGATTGAACAAGTAGGGGGAGGCGAAGATAGCCAGGATCATGACCCACTCGGCCAACCCAGTGTGTGTGCGGAGACGGCCATAGCGGCGGTAGTCGGCCCGCACCGGCCCTCGGAAGAACGCCACGCCGATGGCCAGTAGCAGCGCAAGGAAAAGCATGGACCCGATAACCTGACTCATGCCGCACGCACTCCTGCCGTTGGCCCGTTCGCGTCGCCGCGCGGCGAGCCGTCAGCCCCGAGCTGTCCACACTCGCCGGATGACCCGAAGCCAAGTCCTGCCTCGTTGATTCTACAGCCGGAGATGGTTGCGGACAGGTCAGGCTTCGATTCTGCTGGCCGGGAAACGTCGCGAGGTGGCGAGGGTGGGTGCAGCCGAGCCGAAGGCAGGTAACGAGCTGCAATGGAAAGGGCTCCTGCGGAACGCAGGAGCCCTGTTGCCACGACCAATCCCAACGAGGCCGGAGCCTACGGTTCAGGCTCGATGGCCGTCAGCACGGCCCGAACGATGGTGCGTCTCAGATACTCGCCCGTCCCGTCGTCGTAGTCCTGGCACGTGACGAGCGTGAGCCAGGCGCGCTCCTCATGCCGCGTGATGAGTGGATCGGTCGGGCTCACCGAGGCGGCCCTGCGCACCGAGTAGACATAGCGTTGTCCGGCGTAGTGAATGATGATCGAATCATCCCAGCGCAGGTTCTTCAGGGCGCGGAACGGGCCGGCCCGCCCGGATGCCATGGTGACATGCGCCGTCAGGACGCTGTTGCCCTCCCAGGTCGGGAAGGCCGTCCCATTCAGCCAGCCTGCCTGCCGGCCGAGCCAGGTCACGTCCCACCCCTCGTCGGTGATCGGCACGCCAACAATCGGCAGCTCGAGGCCCAGAGCCGGGATCTCGAGCCAGAGGTCCCCGAGGTCCAAGTAGCGCTTGTTGTCTGGCTGCGCCGGCATGCGGCTCACACGGTCCGGTGCGAAGCCCGTGGCGGGGGCGCCGAATCCGGTTGCCGCGACGATCGTGGTGAGCGCTGACGAGGCATTGTTGCCCGGATCCGATTCCGCCGACGTCGTGCTCACCGTGGCGGAGTTCGTGCCTCCTGGAGGCGTGCCCAGGCTGTTGACAACCGTGGTAATGGTGACGGTGAAGGTTTGGCCAGGGGTCAGCGTCCCGAAGGGCACGGTGATCGTGTTGCCCACGATGCTGGGCGTCGGTCCCAACGGGGCGACGGCGACGTTGACGATGTTGAGGAACGCCGGCACCGGGTCGGTCAGGACGACATTGTCGGCGTTGGCCGTGCCGGCATTGGTCACGACGACGGTGAAGGTGACGATATCCCCGACGACCGCAGTGGCCGGGTCGCCCGTCTTGGTGACGGCCGGATCGGAGATGGCCGCCGCCGCGCCCGTGTAGTTGGCGTCGTCGCTGTCCGAGGCGACGACCGCGCCAAGGCGCCCGGCGGCCGTGGCGGTATTCGTGTGCGGGCCGGAGGCCCAGGCGGCGGTCAGGGTGCAGCTGAAGCTGGCGCCCGGGGCCAGGCTGGCGGGGATGGTGCAGGAGGCTGTGCTGAAGTCGGAGTCGATCAGCGTCAACCCCGTCAGTGTGACGTTGCCGAGGTTGGTTACGGTGAATCGGAATTGTGGATCCGTGCCACTGGACAAGCTTGGCCCGGGCGGCGTGTTGGCGTCGACCCAGGAGAGGCCTCCATCGACGGACACTTCCTTGACGAGTCCAATGGACGGGGTCTGCGTGGCGACGGCGGTTTCGCTGTCGGAGTTGGAGGTGGTGCCGTCGGCGGAGGCCGAGGCGGTGTTGGTGACCGATCCGACGTTGAGGTCGGTCTGCGTGACGGTGTAGGAGGCAATGCAGGTGATGGCCTCGCCGGGGTCGAGGAAGGCGTCGAGGTTGCCGACGGTGTTGACGCTAGGGCAGGACTCGTCGGTGGCGCGGTTGTCGGCGACGGTGACGGGGCCGGCCAGGCTGATGTTGCCGGAGTTGGTGACGAGGAAGGCGTAGTTGACGATATCGCCAACGGAGTCGTAGGGGCTGCCGGCGGTGATGGACTTGAGGAGTGTGAGGGCGGGGCTCTGGACCGCAGTGACGGTCTCCGTATCGGTGGGGGAGGTGACAGGACTTCCGCCGAAGCTCCCACTTGCCGAGGCGATGTTGGTAACCGAGCCGGCGTTGAGGTCGGCCTGGGTGATGGTGTAGGAGGCGCCGCAGGTGATCGAGTCTCCCGGCGCCAGCGAAGCGGTCGCCGGACAGGCCTCATCCGCCGCCCTGTCATCAGCCACCGTGAATGGCCCGCTCAACGTGACGTTGCCCGAGTTGGTCACTAGGTAGCTG
>Ga0194126_10002177_pt1 | contig 32021 bp, 28 predicted proteins | sample TA2KigC150mmetaG_FD_148641 | JGI IMG/M metagenome (GOLD analysis project Ga0194126, IMG submission 148641) | Freshwater microbial communities from Lake Tanganyika, Tanzania - TA2015035 Kigoma Deep Cast 150m | ecosystem: Environmental > Aquatic > Freshwater > Lake | place: Tanzania: Lake... | reverse complement strand
AACCAGCTTGACAAAAACGATCAAGGCAATTAAACCGAGGATAATTGAAATAACTGGATGCACCCCGAGGCCGGCGGGGATGAAGCCGATTACAGCGGTTACCACGGCAGTAGTCAGGGCATAAGGAACCTGAGTACGGACGTGGTCGATGTGGTCGGAACCGGCACCCGTAGATGAAAGAATCGTGGTGTCGGATAACGGTGAGCAGTGGTCACCGAAGATCGCACCGGTCAAAACCGAACCTAGGGTGGGAATCAGGATTTCCGGGCCCCCGATGGCAGCGGCAACCGGCAGAGCCAGCGGAACAACGATACCCATGGTGCCCCAGGAAGTACCCATAGCAAAAGACATCAGGCAGGAAACGATAAAGATCAACAGGGGCAGCAAGAATGCTGCAATTCCGGAGCGTTCAACGATGCCAACCAGATATTCGGCTGCACCGAGTTCTCCGGAGATTGCGCTGAGAGACCAGGCTAAGACCAGGATGAGCAAGGCCGGGAATACTGACTTAGCGCCGTCCATCAGGGTGTCGATTGCCTGCTGTAGCGGCACAAGGCGCTGGACAAGAACCATCACCAGGGTGACGAGTGCGCCCAAACTGGAAGCCCAGAGCAGAACAACGCTGGAATCGGCATTGCCGAAAGCGTTCATTAACCCGACTTCGCTTCCGCCCCCATTAACATAAAGACCGATAAAGGTGGCAGCGATAATGACAATAATTGGTACAACAAAGTTAAACCAGCGAAGTGGGGTGCCTTCAGCCGGCTGAAGCACAGCAGTATCTGTGGCTGAAAGGGGCTCGGCACCGTCACGCAGCAGTTTGCCTTCAGTGCGGGCGCGAACTTCCGCATTGTACATCGGGCCGTAGTCCTTCATCGTTATGGCGAGGATCAGAACCAGGGCCAGAGCAAAGATGCTGTAGAAACGGTAAGGAATGGTTTGCAGGAAAATCAGATAAACCGGAACGTTTTCCTGTCCGATAGCAGCAAAGCCTTCACCGATAACACCGAGTTCAAAACCGATCCAGGTTGAAATCAAGGCAAAGGTTGCCACCGGAGCCGCCGTGGAGTCGACAATATAAGAGAGTTTTTCTCTTGATACTTTGACTGCGTCAGTAATCGGGCGGGCGGTGTTACCGGCAATGATACAGCTGGAGTAGTCATCAAAGAAGATGATAATCCCCATCAGAAAGGCTGCCAGCATTCCCCCACGTGCAGTTTTTGCCTTTTTAGTCAGCGCGTTGGCTATCGCCTGAGCACCACCGGCCTTAGTGACAAGGCCAAGAGTACCGGCAATAATCATGGTAAAGATCAGAATCGCACCATACCAGGGATCGGCAGCGCTGTTCAGCATGTAGGTATCAATTGAACGGAAGAATCCTGCAATCGGGCTGGCATGTAAGATCGATGCACCCAGCCAAACAGCAATAAACAGCGATACAATAACCTGACGGGTAGCAATGGCTAAAACAATAGCTAAAACCGGTGGTAAAATAGAAAGAATACCATAATCCATAAACAACATACCTCCTGACTGTTATTGACCCTTTATGGGCGTCACAGCAAAAATCGACCTGAGGACCCTTAAAACCTCCTTCCCGATCATTTTCATCCAATTAATTTATTTTCGCGGTCAGTAAAATTATTCCTGCTTGTAAATGTTAATTTTTCAGAAAAACAGAAAAAAATGAGCTATAATAACAAATGGCGATCAGATTAATAAATCTTATTGGGAAGCAGGTAGCAGAATAATGCCTAACGGATTTAACTGGATTGATATTCTAATAGCATTAATCCTTCTGTTCGCTGTAATCAAGGGGATCAGAACCGGATTAATCAGAAGCTTCTTCTCCATTGCCGGTCTAATCAGCGGTCTGGTGGCCGCAAAAATTTACTACGTCCAGCTCAGCGACCTGTTGCCGGACAGAACCTGGCTGCCAACGGTCGTGGCTGATTCTTTATCTTTTTTAGCCATTTTTGTTATCTCTGCCGCTCTTATTTATTACCTCGGCTCCTACATTTCTTGCTCACTCCTTAGCCGTTCACTGAAAACCACTGATCGGTTTTTGGGAAGTATCGTCGGCTTACTGGTTGGTATTGCCCTGGTCGGAGCGCTTTTAATCATGCTCACTGCCTTTCCGCTATTTGATACATTCCCCGAACAAATAGAAGAGTCTTACATGGCACAGCCGATTATTGAAAATGTCTACCTGGCTTACGATGCAGTGACCAGATCTCTTAATTTAGATCTGCCGCAGCTGACATTATATACCGAGGATCTTAGCACTTATTTCAGTTCAATTAGTACTGATGCTGATTTTCACCGCATTGACTTCAAAGCGCTTGACAATGCAATTTGCTTTGTCTGCGGGGGTGAAGTAGAGTATTTGGGCATCGTTGATAACAATAAAGGTTCGGTGTCACCAAAGTTCATCTGCACGTCTTGTGGAAGAACCAGTGACGGGTGTCAGACATACGAGGGTTACCATGCGATGTATGAAAAATGCCCCGTTGCTCTTGGCAACCAGGGCTATCGTTTTGATTGTGGAATCTGGACCAACAACAGTTATCACCGGCCTACCGGCCCCTGCCCGGTCTGCGGCACTGAGTAACTTCTAATCCATCTTTCAATTCTTAATTAACACAGATATAAAGCGGGGCTAGTGTTTTTCACACAAGCCCCGGGTCAATTGCATGTTACTTTTTTTACTGTCACAGTAAGCATTCGCTCTCGATCTCAATGCCTCCGTATTAATAGCCAGAAAAACCAACAGAAATAAAGCTGTCACTGAAAACGAGAGCGAACATAAAGCAAACGACTAAGAATTATCGGCGAATCAAGAAGCAAAGCAGGACCCGGCCCTCAAAATATTTTATTACAACTTCAACTTTTGAGGGCCGGGCCGACTTCGAAGACTAAGTGTCGCCTAAGGAGGCTTCCTGTGACGCGCCTTGATGAGCCGCTAGAATTCTGGAGCGAGCGATCGTGAGCATCGTTTACCAGTTACAGCACATTAGCAATATGTATATCAGGATCAGATTACCTTAGCTTTTCATTAGCTCGAGGACCTTGGTAACGCCCTCGCCGGCATCTTCCGCGTAAGCATCGGCACCGATCTTGTCGGCCCAGCGTTGGGTGCAGGGTGCGCCACCGACAATCGTTTTATACTTATCGCGCAGGCCACGCTCGCGCAAGACCTTTTCCAGTTTCTCCTGGTTGGGCATAGTCGTTGTCAGGAGCGCGCTGGTTCCGATTACCTTGGCGCCGTGCTCCTCTGCCGCTTCAATGATTTTATCGACGGGCACATCTCTACCCAGGTCGATTACTTCCACTCCCTGGGTCTGGATCAGAGCAATGGCGATACTTTTACCAATATCGTGAACATCGCCTTCAACAGTGGCAAAGATCATTTTGCCGATCTTTTCTGCGGCAGCGCCGGTGATGGCACTCTCCAGAACTGCTGTTGCCGCTTTCATTGCCTCAGCCGAAAGGATCATCTCCGGCAGGAATACCTCGCCCCTGCTGAAAAGTTCCCCTATTTCACGGATCCCCGCACTGTAGCCTTCAGACAGCACCTGAACCGGATTTAATCCTTCTTCAAGCGCCTCTTTAGCCACACATACCGCTTTATCTTCATCGATGTCGATAATCGCTTGCTTTGCTGCTGCAAGAATTGATTCCAGACTCATCTTTTATGCTCCTTCTTTATTCAGTCCGGCTCTTGCCATGAAGAGCTCCACTGAATTAATTTTAATACCAATCTTGCGGGCAATATTAAACTTGGCCTCAATGCCCTTGGGCGATTTGTTAAGGTCAAACGAGCGACCAAAGCCATACTTGGCCCTGATTTCGGCCATCAGGTCAGAATCACTCAAATCGATTGGCTTGACACCAAGCTTATCGGCTACATATTGTTTGGCTGCGTCGATCTTCATGCTTTTTGCGAGTTGCATCCGCAGGACCAGATCTCCGGCTGTGCGAATTCCACTCATGCAGGAAGATACGGCGTGAGCTACTTCCAGGCTGAAAGTATCGCCTACGCCTATCTATAAACCATCGGCTTTGCCAATCTCGATCAGCGCTTTATCGGCTCTGGTAACTACATCAATCGGCGGTATTTCACTCATCGGAATGCCGCCTACCCCCATGCCCACATTAACGTGAACCGGGATCTCAGCCGCTGCTGTGCAGGCTTTGACAAAGGTAACAGTGCGGGCAATATTCCAGGGAAAAGACATATTGGTGTTAGTGTTAACCACTGCACCAAAGATATTTGCGCCCGCTTTTTCGGCCAGCTTGACCTGCTTGTGCGGATAAAGGCCCGCAATTTTTGCACCATCATATTCTATCTTGCCGTGCATACCGAGCACAAACTCCCCCGCGGCGCCAAACTCAACCCCTAAGTCAGGGTATTTTTCCTTTATCTTTTCAGTGGCCAACAAGCCGGCTAAGAAATCAGCGTCGCCTGAAGCGCCACAGGTGTCCAGGTTAATGCCATCAGCTCCTGCTGCATACATTTCGCCGGCCACAAAGACTATATCGCGCACAGCATGCTCAACCGCTTCTTCCTGGGCTGCCCGCGCTTCATCGATCTTGGCCAGCGGCAGCAGCTCGGACCAGTTTTCCACCGGGCCATCCGGCTTGGTATAAAGGCCCAGGTTGGGCATGGAGCCGTAAAGAACAGGCATTACCGCATTGAGCTGAGCTAGCTCCATCACCGGGGTTTCGTTGTGGATGATCTGCTTCACAGCCTTATAGCTGTAATCCATGTTGCCAATATCAACCGAATCGGCGCCCAATACTTTTTCGCTGACCAGTACAGCCATTGAACGCTCCATCGCAATATTGGCATGGTAGGTCATCTTACAGCTACCGGAATCGGAGGTGCTAACTACCTCGCGCCCGCGTTCCACCCCGACAATATTGCCCGGCATGGTAATTATCTTGTAGAGATAGTCCATCTCTTCCTGCGTCAGTTCCGGGATTTTGCCGCGATCTGCCGCATCTTTTACACCTTTCAGGATGTCTTCACGGATTTCTTCGGCTGTCATGTAGACGCCCGAACCGTCTCCCATCCTGGTAAAGAATTCACTCATTTTCGTACACTCCTTCCTAAGTTACTGATATTCGCTAAAGTTGCTTACCGGGTACACCAAAAATACGCCGGCAATTAGGAATCGTGCAGGCGCCGAACCATAATGATAATGCCTGTAGTGTTAAATACTGTAGTCACGTACATACTAATTCAGCTCCAACTATTGATTATAATTGAAGCAGGGGTAAAGTTCAATCTTACGGAGGTTTCTGAAACACGGCTGCTGCCTTCAGATTCTAAAGAGGCCTGATCAGTTCTGGCAGATCGTTTGACGGTTTATTTACCAGGCGTGAAACGGGATAATAAGTAAGCTGATCTTCAGGGTAGGGCTTCAGGAATTCCTGCAGGTGATCTTCTGTGGTCAGGGGATCGAGCCAGGCGTCAAAGGATTGCGGCGGGATAATAACCGGCATCCGGTTATGCAGTTCGGCGACTAGCGGGTTCGGTTCGGTAGTAAGAATGGTAAAGGTTTCAAGTGGCTGTTCAAGCCCCTGATCCCATCTTTCCCAGAGCCCGGCCAGGGAAATTAGTTCCTGACTTTTAGCGGTAATGAAGTAAGGTTGTTTGCCGCCAGTTTCGCTTTTCCATTCGTAAAAACCGCTGGCCGGAACAAGCAGGCGCCTTTTTTTATAGGCATCGCGGAAGGCCGGCTTTTCATGGGCAGTTTCGGCGCGGGCATTGATCAGACGGTTACCGATAGCTGCATCCCTGGCCCAGAAAGGGACCAGCCCCCACTTTAAAAAAGCCAGCTCACGTTTTTCTTCTGCAGCTGAGAGCCTTATTACAGGCACCTGCTGGGTTGGAGCTATGTTGTAACGTGGCTTCAGCTCAAATGTTAAGGAATAATCAAGCTCAAATAGCATTTCCAGGATGTGTTTTTCGGTTACCAGGGCAAAGCGTCCGCACATTATTTATTCCTCTTTTTGCCTCTTTTTATTTCTCTGCTATTTTACTTCGTAAAAACCAAGGTTAAAACGGTGAATGCTGGGAACACCGGGAGGCACAAATGCGATCCGGTCACCGGGTTTAAGCATTGTTGAAAGCGGTTTTAAAAGCCGGTTAATAAAAACCACCTCAACATCTTCCACCGGAATATCAAGTATCTCGCGCAACTGATCAGCCGTGACCGGCTTTTCCAACTCATAGGTCATCGGGATCGGCCAGTTACGCTCGGCAAAAAGAAAATGTAGCTTACCAAACGCAAGAATCTCTAACTTCTTCAATCCAGATCACCTGCCTACAGGGCTATCAATAATGACCAGGGCATCAACTACGACCGGATTTGCTCCGCTGATTATGACCGGATTAAGATCAATTTCTAAAATCTCCGGATGAAGCATGGCCAGATTGCCAACCGCCTGCAGGACTGTGGCCAACTGATCTTGATCGACTGCAGGCATTCCGCGGTAAGGGCCAAGAAGCTCACTAGCCCTGATATCCTGCAGCATCTCTTTCGCTTCCGCTTCATTGAGTGGCGCCAGTCGAAATGTCCTGTCTTTAAAAGCCTCCGCCAAAATGCCGCCGAGTCCGAAGAGCACACAAGGCCCGAAGGAAGAATGCCTCACCAGACCAGCCATCAGTTCCCGTTCGCCTGTGATCATTTTCGACACCAAGAGCGGTATCTCCTGCCCCGCGGCCTCCATCACCGCACGGTAAGCCTCGCGCACTTCTTCCTCTTTCCCGACATTTAAATGGATTAAACCCTTTCCCGTTTTATGGGCAAATTCTGCAGAACAACCTTTTAGGGCCAGAGGATAACCGATTTTAATTGCTGCCTTTACGGCCTCTTCTTCCGAATGCGTTAAAATTTCCTCAACAGTCGTCACATCGTAGGCCGCCAGTAACTGCTTTGATTCAAATTCGTCAAGCACTGTGCGGCCTTCTGCAAGCGCCGCCTTGATCAGTTGTGACGCGATCACAGAAACCGGGGGCAAAACAGGTAACTGATATAGCGACCGCTGCCTGACCAGCCGGTAACGGTAAAGAGCCAACATTGACCTGGCTGCCTTTTCCGGTCCGTCGAGGACCGGAATGCCCTTCTCCCGGTAAACATCTGTGAAATTGTCTTCCCGGCCAAAAAATGAAGAAAGCGCCACCGGCAAATCATAGCGGTCAAAGACTGCAAGAGAATCGGTGAGATCGCGCTTAAACTGGCTGATAAAATCTTCAGAGCTAATACCGCCAAAAAGCTCCTGCACATGTGGATGAATTGCTTTCATAAAACCGGTGCCCATCAGGCCATGCACAACCATACCGTCTACTTCGCCGCTCTTGAAGAGCAGGTCCGGCAAAATGGTGCTGATTACTTCAGCATCCATGTGAAAAGTCAGGTCCACCGGGTTTCCTGCAGCACCATGCGGCGGCAGGTACTGACGAATTTCCGTCTGCAGTTTTTTTGAGAAAGTTGGGATATCTAACCCCCCGGCATTACAGGTATGTGAAATTGCCGTCCCGGGGCCGCCCGAGTTGGTTAACACAGCGATTCTGTTACCTTTAAGCGGCGGCTGGCTGGCCAGCATCCACCCCTGATTGTAAAGTTCCTCCACCGAATCGACACGCAGAATACCGGCCTGTTTAAAAAGGCCATCATAGAGGTAGTCCGGCCCGGCCAGGGCGCCGGTATGACTCGACCCGGCCCTGGCCCCGGCCTCAGATCCACCTACATACTGGGCTATTACCGGTTTTTGGGCAGTCACCTTCCTGGCCACATCGAGAAAGCGACCGGCATTTTTCAAACCCTCTATATAGAGGGCAATCGCCTTACACTGTGGATCTGCGCCCAGGTATTCAAGAGCGTCGGTCAGCTCAAGATCAGCTTCGTTGCCAACGCTGATCGCCTTGGCCAAGCGTATCCCCTTTTGCTGCAGGTAGGGCAAAGTCTGGGTTATATAAGTGCCACTTTGCGAAGCCATCCCAAGCAGGCCGGGTTTGCCGCTTAAAGGGCAAACTGTTACGTTTAATGGTAGCTCGCTGTTGATAATTCCCATGCAGTTAGGCCCAAGAAACCTGATCCCGTAGCGGGAAGTAATTTCTTTTAGCTGTTCTTCCAGTAGTTTTCCTTCTTTACCAATCTCGCGAAAACCGGCCGTAATAACAATGGCCCTCCGGGTGCCGATCTTTCCGAAATCTTCCATAATCTTGACAACCAGCGTTGCTGGCAAAACAAACATCACCAGGTCGGGCGCCTCCGGCAGATCAAATGCTGACGGGTAAGCTTTATAACCAAATACCTTCGTTTCGGTGGGATGAATAGGAAAAAATTTACCAGGAAATCCATCTTTGACGATGCTTAAAGCCTGGATCGCCCCCATTTTCAAAGGATTATTTCCGGCGCCAACAGTAGCGATTGAACCAGGATTGAGCAGCAGTTGCAGCGGATTGTTTATCAACGATATCGCCTCCCCCTAAAAAGTTCAAGACAATTAAACTATTTCCTGCTCTTAATCATTATAAAAAAGGCAATTACCGGTGCTGCGTAGAATTAGAATTGAGCATTAATCCAGATCATGAAGGAGCGAACACAATGAAGCTATTTGAACCGATAACAGTAGGAAGTTTAAAACTAAAAAACCGGATCGCGATGCCGGCGATGCACCTCTGCTACACTCCAGACGGTATGGTTAATGAGCGTTTAATCCGCTACTATGAAGCGCGGGCCTCAGGAGGCGCCGCATTGATCACTTTAGGCGGCTGCACCATAGACCTGCTTGGTCCGGGGCCAATGATGGTCGGCTTACACGATGATAAATTCATTGCCGGTTTAACAGAGTTTACCTTGAGGGTGAAGTCCTCCGGCGCAGCTGTCGCGGCCCAACTTTACCAGGCAGGGCGTTACACTCACAGTATGATGAGCGGCCAGCAGCCGGCTGCTCCATCGGCTATTGCTTCAAGATTAACGAAAGAGACTCCGCGCGAAATGACCCTCGAAGATATCGAGGTGGTGATCGAAAATTTTGGTGAAGCAGCCAGGCGGGCGAAAGAAGCCGGATTTGACGCTGTTGAAGCAATCGCCAGTGCCGGTTACCTGATTTGCCAATTTCTATCCCCCATCACCAACCAGCGTGAGGACCAGTACGGTGGCAGCTGGGAGAACCGCACCCGCTTCGGCATTGAAGTGATCAGAAAAATCCGGGTGAAAACCGGCTCCGATTTTACGATAATGGTTCGCCTCTCCGGAAATGATTTTATGCCGGGCAGTAACACCAATAAAGAGGCGGCCGCCTTTGCTGCCCTCCTGGAAGAAGCAGGAGTTGATTGCTTTAATGTGACAGGTGGCTGGCATGAATCACGTGTGCCCCAGATAACCGGCGAGCTGCCGCGCGGAGGCTATGCTTACCTGGCCGGAGGGATTAAAAAAGCAGTCGGTGTGCCGGTCATGGCCAGCAATCGCATTAACGATCCCTTGGTTGCCGAAGCAATCCTGCAACATCACTTAGCCGATCTGGTCAACATGGGCAGACCGCTGCTTGCTGATCCCGATCTGCCAAAAAAGGCTGCAGCGGGAGATTTTCACGCTATCAGACGCTGTATAGCCTGCAACCAGGGCTGCCTCGACATGGTTTTCTCTCTGCAGGATGTTCACTGCACCGTTAATCCGCTCGCCGGAAGGGAAGATCAAGTAAGCGTTTTGCCGGCTGAAACTGCAAAAGAGATCCTGGTAATTGGTGGCGGCCCGGCCGGATTGGAAATAGCTTACGTCGCAGCGTCCAGGGGGCATAAGGTTACCCTATGGGAAAGAAGCAGCTGGCTGGGAGGCAATTTAAGATACGCTGCTATGCCCCCTGGTAAAGAAGATTTTATAACCCTCCTCGGGTTCTACGAAGAAATGCTAGCCCGCTATGGAGTCACTGTTTTACTCAACCATGACGCCAATGTTGATCAGATAGTTCAGGCGGGAGTCGACCTGGTCGTGCTGGCCAGTGGCAGCCTGCCGATTGAGGCGCCTTTCCCAGTCAGCAATCCTAAGATCATTACTACTGCTCTTGAAGTGCTTGATGGCACTGTAATACCAGGTGAAAAAGTGGTTGTGATTGGCGGTGGCTCTGTTGGCTGCGAAACCGCAATTACGATCGCAGAAATGGGCGCAATCTCGGCCGAGACAGTGAAGTTTTTGCTGGAAAACGATGCTGAAACACCGGAAAAAATTAAAGAGCTGGCCAACCGCGGCACCCGCGAGGTAACCCTGGTTGAAATGGAAAAAGGGATCGGGCGCGATATCGGCATCAGCACCCGCTGGGTTACTTTAAAAAGTGTGGACCGACTTGGGGTTAGAGTTCTTGATCAGCACCTGGTTAAAGAAGTTACAAATGAAGGTGTGCTGGTCGAAAAAGAGGGGATACAAATACTGTTGCCTGCCGACACGGTGGTACTGGCGATCGGGGCAAAGGCTAATAACAGCCTGGCAAATGAGCTTGAGGGTAAAGTGAAAGAGCTGCGTGTGATTGGCGATGCGGCTAAGCCACGCAAACTGACCGAGGCCATCCGCGAAGGATTCGACCTGGCCCGCTCGCTTTAAGGCTCAAGGCAATTGCCCATCAAATACTGAGGATTTTATAGTTATTGCTAATCAGCTGGCAGCTGTATTTACGCAACGCTCACTGATCACTCAGATTGAACTACAGCGGCTTGCCCGCAATGAAATCTTCGGTCATCTGGTATGCCTGATGATCGGGGTACTGAACCGGCGGGTGCTTGGAGAAGAAAGCCGATGGTCCTTCAAGAACACCGCCCAGGCCGCGATCCAGCGCCAGCTTGCAGCAACGGATAGCATCAATCGTGATGCCGGCTGAATTAGGCGAATCTTCAACGCTTAAACGCATCTCGAGGTTAATTGGCACATTGCCAAATATTTGCCCTTCCATGCGCAAGAAGCAGACTTTGTTATCTTTCTGCCAGGGTACATAATCGCTGGGCCCGATGTGAATATCACGGTCGGCCAGTCTCTTTCCGGCGGCAGCTTGCACCGCTTCGGTCTTGGAGATCTTTTTGGTGGCCAGGCGCTCATGATTGGTCATGTTCAGAAAGTCGGTATTGCCACCGGTGTTTAACTGATATGAGCGATCCAGTTTAACTCCCCGCTTGCCGAAAAGCTCTGCCAGGGCACGGTGAACAATGGTGGCCCCCAGCTGCGATTTGATATCATCGCCGATGATCGGTATTTTCTGCTCCGCAAAGCGGGCGGCCCAGGCCGGATCGCTGGCAATAAAAACCGGAATATTATTGATGAATGCAACGCCTGCTGCAAGGGCACACTCCGCGTAAAAACGGGTAGCCGCCTCAGAACCGGCCGGCAGGTAATTTAGTAAAATTTCCGTTTTTGAGTCGCGCAGGGTTTTGACAATCTGCGCCTGATCCGCTTCCTTTTCACGGGATAAGAGAAAGCTGTACTGTGGATCGTGATTTAGCATATGTGCGGAAACCCCATCCATTACCCTTCCCATCTGAACCTTTACTCCACTGGCTGGTAAATCGGGATAAAAAATCTTCGCACAGTTTGGCGGGGCAAAGACCGCTTTGTTTATATCTAGACCCACTTTGCGCTGATCTACATCAAAAGCAGCACAAACTTCAATATCATAAGGGCGATAGCCGCCGATCGACCAGTGCATCAGGCCGATGGCATCCTTTTCTTCTATTTCGCGATAGTAGTGAATGCCCTGGATCAAGGCGGAGGCACAGTTGCCAACACCGATAACTGCAATGCGTATTGTAGACATATAACGATTCCTTCTTCCTGCACATCAAGATTTGCTGCAGTAAACCTAAAAAACATTATAACCGATTGTCAGCGGTTAGGGAAACAGGTAATAATTCCGTTATAAATGCTGTGCTATAATCGACATAAAGTGACAGATTGGAGTGGTTTTTGTGATTAAAAACCCGGTTAAAATTGGAGGAGTAAATGGCTTAGAAATCCATCGCCTCGAAACCGACCCTTTTGGCACAAATGCTTATCTGCTGCGCTGCAAGCAGTCGAGCGAAGCAATTTTAGTTGATGCACCTGGTAATGCCGACCTGATTCTGGCCCAATTGAGCGGTTATAAAGTTAAAATGATCATCATCACCCACGGCCACGTTGACCACATTATGGCTTTGGAAGAAATTAAACATTCTCTTCAGGCCCCACTGGCCGTGCACAAAGAAGACAGCTTTTCGCTGCCCCTTAAACCGGACTTGAACTTAAATGATGGCGACCGGCTTACCTGCGGGGAGCAGCAGATCTTAGTTATGCATACTCCCGGCCACACACCTGGCAGTATCTGCCTGCTGATCGGGGCATACCTGCTGGCAGGCGATACTATTTTTCCCGGCGGACCGGGTAAGACAGCCACCCCTGCTGATTTCAAAACCATCTATCGCACCATTCAGGAGAAGATTTTACCGCTACCGGATGATTCAGTGATTCTATCCGGCCATGGAGAACCCACCACCTTGGGCAAAGAAAGAAAGCTGATCAATGCTTTCAGCGCCAAGGCGACTGATGATCAGCTTTGCGGTGACGTGACCTGGTCATAAAGAATCTGAGTATGCCACAATAAACTACCAGAGTATTTCAACCAGGTGAAAGGCTTCAGCCAGTTCAAAATCCTGGTCGACAGCAGCATCTTTAGCCCGCTGGCGCAGCCATTGCTCAATTGACTCTGCATGATGACCGCCCACCTGGCTTTGATGGCAGCGCAGAGCAGCCAGTTTTGTCTCAAATGTGTCACTAACGTCCGAGTAATAATTGGGATCTTCGCTGGCCCAAAACAGAATTTCCTTAACTTTATGCGGCATTAAACCTTCCGCGTAAAGGTCTGGATAGGAAAGATGGTCCCGGGCATAGGGAAAAGCTGCATCAAGGACAACCTGACCGGTTATCCGGTGATCACGGTGCCAGATGTAGCGGCGATAAGGGTCTGCCGTCACCAGCATGTCCGGTTTATAGGTCCGAATCTGGCGGACTATTTCTTTGCGGAATTCAGGCGTGTCTTCAAGCGTCTGATCCTCGTAACCAAGAAATAGTACTTCCTGTACCCCGAGCAGATCGGCGGCAGCCTGCTGCTCTTTCATTCTCGTTTTCGCCAACTCTTTTGGATCTACCGCCGGATCGCTGGTACCCTTTTCACCTCCGGTGCAGATTACGTATACGACCGTTTTCCCCTCTTTAACCCATTTGGCAACCGAACCGGCTACGCCAAATTCGGAGTCATCAGGGTGGGGGGCAATAATCATTATGTCGGCTTTCTTACCACTCACCTTATTCGCTCCTTTTGCTACAAAAACTAAATTTTATTATAACCTATTTACGCTCATGCTGTGGCTAATCTCAGCAAGGCGCTCTGCCGCTACCGGCCAACTGTAGTGATCCAATAAATGGTCTGCAGCAGCATTTGCAACAAGCGGCGGAGAGGTAATCACCTGTTTTATCACTGCCGCCCAAAGAGCAGGCTTACGTTCCGAAAGCAGATGCACATGGCTCTCGCTACCCGGGATCGCAGCCAGTTCCGGGATCACACCGACAGGGCCGGCAATTAGCGGTGTATTGCAGGCCAGTGATTCGAGAGCAACCAGGCCAAAACTCTCGTAATAAGATGGGATTATGGTTACCGCTGCTGCGTTGTAATAGTAAGGCAGGCACTCGTAAGCTGCTTGGCCGGCAAAAACAACCCGGTTGTTAAGCTTAAGCCGGTCGGTTGTCTTTTTAAGATCTTCTTCAAGATCCCTCCCCTGATCATCACCGCCAACAATAACGACCTTAAGTTCAAGTGCTGGATCGATGAGGGCTGCGGCAGCCAGCAACAAGTCAAAACCTTTGACCGGTTCCAGCCGCCCGACAGAAAGGATTATCTTTGATGCTCTATAGCCAATTTTCTGCTTTGCATAAGAGCGGTCCAGGGGCCTGAATAGTTGTCGATCGATACCCGCTGGAACGACCTGAACCCGATTGGAATCAAGGCTAAAATATTTAAGTAATCTTTCCCGTTCGGATTGCGCAGCCACAATCACTAAATCGGCCCCTACAGCCAGTTTTTCTTCTGCTTCCAAACGTTCTTGAGGTTCCTTTTCACCAGGGCAGAGTTCATTTTTAGCTCGCCCAAGGGTGTGAAACATCACCAGGTGGGGTATCTGCCACTTAGCTTTTAGCTGATGGCCGACCAAACCGGAGATCCAATAGTGGCTGAAGAGAAGATTATAGTGCAGGTCGTGATGTTGCCGAAAGTCATCTATAATTTTGGCAAGGGGATCCACCTGATCTGCCAATTCGTATTTGTTAAGTTGACCAAGCCCATCGCTGAGTGAAATAAGGCGAACATTGGTGGAAACTTCAGTTACCCGGTGGTTTGTGCCTGTTACTACCCTGGTGTAAACATCTACCAGATGACCGGATGCACCCAGAGCCTTCGTCAGGCCGAGCAAGTAGGTGCTCATCCCCCCGGCGTCTTTTGCTCCCAGTACACCTAGCGGAGAACTGTGGATGCTTAAGATCGCTATTTTTAGTTTATTATACAAGCCATATCTCCTTGATTAAGATTCACCCCCACCCCGACCCTCCCCCCTCAAGGGGGAGGGAGTTTAGAGCCACTTCATTGAGAGGAAGGAATTTGTCGGGTGCCCCATTAAAAAGAAAGTTTTACAATTCCCTCTACCCTGGAGGGAGTGGGTCAGGGTGAGGGGGAGATTTATACCCCCTCTATCGGAGGTGCTGCTTTTTCCAATGTGACCTTATAAATCGGCACGGTTTTACCGCCAAGACGGGTTTTATAAATCTCCCGGCCTTTAAGAAAATCAAAAACCTGCTTACCTCTTTCAATACTGTCCCTGATGCAAAATATTTTTGCCAGCAAACCGACACTCAGTGAGTTGTACTCACTGTCATAACCACTGTTATAAAGATAAATTCGATCCTGATAATCGAAGTAAAGCACAGCAGCCACAACTCGGCCCTCGATCTCAAGCAGGCCAAATCGAACCAGCCCTGTTTCGTTTGCGGCAAAGATCAGCTGCTGGAAAAATATTTTCATCTCGCTGGTCATAAACTCTTTTTTATCAGGGTTCTGGAGAAATAACGCCAGAAATTGAGAGGTAAAGGCAATTACTGCATCTTTTTCCGATAATAGTTTGTAACTATAATTATGAGTTTCGTTTTCGAGTTTTCTGATCTTGCGTCTCACTTCGTGGCGCTGCTTTTTATCCAAGGCAGTAAGATAGGATTCCCAACTGACGGGCAGGTAGATTTCCGCTGATTCATTTTCCTTTTCAATGGAACCCTTCCAGTCTTTAAAGCGTTTTTCAGAGAAAAAGCTGCCGAATATAGCCGCTTCAGGACGCTGGCTGGAGAGTTCCAGTCTCATTATGCCCTTCTCTTCAAGCACTGCCAAGAGTGTGTGGAAAAAGTTTTTTTCTTCTCCCGGTAAAATTATATAATCAAGGTAGTCACAGACATCAGGACTGCCAAGCATTGATGCTGTTGAATCTTGATATTTTAGGGGAGCAATACCGATTAGGACTCCCTCCTTCCAGACTGAAAATAGTGAAAGCTGAAAATCTCCCCCGAAATGCTCCCACCAGGTTTGCAGCCAAAAGGGCAGGACAAAAACCGATGGCCACTTGAGATTGAAGCGCCGATCGGTCATGTATTCCGATAGTGCAGTAAAATTTTCTCCCCTTATTTCGTAAAATGACTGGGGCAAAAGTGAATACTTCCTTTATCCTGGTATTGTTTGGCCAGATCAATTATCGCCTTCAAAACAGAACACCTACCTATTGCTTCATTCTAACAGCCGCCCGAATTACTGGCAATAAAAATAGCGGGCGCAACAACATCAGTTTAAAAGCATTATCAAGCATCTTCAGGTATAATGTAACTATTAAAACTGAGTCTGGGAGGTCTTAAAATATGAATCTTTATCTTGATACCGCCAATGTTGATGAAATCAGAGAAGCAGTTAAATGGGGAGTGATCTGCGGGGTTACAACCAACCCGTCGCTCGCTGCCCGGGAAGACGAAGATTTTGCAAAAATCCTGCCTTCAATCTGTGACCTGGTTGACGGTCCGGTCAGCGCCGAGGTTATTTCGCTCGATTACGAGGGAATGGTCAGCGAAGGACGGAAGCTGGCTGCCGTTCATCCAAACGTGGTTGTAAAAATACCGATTACCCCGGAAGGAATGCAGGCAGTAAAAATGCTGGCGAAAGAAGGCATAAAGGTAAATGTAACCCTGATCTTTACCGTCAACCAAGCTTTACTGGCGGCCAAAGCCGGAGCAGCATTTATCAGCCCCTTTATCGGCAGGCTTGATGATATTGGACACAGGGGAGTCGATCTGGTTCAGGATATTGTTGAGGTTCTTCATCTGCACAAACTGAAAGCCGAAGTAATCGCCGCCAGTATCCGCCATCCCGAGCATGTAACCGCCGTAGCCCTGGCCGGTGCCCATATTGCCACGATGCCTTATTCAGTTTTAAAGCAGATGTTCAAGCATCCTTTAACCGATGCCGGCATTGAGAGTTTTTTGAACGACTGGAAAAAGGCTGAGGCAGCACGTAAAAAATAAACCTGGTCTTTTTTACCAGGTAAGGACGGAATAGTGAAGCAATGAGAAAAGCCGGCAAAGCGATCCTGCTTTTTCCGATTATTTCGGTTGTGGTGGTGTTCCTTGCTATCCTGCTGGTCAATCTAGCCGTATCTGAACCGTCAGTTCAAACGGCTCAGCAGGTTCGGTATCTTAAACCCTATACTTTTCAACACACCACAGAACCTCAAATCTTTTTATATCCGGATAATCCTTCGCCCGGTGATTTCCTGATTGTTGAGGTCGCCCCATTAATTGTAAGGGATCCGGTTCAGATCGAGTTTAGCTTTTCGGGCAATATTTCCAACCATTATCGGGTCGGTGAGAATTATTACGCTGTTATCGGGATCAGCTACGATACACTACCCGGCTCATACACAGTGACAGTTAAAGCTGACCAGGGGCTAAGCAGCGATCCCCTGGTTTTGGTATCCAAAGAAATGGCAATCGGCGCTAAAGACTTCTACGTATCCCGCTTCAGGGTGCCGCCCAGTGCCACTGTTGGCTGGACTGCTGAGCGCCTGGCCGCAGACCGCGAAAAGGTACGCCTCGCCCGTGAAACCACCGAGCCGCAACCATTGTGGTTGCAAGGTTTTATGCTGCCGCTTGTTGGCAGAATCACTTCCGAGTATGCCACAATCAGATACATCAACGACAATCCGCCCCGCCGTCACAACGGCATTGATATTGCGACAGATGAAGGAGTTCCGGTCGTGACCGCCGGCAGTGGTATCGTGAGACTGTCTGAGTTTTTACTTTCCGGCGGCAACACGGTGATCATCGACCACGGCCTTAAACTGTCCAGCACCTATATGCATCTGGAGACGATCTTAATAAAAACCGGGGAAACAGTTGAACGCGGTGAACAGATCGGTACTGTGGGCATGACCGGTTATGCCAACGGACCACACCTACACTGGGAAGTTAATATCGGCCAGGCTCCGGTTAACCCGATGCAGCTACTCGACAACGACCTGCTCTGGGTTCCTCCCGCTTATGTTAATACAATGATTGAATAGCAAACAAAAAAGAATCCCAAGTCGTTTCAACAAACATATGCGATCGGTAATTGCTTAAGAAAGCCTTAAAAATAGAGATCTTCAGGCATTTCTGTGGTAAAATGTTTTTCAGATTATATAACCGGGGGTGAGTGGATATGTTATCAAAAAAAGCGCTGGCTATCAGCCCTTCGCCGACAATGGCCATCGACAGTAAAGCAAAGGAAATGCAGAGCCAGGGGATTGATGTAATCGGATTTGGAGCAGGTGAACCAGATTTCGATACCCCGGCTTTGATTCGCGATGAGGCGATCAGAGCGATTAACGAAGGCCACACCCGCTATACTCCGGCGGCGGGCACACTGGAAGTGCGTGAAGCCATCTGCAGCAAACTGCTGACCGACAACGGACTCAGCTATAAGCCTTCCCAGATTGTTGTCAGCAACGGGGCGAAGCACTCAATTAATAATGTCTTGGCCGCCCTGCTCAACCCCGGCGATGAAGTGCTAATCCCTACCCCCTACTGGGTCAGTTACCCCGAAATGGTCCGCCTGAATGACGGCATACCGGTAGCTGTAGAAACGGAACTGACCAATAATCTTAAAGCTACTGTGGATGATCTGCGTAAATCGCTTTCTTCTAAAAGTAAAGCCCTTATTTTAAATAGCCCGTCAAACCCTACCGGCCAGGTCTACAGTAAAGAGGAGCTAACGGCGATCGCTGATTTTTGCATTGAAAATAAGATCTTTGTCATTTCTGATGAAATTTACGAAAAGTTAATCTATGGCCAGGAAAAACATTTTAGTATTGCCGCTTTCAATGAAAAAATCAAGGATCTAACCATTGTCGTAAATGGTGTGTCGAAAAGTTATGCGATGACCGGATGGCGTATAGGCTACACCGCTTCTTCTGTCGAGATTGCCACGGTAATGGCTAATATCCAGAGCCACACCGCTTCAAACCCGAATTCCATCGCCCAGAAGGCCACTGTAGCAGCACTGAAAGGGCAACAGGACAGTGTAGCAGAGATGCGCCGTGCCTTTGAAAAACGTCGTCGCTACATTTTCGAGCGAATTAACAGTCTGCCTTATCTGAAAGCTCTTGAGCCACAGGGCGCTTTTTATATTTTTGTATCAACCGCGGATGCTTTAGGTAAATCTTACCGGAATAATAAGCTTAAAAATAGCGATCATTTTGCCGCTCTCCTGCTCGAAAACCAGAAGGTAGCTGTCGTGCCGGGAACCGGTTTCGGCGCTCCTGACTATGTAAGACTTTCTTTTGCCACCTCGATGGAGAAAATCGTGGAAGGCCTAAATCGCCTGGAAATCTTTATTAACGAAATTAAATAATCCAGCTGGCGATATTTTGTTAAAAAATAATTTACACGCTGCAGGAGGTTTATCATGTACGATGTTGCCGTAATCGGTGCCGGGATTATCGGCACGGCCATAGCCCGCGAACTCTCTAAGTATAATTTAAGCCTGATCCTGATCGAGAAAGACAGTGATGTTGCCAACGGCACAACCAAGGCCAACAGTGCGATCGTTCATTCCGGCTTTGATCCGGAACCGGGAACCCTGAAAGCAAAATTTAATGCCGAGGGCAATAAAATGTACCCGTCTCTCTGCACAGAACTCGAAGTACCATTTGAGCAGATCGGCTCGCTGGTGATCGCTTTTTGCGTTGAAGAGATGACAACCCTGCAGCAGTTACTGGAGAGGGGCCTTAAAAACGGCATACCGGGCCTGGAAATAATCGATCGCCACCGCCTTAATCATATTGAACCTGGTTTAAATGAAAATGCAATTGGCGCTCTTTATGCTCCCACTGCCGGGATAACCGACCCCTACCTGCTGGCGATCGCCCTGGCGGAAAGCGCTGCGGCAAACGACACTGAAATACTGCTGGATAGCGCTGTCACTGCTATCAGTAAAAATAGTACCGGTTACCAGATTAACTGTGGCGATAAAATAATTAAAGCTCGATTCGTGGTGAATGCCGCGGGCCTCCATGCCGACAAGATCAGCGCAATGATTAACCCGGTCGAATTTACAATCAAACCAAGTCGCGGTGAATACTTTCTGCTGGATAAAGGAACGGGGTCTTACGCCAGGCACGTGCTTTTCCCCTGTCCTACAGCTCTGGGGAAAGGGGTTCTGGTTTCCCCCACTGCTCACGGCAACCTGATCATTGGTCCCAATGCCGAAGCGATCGACTCGCCTGAAAATACGGCAACCACCGCATCCGGTCTGCGATATGTCGAAGAACAGGCCCAAAAAATCAAGAAGAAACTACCCTTTCATGATGTAATTACAACCTTCAGCGGACTGAGAGCCAAAACCGAAAAGGGCGATTTCATTGTTGAAGAATCGATCACTGCACCTGGCTTCTTCAATGTGGCCGGAATCGATTCACCGGGTTTGGTGGCTGCGCCGGCCATTGCCTCTTATGTTACCGGTCTGATCAGCGATAAGGCAGGCGGTTTCAGATTAAGAGAACATTTCATTGCCAGGGCCAGAAGTTACAAGCCATTTATGTCCCTGCCTGAAGCTGAAAGGGTAAGGATGATTACTGAGGATCCGCGCTACGGACGCATTATCTGCCGCTGCGAAAACATTACTGAAGGTGAGATCGTCAGGGCTATCCACGGTCCGGTCGGGGCTCGGACGGTTGACGGCATTAAGAAACGAACCCGCCCCGGTGGAGGCCGCTGCCAGGGCGGTTTCTGCGGACCGCGGGTAATGCAGATTTTAGCGAACGAGCTGGACAAAAAATTGCCGGAGATCAACAAAGACAACCCCGGTTCATTTATTTTAAGCGGCACCACCAAAAACAGGGAGATTGATCCGCGCCAAAGCGGAGCAATCGGTAAATGCCTGCCCCAGACTTCCGGTCTAACCCTTGAGACCGGTGCCAAAGCCCTTTATGACCTGGTAGTTGTCGGCGGTGGTCCTGCCGGAATGGCTGCAGCTATCGCGGCCAGGCAGAGCGGCATCGAAGATATCCTGGTGATCGAACGCGACCATGAACTGGGCGGTATTTTACAGCAGTGCATCCATAACGGGTTTGGACTGCACCAGTTCAGGGAAGAACTGACCGGCCCTGAATATGCTGAACGCTTTATCGACATGCTTAAAGAAGCGGGCATCCGCTGTAAACTGGACACCATGGTGTTGTCGATCAGTTCTGATAAGAAGGTTACCTATGTAAATACAGTTGATGGTTTTACGACAATCCAGGCTAAGGCAATCATTCTCGGTATGGGATGCCGTGAGCGAACCAGGGGTGCAATTAATATTCCAGGCATGCGTCCGGCCGGCATCTTTTCAGCGGGCACAGCCCAGCGTTTTGTCAACATTGAAGGATATATGGTCGGCCGCAAAGTTGTCGTTTTCGGCTCCGGCGATATCGGCCTGATCATGGCCCGGCGAATTGTATTGGAAGGGGCCGAAGTGATGGCCGTGATCGAACGAAAGGATTATTCTGATGGACTGGTCAGAAACTACGTCCAGTGCGTTGAAGATTACGGCATTCCCATGCTCTACCGTCATACTATTGTCGACATCAAGGGCAAGAACCGGGTCGAAAGTGTAACCATCGCCCGGACAGATGAGAACAAACAACCGATTGAAGGCACATTCAGTGAAATAGAATGCGATACGATTCTCTTTTCACGCGGCCTGATTCCTGAAAACGAGCTTTCAAAAGAAGCGGGTATCGAACTTGATCGGGCGACAGGCGGGCCGGTGGTAAATGAAGCGATGGAAACCACCGTTCCGGGGATCTTTGCCTGCGGCAATGTTGTTCACGTGCACGACCTGGTCGACTGGGTGACCGACGAAAGCTACAGAGCGGGGCAAGGAGCAGCGGCGCTGATTAAAGGTGAAGCTGCCGTGCCAGATAACTGCTCGATCTTCCATACTAAACCGCTCAAAAGTATTGGCTACATCGTTCCACATTGGGTCAGAAAAGAGTTGATTAAAGATAGCCTTGAGCTTTTCATGCGAGTGCGCGGCAACCATGAAAAAAGCTCTTTAGTGGTAAAAGCAGATCAGCAGGTTATTAAAGAAGTCAGGAAAAAGGTTCTGACACCAGGCGAAATGGTCTCTATCAAGCTGAAAAAGAGCGACCTGCCTGAACAGAATTTTGAAACTTTATCTGTTGAAGTGGCGAAGGAGGAAGTATAGCATGACTAAGAACGAAACAACTGAAAAAGAGCTAATCTGCATCCTCTGCCCATTGGGTTGCAAAATGAGCGTATCCGGTGTGGCTGACAGCCCGGAAGGCTTAACGATCCGCGGCCAGCAATGTAAAATAGGCCGGGAATACGCTTATGAAGAGTACACAAACCCGACCCGCACTCTCACCTCGACCGTGGTGATCACCAATGCACCGCTGTCCCGGCTACCGGTAAAAACAAACAAACCTCTGCCTAAAGAGTTGATTTACAAAGCGATGGAAGAGATCAATAAGGTGGAACTGTCCGCACCGGTTAAGATGGGCACCGTGGTGATTGAAAATTTGCTCGACACCGGCATTGACGTGGTAACCACCCGCAGCCTCGGTTAAATATCAAAAATAAAAAGAAGCACGGGTTGTTATTGCGCCCGTGCTTCTTGCTTCAAAAAATTGCGCCTTAAAAAACTTTAGTGGCCACCACATGAATCGTGCTGCTGGTGTTCTTTGCAAACTGATCCGGTCGAAGCCAGTTCACCCGCAAGGTAGGCTTCAGCTACTCCTTTTGCTTCCCCGCTGGCCCCGATAATTACTTCAATTCCTTTCTCATTAAAGATGTCGATCGCCCCACTGCCCATACCACCGGAGATAATCACGTTTACCCCCAGATCGTTTAAGAAGTTCGGCAGGAAACCGGGCTTGTGCCCCGGACTGGCGACAACTTCACTTTTAGTAATCTGTCCGTTGTCGGCATCAAAAACCATGAAACTCTGGCAATGTCCAAAATGCTGGGTAACCATTCCATTATCACTGGCTACGGCAATTTTAAGCATCAGCACTTCCTCCTCTGTTTTTTATTTCCCTGGCCAGGGATTCCAGCCAGTTACCATTAAAATCTTCGATCTGGCCCCTGTCGCAGGCTTCTGAAAACTGCGGATCGATCGGCAGTTTGGCTAAAACCTTCAGGTTATGCCTCGATGCAATTTCATCGGTGCGGCGATAAACCTCTCTCACGGCTGCACCGGAAGAACAATTAAGATCGACAATTGTTTTGCCACTGTTGATGGCCCTTACCGCTTCAGGATCAAGTTGGGCATAGTAATTATTAATTGCTTTAGTGTCTGTATAGAATATGACCAGACACCTCAATCGTGATCACATTATTTGCCGCTGCCATGGCGGTGCCTGCGGCAGCCTCCGCTATAACAATTACTTCCGGTGCCCTCACATAAGCGGTACTCGCCACCCTCGATAAACAGCACCTTACCATTGATCAGCGATTCAGCCAGTTTCTTCCTGGCATTAATGTAGATGCCCTGCACTGTGGTACGCGCAACATTCATCTGGGCAGCACACTCTTCCTGGTTGAAGCCTTCCAGGTCAATCAACCGGATTGTTTCATACTCATCGACGGTCATTGTAACAGCATTATCTTCGCTGGTCCGTCTATCGAGTGGTCCAAAGTGGTTACTTTCCGGCAGGCAGCATACTTTTCTCCACTTGAGTGGTCTTGGCATAGTTTAGTACCCCGTTGAAGAGCGAAGACAGCCTGCCACGTGTCAGGCTATCTCTGCCACTCTCTACAGATTTTCAAGCTGTTTATTGATTGAATCCAAACGGTTCTTTAAAAATTCCTTCTGTTCTTCCAAAAATTCCTTGTCTTTTCTGGGGTTATCCAGGTTGGGATTATAGTTCCAGCCATACCCCCGGCCGAAACCGCGGCCCAATCCCCGGCGGCAGCCGAATCCCATGCCAAAACCTGCTCCATACCCGAAACCCGGCGCTCCGACGCATACACCCATTCCCCGGCCGGTCATCGTTCCGTAACCCATCGGACCTGTTCCATCACGTCCCGGCATCAGTAAACACCTCCCGTTCGAATGTTTATGACATATGTCGCTTTCAACTTCTATCATACAGGTATTCTGACATATGTCAATAACATTTTTGATAATCTCGCAGTTTTTAAAAAATATTTGCGATTCACTTATTGTAATTTTTGAAATATAATACGGACAGGCTCGAACGAGCCTTATTTGATATTTTATAATCCCAGGGTGGAAATACTAAGTATGACGGATAAAATCAAGCTTTTCGATCAGGTATCATTAGTTATTCCAGTCAGGAATGAAGCAAAGTTCATTGAAAAGTGTATCCAGTCTGTCCTAAAGCAGGATTATCCGCTGGAAAAAATGGAAGCACTGCTGATCGATGGCCTTTCCAATGATCAAACAAAAGAGATTATTAAAAAGTATAATAAAGAATACCCATCTACCATAAAGTACTTTGAAAACTCGAAAAAAACAGTGCCCTATGCTATGAATATTGGCATCAGAAATGCCGCGGGCCACTATATTATTCGGCTGGACGGACACGCAGAATATCCTGATAATTATGTTTCAAAGTGTATTGCTACCCTAAAAAGAACCGGCGCTGATAATGTCGGAGGGTTGCTGATGACCCGGGGTTCCGGCACTGTTGGCAGAGCATATGCCAAGGTTCTCTCTTCGGTTTTCGGGGTAGGAAATGCAAGCTTTCGGATTAATGCCTCTTCCGGCTTCGTGGACACAGTCCCTTTCGGGGCATTTAAGCGATCCACCTTCATCAAGTATGGTTTTTATGACGAACGGTTAACAAGGAGACAGGACTATGAATTGAATTACCGGATCAGAAAAAAAGGGGGCAAGATTTATTTAGATTCAGATATCAAATTAGTTTATCATTGCAGAAGCACCATCCCGGGTATTTTAGAGCAGAGTTATCAAAAAGGAAAGTGGAATATCATAACAGCTAAAATGTCTCTGGGCACCATGTCTCTAAGGCACCTAATCCCTTTTATTTTCGTGTTATCGCTGCTCCTGCTTCCGATTTTGGCTTTTTTCGTACCCTTTTTCAAGTGGTTACTCCTGACCGAGCTGGCCGCTTACCTGCTGCTCAGTGTTATTTTCTCCTTTAAATTGGCGGATGGTTTTAAAGAAGCAATTTTGATCTTCTTACTTTACCCGCTTAATCACCTGGCTTATGGTTTCGGCTCTATAGCGGGATTAAAATATAACCCTAAGCAGGCAATAATAGAGGATAGCGAAAGCTATCCCTCTTAGATAGGAACCTGGTGGCCGGCATGAAGGTAATAATGGTTGATCCCTGGGGCACTTATAATATGTACCATTATACCAATGGTCTGTGCACGAGTATCGCTAAATACTGTGATCTTACTTTGTGGACAAATTATCATTTCCCGCAGGAAGATGATTTTAGCTACCCCATAAAGCGGGTTTTTTTCAAAAGATCAGAAAAGATGAGACAGAGCTTTATGCGGGATTTCGTACGTATTTGTGAGTACTACGGGGCCTATATTGCTCTATTAAGAGAGTTAAAAAAAAACAGTTATGATCTGGTGCATGTTCAGTGGTTACTGCATTATAAATCAGATATATTTTTTTTAACTCACATAAAGAAACTTGGCCCCAAAGTAATCTTCACTGCGCATAATGTACTCCCTCACCGAAGCGGAACGAAACACTACAATGACCTAAGCAAGATCTACAGCAAGGTTGATAAAATAGTGGTTCACGGCGAAATAATCAGGCAGGAACTATCCGACCTTTTTAAAGATTGTAAAGGCAAAGTGAGCATTCAACGGCATGGACCATTTACAGAACAAAACCTGAGCTTCGATAAAAACCTGATCAGTCAAGATATCCATGCGAAACTGAAAGAACCGGAAATGATTTTCATATTCTTTGGCAATATTTTTTACAATAAAGGTGTAGATCGCCTGGCAAAAATTTGGCTTGATAACTTCAAAGATATGCGGAAGCATCTCTTGATCATAGCGGGTAAGAAAGGCAACGGCTACAAAGAGCTTAAAGAAATCGAATCTGACATCATTGCTTGCAACAATATTTTATATATCGATCACTTCGTTGAAGACAATCTGCTAAATTATCTTCTGGATCATTCTCAGCTTGTATTGTTGCCTTACAGAGATGCCAGTATGAGCGGAGTTATTTTTACTGCTGCAGAATTTAAGAAGCCCGTCCTCTCTACAAGAGCCGGGGCGATCGAAGAGTATTTGGTCGATGGCGAAAACAGTTTCCTGGTCGATAACAATAGTGAAGATTACGCAGAAAAACTAAAATATATCAGTGAACGAATTAGTAAGAATCAGCTTGCCCGGATGGGCGGTAATCTTCACGATCATCTCCGGTGTAATTATTCATGGGCAAAAATTGGGGAAGACCTGGTAGATAAAACCTATCGGCTCTAATTCTCTGATCTGTGTGGCAAGGAGGAACCAGTACTATTAAGATTTTATTCATAACCCTTGAGCCCCCAAATGGCTTGTCAGGCGGTGGGTTAGTGGTCAGGCAATCACTCCTATCTCTGGCAGGTTTTGCAGAGCTTGATTACCTGGGCCCGGAAATATTCGATGAAGCTCTTAAACAAAAACTTAACCGGGTTTATATACTTAAACACGATAAAAGCTGTGCCGGGATAGCACAGTCGCTGGTCAAGGGGATTACAACCGGCTACTACAGGAGTTGGTTAGCCAAATCAGCTAATCTCAACTGGGATGCTTATGATCTTGTTTACCTGGAGTATTCAAGATCTGGTTTTATAGCCCTGCAGGCAAAGAAAAAGAATAAGAAACTAGTTGTCAGAGTCCATAATGTTGAAAAGGATTATTATTTAAACCGGGTAATAGAGAGAAAGAGCTTTCAGAACAGCCTTCGTTCATTAATCAAACGCTATTTCATTACCCGGCAGGAGAGCAGATGCCTGTTCAGCGCGGACTGCATTATCTGTCTTACTGATAAAGATAAGAAAAGGTTAACTGAACTCTATCCCGCAAATCCTGATCAAAAAAGAGTGGAAGTTATTCCGGTTGCGCTCGAGCAACCTTGCCTTTTAGCGCTTTCCCCGGCTGAATTTATTGAAGATGAAGCGAATGATCCCTACCTTTTAATTACCGGGTCACTGTGGTTTGGTCCAAATGCCGACGGCGCTGCCTGGTTTATTAAGCAGGTATGGCAAAAATTGCTGGCTGACAATCATCGTATCAGCAGAGATTATAGACTGGTAGTTGCCGGTTCCAAACCGGGGAAGGAAATTCGGTCACTGGCATCCTGCCATAAAAATGTCGTTCTTATAGATTCTCCCCGAAACATAAAACCATATTTTAAAAAAGCCTCGATCTACCTGGCACCGATTTTTTTCGGTGCCGGTATGAAGGTTAAAGTGGCCGAAGCACTGTCTTACGGTTTGCCGGTAATCGGAACCAGCCATGCCTTAACCGGTTACAATATTAAAGATCGGGAAAGTGGTTACCGTGCCGATTGTGCAAACAAATTCATTGACTCCCTGGAACATTATACCGGCTTGTCAATTGAGGATAAAGTAATCCTGAAAAAAAAATCACACCTACTTTTTCTTAATGAGCACAGCATAGAAAAAAGCAAATTCCTGTTCCAAAGAATAGTAGAACAAATATAGCCAATAGTAACAGCATTATTTTAGTTTGCCAACTTTGGCCATGGCCCTGAACATCTTGTTGTCAGCCAGTAGGGTGTCATAGGTGCCGGAAGCTATAATCCGGCCCTGATCCATCATGTACACCCAATCACAGTTTTTAATTGTCGTCAGGCGATGAGCGATAATAATCAGCGTTTTTGAGCTTGCGGTGCTCAAAATAGAAGCAAGGACAGCATCTTCAGTAACACCATCAAGGGCGCTTGTTGCTTCATCAAATACCAGTACTTCCGGATCATGGTAGAAAGCGCGGGCAACACCGAGCCGCTGACGCTGCCCTCCGGAGAGCCGGACCCCATGTTCTCCGATAATCGTCTTGTACCCAGCAGGCAAATCGTTCTCAATAAATTTGTCAATATTAGCCAAGCGGGCAGACTGCACTACTTTTTCATGATCAATTGATTGATCCGGGATGCCGAAAGCAATATTGCGGGTTACGGTATCATCGGTAAGATAAATGTGTTGCGATACATAACCGATCTTTCGCTGCCAGCTACGTACGTTTTCGCTGGTAAGTGGCAGCTGATCAATCAGCATCGTACCCTGCTGCGGCAGCATCAGCCCGATCATGATATCAACCAGTGTAGTTTTGCCTGCCCCGGTTGCGCCAACCAGGGCTACGGAACTGTTCTTCTTAATAACCAGGTTAATCTCACTTACTACAGGTTGCTCAGTATTTTGATAGGTAAACGAAATATTATTTAAAACAATCTCATGATTAAAGACAATACCGTTAGGATCTTTTAGAATTTGAGCAACCGTTAGGGCGCCTTCTTGATCCGGAGTCGTAAAATCAGCATAAATACGATCGAATAAGGCACGGCTAAACTGCATCTGGGTAAAACAAGAAAATATTTCCTGCATAGCGAACATCAGCCTGTATCCGGCAAAAGCAAATACACTTGCCAGCGGAATCACCTGGGTCGCTTCACCTCGTTGAATCAATAGAACTAACACAAATATTATCACCCCCCCGAAAGCAATCGCTTCGAGGGCAAAGCGCGGCAACTGGCTGATTACCGCGTTCCAGGAGTTATGTCTGGCAAACCGGTAAGAATGATGAGTATATTGATCAAGAAAGTAATCTTCGCGATTCAGAACTTTAATGTCCTTAATCCCGCCAAACGCCTCAAGCACCACTTTAAAACGATAAAGGTTAGCTGCCAGACTTTGTTCGCCCCGTTGCTTAAGATTCTTGTTAACCCTCCAGTAGATTAACGCATAGGCACCGCCAATAATAAGGATGGTCAGGATTGAGGCAAGAGCGTTAATCCACAGCAGCATTGTAAAGATAAATATGGCTGCCAGGCCCCTGCTGGCGATGTTCATCAGCGGTATCATAAAGCTTCCTGTTAGCTGGGAAACGTCTGCAAGCACATTCTTACTCAGTTCAGAGCTGTTTTTATTCAAGAAATAGGGATAGGGCATGGAGAGGTATTTTTCGAGCAATCGCCTTGAAAGGCGGTGGTTGTTCATCCAGACAAATCGAAAGTTTAGCCAGGTGGTGAAAGCTGAGATCATATTGGAAACAACAATGATAATAAACATGGTAATTCCGGCAAATATGATAAAGCTGACTGCGCTGCTGAAATTGAATGTCTGGTAAGTCCAATATAACCAACGGTTTTCGAAAATCAGATTGGGTTGCATGATCAGGGTGATAAAGGGAAATACTGAGGCGATGCCGAGAGTTTGTGTAAATGCAGTTATTATCATCGCCAGCAATAAAGCTGCCAGCTGAAATTTTTCCCGGGCAGTCAATATCTTAAAAAGTTTATTGATCAGACTGATCATCTGCTTAACCTTTCTTCGCTTTAACTGGTCGCATAAATAGAGGGACCAGACTCTTTTTTATTTAGTAGTGATACCATTTATTTTACTGACAATAATCAACCATTTAAAAAGGATCATTACTAATATAGCAGTTACTATTCCGATTAAGAACAAAAATTGAACGGGAATGTTCAAGTACATCAGTAATATTGCGAACGATGCAAATACAATATTTATAGCATATATTATTAACACTGTTTTGGGAACTGAAAAACCAAAACTGAGAAGCACATGATGGATATGACCTTTATCAGCAGTAAATAAAGAGTTTCTGTAGCAAATGCGTCTGTAAATAGCATAGGAAATATCAAGAGCAGGATAAGCAAATATAAAAATACTGCCCAAAACCAGTTGAGCCGAAAAAGGATATTTTATTGTATACAGATGAACGGTAGCAAGGACAAACCCGAGGAGCATACTACCAGAATCTCCCATGTACACTCTTGCTGGATAATAATTATAAATAAGAAAACCAAGACAGGCTCCGGCACCTATTAGTTGAACCCCCAGCATGTTCATCCTCCCGCCATCAAAAGCTGAAAGAATAGCCATCGCCAGGAATATTATTGCAGCGGTTCCCACAGCCAATCCATCAATCCCATCAATCAAGTTAAAAGCATTAATGATTAATACAATCCACCCGATAATTAAAAAGTAAACAATAGCAGTACTTACGTTATAATTAGAAAAATATTCAATAAAAAAACGAAATAGGTTTGCGTTCCAAAGGACAACGATCGAAGCAGCAGTTGCCTGTGCAGTTAGTTTTAGTAAGGGTTTTAGATCGTAAAGATCGTCATAAAGACCTGTGATTACCAATATTAAAGTAGACACAACCATCGAGATCAATTTCTTGTCCAGTGGAAGAAAAAATGGAAGTATCATAGCAAAACTAATAAAGATTGAAACACCGCCAAGAAGAGGTTTTGCTTCATCATGGGTTTTATGAAAAGCTGGCTTATCGAGAACTCCATAGCGTAAAGCAAGCTTAGTGATCAAAGGAGTTAAAATAATAGCCGTGCAAAATGGCACGATAATTATTAGGATATACCAAGCTGAGGTATGTTCCAACTAAATCCCCCTTCCTGAAGAAATAATTCTTCCCGGATAACTTCACACACAATCATAGCACAATGCATCATAAAGACAACGTTCTATTTTCATTATCGACAGATCAAGTCCCTTTTTATGTGTAAAAATATTTTCGGTTAGAAACATTTATATCACATGATCCTTGTCACTTTGTTTGCATTAGCCGGCCGGTCTTGCAGCCACAACTCAAATTCGGCCATATCGAAGTAGCGTCGGCCGCTGGCCCACTTCTCGTCAAACTCGATTAGAAGCGCTCCGAGAAGCCGAGTAAGTGATTCACGATTGGGAAAGATGCGGATCACCCTTTCCCGGCGACGCACTTCCTCAATCAGCCTTTCCATAGCATTAGAAGTGCGCAGGCGTTTACGGTATTTCTCAGGCAGGATCAGCACAGCAGTGGCATCATCAAAACCGGTTTCAAGTACTTTAATCGCTTTTGGTATCTTGTCCTGATAGGTTTCAACGGTCTTTGAAAACAACAACCTTGCTGTTTGGAGATCTGGGGCATCAAGGATGGCCCTGAGCTTTGGATAGAGCTCTTCTTTAAGGGTTTTAGGGGTAGCATCTAAAATGTTGCGCATGAAATGGGTTTGGCACCTCTGCCAGGTTACCCCCTGGTAATGCGTGCGGATTGCTTTGACCAGGCCGCTATGCTGATCGGAGACAATCAGCTCTACCCCTCTTAAGCCTCTTCGTTTCAGATCGGCGAAAAACTCGCTCCAGCTGGCCTCAGATTCACTGTCACCGACCCAGAAGCCCAGGAGCTCACGGTAACCCTTAATGTTCACACCAAAGGCTAAGAGCAGCCCTCTCATCCTCACCCGGCCCTCTTCACGGACCTTTGTTACCATGGCATCGACTACCACGAAGGGGTAGTGTTCTGTCAACGGCCGGTGGTTCCAGGATTCAACTAAGGGGTCTAAGTTCTTACAGAGTTCGGAGACGGTCGATTTGGAGAACTGGGCGCCACAGAGTTCTTCTGTGATGAGGGTTACTTTACGGGTTGACACCCCGTTTATGACCATCTCCATCATCGCTAAGACCAGGGCCTGCTCGCTTCTCTGGTAGCGGGCAAACATCTCCGTCGAAAACTTCCCATTGCGCAAGCGGGGAATCCTTAAGGTCAAAGTACCCACCCTGGTGGTCAACTTATGGGGATAGCTACCATTGCGATAACCCTGACGTTCATCAGTCCGCTCGTAGGGTTCCGCTTTTAGCTGCTCTGTGGCTTCTGCCTCCAGGATTTGGTTTAATACCGATTCCAGCAATGCTGACACTCCTGAGTCTTTCGATTTAGTCATAAATAGTTGATGCAAAGTTTGCGAATCTACGGTAATCTGGTACTGAGCCATTTCGAATCTCCCTCCAGTTAGGTTGTTTTTCTGCAATTACATTCTAACCGAAGGTGAGGAGAAGTGGCTCCTCTAATTTACACAATTATATGGGCTTAACTTTATCGACAAACCTACTTTGTTTGTTTATTCCTTAATATTAAAAAGGTTTTAGCCGCACAGTGTAGAATTTATGACGCTGTGTTTTGATCAATCAGTGGCATTTCGTATGAAAGACTGCCCTGCAATATAAATCTGTAAATAGTATAATCGATAGAACACCAAAGCATTCCTGTAATGAGTGAAAACGTTCTTTGAAAAATAAATAACCTCCAGTTATGATTAATGTGTGCTAGGACACGCACAAAAATCATAAGACCGGAGGTTATCAACAATGATTAAAGCTAACT
>Ga0194126_10002172_pt1 | contig 32052 bp, 29 predicted proteins | sample TA2KigC150mmetaG_FD_148641 | JGI IMG/M metagenome (GOLD analysis project Ga0194126, IMG submission 148641) | Freshwater microbial communities from Lake Tanganyika, Tanzania - TA2015035 Kigoma Deep Cast 150m | ecosystem: Environmental > Aquatic > Freshwater > Lake | place: Tanzania: Lake... | reverse complement strand
CCAAAGTAGAATCAAAAGCAGTAAACCTTTCCGATCGTGGATGCCATACCTTGTTTGAAGAATCTTAAGCAGCGGGTGAATTGAGTTGGAAAACCTCTTTCCGGGGTGGGTGAATTGACTTGAAAAAGGGGTGGGTGAATTGACTTGAAAAAAACACCCATCAGGTGGGTGAATTAACCTGAAAAATCACACCAGCATTTTGAGAGCAAAGAAGAGATCCTACTAAGCATACCCTTGGAATATCATAAAACATTCTTGAGAGATCTAAATGAGCATCTTCAAGGAATTAAAGGGGCAGATAATAAATTGAGAAAGTTAGTTTGGTATCAACTTAATTTTTCTCAGAACAATCCGGAATACGCCATTATTTTTCTTCAGCTTCGATACAATCCAAAGTTTTATCGGTCTCCAGCTTACGAGTTGGCAAAAGAACATGCTAATATCCTTTTAAGGATTATTGAGGAGGGAAAACAAGAAGGCATCTTTAGGGCGAAGGTTAATGGACGGCTGGTGCGGGACATGGTTTTCGGGACACTTGATCATTTTACGCTTCCGTGGATTATTTTCAAACGGCAAAGAAATCTTGTTGAATCGAGTGAAGAGCTTTGTGCCCTCTTCCTAAACGCAATAGAAACAAAAGGGGAAAATAACGATTTGCAAAAGGGTAGGAGGGATTCAATTATTTCTCTATCAACAAGTTTATTTTCAAAAAAAGGATTTAATAATTCTACGATATCAGAAATTGCCAACCTAGTTGGGATAGCGGAGTCCACAATATATGAATATTTCAATAGTAAAGAGGAAATTCTGTTTACAATCCCAAAGACAGAGTTGGAGCTTTTCCTTTTAAATTTAGAAGAACTAGTTAGCCCCAAAGGCCCAGCTAATAGATTAAAAAAGGTGGTTTGGAATCAACTTCACTTTTTCCAAAACCATCGCGAATATACCACTGTTCTTCTGATTGATTTGAGGCCTAATCCTAGGTTTTATCGTTCCCCTGCTTATGAATTAATGAAAAAATATAGCAAGGTCCTTCTGAACATTATTGAAGAAGGGAAACGAGAGGGGAATTTTAGACAATCACTCAATGGAAGGCTGGTACGCGATATGATTTTTGGAACACTCGATCATATCGTCTTGCCGTGGATAATTTTTAAAAGACGAACAGGTCTCACAGAAAAAAATGAGGAGCTTTGTGATTTATTCCTAAATGCAATAGTAGTAAAAGAGAAAAATTAGAGGAAGCGGGGGAATTTATGTCTGCGTTCAGGGGGAGGGTTGCGATTGTTGGATTTGGAGAAGTTCCCACAGGGAAATTTCCAGATAGACCGTGTTTGGAGAGTGCACTTGAAGCATGTCGAGAAGTAATTTTGGATTCCGGAATAAAGAAAGAAGAAATCGATACTATTATCCCCACCGGAACTTTTTTCGACAGGCGTTACAATACGGACATGGTTTTTTCAAAACTCGTCGAAGAGTTAGGGCTATTAAGAATCGCAAAAAATAATTTTCAGGTTTTTGCGGGGGGATCAAGTAGCTCAGTCATGTTAAAAACAGCTTGTGGTCTTATAACTGCTGGACTTGCAAAAGTAATTCTCTGCGTTCAATCAGATAAGGTGGGATCATCTCCTACACAGCAGATGATTGATCTATTTGCGACCTTCGGGATTCCAGATGAATGGGAAACCCCCTATGGATTCTTTATGGCAGGATCTGGAAGCATGTTTGCAACGAGGTATATGTATGAAACAGGTACTACTTCCGAACAGCTTGCATCGGTGGTGGTTTCTAATAGAAAATGGGCAGCTTTAAATCCAAATGCAATGCTCCGAAGGGAGGTGACTGTAGAAGAGATTTTGAATTCAAAAATGGTAGCGACTCCTTTCACCACAAAAGAAGGAAATGTTCTTGCTGATGGTGGCGCAGCCTTCATTATCACTTCTAAGGAGAGAGCAAAAGACCTACCTAATCCACCAATTTATCCCTTAGGGTTTGGAGGAAGGGTGTGTCACTATTCTGTTGCCCAACATGCAGATATGACAAGAATGGGTTTTTACGAAGCCTCCCAAGAAGCCTATGAGATGGCTGGGATCGGGCCTAAAGATGTCGATATCGCTGAGCTTTATGATGGATATCCAATTTATCCATTGATTACTTTGGAGGGATTAGGAATTTGCAAGCGTGGTGAGGCGGGTGCCTTTGTTCAAGAAGGAAATACATGGCCTGGTGGAAAAATGCCAATGACGACCAATGGAGGGATGTTGGGTCAGGGACATACGGCTGCCGGGGGAGGGGTTGCAATTTTAGTTGAAGCCATACGGCAGTTAATGGGAAAAGCTGGTCAACGCCAGGTAAAAGATGCAAAGATCGCAGTAGAATCCTCTATGGGCGGGACGTTTATGGATTCACATGTTGTAATCTTGGGGAGGGAAGTACCATGAAGGAATATGGAAAACCACTACCAAAACCAACTCCTTGGAGTAAACCTTTCTGGGATGGTTGTAAGAGACATGAGCTTCTAATTCAGAACTGTCGGGATTGTCAAAAGCCCATTTTTTATCCAAAAATGTTCTGTCCTCATTGTCTATCCAAAAATTTAGAATGGATGAAGGCCAGTGGGCGAGGGGTGATATACAGCTATACAATTGTTTCCTCGTATGCACCTACAGAATTTTCTAATGATACTCCCTATATCGTTGCGATTATCAATTTAAAGGAAGGGGTTCGGATGATGAGTAATATTACGGGGTGTCCTATTGACAAGGTCAAATGTGATATGGATGTAGAAGTAGTTTTTGATGACATTTCAGAAGAGATTACTCTACCAAAATTCAAACTTATTTCTCCTGTTTGTTAAAACAAATGGGGTAATATGCCAAGCAAATATTGGGAAGACTTTTGTATTGGAGAAGAGGTAATAACTCCGTCTATTACAATAACAGAGACCCATCTTGTTAATTGGGCAGGGCTTACAATGGATTTTTATCCTCTACACACGGATGAAGAATATGCGAAAAAGACCATTTTTAAAGGAAGAATAGCTCACGGCCCATTAACCTTTGCACTGGCCATAGGATTAATATATAGGACGGGAATATATGGTGATTCAATCTTAGCTTGGCTCGGTGTTGAAAATCTGAAGATACCTCTTCCCGTGAGAATTGGTGATACGATAAGAGTTCACACAAAGGTCATTGAGATGCGGGAGACGAAAGACCCTTCAAGAGGAATTATCAAATTCCATTGGGAAGTTAAGAATCAAATAGATGAAAATGTCATGACGCTGGATTATCTCCTAATGCAATATCGAAAAACTTGAAAAACGAAGCTTAAGGTAGCTGCGTATCTTAAGGAGGATTAAATATATAGATTAGCTATTTAAATAAAGGAGCTTAATATGGATTTTGAATTAAGTATTGAACATCGGATGATTCAAGAATCTCTGAGAGACTTTCTGAAAAAAGAGTGCCCTCTGGACAAAATAAGAGAGTCCGATGAAAAGGATGAGTATCCCATAGATGTATTTAATAAAATGAAACCTCTTGGTTTATTTGGTCTAACCATCCCAGAAGAATATGGAGGAACAGGAATCGACATTTTCGGGGCCATACTTGTTATCGAGGAAGTATCAAAAGTATGGCCAGTTTTAGGATGGTTATACGTATATAGCGCATTTTATGGTGGTGTAAATGTCGGCCGAAATGGTAGTGAAAACCAGAAAAAACAGTTTCTCCCTAAAATTGCGACTGGAGATATTCTGTTCTCTTATGGATTAACAGAACCAAATGTGGGGTCGGATACAGCTGCCATTGAGACAACCGCTACTAAACATAAGGACAATTTCAAATTGAATGGAACAAAAATATTTATCTCCGGAGTTGATGTTAACGACTATATGTTGACCCTCGCGAGAACCGATTCGTATGTTCCAAAACACAAGGGCCTCACCATGTTTATCGTAGACACAAAAAAGAAGGGAATAGATGTAACAAAGATGAAGAAATTAGGCTATAAGGGATCCAGTTTGTGCGAGGTCGCTTTTGATGAAGTCGAGGTTAGTTCGGAGGATATCCTGGGGGGACCGAGTTGTATCAATAGGGGATGGGCCGAACTGCTCGCAACATTGGATGTCGAACACCTTGAAATTGCTGCATGCAGTGTCGGTCTTGCTCAGGGAGCATTTGACGAAACAATCAAATATGCAAAACAAAGACAACAGTTTGGTAAACCAATAGGCCATTTCCAGACTATCCAACACAAGCTTGTGGAAATGGCAACGGGAATACAGACAGCTCGCCTCCTCCTCTATCATGCTGCTTGGTTATTGGAGAAAAGTAAACCGTGTTCGATAGAATGTTCTATGGCTAAGTACTATGCTTCAGAAGTGGCTAAATCTATAAGTTTACAAGGGATGCAGATTTTTGGGGGATATGGATACACAATGGAATATGATATTCAAAGATTTGTCCGCGATTCCCTTGTTCTTTCTATAGGGGGAGGAACCACTGAAATCCAAAAGAATAATATTGCTGGAAGGCTAGGTTTAAATAAGTAAGTTCAAGAAAAGACTATCGAAATAGATTCCCTAAAAGAAAACTAAGAACACATGAGCATCCTGACTTTGGTTGAGTAAGATGGAAAAATCGGTAATGGTATTCGGTGTAGGGGAGGTTGCCTTATGGGCCTTGGAGTTTCTGGGACGTACTGAGGGTGTCGATAGAATCGTTACCTCAGATATAAGCAAGAAAGGTTTGTTTAGGACGAATGGGGCGGCCGCCTCATCAACTCACCAAGGGTTCTCCAAAAAGTTTGAATTCTATCAGAACGACGTCAATAACATAGATGTAACGGCCAAGCTGATAGAGAAAATCAGACCTGATGTCATACTGTCGCTACTAGCTCATTACAGCATGAATTCGCTTAGAATCGCTGTGCCAGGAACTCACGACAGACAGGCGGTCCTCAGAGAAGATATTCGTGACAAACTTTGGGCAGCTGGAAACGGTCCTTTCCTACCTTGGCAGATACCCTTGCCGGCCAAGCTAATGGAAGCTGTATGGAAATCGGGCATCCAAACCCACGTGGTGAATGCGTCTGATCCAGGGATTGTGTGTCCAGTCATATGGAAACACTTCGGTTTCGGCCCAACAGTCGGTCTTGGTTGTTTTGATGTTGCGGTTGGGAGAATCAAGAAGTATGTAAGTGTGAAAGAAGGGGTACCCGTACGGGATATCACACTTTACTTTGTGGGTGATTATCACGTCTACCTCCGTATTTCGACCGAACCTATACCGTTCTTCTTGAAGATAATGTTAGGCGATAATGATATAACAGACAAGTATGACGTAAAGTGGCTGATTTCAGAGAAAGATTGCATGACCATGAGTAACGCCGGAACCTACTCCTCGACTGCCGCTTCAGGAGTAAAAAATGTAATGGCCATTCTGGGAGATACCAATGAATTAACCTTTGTGACCTCGCCTAAGGGCTTAATTGGTGGGTACCCTGCTCGCTTAGGTGCTAAAGGTGCCGAAGTGGCTTTACCCAAAGAATTGACTCTCACCCAAGCAATAAAAATTAATGAAGAAGTTGTAAAGTTTGATGGTGTTGAAAAAATTAGGAATGATGGGACTATCGTCTATACAGATAAAACTTATAGTATTATGAAGGAGTTAGGATACGACTGCAAAGAGCTTCTGTTTGACGAGCTGGAATCCAGAGCTGAAGAGCTAAAAGCATTGGAAAGAAAATGGTTAACATCAAAGTGAGAGCCGCAAGGGACAAAATAAGTAATTAAACATCTCAGGTTTTACACCCCTATTGATGGGTTGGATGGAGTGGTGGTGCTATCAACCCGACAGTCGAGAGGGAGACGAAGGAAATGGTTATTGGGGATATAATAGTTAATAACAAAGATCTTTACCCTGAAAGAATAGGTGTGATTGATGAATATGCGAAATTGACTTGGAAGGAAGTAAATAACAGGGTAAACCAACTTGCCAACACTCTTCTCAGTTTTGGGTTACTCAAGGGCGATGTTGTCGCCATGATGTCGGAGAATAATCACGTTTGTGTGGAATTTTTCTTTGCTGTGGCCAAGGCAGGGCTTGTCGGCGTAATGATCAACTATAGATTGTCAGCGAATCAAATCCAGCATGTACTGAATGATTGCAAAGCTAAGGTACTTATTGCCCAGGATAAGTTCATCGATATTATTGATGGTATTCGACCAGATTTGAATGACGTCAAGATATTTATAGGTACAGGCGGACCCCAGCGTTGTCCTTATGATTACGAAAACTTATTAAGTCAAAATCTACCGAGTGAACCAAAAATCGAAATAGACGAAAGTGATCTCATGTGGATCAATTATACAGGTGGAACAAGCGGTCTACCAAAAGGGGCAACATCTACACATAAATCCAGGTTCGATAATTGCATTTTACATGACATGATTTCGCAACTTAGCCCAGGCGATGTAGCAATGCTTGACGTCCCAGTTTGTGCCTATGCTGGACTTCAAAACCTCAGTGGCTTAGCCTTTGCCTCAGCCACAATGGTAATTATCCCCTTTAGTCCAGAAAGATTTGCAAGGATGGCTGAACAGGAAAAGGTCTCTTTTACGATTATGCATCTTGCAAGGTATAAGGCAATTCGTGAATACTGCGAGTCAAGTGAGCGCAAACATGACTTCAGTAGCTTACGCAGAGTGGCAATTAGCGGCGGTGAAGGGGCAAGTCGGAAGCAAATTGTGGAGATGTTGGGTTTTTTTGGCGCTCGGCTAACGCGTAAAGTGTATGGTGGCACAGAGATGGGAATAGTTACATTTCTAACCTATGAAGATATGAGCGCTGGCCTTGCTCCGGATGCAACGGAGAAAGAGAAAAGACGCCTTGATTCAGTTGGTAAACCCTGCATGGGCTATCGTATTAAAATATTGGATGAAGAAGGCCATGAAGTTCCTATCGGACAGCGAGGAGAAATCGTGGTGAAGGGGCCGAACATGATGAGTAGTTATTTGAATCTGCCCAAGCTTTCAGAAGAAGTCTTTAGAGGTGAACCGGGATGGTACTATACAAAAGACCTCGGGGTGTTTGATGATGACGGGTATCTCTATTTTCTCGGTAGAAAGGATTTCATGGTAAAAACGGGGGGGTTTAATGTGTTTCCAGGTGAAGTTGAATCTGCAGCATTAACCCACCCAGCGATTGCACAAGCAGCTATGTTTGGTGTTCCTGATGATAGATGGACGAACGTAGTGCACTTGGCTGTTGTTCTTAAGCCCGGGTGCCGAGTAAGTGAAGAAGAAATAATAAAACATTGTCGAAAACAATTAGCAGGCTATCAGACACCTAAAGAAGTTCACATTATGGAAAAACTACCAGTAGACCAAAGTTCTTCCAAAGTCCTTGTAAAAGAATTAGGAAGCATATTTGGGAAGAAAGGAGGGTGATATTCAGAATATGGAAGGGTTGAGGTAAGGTGCCTTTAGTGGACACCAACGTTAAGGTAAAATCTAAAGACGGAGGTGTCAAATGGAGAGAATACTTTGACCTCCCAGAGTGAACCAAAAGCAAGGGCGCAAAAGTAGCGGGTGAGTGGGTCTAGTTAAAAACAAAAGATCATTATTTTTTGGAGAAAAGGAGGAAATAAAGATGAAAAGATTATCGTTGTGGTTACTAAGTGCTGTATTGGTTGTAGGCATCTTAGTCAGCGGACTTGCCGTCACATATGATGGTGCGTTAGCTGCGGAGAAGGATTGGCCAAAGGCTATAAGATTTTCTGGGGGGGCCCCAGGTACCACTTATTATGCCATGCAATCCGCCTTTGCAGCAGTTTGTTTAAAACACCTTAAAGTATCCGCAGCGCCATCGGCTGCCCCTGGTGGTTCGCCGATGAGTACCAAAGCAGTGGGGGAAGGGGACGCTGAGTTTGGAATATCCAACGGGCCAACTGCATATAATGCCTTTTGGGGGAAAGGACCCTATAAAGGTAAACCTTTGCCGATTAGGGCTTTTACTCAAGGTATGACCAGCACATGGGGGTTTTTCGCTCCAGCAAAACTCAATATCAACAGTCTCAAAGAAATTAAGGGTCGTAAAACTGGGTTAACATTTGCAGGCTCCGATTTTTCGTTTGATTTAACAGAGGCCTTTCTGAAAGCCGCTGGCCTTGACCTTAAGAAAGACGTGAAAGATATGACCACGGAAGGTGTTAAGGTAATGTGTGAGATGTTAAAAGATGGTCGACTGGATGTGGGCGTCCATATAGGAGGCTTAGGGACAGCAGTCTATAAAGAACTGTTCCATTCCAGGGATATGCGTATGATTAGCCTTACTCCTGAGGAACAAAAGAAGATACAAGATGAATTAGGTTGGCCTTATCCCTATACCATACCTGCGGGCACATACAAGGGTGTGGACAAGGATGCTCAGATAATGGGTTTCGAGGTGTTTGAAATTTGCCGGGGGGACCTCCCTGACAGCTTCGTATACGAATTGATAAAGGCAGTTTTTGATAACTTCAATGAATTTAGTCAGTTTCATCCGGATCTCAAGAATTTCAGTCCTAAGAAGGTTGATCTTTGTGGTATTCCCCACCATCCGGGTGCAATTAAATACTACAAAGAAGTGGGTGTCTGGACAGATGAACTGGAAGCAAAGAATAAAGCTTGGCTAAAACAAGCAGGAATAACGAAATAACTGTCTCGAGCGATTGCAGAATACCCCGTTTAGGAGGTCGAAATGAATTAGAATTCTAATGAGAAAGTTATCATCTGTTTGTTGGGAGGGGGCATGGAATGGGAAATCATGAAAGCTTTGCTACGCTAAGAGATAAATTAATCACTATTGTTGCCATTGTGATGTCGCTTTATCACATTGCCGTTCTTAGCAACTTCCACACCTATTTGCTGGGCATGCCTCCTCTCCAACTGGTACTCCAACGCGCAATTTCTCTCGCCTTTGTTCTAGTTTTAGTTTTTCTGCGCACACGAATATCAAAGAAAACACACCAGGACCGAATACCATGGTATGACTGGCTTATGATCATTTTGAGTATAATAACCAACGCGTGGGCAGTCATCCATAGCGAAAGGTTTGTTTCGATGGGGTCTGGTTGGGAAAGGCCTTGGCTAATTGACATCATACTCTGTCTTGTCCTCGTTCTGCTTATCCTCGAAGGAACTCGGCGCGTGATAGGCGAGGTGATGGTCGGAGTAGCCGTATTTTTTCTTGTTCATGTTGGTTTCGGATCTTATTTTCCCGGGTTTATGCATTCCAGGCAAGTTAGTCTCGAGAGCATAGTGGTTCAATTGTATGCGTCCTCAGGGGGTATATATGGTTTGGCCATGGGAGTTGCAGCTACGCTTATAATGGCTTTTGTTATTTTTGCAAGCTTCCTCCAAGCTAGCGGTGCTGGCGAGGCGTTTATTCAGGTAGCCTTAGCTCTTGCCGGGCGCTTCAGGGGGGGACCAGCGAAAGTAGCTATTATTGCAAGCAGTCTGATGGGTACGGTAAGTGGCAGCGGACTGGCAAATGTAGCTACTACAGGTGTAATCACTATTCCAATGATGAAAAAAATTGGGTATCGACCCGAGTTCGCAGGAGCAGTAGAGGCCGTGGCCTCTAATGGAGGCCAGATTATGCCCCCTGTTATGGGGGCAGTTGCCTTCATTATTTCCGAGTTCTTACAGATGCCCTATTCGCAAGTGTGCATTGCTGCCGCCTTACCAGCAATTCTATATTACGTTGCTCTTTTTACCATGGTAGATCTTGAAGCAGCAAGGACAGGACTGAAGGGTATGCCCCCTGAAGAAATACCATATTTTTGGAAAACATTGAAAAATAACTGGTTGCTCCTGACTCCCATACTTTGCTTGATTGTCACGTTGATCGTCATTGAACTACCACCAGAAACCTCTTGTATGGTTTCTATCTTATTCTTGATTGTAGTGACGATGTTCAGTAAGAAAACGCGAATGGGGCGTGCGAAGTTGCTAGAAGCTTTAAAAGGCGGGGGGACAGGAATGATTGAGGTGGGTGCTGGCTGTGCTTCTGCAGGGCTTATCATTTTTAGTGTTATGTTCACTGGCCTGAGCTTTACATTTTCCATCCTTCTCACTTCCCTTGCCGGAGGCAATACTTTCTTCATGTTAGCATTGGGAGCAATTGCTTCCTTCATATTGGGTATGGGATTGAGCTCCATACCATGCTATATCACGTTGGCGATGTTGATAGGTCCTGCTCTAATCCAAGCGGGTATCACCCCTATTGCGGCTCACCTTTTCTTTTTCTACTGGGGCATCTTGTCGTTTATTACGCCACCAGTTGCTATGGCAGCATTTCTTGCCGCCAGCATTGCCGAGGGTAATATGTTTAAGACGGGGTGGATAGCAACGCGATTGGGAGTCGTTAGCTACCTCGTTCCATTCATCTTTGTCTATCATCCTGCGCTACTGCTCAAGGGCAGCCCTGGAGATGTAATCTTAGCCACGATAACAGCTGTCCTAGGTACCCTTGCTTTATCCTCTGGACTTGAAGGCTATCTTGTTCGCGATGAGAGTTGGACGGAAAGAATTCTGATGATAGCAGCGGGTGTTCTGTTGATTGCTCCTGGCTTCATAACGGATGCCATAGGACTTGCCTGTGCTATCGTGGTAGTCATCTGGCAGATGGCAAAGCTTAAAGGGCAAATTGCCCCACAATAGTTGTTGTGAAAGAGCAATGATTTAGATCAAAAAGCAAAACAAATGAAGGGAAAGGAGAAGAATTATGGCGGGAAAAAGTTATGATGCAGTCGTCGTAGGCTCTGGCGTAGGTGGTTGTGGTGTGGCTGCCATTCTGGCAAAGGATTTTGGTAAAAAGGTATTGGTTTTAGAGAAAGCCCCTCATATTGGAGGACGTGTTGCCTCGTACACGGGAAAAGGGAACAAGGTAACGATTGACGGACTGGAGCTCGATGCCGTTGGACTTAGAAAATCCTTGGCGGACACAAGATGCTGGGTCTCGTATTGCGAGCCCGATCTAAACACGATATTTCAGAAGGGTCTACTCGATGGTTGGACCTTTGAAAACGGTGGTCATGGTCTATTCTGGGGAAATAAGTCGAGATGTCGATTGTTTCTCGATCACTTAGGAGTCCCTGTGGATTTACCCACCAATAAAGGATTCGCCTTTGTCGACACAGCCAACAATTTTGCCATGTACCAGGTTAAACCTCGAGAACCTTATCCATGGATGAGCAAAGAAGGCTATGCTGCAACACTTACCGCACTCCGCGATATGGCGAAGATCAGTCGTGAAGAACAAGCAGCAGCCATGCACATCGATCTGGAGACATGGTTAGCAGATAAGCATCTCAACGAGGAGGCCTATGACTATATTAAGGTGCTTGCCGCTTGTCAAACAGCCATGGCCGAGCCAAAGATGACACCGACCGGCGATTTACTTGGATACATGGCTATGGCGAGAGATATCGGGATGAACTTTTTTACTGGGTCTGTAGGAACGGTAGCTGAACCTGGGTGCATCGCAATTCCTCAGGCTATGGAAAAGGCGTTGGAAAAGGCAGGAGGTGAGATCCTAAGAAGCACGATAGTTGAAGAGGTAATTATCGAAGATGGAAAAGCAAGGGGCGTTCTCATACGAAGCAAGAAAGGAGAATTTCAGACAATAGAAGCCCCCATTATCATCTGTAATATACCGCCAAAACATATCTTTAATGTCATTCATCCCCGATACTTCCCTGCAGATTGGGTTAAGAAGATTCAAACAAAATGGTGGTCTCCAGGTCTTCTTTCTGGATTTATTGGATTGAAGAAAAACGTCTGGGAGCGGTATGGAGTGGATGAGCGAAGTTGGATCTTTATGCCAGGAATTATCAAACATGAGGGATATGTTGGGGCAGTGGACACGACGATCTTTAGCTTAGCCAGCTGGGCTAAGAGAGCACCCGAAGGAAAAAGGGACTTTATTTTTTCAACGGGTTTAACCGATGTGGAGATGAGGAACCCTCAGAAAGTTAGAAGGGTAATCGATTTCTGTATGGATTGGTTTAAGAGAACGTTTACTGACTGGAAGGAAAATGTGGAATTCGTCATTTGGACTCCCTCGGATGAAGCCTATGGCAACTGGAGACCCATGGGAGAAGATAGACCGGACGTAAAGAGTCCCTATGTAGAAGGACTCTATTTTGTCGGAGATCAATACGGAGATCGTTTGTGGGGAGGAGGGATAGATGGTGCTTCTCTCTGCGCTGTCATGTGTGCTGATGCGATAATGGGTACGGATCAGGAGCACAAGATTTTCCCTTCCTATCATTGCGGAATTCCTCGCAAAGTGACGGCATGGGAGTGAACTAGGAGACAACAAGCTCAACAAAAAGTTAGAACAATAGCTCATAGGTTCCTTGACCAAACCCTAAGGGACTCAATTCAAAACATGAAAAGTCTAAAAAACTAAATATTATTTAGAGGAAGGAGACCAGTAATGGGATTAAGAACGGCTCAACAATACAGGGAGAGTCTAAGAGACGGGAGAATAGTCTATTATAAAGGTGAAAAAATTGAAGATGTAACAACCCATCCTGACCTTAGCGTTGGGACGAACACGATGGCTGTAGATTTTGAGTTGGCCGAAAATCCTAAATACAGAAGTCTTGCTGTTATCGATGATCCTGAATTTGGTCCGATCAGCAGATATTACTATATTCCTAAAAACGCCGAGGATCTCTTGAAGGCACATGAACTGATTATCACATCAACCACTTTGAGCGATGGATTTATACCGTTTAGCCACGATATCGGTGCAGATGTATTGAATGCAATTGCAATTACTGCCAACGCGATGGGCAACAAGGAATACATTGAACGAATTACCAACTATGGCAAATACTTAAAACAAAATGACCCCTCTCTGTGTGCTGCTGTGACAGACGCCAAAGGAGACAGAAGCCTGCGGCCATCTGATTCAAGGCAGACCCATCCTGATTTTAATTTGCGCGTTGTAAAAAAAGACAGCCGAGGAATTTTCGTAAGAGGCGCTAAGGTGCATATTACAGGTGCCGCTTATTGCAATGAATTATTCGTTATTCCTTGTCGATCCATGACGGAAGCTGACAAGGATTATGCAGTTGCCTTTGCCATCCCGACGAATACCAAGGGTATTACCCAGGTATGTCGTCCTTTCAAATCCCATATTACCCCTCTGGAATTTCCCAATAGTCGACCAGTGAGGATTCACACAGATTCGTTCATTATTTTTGATGATGTCTTCGTTCCTTGGGAAAGAGTTTTCCTATGCGGAGAGTGGAGATCTGTTGCAACCTTGGTTTATAACTTTGCCCTTCTGCATAGGCGGACTGGATGTAGTTATCGAGTCCCTATGTCTGAACAGTTAGTGGGAGTTGCGGCAGCCATTGCTGAGTATAATGGTGTTGCCAACGCTCCCCATGTAAAAGAGAAGATGACAGATTTAGCGATCTATTTGGAAACCCTTAAAGCACTATGTAAAGCGGCCTGCCATGATTTTGTGAGCTATAGCGGCATCGCGGTACCTAATCCTGTAATTACGAACATCGCCAAATATCACTTCGCCCATAATTATCATGACGTGGTAAAAACTGTTCAGGATCTTGCAGGAGGGCTGGTAATTACGGCACCCACTTATAAAGATTGGCAGCTTCCTGAACTGCGTGACAAGATTGAAAAGTATCTTGGTGGCAAAGCGGGAATACCTACAGAGAATCGGTTAAGGATGCTTGATTTGATCCGGCGAATTGCGGCTGAAGATCGAGAAATCATTGCACTTCACGGAGAAGGATCTCCCTATGCTGAGAGGATGACCATATACTTTGAAACACAGAGTGTAATTGCTGAATGCAAGAAACTAGCTGAGGAGCTTGCCGAAATAAAGAAATGATGGATTAAAACTAAAAAGCGGGAGTACTATTCTAATTCAATTATAGGGCTATTCACTTCATTCAAGTTAATTGGCTGTAAAAAATTGAATCTAAAGGGGTTTTTTCTATTTGTTTATTGGGCACCTAATATCCGAAAAAATACTTTAAAATTCAATCAGATACCCGCTTAGAACTTGAGTCAAATGCATAGCCCAATTCAATTATTCAGAAATAGGGGGCGTAACCATGGATTGTTCATTTTTATCTTTAGAAGGTAAAGTGGCTCTGATTACAGGCGCCAGTCGTGGTATCGGTAAGGAAATCGCTTTAGTATTTGCAGATGCCGGTGCAGATGTCGCCATTAGTAGCCGAAAAATTGCGGATTTAGAAAAAGTTGCCGGTGAGATCCGAGAAAACTTTGGAAGAAAGTCTCTGACCGTATCCGCCCATGCGCGTAAAGTGGAAGAGATAAGCAACCTGGTTGATAAGGTAATCGGAGAATTTGGTCGAATTGACATTTTGGTGAACAATGCAGCTACAAATCCATCGATGGCTTCAATCATAGAGACAGATGAAAAAATCTATGATCGTATTCTGGAGACCAATCTGAAGGGTTATTTCATGATGAGCAAATTAGTCGCTGCTATCATGGTGAAACAAGGTGTTGGAAATATCATCAACATAGCTTCTGCAGGCGGTATTAATCCAGCAGAGGGGCTAGGCCCTTATTGTATTAGTAAAGCTGGAATCATCATGCTAACCAAGCAACTTGCCTTGGAATTGGGACCCAAGAACATTCGAGTAAATGCCATTGCGCCTCGCTATGTAAAAACAAGCTTCAGTGAAGCACTCTGGAGCAATGAAGGTTTGATGGAACAGGAATTCAAGACGACACCGTTAAAGGTCATGGCGCAGCCCACAGAGATAGCACAAGTGGCTCTTTTTTTGGCATCGACCGCTACGAACTATATGACTGGCCATACAATTATATTGAATGGGGGCGCATTTTTTGTTTGAACATACGAGAATTTATGATGGCATCAGCGAAACATGATATAGTGATAATAGGAGGTGGACATAATGGGCTAATTGTCGCAGCTTATTTAGCTAAAGCAGGGGTGGATGTTTGTGTAGTTGAAATGCAAGATAAGATGGGCGGGGGGGTTAGGACTGATGAGCTGACGTTACCAGGGTTCAAGCACGACCCAGCCTCCATTATGCACGGCTACATCGCGGCGAACCCTCTCCTCAGTCAAGATGAACTCAAGCTGAAGTCGAAATATGGGCTCAAGTATATCTATCCAGATAAAGAGATCGCCGTTTTATTCCCTGATGATACAGCGATCGTCTTGCAGAGGGATATCGATAAGACCTGCGAATCGATAGGTAAGATCTCTGAACGAGATGCTGATGCCTATCGGAAATTCCATAAAAAAACAACGGCGATGCTGAAAGTCGCCTCTATTGCATGTTTTCTCCCCCCCCCCCATGGGGCGCTATGGTTTCATTTTTAGATGCAAGTGAGGAAGGCAAAGAATATTTTAGGTTGATTCTCTCGAGCGCCTGGGATGTGGTTGGAGATTGGTTTGAGAGCGACAAGGTAAAAATAGCACTAACCAGATTTTGCGCTGAAATGATGATCGGACCTCAAGAGAAAGGGACAGCAGGTCCTATGTTCTTTGTTTCCAGTTTGCACTCTTGGGGATTTCCATTGCCTGTTGGTGGTTCAGGGGCTCTCACAGAGGCATTGACTGCTTGCCTAAAAGATCATGGCGCAACAATGAAGGTTTCAAGCCCTGCAAAATCAGTGAAAGTCGAGTCTGGTGAAGCAAAGGGAGTGATTTTAAAGAGTGGTGAAGAAATCCTGGCTAAGAAAGCAGTTGTTTCAAATATCAATGTCAAACAGCTTTTTTTGGATATGTTACAACCGGAACAATTACCACCAAATTTCCAAGATAAAGTGAGACGCATTAGACCTGCCACTTTTTCAGCGCTGCACCAGGCTCTTGCTCTCAAAGATGCGCCAAAATACAGAGTCAGTGGAGATGTTGAGAGTGCTTTTCATGTGGAGGCGGTTCCGGCAACCGCGGAAGAATACTTAAGGGGCTTTGATGATTATCAATATGGTGTACCAAATACAATAATGCCGAGTTGGTCCGCTGCTACAGTATTCGATCCCTCACGAGCACCTCAAGGGAAACACACCCTTTACCTATATCACTTTGCGCCCTACAAACTGAAGGATGGAGGGGCGATGAAATGGGATGATATAAAACAGGAAATTGCGGATGGCGTTCTTAAGACAGCACAAAAATACTGCATCAATTTGAGCAGTGAGAATATTCTTGGTAGGTGGATATGTAGTCCGCTTGATTTTGAAAGAATGAATCCTGCTATGAGGGAAGGGGATGTCTGTCATATTGGAAATTTTCTCACCCAACTCTTTGCTAGCAGGCCTATATCTGGTTGGGGGCATTATCGGACTCCCATTAGAAATCTCTATATGTGTGGGTCAAGTACCCATCCAGGAGGAGGGGTAACCGGGGGAGGGAGAGCAGCTGTGCAGGTGATTATGGAAGACCTGGGCATCGATTTCAAGAAAATTGTCACAAGATGACAGAATTTGGTGTGATTCATGAAAATTAGGTATGAGTGGCAAAAGCTTCGATGATGAAAAGTTCTATTAGAGCATACAACACAGAAGGAACCGAAGTTGTTGAAATATACTCGGTTAAGCGGGAGGGCGATAAGCTGATCATCGATGGGAAAGCGCTTGGCGTCATGAGAATGGATATGATTGTGACGCTCGTCGACGTTCTTAACGGTCTAAGAATGATATTCTCCTGCAGCTTCATTTCCTTCATTTTGCTTCTGCCGTTCTTTGTGATGAGACATTGGTTTAGAAGTGTTTTGAACTACTTTAAATTCCGAGTAAGAGGTACTGGTTAACTCTTGCCGGCTTTTTATCTCTGGGGGGTATTTTGGAGAAGAATGAATTTCTGAAGATCGCATTTCAAAGATGAATCAGAGTAATTCCATAAAGAGGAGGTAGGATTCGTGAAAAATAACTTGGCCATTATAGGAATCGGAGAGCATCCTACTGGTTGGTTCCCTGAAAAATCATTTATGGAAATGTATGTAGAGGTTATCAAACAAACTATTTTAGATGCGGGGATTGATAAGAATGATATTGAAGCAGTAGTTTTTCTTGCGCCGCTCTCTCAACCCCTTTACTCAGCCCACCTGACTTTCTCGAGAACAATTGAGGAGCTTGGCTTGAGGAAATGCAAAGCAAACTTTCAAGTATTTGGCGGAGGCTCCAGTGCCGGAATGGCTTTAAAAGCGGCGAGAGGCTTGATCGACAGTGGCGCCGCTGAGGTGGTTCTTGTTCCCCAGGCACAGCATTATTCAGAAGTCACAGCTGAGGAGAGGCTCAGATTTTTTTCTCAAGATTCAGGCCAATATGAGGAATGGGAGATACCTTATGGAATAACCTATAATTCGGTGATTGCGTTAATCGCTCAGAGGTATATGTACGAAACAGGGACCCCTCCTGAAGGTCTAGCTGCCGTAGCTACATCGCTCCGAAAGTGGGCGCAGCTAAACCCTAATGCGAGATTTAGGAAACCTATGACTATTGAAGATATTCTTAACTCAAAAATGGTGAGCACTCCATTGCATTCTTTAGAATGCAATGTGCTATCGGATGGTGCAACGGCTTTTATCGTTACGAGCGCAAAAAAAGCTAAGAAGATTTCGAAAAAGCCTGTTTATATCTTGGGAGAAGGTCACGGTGGGGTTACCCATTTTTCCATTGTTCAGAAATTCGATCGAGATATCACTCGGTTCGGATTTGATCGGGCAGCCCAAGCAGCTTTTAAGGAAGCGGGTATCACGTTGAAAGATGTTGATGTTGCAGAAATCTATGGCTCATATCCAGCCATAGATCTCATACATTTTGAAGAACTTGGTTTTGCTAAAAGAGGGGAAGGGTACAAGTATTTTCTTGAGGGGAGAACTTGGCCAGGTGGAGACATTCCGATATCCACAAATGGTGAAATTCAGCAAGGACATTCGGGCTTAGGCGTGGGAATGGCGGTGCTAGTTGAAGGAGTGCGTCAGATTAGGGGAGAAGCCGGTGAAAGGCAAGTGAAAGATTGCAAAATAGCTCTGGTAACAGAAGTAGGTGGGCAAATCATGGATTCTCATGTCATTCTTTTAGGAAAGGAGTTACGATGAGCGAAGGAGTTAAAAAACCGTTACCAAAAATCACACCGGTAAGCATGCCCTTTTATAAGGCGGCGAAGGAACATAGGCTCTTGATTCAGCAATGCAAGGATTGTCAAAAGATTATTTCTTATCCCAAATTTATCTGTCCCTATTGCATGTCCTCAAATCTGGAGTGGATTGAGAGTTGTGGAAAAGGTAAAGTTTACAGCTACACCGTTGTGATGGGGGGTGTTCCACCTTGGTTTGAAGAAGATCTGCCTTTTATTTTAGCAATAATAGATCTTGAAGAAGGAGCAAGGTTATTGAGTTGGATTGTAGGTTGTGACCCTAAGGATGTAGGGTGCGACATGAATGTTGAAGTTGCTTTTAAAGATTTAACAGATGAAATTGCTTTACCTGTGTTTCAGTTAGCTAAGTGAGTGATCCATCATTTGATCGTCGCTTATCAGTAGATCTAACAATTCGCGCAGTGATCGTTTCGATTTTGAGCGGAATTGATCAAAATGGTTTGAAGATTATTTATAGAGGTAAATCGTGAACAAAAACGCCTATGACATTCTAATTGCTGGTTCAGGCATAGGCGGGCTCTGTGCAGCAGCTCTTCTAGCCCACCATGGATATAAAGTCCTTTTGACCGAGAAGCTAGAAAGATTGGGAGGCAGGTTTTCCACAATCGAGCAAGAAGGCTTCAAAACACCGACCGGCGCCGCAGTGATCGCAAGCCGTGGTGTGTTTAAACAAACCTATAAGGAGGTAAGCACTCCTTTCAACTTGCGGGAGGGTGGGCCAACCATCGTATGGCTGTTTGGCGAATGGCATATGCTCCCCGAAAAGGGTCAAATACGTGCACTGCTTAGCCTCCTCGACAAGATAGGCGCCGACAAAGCCAAAATTATGGGGCATATGGCGAAGGCAGTTGCTACTGAGAAGATACTTGGCGCTTTCAAACGAGGGGTTACTAAGCTGGACCCTTTGAGCAACATGTCGTTCAGAGACTGGCTCAAACAGTACACCGATGATGAGAGGGTACTGAAGCTCTTTCACTCGTTGACCTCCGCGATTTCCACGGTGAACGATTTCGAATACCCAGCCTCACACTGGTTTACTTATGTGTCGTCCGCTGGTCAAGGCGGTCTCGCTTTTCATGGGGTCTCCGTAAGAGGCAATGAGGAGAACGCCAATGCACTGGCCGCCGCCGTTAGGGCTAGAGGCGGCGATGTCTGGATAAACTCGCCGGTTAAGAAGATCGTTATTCTGAAAGGAAAGGTCACCAGTGTTCTCATTGAGCGTGAGGGGAAGGAAATTGAGGTCGAGGCGCAGATGCTGGTCAGCAACATGGGTCCGGGGAGGACGATGGAGCTGGCGGGTCGGGACAGCTTCCCGCCGGACTATGTGAAACAGGTGGATGACTTAAGATCGTCTCCAATCGTAGCCACCCTCATTGCCAGCAGTAGACCTCTCGTTGATGTTACAGGGAGCATCCTGATAGCGGGCGCCAGTAGAATCGTCGCGGGGGCACCATTGACCAACTACTCAGCCGAACTGGCACCACATGGGCAGCACCTCAGTGTCTTCTGGGGGACACCACTCTCATGTCTTCACAAAGTGAACCGGGAGGAAGAAGCCAAAGCAAATTGGGAAGACCTCGAGCAAATCTTTCCCAACTTCGACAGTTATGCCCGGGTTTTGCGGCAGGATGTATTTGACATCGATGATGAATTTCCCGCCACGCGGGCCTGGATGGGATACGATATGCCACAGGATACACCCATACCAAACCTTTTCCACGTCGGCGATGCTGTCAAACCCTTCGGCTGGGAAGGTGTGGAAGCCTGTGCAAAGGGTGCACATCTTGTAGTAAACGAAATAAGAAAATGCATCAAACCGAAGGTCCAATAGTGTCTGTGGAAATACTTCTTAAGAAGGAGTGATTTCTATGAATGTGGGGACCCTTTTCACAAAATCCGCTCGGACGTACCCAGAAAAATTGTTTATTGCTTACGGAGATTACGAATTGACCTATCAACAGGCAAATAAACGGATCAACAAATTGGCCAATGGTCTCAAAAGTTTAGGGATTAAAAAAGGTGAGAATGTAGTCATTCTTCTACATAACTGCCCAGAATTTCTTGAAACTCTCTTTGCTTGTTTCAAAGCTGGAATAGGAACGGTTCCTATTAATTTTCGTCTTCATCCAAAAGAGTGCAGTTTCATCATCAACAACTCAGAGGCCGTGGCAGTAATTTTAGGTGATGACTTCAGAAATTCTCTGTATGCGCTCAAGAAAGAGATGCCCAGAGTGAACCATTACATCTGCATTAGCGATCCTTTGGAAGGAATGCTCCGTTATGAGGAATTGATCGATGGGAAATCCGCACACTTTCTCGATGTGGATGTCGAACGAGACGACTTGGCTTGGCTTTTCTACACCTCAGGAACCACTGGCCAACCAAAGGGAGCAATGCTTACCCATCATGTCCTGACGACGATGACTATGAACTTTTTTGCCGATATAACCCCTCTTGGCCCTGAAGATGCAATTCTTCATGCAGCCCCTTTAAGTCATGGAAGTGGACTTTATTGCTTACCCAACGTGGCTAAAGGAGCTGCTAATGTTATTTTGAAATCAAAAACATTTGATCCTAAAATAGTTTTTGAAACTATTGAAAGAAGAAAAGTTACGAATATGTTTCTGGCACCGGCAATGATCAAGCGACTGATCACATCGCCGGAGATTAACCGTTCTGACCTCAGTAGTCTAAAGTGTATCCATTACGGAGGCGCTCCCATCTACGTAGAAGACCTCAAAAGTGCTGTCAAAAAATTGGGGCAGGTCTTCGTCCAACTTTTTGGCCAGGCCGAATCTCCAATGACTATCTCCTATCTGCGGAAAGAAGAGCATCTTCTTGAAGGATCTGAAGAACAGATGAGGCGTTTGACATCAGCTGGAATTCCCAGGACAGATGTGGAAGTCAACATTTTTAATGAGAAAGACGAAGAAGTTCCGCCAGGACAGATGGGGGAGATTGTCGTACGGGGAGAGGTTGTAATGAAAGGTTATTGGAAGAATCCCAAAGCTACAACTGAAACATTGCGTGGGGGGTGGTTACATACCGGTGACCTTGGGATCATGGATGAAAAAGGCTATGTTTATATTCTTGATCGTGCAAAGGACATGATCATCAGCGGTGGGGAAAATATTTATTCGAGGGAAATTGAAGATGTAATTCTCCAGCACCCTTCAGTTCATGAGGTAACGGTCATTGGGGTTCCAGATGAAACCTGGGGGGAGGCAATCAAAGCCATCGTGGCACTGAAGGAAGGCCAAAAAGCCACGGAGGAAGAAATTATCAACTTTTGTAAAGGATACTTAGCGAGCTATAAGAAACCAAAGTCTGTAGAATTTACTGACGTAATACCAAAGAATCCTTATGGTAAGGTTCTCAAGAGAGAAATTCGGGAGAAATACTGGGTTGGTCAAGCCAGAAAGATAAGGTGAAAGAGGGATAGAGCATTGATCTTGAGGGGTGGAACTACCGAATCTCATTTCTTAATCCTTCCGTATAAGTGTAACCCATTGCACCAATTTCTCGGGACAAAGAAATAGTCAAAAAAGGGTGTTTTTGGGACGCCTTACGAAATTCATAGATGTTTAACACGCAAATACAGCATCGATTAGGCTGCGAGTGGTTTTTTTTCCAGAGTTACATGGTAACCGAACGTTTCAATTCTTGAGGTTAAACGTTTAACAAGGTATTGCTCATTCAATCGATCAAAATAATCGGCACCCAGTTCGTGATAGGTGCATTGCTCTTTGACAATATGATAAGCCATGATTAAGAGGGTGTGGGCTAAAGCCAAGGTCGCTCTCTTTTTTCCCCTTCGAGAAGCCAACCGGTGGTATCGGGCTTGGAGATAGCTTCCCTTGGTCCTGGAAGCTCCCCAAGCGGATTCGGTTAAGCTGCTCTTGAGCCATTTATTGCCAAGGGTGGTCCTCCCGTTCTGCCGTTTCCCTGCACTTTCATGATTTCTTGGACTAACCCCCGCCCAAGAAGATAAATGAGCATGAGAGGGAAATTGCCTCATATCCACTCCGACTTCGGCGATAATGGTCTCTGAAGACTTTTTTTTACTCCGGGGATAGTCTGAAGCCTTTCGGAGGTCTCACGGTAAGGTTCCATCCTCCGATCGATTTCTTTATTGAGCTTTTCAATCGCCTCTTCGTAGGAAGCAACCATCTGGAGAGAGAGTTTAAAGAGCGTTCGGTGATGATCGGTCAGAATCCCTTCCAGGGCCATTTCTAACTCGGAAAGCTTGCTTCGAAGGCGTCTCTTAGCCAGATCAGCCATCTCGTGGGGATTGAGATCATTTTGGATCAGATGTTGGATCATCTCCTGAGCGGATTGGCCATGAATGTCAGAGACCACAGAGGCCAGTTTAATATTGGCATCTTCAAGAAACTTCTGGAGGCGATTCAGTTCGGAGGACTTCTGCTGAATCAGCCTCTGCCGATAGCGGGTCAGATCACGGAGTTCACGAATGGGTTTGGGGGGAATGAAACTACCCTTGATCAGACCGTGGCGAAGGAGCTGGGCAATCCATTCACAGTCCTTGACATCGGTTTTTCGGCCCGGAACATTCTTGATCTCTCGGGCATTGGCCAGAATCACTTCCATGCCCTGTTCCAGGATGTTAAAAACGGGTTTCCAGTAAACTCCGGTGCTTTCCAAGGCGACATGGGTACACTGCTGACTCTCTAACCATTCTCTACAAGCTAAAAGGTTTCGAGTCATGGTAGTAAACGTCCTTACCGTCTTCTGGGGTTTCTCTTGGGGTTTACCAACCATGAGACAGGCAGTAATGGTTTTTTTGTGGACATCAATTCCACAACACCTCTCAAGAATGGCTTCCATAGGAATCTCCTTTCTGGAAAGGGGGCGGATCATGATTGAAAAATTTAACACGCGTGCTCCCCGTGGGGACAACAATTCGTGGTGCTTCTGATCCACCCAGGTCAGTTTAGGTATCGGGGTATGACCACCATAAATTAACGACCTTCTTCCTTCCGTAGAAAGGTTATAATAATTAACGTTATAGTTCAACAATTTTCATCCTTCGTGATGCCCTTTTAGGGCATGGGAGTTTAGGTTACAATAAGAGAGCACGGTGTCTTTGTTAGAGGTTTTGAATGAAAACGAAAATAACAGATTTATTGGGCATTAAGCACCCGATCATTCAAGCTGGGATGAATTTCGTCTCATATGTACCCTTGGTAGTGGCTGTTTCCAACGCTGGTGGGCTGGGGATTCTTACTGCAAGCGACCAGACTCCTGATGAGTTGAGGGAAAATATTAGGAAAGTCAGAAATCTCACCAGCAATCCTTTCGGAGTGAATGTGGTTCCTCACCTCCCAAGATATAAGGAATTTTGTCGGATAATTATCGAGGAGAAAGTTCCAGTATTTAGCCATGGGCTAGGAGATCCTTTCAGGGGGCTCAATATTAAGAAACCACCTGGCATGATTTTTATGCCTACAGTGGGAAGTTTCCATCAGGCGATAAGGATGGAAAAGGATGGAGCCGATGCAGTGATAGTCCATGGTATGGAGGGAGGAGGCCATGTGGGATATATTGCATCTATTGTCCTCATTCCCAAAGTATCTGAGAACCTGAAAATCCCTATAGTGGCGGCGGGTGGGTTCTCCGACGGGAGAGGATTGGTTGCCGCTCTGGCTTTGGGTTCAGAAGGTATCGCCATGGGCACCAGGTTTATTGCGACTGAAGAATGTCCGGTCCATTCTGGTGTCAAAGAGGCATTTTTGAAAGCTAAAGAAGGGGATACGATTATTTCTTTTAAATACGACGGGTCTCGTCTCAGAAGTATACCTGGAGAAAAAATTAAAAATTATAGGGGATGGTGGTCCCGCCCTTGGGACCTTCTACCAAGTGTTTGGGATATGAAAAAGGAATCTAAAACCTCTTTTAGAGAACTAATTATGGCTGCTCGAGCTCTCCGAGGTTATCATGTTCCTGTGATACAACGTGTTGTTGGGCGGGTCATGGTTAAGAAGAGCCTTTCAGATGGAGATATTAAGCACGGTGTTCTCCCTTGTGGTCAGGTTGTTGGACGATTGTATGACATACCCACCTGTGAGGAGCTTATACAGAGGATTGTTTCAGAAGCAGAAGAGATTATAAAGACGATGCATGGGAAACTGGAACTGTAAGGGCCTATTTAGTCCTGATAATATTAAACTGAACCATTTGAGGTTGTTCCTAACGAGAAATTATCCATTTAAGGGGGTCTTATATGAAATTGGATGACGTTGCAATTGTTGCTGCAGTTCGTAGTCCTATTGGTACCTATGGTGGCCAGTTTAAAACAATTTCAGCAGTGCAGTTGGGCATCCCGGTTATGGCTGAGGCAATTAAGCGTGCCAATATCGACCCAGACCTCATCGGTGATATTGGTTGGGGATGCTGTTATATGCGTACTAAGGATGAGGTAAATATTGGCAGAGTAACGGCGGTTAAGGCTGGAATTCCTGTGACGGTTCCGGCGTTTTCAATTCAACGCGTGTGCACTTCATCAATGTGGGCTATTGCCTCAGGAATGATGGGTATCCGTCAGGGATATTATTCCATTTATATGGCTGGTGGAGTGGAGAGCATGAGTACCGTACCATATACATTAGATGAACTGCGTTGGGGCGCCCGGATGAATAATGTGGAACTGAGGGATGCCATGTGGGATGGTGTTACGCGGATTGGAGTTGGTCCCCCTATGGGAATCACTGCTGAAAATCTTGCTGAAAAGTATAACATCAGCCGGGGAGAACAGGATGAATTAGCTTATGAAAGTCATATGAAGGCAGTTGCTGCTATTAAAGCCGGAAAGTTTAGAGAAGAGATCGTATCGATCGCAATGCCTGGATCAAAGGGGAAACCACCGACGATGGTCGATACGGATGAGCATCCCAGATCAGACACGACGACTGATGCCCTTTCTAAATTGAGGCCTGTGTTTAAGGAAGGTGGTACGGTTACGGCTGGCAATTCCTCTGGTATCAATGACGCGGCTTCAGCAGTAGTTATCATGCGCAAGTCCAAGGCAGATGAGTTGGGAGTTAAACCAATGGCTCGCATCCTTGATTTCAGTCTGGTCGGGGTAGATCCCGACTACATGGGATGGGGTCCCGTCCCAGCAACTGAAAAAATTATGGGCCAGACAGGTTTGAAACTTTCAGATATGAAATTGATAGAACTCCACGAAGCTTTTGCAGCTCAGTATTTAGCTTGTGAGAAGGGACTTGGATTAACAAAGAAGCGTGAGATTATAAATGTTAACGGGAGTGGTATATCCTTAGGACATCCGGTAGGGGCTACTGGGGCCCGTCTCATTATAACGCTGCTTTATGAAATGAGGAGGCGCAATGTTCAGTACGGTCTTGCCACTCTCTGCGGAGGTGGTGGGGTTGCTATGGCAATGATCATTGAGCTCGCCTAAATTGAACATTCTTCCAAAATTTAATTTCGATAAGAGTGGTCATGAGTGGACTGCTATGCTTGTAAAACAAACTTTGCAGACAGTAAATAAATGTGAGGATTGAGGGAATGCTATGTCGAAAGCGCTCGACGATTATAGTAAGGAATTCCAATCAAATCTAAAGCTTGAAGATTTCTCTTACGATGTGATAGTGAAGTTACTACGTTTATATGCCCAGCTCTATATTGGAATAGACGGTTTCTGGTACCTTGCAGTGATGGAAAGAAACGGAAATGATGAAGCCTTAGCTTGTGACTTCCTAGCTTGGGAAAGAGGTAATAAATATGAAATGAGAAAGATAACTGAAGCACTGAATATCCGTGGGAATGATTTAATCGCCTTAATGAAGACCTTGCAAATTAGCCCTTGGTTTCAACATATAAAATACAGATTTGATGTTAGCAATGATGAAAGCAATATCACACTTACAGTAACTTATTGTCCCACGCTAGATGCTTTGGAAAAAGAGGGGAAGGGAAGGGAAGTTCAAATCTGCGGGACATTTGAACCGGTATCTTTTAGGAACTGCGCTTCATTTTTTAACCCCAACATACAGGTAGAACCCACGACGCCGCTTCCTAGGAAGAGAAAAGATGATATATGTTGTCAATGGTTATTCAGTCTTAAGAGATAGATAGTCGGAACGTCGTTGACGACATTTTGAGAATCATAATATTATAGCAACGCGTATAATATTGTAGACACTTTATGTCGATCTATCAATTTGGGAAAAAAATCCCCAAAATCTCTAAGTCTTCGTATATCCACCCCCAATCAGCCATCATCGGTGAAGTTGAGATCGGCGATGGCTGTTTCATTGGGGCTGGAGCTGTCCTTCGTGGAGATTTTGGAAAAATTAGAATCGGTAAGGGAACAATTATTCAAGAAAATTGTATTCTCCATGTGGGTATCAATGAAACTGTTTCCATCGATGATAATGTGATCATCGCCCATGGTGCCATCGTTCATGATGTAACCTTGAAATCTTACGTTTTGGTGGGTATGGGTTCGATTCTGATGAATCGTGTTTTCTGTGAAGAGCACGTTTTAATCGCCGCGGGCTCCTTGGTGGGAGAAGGTTTTCATATTCCCTCCAATGTAGTGATTGCAGGAAGTCCTGCAAGAGTGATTAAACCGTTGTCGAAAGAACAGAGGAGGGAAATTCATCAAGGATTGAAGCTCTATCAAAATCTGGCAAAAAGATACAAAAAAACCTCATTGGAAATTTCAGGGCCTCGTTGAGATAGCAAAGGAGAAGAAAGATGACGACTGGAACAGTATGGAAGACAAGCATAGAAGATGGAATTGGAATTATCACCTTTAATGCAACGAGCGACTCCATGAATACATGGACAGAGGCAAGCATAGACGAATTTCTTGAACTGGTCGGTGCCCTTGAAAAAGAAAAAAGAATAAAAGGGGCGGTCATCATTTCAGGAAAACCGGATAACTTCCATTCCGGAGCCAACTTAAGATTCTTAGAACAATTTTATTCAAGGGAAGAGGTTAGAAAAGCTCTTGACCGATTTAGTCAGGCATTCTCAGGCCTGGAAGAGCTTCCTTTTCCATCCGTGGCGGCAATTCATGGCCATTGTTTAGGAGGAGGGTACGAATTGACCCTTGCATGCACGGCACGAATTGCCAAAGAGTCCAAAACAACAATGATTGGACTTCCTGAGTGTACGGTCGGCCTTTTCCCTGGAGGAGGGGGGACACAAAGGCTTCCTCGTCTGATTGGATATCCTGCCATTGATTTGATTCTAAAGGGCAAAGTTCTGACTGCCTCCCAAGCTTACGAAATGGGTTTGATTGATCGCTTGGTGCCACCAGATGGAGATCTTCTGAAAGAAGCCAAAAACTTTATTCAAGAAATAAAAGAAGGAAGAGCCAACCTCAAAAGGCCGAAACACGATTTTTCCCAAATTGATTATGTGATAGAGGTAGCACGAGAAGAAGTCTTAATGGCAACTCGAAGTCGGGAGCTTCCTGGGCCCATGTTAGCCCTTAAGGCCATTCAAGAGGGACTTAAAGTTTCTCTGAGTGGAGGATTAGAGATCGAAAAAGGATATTTTTTCGAAGCCGCCCTTTCGAAGGAAGCCAAAGGAAGTATCCACACCTTCTTTCTCAAGACGGAGACCGACAAACCCACCTCCATGGTCCCAAAAAAGTTCCAGGGAAAACCGATCAAGAAAGTTGCTGTCTTGGGTTTTGGAACGATGGGACGTGGGATCGTCATCGATCTCCTCAGGCACTTGCAGATACCTGTTGTGGTAAAGGATATTCCCCAGGCCCTAGAACCAGGAAAGGTTTTTGTGAGAAAGATACTGGGAGGAATGGTAGAAAAGAAAAGCCTTAAAACTCCTGTAGAGGAACTCTTAAAATTGTTAACCTTGACGACAACCTATGACGAGCATTTCAAGGACGTGGATATCGTCATCGAGGCCGTATTTGAAGATTTGAAGGTCAAGGAAAAGGTTTATCAGGAACTTAGCCCAATCCTTAAGAATGATTGTCTCATTGCGAGTAATACCTCTACGATACCCATTTCCGGAATGGCCAAATCCGTTATTCATCCAGAGAGATTTGTTGGAGCGCACTTCTTTTCACCCGTCTGGATGATGCAGCTTTTGGAAATCATCAAAGGGGATAAAACGACACAGGAAACTGTCAACAACCTTCTCTGTTTCGCTGGGGCAATTCGGAAACGCCCCATCGTTTGCAAGGATCATCCGGGATTTGTGATCAATGGACTTCTCATCCCTTACTTCCTCAAAGTTTACGAGCTGCTTGAAATGGGTGTGGCTATAGAAAAGATCGATGCAGCCATGATGAAGTTCGGGATGCCCGTTGGTCCGGTCAGGTTGATTGATGAGGTAGGGATTGATGTTCACCATCTGGCTTTGTTGGCTGTGGGTGTAGACCCTCCTCAAACCTTAAAAAATGTCATACAGGATGGACGAGCAGGGTTTAAGAAAAATGGAAAGGGATTTTTCCTAAAAAATGGGAACGTTGATCCAAGTGTTTTGTCCCTCATCGCCTGTCAGGGCAAATCCAAAGAGATCTCCATTGATGAAATTCAAATGTTCCTATACCAAGAATTTGTAAAGACAGGTAAACACCTGTTAGATAAAGGCATTGTCGATTCCCCTAGGGTCATTGATGTAGGTATGATCTGGGGAGTGAGTTTTCCAGCAGATAAGGGGGGACCAATGAAATGGGCTGATCTGACAGGTTTAAGTGAACAACTCTTTCATGAGAAATTCTATTAGAAAAATACCGAACTATGAAATCGAGGACACTTTTTTGATTGAAGACATAAATACTAATGAAGAATCGAAGTTTTCTTATTTTGGTTGGTTAGTTGTAGCAATGGTAGGTATAGCGAACCTCATTGGCTACGGGCTTGTATATGCTTTTAGTATTTTTTTTAAACCCCTTGCCTCTGAATTCGGTTGGACACGGGCGATTACGGCAGGTGCATTTAGTGTCTATACCATTACACATAATATTTTTTCTCCGTTTGCAGGAGCAATTTCTGATAAATTTGGCCCAAAAACAATTGCGGCTCTTGGCGGTTTCTGTCTCGGTATTTCCATGATTTTAATGAGCCGTATCACAACAGTTTGGGAATTGTACCTCTATTACGCTTTATTTTTAGGTTTTGGAATGGCTGCGATTTATGGTCCATTGATGACTACTGTTTCCCAATGTTTTAACTCCAAAAGAGGGGTTGCTATGGGATTAGCGGCCACAGGAGGCGGAGTTGGATTTATGCTCATGCCCCCTGTGATTGGTTGGCTTGTTGCCTCATGTGGATGGCGAGCAGCATACTTTTTTACAGGAGTTATTACGATAATTATTTTTTTTCCAATTACCATATTTATTAAACGACCTCCAAAGCAAAGTACTTTACCGAGAACAAGCGGAGAATTTTATAAGAATTTCTCTTTTATGGATGCTTTGAAGACCAGATCGCTATGGATGTACTGTTTTAGCTTCTTTTTTATTAGTATGGCATTTTGGACGATAATAGTACATATAATTCCTTTATTCACAGATAAGGGTATTTCAATCAAACAAGCTTCCCTCCTTGCTGGTTTCATAGGAGGTGCGAGTATCGTTGGAAGAATTAGTGGAGGTTTATTTTCCGATAAAATGGGTAGAAGGAAAATCCTTCTGATTGGTTACATTTTGCAGATGATGGCCTTTGTCTCGCTATTTTTTACAAAAGAAATCTGGATGTTTTTTGTTTTTGCTATTGCTTTTGGTTTAAGTAATGGAATATGGATAAGTGTCATCGCAGCTTTTCCTGCTGACTACTTCGGGTTGAAAGCAACAGGGAGTATATTCGGATTTGTGCTTGCTATCAGTGGAATTGGCGGAGCCATTGGATCGTATACAGGAGGATATTTTTTTGATGTCACTCATTCCTATAACTTTATGATATTAATATGCTTTTTTGCTACAGTTTTTGCTATCTTCATCACTTTATTCCTAAAGCCTCCCAAGCCAGTGTATCCAATGGGAAAGAGAGACCCAAGCGGGTAAAGGTCTTGTTATGCGACGGTCTTGCCATGGTTGGGAATCAATTCGTTGTCTCCGAGCCTCACTTCAGCAATCTCGTAAGAGACGGTAAGGGATTTGATGGTCGAGATCATAAAGGCCCATTTTGATCTATTCAATTAGTAGCCATTGCACAGAATGATCATGATTTGACTTATCGTGTATCAGGAGATAAACATGAATGAATATTATAACCCTCTGGAATTTCGAAATAAGATTGTTATTATAACAGGGGCTGGGGGAGGTATTGGTAAAGCAATATGTATTAAGTTTGCCAATTTGGGGGCCAATTTAGTAATTGTTGATTCTAGTGACTTTCATTTGAAGTTGATATTTGATGAATTATCGAAAATTGGGGGGAATTCACTACCAATACTTTGTGATGTTTCAAATGAACGGGAAGTAACAGATGTGGTAAAAACAACGGTATCTAAATTTAGAGGTATTGACATACTTGTAAATGCCGCAGGAGTTTCAGATGTAGAATTAACCATCCCAATAGCTGAGCAAGACACAGATAAATGGGAGCACATTTTAAATGTTAATCTTAAGGGAACTTATATATTTAGCAAGAAGTGCGCCTTAGAAATGATTAAAAGAAGCTATGGCAAGATCGTAAATATTTCATCGGTGGCTGGAATAGTTGGTTTTCCAAGGGAGACAGCTTATGGACCAGCAAAAAGTGCAGTAATCATGCTCACAAAACAGTGTGCTATTGAGTGGGCAAAGTATAATATAAACGTTAATGCTATAGCACCTGGGTTCATTAGAACGGAAATGCTTAAAAAAGTAATTGGACAAGGGAAACTAGGTGAAAGTAAATTGATTAAAAAGATTCCACAACGAAGATTAGGTGAACCAAAAGATGTTGCCAATCTTGTAATATTCCTAACCTCAGATGCTTCGAGATATATTACCGGCCAAACAATAGTAATTGATGGTGGATTCACAGCTTCTGGTAATATATAATTTATATTTTAAAACATTGCTGTCCAAATTAACTGGAAATCTTATGGTTACCCGTTGAAATTATTAGCATTTTGGACAAGTTTTGCCAGATTTCAGAACCAGGTTGTCCTTCTTCTTTTTTGACGGATTCATTTTGCTGTCCAAAATAAAGGGCCGATGAACACATTTTATCAGACCAAAATACCTCTAAATGGGGTTATTTCATAGGATTAGAGGGGTAATCATGCCCCGATCAACATTCTGCTGTCCAAAATACAGCTTTTTTAAAAAGCTATTTTGGACAAGAGTGATTTTAAAAGAAGGGGTCAAAAAAACATTTCAAATTCTTGAATTTGCTAGTTCCCTAAGTAGGACTTCCTTCGTTTCATTTTAGAGTAAACTCACTCTATCTTTCCTGGCCTGCCCCTTCAATTATAAGCTTTAACTTTTTCTCTCAATTTTACTCCTTAATCTGTTTCACTCAAACCACCTCTACTGTCTTGGTTAGTGGTCCTTCCTTGTAAAAAAGCTTGGGATTTGTATGCTATCTGAGTTTATTTTGAAGATTGTTTGTAATATCTTTGTGCATAACCGATCGGCTTTTTCCCAAATGTAAAGATACCTTGAGATAATAGTTAGCCCTACAATTGGGATAGGTAAGCCAGAGATTTTAGTCGTCACAGGGAAATTTTTAGAAAGGTGGATGAAAAAAAGCCTTTTCTAAATTTTCGCCCCATATACGGATCCTTCCCCTTCTCGCAATGGCAAGGCATTGGTCCTGGAGCGCTTTTCCTTCGGGGCCCACTTCGGCAAAGCCGCCCGATTCAATCATGACTCCCCGGACCCTTTTCGTCACACAATCTTCGA
>Ga0194126_10002171_pt1 | contig 32060 bp, 31 predicted proteins | sample TA2KigC150mmetaG_FD_148641 | JGI IMG/M metagenome (GOLD analysis project Ga0194126, IMG submission 148641) | Freshwater microbial communities from Lake Tanganyika, Tanzania - TA2015035 Kigoma Deep Cast 150m | ecosystem: Environmental > Aquatic > Freshwater > Lake | place: Tanzania: Lake... | reverse complement strand
AATCGCCGTCGATGTGATAGCTTTGTTCATGGCGTTGCTTTCCTTCCGTGGAATCAGCACCCCGAGCCTACAAGCTCAAGGTGAGCAACGCCGCTCCTCCTATTTCAACATCGGTCGGGACATCGCCGATTCGAAAGAAGCTGCGCGGTTCCGGCGACTAACGAACCTTGTCTAGCTTGTGTGAAGGGAAATGCCTGAAAGTGTGATCCCGATCTTCCAGGGGGACCCGGCGAGATAAAAGGAGCCGAGAAACGAGCGAGACGGTTAAAAAATAGAGGGTTAGAAGCAGCACTATGCCGCACGGTGCGACGCAATGAGTGCGCGGGTTTGCGAATCGGTAATGAAATCGCTAGCAATCGCCTATGTACGGTCGGTTATGATCACTCCATTATCTACCGAAGGACAAACTATGGCCAAGGCAACAGTTCGGAAGGCGCCGCTGAAGAAGACCACGAAAGCAGAGCCGGCGACGATTCGGCCGCTTAAGGAAACGTATTCGAAATCAGCGCTTATAAATCTGATTGCGGAAGAAAACGATATTCCTCGTAAAACCGCCATGGGGGTTTACGCCACGCTGGAGAGAGTTCTTCTCGGGTCAGTCCACCCGCGAGGCGTAGGCGAATGCACCCTTCCGGGCCTTCTGAAAGTCACGCTTCGCAAAGTGCCGGCGCGCAAGGCGGGTACATTGGTTCGCAATCCTTCGACCGGCGAAATGGTGCCTGCAGCCGCCAAGCCAGCGAGCGTGCGCGTCAAAATCCGTCCGCTCGCCAAATTGAAAGCGGCGGCGACGAAGTAACGGCTATCGTCATTCAGCGCCGCAGTTTTGTGAAGCCATTGGCAAGCCCGCATTGATGGATGCGGGCTTCTTGTTATTCGATGCCTCGATAATCTGCTTTGCGAGTTGACGCATAACAGCGCCTTCCCATTGGGCATTTGCGCGCGTTCCGTCGATACAATTTGCCGCATCTATTCTCGGCGTTCGACTGAAATTCGCCGAGGTGGAGAGCTATGTCGTTTCGATAAAGGTTTGCGGAAACATGCAGGGAGGCCGTCAATGCAATGGCGTAATTCTCAGGGAGGCTACGGCGCAGCCGCGCAAATTGTTCATTGGTTTTCCGTGCTTCTTGTGGCCATCGCTTGGGTCCTCGGGACTGTGGGCGAAGACTTGCCTCGTGGGAGCGCGCGTGAACTCGGAGAATCCATCCATGTTTCAGCGGGCGAGTTGATCGCGATCCTATTGATCGTTCGTGTCGGCTGGCGTCTCTTCGATCCGCCGCCGCCTCCGGAGCCGACGCCGTTGGGAAGCTTGGGCGATTTGGCCGCCAAAATCGTCCATCTTGCGCTATATGCGCTGCTGGCGGCTGTCGTCGCTTTCGGCGTCGCGACGCAATTCGCGGATGGAGACGCGCTTTCCTTGCTCGGGATAGTCGATATCGCATCGCCATGGGCCAAGGACAAAAGCTTTGCGCACGACATGAAGGAAATTCATGAGGCTCTAGCGAATGGACTTATCATCCTCGCCACGATCCATGCCAGCTCGGCATTGGTCCATCATTTTCTTTTTCGCGATCGCACCCTGAGCCGAATGGCGCCACATTTCTCGAAGTCCCGCTGATCGAGAACGACAACACAAATCGAGCCGCCGTCGTCCTGACGCTCCCGGCTGCCCGCCGCCCGGGACCGGAAGTCAATGCCGCCGAGATTCGCAGACTTATTTGTCCTTCTTTGGCTTGGTTACGCATTGGCGGCGTTCGCAAGCCGCTTCAGTGTCGTCCAGAGACGTCCCAAGGCAGAAGGGGAACGCTCTGATGAGCGCTTCTTTTGCATCATCGACGTGGGCCGAGTTCACGGCCAGACCAGATCGACAGGGAACCGAAACAAGCGCGCAATCGTTTTTAGACTTGCAACTGAACCATTCTGCAAAAAGCTGGGCCTCTGCGCGTATGCGTGCGTCATAGTTATCGAGATGATGCGCCGCCGCGTCGCCGATGAACGCGAGCAAAGAGACGACAATCAAAATCGGTTTCATAGCATTTCCGTGAAATGATGCGGCGCATCGGTCTTTCGTCGGGTCAATCCTCGCAGCTCATTATCAATCCCGCGCATAGTTGGGACCCGCGGCCCAATCAATCTTTTTCGCGTTCCGGATTTTTAAACTCTAGCGTTCGTCGCTCATCGAATAATCCGCCGGTCGGGCGGCGCCATTCGGCAGATCGGCGAGAATGTCCGGCTGGAGATACGTCCGCCCCTCGGTTACCTGCTGCGCGCCGTCGATATTGCCCCGAAGATACCAGCCGCTGACATCGAGGGGCGGCGGAGTCGGCATGTTTTCGGCGCGCGCGTTCAAAGCCCCAGTGACGACGGCCGCCGACAGTAAGAGCGCGATGAAACGGCCCATGATTGGTCCCCTGGCTTGAACGCGCGATCGCGTTCACGACGCGGCGATGACGAGGAAGATGTGCGGCAACGATTAAGGGAAGGTTAACCTTATTTTTTAACCATACATCTTAACCAAATGCCTGCAACCTCAATGGCGCGCACGCACATGTCATCGAAAAGATAAACGGCTTTGCGTCAGGCCGCCTCGGCCGATTCCTTTAGCACGCTGCAAATCTGAGCGACGAGCGATTCGACGAGTTCGCGATCGTCGCCTTCGCCCATGACGCGTATGACGGGTTCGGTGCCGGAAGGGCGAACGATAAGTCTTCCGGCGCCGCCGAGTCGCTCCTGAGCATTGGCGATCGCAGAAGCGACTGCGGCGCGGTCTAATTCGCGACGCTGCGCGCGGACATTTTGCAGAACCTGCGGCAGCGGCTCGAATCGGTGGCAGACTTCGCTCACCGGACGGTTCTGGCGCTTCACCACCGCGAGCGCCTGCATCGCCGTCACAAGCCCGTCGCCGGTCGTGCAATAGTCCGACAGAATGACATGGCCCGACTGTTCGCCGCCGATATTGTAGCCGGCTTCGCGCATGCGCTCGATCACATAGCGATCGCCGACCGCCGTTCGCTCGAGAGTGAGTCCGAGCGAACCGAGATGACGTTCTAAGCCGAGATTCGACATGATCGTCGCCACAAGACCCGGCTTCGATAGCAGTCCCTGATCGCGCCAGCTTTCGGCGACGACCGCCATCAGCTGATCGCCGTCGATGAGATGTCCAAGTTCGTCGACCATGATGACGCGATCGGCGTCGCCGTCGAGCGCGATGCCGACATCGGCGCGCAATTCGCGCACCTTGTCGCGCAACGCCTGCGGCGACGTGGATCCGACGCGGTGGTTGATGTTGAAGCCGTCAGGGTCGACGCCGATGGCGATCACTTCGGCGCCAAGCTCCCACAGCGCTTCTGGCGCCACCTTATAGGCCGCGCCGTTCGCGCAATCGACGACGACGCGCAAACCGTCGAAGCTCATGTTACGCGGCAGCGTGCGCTTGGCGAATTCGATATAGCGCGCGCGTACATCGTCGATGCGCCGCGCACGGCCGAGATCCCTCGGGCCCGCGAGCTTGCGCGTGATGTCGCCGTCGATCAGGCGCTCAATCTCGTGTTCGATCTTGTCCGAAAGCTTGTAGCCGTCCGGTCCGAACAGCTTGATGCCGTTGTCCTCGAAAGAATTGTGAGAGGCGGAAATCATGACGCCGACGTCGGCGCGCATGGACCGCGTGAGCATGGCGACGGCGGGCGTCGGCATCGGTCCCAGAAGCAACGGATCCATGCCGACCGACGTGAAGCCGGCGACAAGCGCATATTCGATCATATAGCCTGAGAGCCGCGTGTCCTTGCCGATGACGACGCGATGGCGCCCCTCGCCGCGATGAAAGATCAGCCCCGCCGCTTGGCCGACCTTGAGCGCGAGCTCCGGCGTGATCTTCTCATTGGCGAGGCCACGAATCCCATCGGTGCCGAAATAAGTGCGGGTCATCGAACGTCCTCAGCGAGCGGCGCCTTGGCCAATTCGCATCCTCTCACGCCATGTCGGCGCATTTATGAACATAATGTCATTATGAACATAATGTCATATTGTGAGAGACCGTGTTCTCGCCAACCTAACGAAAGGTTAATAAACACTGGCATATCGCCAGAACGGATGTCCACATGGAAGTCAAAATCTACCACAACCCGGCCTGCGGCACCTCGCGCAACGTTCTCGCTGCTTTGCGGGAAGCCGGCTACGAGCCGCAGGTGATCGAATATCTTAAGAATCCGCCTAACCGGGCGACCTTGAAGGATCTTCTGCGGCGCATGGGAAAGAGCGTGCGCGATATCCTACGCAAACGCGGCACGCCCTATGATGAACTGGGCCTGGATGACCCGGCCTTGTCCGACGACGAGATCTTTGCCGCGATCGAGAAGCATCCGATTTTGATCGAGCGGCCGATCGTCTCGATGGGCGAGAGGGCGGCGCTCTGTCGCCCAGCCGATACGGTCAATGAATTGATCGCGCAGAAAAAAAAGTAGATCGCCCCACAAGCAAAAAACCCAGCGGAGACCGCTGGGTTTTTCCACTTCTCAGATCGGATGCGGCTCCAGGCCGCCGACGTCGGGCTCTGGCTTCTGCCCAGTGGATGGCACCGCCGAGCCGCGCGGCGGAGGGGTCGGCGTGGACTCTTCACGCACAGGCCGTTTGCCGGCGAGCAGACCCTTGATTTCGTCGCCCGTCAGCGTCTCGAATTCGAGAAGCGCATTGGCGAGCGTATCGAGATCGACCCGCTTGTCGACGAGGATTTGCCGGGCCTTGTCATAGGCGTCCTGCACCAGCCGGCGCACCTCAGCGTCGATCGTCTCCTGGGTCTGTTCAGAGAAAGTTTGCGTGCGTCCGAGCGAGTAACCGAGGAACTGCTCCTGCTGCGGATCAGCATAGGCGACCGTGCCGAGCTTGTCCGAGAAGCCAAGCTGAGTGACCATCGCGCGAGCGATGCGCGTCGCCTGCTGAATGTCCGACGCCGCGCCGGAGGTCGTCTTCGCTGAGCCGAAGATCAATTCCTCCGCGACGCGCCCGCCCATCGCCATCGCCAGCATCGCTATGAGCTGCTCGTAGCTTTGCGAGATCTGATCGCGCTCGGGAAGACCCTGCACCATGCCGAGCGCTCTGCCGCGCGGAATGATCGTCGCCTTGTGAATCGGAATTGATCCCGGCATGTTCAAGGAGACGAGCGCGTGGCCGCCTTCGTGATAGGCGGTGAGTTTCTTCTCCTCGTCCGTCATCACCAGCGTGCGACGCTCGGCGCCCATCATGATCTTGTCGCGCGCATCCTCGAACTCCTGGTTCGTGACGATGCGCTTCGAACGCCGCGCCGCGAGCAGCGCCGCTTCGTTGACGAGATTCATCAGATCGGCGCCAGAGAAGCCCGGCGTGCCGCGCGCAACGACCTTCAGATCGACGTCCGGCGCCAAAGGCACCTTGCGGGCGTGAACCTTGAGGATCTTCTCGCGGCCGATGAAATCCGGGTTCGGCACCTGGATCTGCCGGTCGAAACGGCCAGGGCGCATCAACGCCGGGTCGAGCACGTCCGGACGGTTGGTCGCGGCGATCAGGATGATGCCCTCATTCGCCTCGAAGCCGTCCATCTCGACGAGCAACTGGTTCAGCGTCTGCTCGCGCTCGTCATTGCCGCCGCCAAGTCCGGCGCCGCGATGGCGGCCGACCGCGTCGATCTCGTCGACGAAGATGATGCAGGGGGCGTTCTTCTTAGCCTGTTCGAACATGTCGCGCACGCGCGAAGCGCCGACGCCGACGAACATTTCGACGAAGTCGGAGCCCGAGATCGAGAAGAACGGCACGCCAGCCTCGCCGGCGATGGCGCGGGCGAGTAGCGTCTTGCCGGTGCCGGGCGGTCCGACGAGCAGCACGCCGCGCGGAATGCGTCCGCCGAGCCGCTGGAACTTCTGCGGATCGCGCAGGAATTCGACGATCTCCTGCAGATCCTCCTTGGCTTCGTCGACGCCTGCGACGTCTTCGAAAGTGACGCGGCCTTGCGTCTCCGTCAGCAGCTTCGCTTTCGACTTGCCAAAGCCCATCGCCCCGCGGCCGGCCCCGCCCTGCATCTGACGCGAGAGGAAAATCCACACGGCGAGGAAGGCGACGAGCGGCAGCGCGTTGAGAAGAAGCGTCATCATGAAGCTGCCGCCTTCATTATTCGGCTTGGCGCTGATTGAGACGTTCTTCGCCTGAAGGCGCGGCACGAGATTGGCGTCGTCCGGCGCATAGGTCGTAAACGGCCGATTGTCGTTGAAGTGGCCGACGATCTCGTTGCCGGCGATCGTCACGTCATGGACGCGGCCTTGGTCAATCTGCGTCAGCAGCTCGCTATAAGAAATATCGCGGATGGGCGTGCGCTGGCCGGGTTGCTGAAACAGCATGACAAGCGCAACCACGAGCAATCCGATGATTGCCCAAAGCGCGAGGTTCCTAAAGTGTGGGTTCATGTGGGAAGCCTGTCGGGAGCCGCTCGGTCGGGCTTATCCCCCGCAGCGCTCCGGTCATCGAATTAATTTAGGCCTACCGGAAGCCGTTGCCAAGGCTTGGAAAAGCCCGGCAATCCAAGACTTGCGTCTGGTAACTTGGCCGTTTCGGACAAGCATGCGTTGAGCGCGAATGAAAAGGATTGCTAGCTTGACCGGCGAGGCGGCGCGGGCCGCAGCCGAATGCGTTCGTCATTCGCTTCGATCGAGACATCTGCAAGCGTCGTTCGAATTGATCTTTTCGCTGTCAGCGCAGCGGCGATGCGCGCGCTGGCGCGCTCCAAACGCTCGAGGCGAAGAACAGCGTCCGGCGCGAGACGCTTGATCGCAATAGCCAGCACACGCAGAAGAATTTCGATGGGCGCCTCACAAAGCGTCGCGGCGTCGAGTTCAACGCATAACTCTTCATTTCTGCGCAGCGCGCTATTGAGCGTTTCGACGGCGCAATGCGCGAGCGCTGCATCGGCGCGCGCGGCGCGCGACCCGAGTCTTAGGAGCGCATCCTGCGTGAGGCCTTGCGCGGCGAGGATGGGCGCCAACTTGCGCAGCCGCACGCGGGCGAAGCTTTCGTCTTCGTTCGACGGATCGCGGAAAAACGGGTGCTTGGCCTGTTCGCAAATCGCTTCCAGCTCTTCTTTGCTGAAATCAAGTAATGGCCGCACACAGGCAAGGTCATCGCAGCGCGCGACTTGCGCCATGCCTGCTAGTCCGGCGACGCCGGAGCCGCGCGTCAGACGAAAAAGAATCGTTTCAGCCTGGTCGTCCGAATGATGCGCGAGAACGATGGCTGATGCGCCGATGCGGCGCGCACAGTCGGCGAGCAGCGCATAACGCGCTTGTCGCGCGCGCTCCTGCAAGCGCGTCTGAGGTTTTTCATCTTGCCATGTCAGCAGATAATGCTCGAAGCCGAGCGCGCGCGCCCAACGGCCGACTTCATCGGCTTCCGCGCGCGACTCCTTGCGCAAGCGATGATCGATCGTCGCCACCGCGATGGCGTGGGTTCGCCGCAAAGACCATTGGGCGCAAAGGAGCATCAAAGCGACTGAGTCCGGACCGCCTGACACTGCGAGCAGCACGGAGGGGTAGGGCGCAAGGATACCGAGCGCATCTTCGCAACGGCGATTGAGAGAGTCGTCTGTGCCGGCGATATCTCTTGCCTCCGCGCGCGGCATGCTTACGCCGGATGGGCGCCGACCGCCGCGCCCACAGCTAACATTGGATCTTCTTGCTTTCGCGTTGAGCCGCTTCGCGAATGCGTGTCGCCGCTTTCGGAAATTTGACGTTGATCTCAGAATAGGAAGCGCACGCCTGCTCCTTAGCGCCCATCGCGCTCAGCGACTGGCCAAGGCGCAACAGCGCCTCAGGCGCCTGTGGCGAATCACCGTATTTCGTCGAGATCTCCAAATATTTTTCCGCCGCCTCCCGGTGCCGTCCGCGCAGAAAAAAGCTCTCGCCCAAATTGAAGGTCGCTGCTGGGGCGAGCTTGCCCTTGCCGTTTTTCGCTAGAAAAGTCGTGAGCGACTTTTCCGCTTCCTCATATTTACCCGTCCGCAACGCGCTTACCGCCTGGTCATATTCTTCCTTGGGGCCCGGCATTACGGGCGCGGCGGCGATCTCCGCCGGCGCCGGCTGGTCGCCGACCAATCGGCCGTGAGCGATATCCAGCGGCTGGCCTGCTTCGCGGACCGGTCCGGGAGTCACGGAGCCTGAAGCGCGCGCTGTCGCGTCGAGCGGCGCCGATGGCGTCGTCGTGCCGAGCGGCCGTGGCGCGCCCGGCGCAGAGGGCTGTGTCGCGGGATCGAAGGCGTCGCCGCGCTTGCTTCCATTCGCGCTGGCGGCAGGGGGCGCTGGCGCGACTTGCGTAATATCCGCGGGCGTCGTCGGCGCGCGCGGAGCGGCGTCGGCGCGCGGCGGCTCCTGCTTCGCAGCCCGGAGCTGTTCTTCCAGGAGCTGCACCTTGTGCTGCAACTCCTCATTTTGTCCGGTCAAGCGTCGTAATTCGCGCTCCAGCCGATCGATGCGCAACGCCAGCGCGCCGTCCGAGCCCGGTCCCGCATCGGGCGCGTCGTAAATGTCAGAGGGCGGCGCATTGTAGGTCTGAGCTGGGCGAATGTTCGATTCAGGTCGCGGATCCCCGTAGACCTCGAACGCCTGAGCGGCGCCGGCCATCAAGAAGGACAGCGCGAAAATGTAGGCGAAGCGTGAGAGCATGATCGCGAAAGGCCGTGGCTCGCTAAAGCATCGCTGGAATCGCGACGATGCCTTAGCATAGACGCACATTCGGCTAAAGTTTGGCGATGCGAGCGACTGGACTCATCCGGCTTCGAAGGGCCGCGATCGCGGTTTTTTTGGCGGCGGTTCCGCCGTCGCACGGCGGTTCGCTTCCACCAGCCGCGGAAACTGGCGAATGTTCGCTCGAAGGCGCCTTGCCTGCGACAGTCGCGGCGGTGGACGAGGATTTCGAACTCTTGCTCGACGATGGGCGTCGCGCCGTTCTCGCGGGCCTTGATTTTCCGCCGTTGGACAAGAGAGACCTGCGCGCCGCAATCCGCAGCCGTTTGGCGGCATGGCTGAGCGGCCGCGATGTTTTTTTGGGGGCCTTCGCTTCAACACTGGACCGCTGGGGCAGGGCGCCGGCGAGAATCTACGCAAGCCCCGCCGAGGGAGGCGAATCAACGCCCCTCGTATCGGTGGCGGAAGCGCTGCTCCTGGCTGGCGACGCCCGCTTTCGTCCCGATTCGACGGCCGCCACCTGCGCCAAGGCTTATCTGGCCGCCGAGGCGCGGGCGCGGGATGCGAGCGCCGGACTTTGGTCGCGGCCGGAATTTCGTCCAATTGACGTCTCGAATTCAGCCGCCGCGGCGGATCTCAACAGCCGCAAGGGAATGATCGTCGTCGTCGGCGCGATCCGTTCCGTCGGAGAGTCTCGCCGCGCTTTCTACCTTAATTTTGGCGACAAATTGCGCGATAGCTTTACCGTCGTGATTTCGCGGCGCAATTTGGCTAACTTCGGGCAAATCGAGCCCCGCTCCTTCGTCGGGCGGCGCGCGCGCGTACGAGGACTTATTGAGACCGGGTCTCGCATCGAAATCGCCACGCCAGCCGAAATCGAATTCCTTGACGGCGACGCCTCTCGCTAGAGCGGCGCTCTCACTGGTCGCGGCCGTCTTCGCTCTGGAGCTGGGGGGCTGCGCCGAACTGGAGCGGCAAGGGCAGCTCTTTTCAACTCCTGCGCCGCCGACGCGGCCGCGCACGGAAAACCGCAGCACGGTCCAACATAAGGAGCTCGTCGCCCAGTTCGGCGGCGAATATGAAGCTCCGGCCGCGGAACATTATCTCGACGCCATTCTCGCCAAACTGGCGACGGTCAGCGAGACGCCGGGCCAGCCGACTTACAAGGTTACGATTCTCAATACGCCTGTGGTCAACGCCTTCGCGCTGCCTTCCGGCAATCTCTACGTCACCCGAGGACTATTGGCGCTTGCCGGAGACGCCTCCGAGGCGGCGGCGGTGATGGCGCATGAAATCGCCCATGTCTCCTTGCGCCACAGCGCGCTGCGCGCCGAGCGTGAGCGGGAAGCGGCAGTCATCTCGCAGGCGGCGGCGGTGATCCAGAACCGTCAGAAGGGCGACGAGGTTCGCTCCAGCCAGCGGCTCTCAGTCGCGAGCTTTTCCCGCCAACAGGAGCTTGACGCCGACGCGGCCGGCGTTCGCGTCGTCGCCCGCGCCGGCCTCGACCCGTACGGCGCCTCGCGCTTCCTCACCGCCTTGGGGCGGTCAACGGAATTGCGCGCAGCTCTCTACGGCAAGAAGAAGTCCCTCGACTTCGACATTATGTCGACGCACCCCTCAACTCCCGACCGCATCACCAAGGCTGTTGCTGCGGCTCGGGAGATCGGCGCGCCTGGCATCGGCGTCACCGACCGCAACGGCTATCTCGAAGCGATCAAGGGAGTCGCCTTCGGCGACGACCCGACGGAAGGATATGTCCGGGACCGTACATTCACCCATCCCCGCCTGCGCTTCACCTTCACAGCTCCCGAGGGCTTCCTTCTCGAAAATTCCAGCGAAGCCGTATTCGGCGTGCGTGAGGCCGACAATGAAGCCTTGCGGCTCGATAGCGTGCGTTTGCCTGCGGACGAAAATCTCGAAGCCTACGTCGGCTCCGGTTGGGTGGACGGGCTGCTTCCTTCCTCCGTGCGCAGAATGGACATCAACGGCCTTCCCGCGGTTGTCGCCGTCGCGCGGGCTGGAGAATGGAATTTCAGGCTTGCGGTGATCCGGTCGGGCGAGTTTCTCTATCGCCTGATTTTTGCGGCGCGCGCGTTGAGCGACGAGGCCGACGCCCGCTTCATGGAGTCGATCAGAACCTTCCGCCGGCTCGCGCCGGACGAGACTCATGACATCCATCCGTTAAGGATTTCAGTCGCGGTCGCGTCGCCGGGCGACACCATCAGCACGATGGCCGCGCGGATGGTGGTCCCCAATCGCCCCGTCGAATATTTCATGCTTCTCAACGGCCTGACGGCCGGGGACGCACTCATTCCCGGCGAACATTACAAAATCGTAACGGAGTGACGACGGGTTTTTGCTCGTTCTGGGAACAACTGTCGCGCCCGACGGTTATCCAGGGAAGGCTAATCTTGGCGCGCGGAATACCCGTTCATTTCAGGGGTCACGTCCGCGTATGGAGGGCATCATGGCATACATGCCTGGGCTCGGGCGCGAGTTAATTAAGGCTGCGGCCGAAGCCCCCTTTCTGGAGGGCGACGAGGAAAAGCAACTTGCGATCGCTTGGCGTGAGCGGGGCGATCGAGCCGCGCTTCACAAGCTCACCGCAGCGCACATGCGTCTTGTCATCGCGCTTTCGGCGAAGTTTAGACATTACGGATTGCCGCTCTCCGATCTTGTCCAAGAAGGCCACGTCGGGCTGCTCGAGGCCGCCGCGCGGTTCGCGCCCGAGCGAGACGTTCGTTTTTCGACTTACGCCACCTGGTGGATCAGAGCGTCGATCCAGGATTACGTGCTGCGTAACTGGTCGATCGTGCGAGGCGGAACAAGCTCGTCGCAAAAGGCGCTGTTCTTTAATCTTCGTCGCCTGCGCGCGAGGCTTGCGCGTGAAAACCATGGCGCGAATCCGGTCGACGCCTATCAGACGATCGCCAACGCTATTGGCGTTTCTCGGGCCGATGTCGAGATGATGGACTCGCGTCTGTCAGGCTCCGATGTGTCGTTGAACGCGCAGCTCGTCGACGATGATTCGTCCGGGTCGGCGCAGCGAATGGATTTTCTTGTCGACGAGAAGCCGCTGCCGGACGAAGTCGTCGAGGAAACCTTGGACTCAGGCAGGCGCGCGCGCTGGCTTAAGGACGCGCTCGCGATACTTTCCGAACGCGAGTTGCGCATCGTGCGCGAACGCCGCCTGGCGGAGAATCTGGTGACGCTTGAGACGCTGGGAGATCGGCTTGGCATCTCCAAGGAGCGCGTGCGGCAGATTGAAAGTCGCGCGCTTGTGAAGTTGAGGCGCGCCCTGTCGCGGATGCAGGAGACGGCGGCGCCCGACGAGGCCGCCAGAGCGTAATAAAAAACCCCGGAAGCGCCTTCCGGGGTTTTTATTTAGGCGGCGCGGTCAACGTCGGCTTCATCGCCGCCGTCGTCGCCGACATCCCCGTCGGCTTTCGGTCCGCGACGCGGTCCCTTTAGCAGGAACGACTCAATAAGCTTCAGCGATTCCGAATCGATGAGCTTGCGAACAGCCGCGATTTCTCGCGCCATACGATCCAAAGCGGCCTCGTAAAGCTGGCGTTCGGAATAGGACTGCTCCGGCTGCGTGTCCGACCGATAAAGGTCGCGAACCACCTCAGCGATGGTGACGAGATCGCCTGAGTTGATCTTGGCCTCATATTCTTGAGCGCGACGAGACCACATGGTGCGCTTGACCCTCGCGCGTCCGCTCAGCGTTTGTAGAGCCTTGTCGACGATGGCGGCGTCGGCGAGCTTTCGCATGCCGACGTTGACCACTTTGCTCGTCGGCACCTTGAGGATCATCTTGTCCTTGATGAAGCTCACCACGAAGAGCTCCAGGCTGAAGCCTGCGACCTCCTGAATCTCGACGCCAGTAATCTGCCCGACGCCATGCGCGGGGTAGACGATGAACTCGTTGAGCTTGAAGCCAGGCCTGGGCCCCGTCGCCGCGGACTTGGCCTTGACCGGAACCCCAGGCCGGGCGACGGCGGGAGCCGGCGCGCGCGCGATCGGCGCGCCAGGCGTCGCCAGCGAAGGCGCGGCGGGCGCGGGCGCAATTGTCTTTGCAACGGGCTTCGGCTGGGATTCGGCTACTGGGCGCGTCTTCCCCGGCGCAGCCGCAACGGTGACTGGCCTGCGCTGCTCAACCTGCTTGGCCGTAAGCTCCTTAGCCGCGACAGGCGCCGCGATCTTGACGGGTTTCGCCGTTGCGGTCTTGCTGGGCGCCGCGGGTTTGGCCGTTTTGACCGGGGCCTTCTGCTTGGCGCTGACCTTTTCCGCCGCCGTCTTCGCGGCCTTTGCGGCGACCGCACGCTTCGTCACATTCTTGGAAGCGGCAGGTTTGGCGGAAGTCTTCGGGCGCAGGACGCTCTTGGCGTGCGACTTTGCCGTCGGCTTTGTGGCGGCGCGGGCTGCGCTGCGGGCGCTCGTCGCTCCCCGCCGCGTCGCCGACGCGCTGGCTATTTTGCCGTTCTTGCCCTTTGCGGTCGATTTTGCTTTTGTCGTTGCTTTCGAGGTCATTGCTCTCGTGGTCTTGGCGGTTCTTGCGCTTGTTTTCCGGTTCGAAGCAACGGCGGCCCGCGCCGGCTTACGTGCCGAGGCGGTGCGGCTGGGCGACTTCTTCGCCGCAGAACTCCGCGCTGAGGCGGTTTTCGTGGCCCCGCTCTTAACAGCTCGTTTGGCGAGGGTTTTGGAGCGGGCGGCCGATCCCTTGGCGCGAGCGGCTGCGGTGGAGGCAGTTGCGCGCGTCTTTTTCTCGGCTTTCTTGTTGGAGGGCATACGCGGGTTACTCCTATGCTGCCCCGCTGTGGAGACGGAGCGATCGCCGCCTGACGAATCGCGACTGCCGACGGCGAAAAGCCGCGACACCGCTAAGGCGGCTAGTGGAAACCTTGCTGGCGCCGCATACTCAATAGCCGGCCCTCTGGCCGACTCTCAAGGTAACGAAGCTTTCGAATGAATCGCGAGACAGTAACCTCGGCGCCGGATCGCATTCGACAAGGCGTGTATTTAGTGTGTGATTTATAACACACCAAACTGTGAAAATCAAAGGCATATACGCGCGGGCAAAGCCCGCGCCGACGCTCAGAAAGCCAATAGTGCTTTGTAATATTTTATGTTTTCAATTAATTAACGATGTGGAAACCGGCCGCCCCGGCTCCAGGCCTTAGCCGCGTCGCTGAACGCTGTTCAGTCCCCCTGGCCGGCCTCCGCTGAAAAGAACTGTTCGAACTTGCCCGGCTTGCCATCCCATTCCTTGGCGTCGGCCGGCGGGTCTCGCTTGATCGTAAGAGTAGGCCAGTTCTGCGCCATTTCCGCGTTAAGCTGCAGCCATTGCTCGAGACCCTCTTCGGTGTCGGGTTTGATCGCATTCGCCGGGCACTCGGGTTCGCAGACGCCGCAGTCGATACATTCGTCCGGATGGATCACGAGCATATTCTCGCCTTCGTAGAAGCAGTCCACCGGACATACTTCGACGCAATCCATATACTTGCATTTGATGCAGTTTTCCGTGACGACATAAGTCATAATGGTGATCTCTCCATGACCTCGCCGCTTGCTAGCTTTTTTGCCAGCGTCACGCAAGGCGAGCAGAACAAAAGAGCGCGTTAGAGATATGATCGCGCGCTCCGTAGCCACAAGGTCAGCATATGGTCGACACTATGAATTCGCCGGCGACGACGGCCATGGGCCGGCAGGCCCTCACGGCCCGGGCCCTGCTGCTCGGCGAGCGGCTCGACACGGACGGGCTCGAGCGGGCGGACCTGGTTTCAACGGCGCCTCTCGCCTTCCACGCGGGGCAAAGCGGATTCGCCGTGCTCTATCGCTTCGGGGTCGCGGTTCTCTTCGGCCTTTCGCCGCTGGAGGAGGACGAGATCGTCAAGAAGATCGGTCTTCGCGTGTCGGGCGCGTCGCGTGGCGACGACGAGACATTAATTGTCGAAGCGACGCCCGATGGCGAGGAGAAGGCGCTCCCGGACGGACGGCTCGCCGTAAAGGATATTTCCGAAGCGCGGCTGCTGGTGATCGCCGACGTTTTGGCGAAAAGCGTCGCGCTCGCGCGCGACGAGCGTCGCGTCAACGCCGTCTTTGACACGATCGAGCCCTTTGCCGCCGAGCTTGCGGCGAAGGGCAGCCCGCCATGGAAGCGCAAATCCATGCTGGAGCTGATGGGCCAGACTCTCCTCGTGCGGCATCGCGTTTCAGGCCGGGTCGCCGTCGACGACAAGCCGGACGTGCTTTGGGATCGGCCGGACCTCGAACGACTCTACGCACGTCTTGAAGACGAGTACGAACTCACGCCGCGGGCGCGCACGCTCAGCGCCAAGATCGATGTGATCGGCGAAACCGCGCGGGCGCTGACCGATCTCATCGACGCGGCGCGCTCCGTTCGGCTTGAGTGGACGATTATCATATTGATCGCGATGGAGATCGTTCTCACCCTGTTCCAGATGTGGGTCGCGCGCATGGGCTGAGCGCGTCTCCGACGTCGCGCAGCGGGTTTTCGCCGGAAAGCCATTTGAAGCATGGAAGCTGGTGGCGCGCGAAGGTGAACTGACGCTTGGCGTAGTGGCGCGTGTCGAGCTGACTCCGCAAGATCGCCTCGTCCAGCGTCAGCCGTCCGTCGAGGTAGGCGATGAGATGCGGCACGCCATGCGCGCGCATCGCCGGCAGAGCGGGATCAAGTCCGCGGGACTTGAGCGCGGCGACTTCCTCGAGGGCGCCCGCCTGCGCCATTTGCTCGAATCGCACGTCAATGCGGGCGTAAAGCGTTTTGCGTTCGGGCGCGAGGAAAAAGGCCGCGCATTCCGACGCGTTCAAAATCGGCGGACTGCGCGGACCTTGAAAGGAGACGAGCGGCTTTCCCGTCGCTTCCAGGACTTCGAGCGCGCGCAGCAGCCGCTGCGGATCGGTTTCGCGCAACGTGACCGCCGTATCCGGATCGCGGGCGGCGAGTTCGGCGTGAAGCTGCTGCGGCGTCTTGTCCTGCGCCCAGGCGCGTATGGCTTCGCGCACCTCATCGGGCACGGCTGGGATGTCCGAAAGCCCGTAGAGCGCCGCCTTGAAATACATGCCGGTGCCGCCGACAAGGATCGGCGTCAGTTCGCGCGCGTCGAGGTCGCGCAACACGCGCGCAAGGTCGTCAAGCCAGCGTCCGACGGAATAGTTCGTCGCCGCGTCGACATGGCCGAACAGAAAATGCGGCGCGCCGGCTTCCTCCTCGATCGTGGGACGCGCGGTGATGATTCGCAGATCGCGATAGACCTGCATCGAGTCGGCGTTGACGACCGCGCCCGGTCGGCGGCGCGCAAGTTCTAACGCCAGAGCGGACTTGCCCGAAGCGGTTGGACCTGCAATGAGAATGGCGCGCGCGCGCATGCGCTATTGCCGCTGAAACGGTCGAGATGTCAAAGCCCATCGACTATGTCGCGACCTTTGTCGCCGGCCGGGGCGCTGCGCTCAATGAACGAGCGGTGTCTGGCGCTCTGTACGACGCCGGCCTGATGGATGCCGGACACGACTGGCTCGCGGAAGATCTCGCCGTCGATGCGTTTTTGTCGGGAGCGGGACACGACCTCGCCGATTTGCGCGCTCGACTGCAGGTGGCGGTCGCCGACGATCCGATTGACGTCATCGTTCAGCCGACGATGGGCCGGCGCAAAAGCCTGCTCGTCGCCGACATGGATTCGACGATGATCGGACAGGAATGCGTCGACGAACTCGCCGACCTTGTCGGCTTGCGCGAACATGTCGCGGCGATCACCGAGCGCGCGATGCGCGGCGAGGTTGATTTCGAAAGCGCCTTGAAGGAGCGCGTCGCGCTGCTTGAGGGCGTGACCCTTGCGCAGATCGAGACCCTGTTGACACGCATCACGCTAACCCCCGGCGGACGTCAGCTTGTGCGCACCATGCGCGCCAACGGCGCGCACACGGCGCTCGTGTCAGGCGGCTTCACGCAATTCACCGAGCCCGTAGCTGCGCGCCTTGGCTTCCAGGAGACGCGCGCCAATCTTCTCGAAATTGCGGATGGCGCGCTTACAGGCGCAGTCGTCGCGCCTGTGCTGGGACGTGAAGCCAAACGCGCGGCGCTCGTCGAATTGCGCGAGCAGCAAGGGCTGCCGCGCGACGCAACATTGGCGATCGGCGACGGCGCGAACGATCTCGACATGCTGCGCGAGGCGGGGCTTGGCGTCGCCTTTCACGCCAAGCCGAAAGTGGCGCAAGCGGCGGCTGCGCGCATCGAGCACGCCGATCTGACCGCGCTGCTTTATGCGCAAGGATACAGGCGCGAAGAGTTCGTCGAGTGATACCCCCTCCCTGTCCCTCCCCCGCTTCGCGGGAGAGGGTGGCCCGGCCAAAGGGCGTCGGTAAAGACGCCCGTCTCTAACGACGGGCTTTGGCCGGGTCGGGTGAGGGCCCTCATCCGTCGTCACTTTGTGACGACACCTTCTCCCGCAAGCGGGAGAAGGGATGCGTTTAATCAACCGGCAAGGCGACGAAATGCGCGTCGCCCTGGCCGTTGGCTACGATCAAAAGCGCGGTTTTCTTGCCGTCGCTTTTCAGCGCCTTGACTTTTTTAACCACGTCAGCCGGGTCGCTCACCGCTTCCTGATTGACCTCAAGCAGCACCTCGCCGGGCTGCAGGCGCTTCTCAGCCGCCTCCGAGCGCGGATCGACGCCGGTGATCACAACGCCGCTCTTGAGCGTATCCTTGATCTGGAAGCGCGCCCTCAACTCATCCGAGAGACGCGAGAGTTCAAGCCCGAGAACGCTTTGCGAAGACGTGGAGCCGCCCTCGGATTTCTCCTTGTCGCCATCTTTCGAGGCGATTTTCTCGCCGTCCTCCAGTCGGCCGAGTTTGACGGTCTTGGTCTGCTCCTTGCCGCCACGCATGATGACGAGCTCGACATCCTTGCCGACCGGCGTCGCCGCGACGAGCTTCGGCAGGTCACGCGACTCCTTGATCGGCTTGCCGTCGAATTTGACGATCACGTCGCCGGCTTTCAGCCCGGCCGCCTTTGAAGGCCCTTTGTCATCGACGCCGGCCACGAGCGCGCCGCGCGTCGCGCCGAGACTGAGCGTTTCGGCGATGGCGTCGTCGATATTCTGGATGCGCACGCCAAGCCATCCGCGACGCGTCTCGCCGAACTGCTGCAACTGTTCGATGACGGGCTGAACAGTATTCGCCGGCGTCGCGAAGCCAATGCCGACTGAGCCGCCCGAAGGCGACAGGATCGCCGTGTTGATGCCGATCACTTCGCCATCCATGTTGAACAGCGGTCCGCCGGAATTGCCTTTGTTGATGGAGGCGTCGGTCTGGATGTAGTTGTCGTAAGGACCGCTATCGATATTGCGATTGCGCGCCGAGACAATGCCAGCCGTGACCGATCCGCCAAGCCCGAAGGGGTTGCCGACGGCGAGCACCCAGTCGCCGACCTTCGCTTTGTCGCTGTCCCCGAACTTGACCGCTTTCAGCGGCTTTTCCGGCTTCACCTTCAAGACAGCAACGTCCACTTTCTGATCCTTGCCGACGACTTCCGCCTTGAGCTTCTGGCCGTCGTTGAAGATCACCGTCACCTCGTTGGCGTCCGCGATGACGTGATTATTGGTGATGACGATGCCCGAGGGATCGATCACGAAACCGGAGCCCAGCGAACTCGACCTGCGCTGACGCGGCATCTCCGGCATGCCCTGGCCGCGCCGGCGGAAAAACTCTTCGAAGAGATCGTCGAAAGGCGCGCCAGGTCCCACTCCCGGCGGCAGGTTGGGGCCGTCGTTGCGCGTACTGTGTTTTGCGTCCACCGTAGTTGCGGAGATGTTGACCACCGCGTCCGAGACCTGGGTGGAGAGCTCCGAAAGAGAGTCGGGACCCTTCGCCTGCGCGGGTACGGCAATGAAGTAGAGCAGGGGCGCGGTCGCGAGGATCGCTCTCGCGGCGCGACGAAGTGCGGACGTCATTCCTTGTGTCTCCTGTCGAGGGACAGTTGTGCCGGGCGCGGCTCAACGCACGCGCTTGCGGGTTACTTTTTTTGGGCTCGCTCCGGTTCCGGCTGGTCCGCGCTCAGCGCGGCGTTCCCCGCCGGAGCTGAGAAAAAACGGAAGAAATCCGAACGCGGACTGATCAGAAAGCGCGTCTCGCCGGGCTTGAACGCGCTTTCATAGGCCTGCATCGACCTGTAGAACGCGAAGAAATCCGGGTCGCGGCCGAAGGCCTCCGCGAAGATGCGGTTGCGTTCGGCGTCGCCTTCGCCCTTCGTCTGGTCGGCCTGACGCTGCGCTTCGGCTTTTAGCACGATGACGTCGCGATCAGCCTTGGCGGTGATCTTTTGCGCCTGTTCCGAACCCTGCGCGCGGTATTCGGCGGCTTCGCGCTGACGCTCGGTTTGCATGCGTCCGAAAACCTTTTCGGAGATCTGCTGCGGCAGATCGACTCGGCGAATGCGCGCATCGACGACCTGCACCCCGAATTTTCGCGCCTCGCGGTCCGCCTGCTCCTTGATCTTCACCATCAGGGCGGCGCGTTCGTCGCGTACGATCTGCTGCTGGTTGGCTTCGCTCAACACGCGGCGGACTGCGGAGTTCAACACCGAGCCGAGCTGATTATTGGCTCCCATGACGCTGTTGACGGTCTGATAGAAACGCAGCGCATCGACGATGCGATAGCGGATGAAGCTGTCGACCTCGAGCCGCTGATTGTCGGCGGCGAGCACTTCAAGATTCGGGCTTTCGACGTCGAGAATGCGGTTATCGAAAGTGACGACATTTTCGATGAGGGGAAGTTTGAAGTGAAGACCAGGGTCAGTGATGAGTCCACGGCCCGGCACAGGCTCGCCGAAACGCAAGACCAGAGCCTGCTCAGTTTGTGAAACGGTGAAGAGGGCGCCTCCCAGAGCGACGACGGCGAGGAGAGCCGCGACGGCAAGCGTGAAAAGAAAGCCGGATTTCATTTGCGGCCTCCCTGAAAGGCCGGGAAGGCGGGCAAGGGCACGAAGGGCGCGACGCTCGCGCCGCCTTTCGAGGGATCGTCAAGAATGACCTTGTCGGCCCCGCCCAACACACGCTCCATGGTTTCGATATAAAGCCGTTGTCGGGTGAGCGTCGGCGCATTCCTATATTGCTCGTAAACCTTCTCGAACCGCGCCGCCTGACCGCGGGCTTCGGCGACAGTTTGTTCCCGGTAGGCCTCGGCCTCCTGAAGAATGCGCGCCGCTGCGCCGCGCGCTTCCGGCACGACACGATTAGCGTAAGCCTCGGCCTCATTGCCGAGCCGCTGCAAATCCTGCTGGGCGGCGGTCACGTCGCGAAAGGCGGCGATAACTTGCTGCGGCGGATCGACGGAAAGAAGCAGCACCTGAAGCACGAGCACGCCGGCGTGATAATCGTCGAGCACCTTTTGCATCAGCTGCTGAGACGCCGGTTCGATCAGCTTGCGATCAGCCGTCAGAATTTTTTGGATCTGCGACTGTCCGACGATCTCGCGCATCGCGCTTTCGGCGACAGCCTTCACCGTCAGCGGCGGATTGGCGACGTTGAAAGCGTAATCCTCGGGCTTCGCCGGATCGATTTGCCAGATGACGCGGAACTTGACGTCGGCGATGTTCTCGTCGCCGGTCAGCATCAGGCTTTCTTCTGGCGCTTCCGGTCCACGGGGCGCTGAGGGCTGGCTGCGGCGGCGCCCATCAACGACGATCCCCGCCTCCTCCCGGAAGCCGACGTCAGTGATGTTACGGTCAGTGACCGCAAGCTTGATGACCGACCCGATCGGACCTGGAAGGTTGTAATTCAGGCCCGCCTGGGTCTTTCCCATATATTTGCCAAAGATCAGGTTGAGGCCGATCTCGTTGGGTCCCACGGTGTAAAGGCCCGAAAGCAGCCAGGCGAGCACGGCCACGAGCACGAGGATCGCAAGGCCGCGGCCGCCGAATCCGCTTGGCAGGATTTGCTTCAGGCCTTCCTGGCTACGGCGCAACATTTCTTCGAGGTCCGGCGGCTGCCCGCCTGAGCCCTGTCCCCAAGGACCTCCAGGCTGACCCCACGGATTGTTATTCTGATTGCGCGGCCCGCCTTGATCGCTCCAGGGCATTTCGTCTCACAGAAGGGAAAATGGCGGCGGTCGCGCCGCTCGGCCCAATGTTATAGGCATTCGCCGCCGCCGCGGCAATGACGCGCGCTTGCGGGGTCGTTAAGGGAGACCGGAATGATTCGCGATTACACTAACGTCGCGGCCAATGAGCGGACTTTTCTCGCCTGGGTTCGGACCGGCGTCGCCGTCATTGCGCTCGGCTTTGTTATTGAGCGGTTCAATCTGTTTCTCCTGACCGTCGCTGGCGTGTTGGCGGAAAAAACTGACGGGTTACGCATCCATCGCTTTGACACCCCGGCCGGCCGCCACGCCGGCGAAGCCCTCATCGGCGTCGGCGTGTTGCTTATCGTCATTTCGACGATCCGCTTCATTCACACGGCGCGGTTGCTTTCACGCGACGAGCCGTACACGGCCCGCGCTACGAGCGGCAGCCTGTATTTCTTGTCCCTTCTGCTGCTCGCTGTCGCCGCCTTCAGCGCCTATCTTGTGATTGTCTAAGCGTCACTTCTGATCCAGCCGCCAGGAGCCGTCCCAATCCACTGCGGGCGGCGCCGCGACGAAGGCTTCCATGCGAGCCATGAATGCGCGTGATGGCCCGTCGTTTGGAGCGATCTCGAGCGCTTGCGAAAATGCGCGACGGGCTTCTTCCCACGAACGCGCGCGATAGGCGGCGAGGCCTTCGGCAAAACGCGCGCGCAATTCGCTTTGCTCGACCGTCAACTCGCCTTTGCGGCCCATGATTTCATATATCCGTTCGGGCTCGGTTTGACCGGCCATCGCGACAAGATCGATTTCGCGCGCCTCAACAAAGTCGGCGGCGCCGACCGCGGTCGCTTCCGACACAAGGATACGAGAGCCATAGACCTTGTTTGCGCTCTCCAGTCGCGCGGCAAAATTGGCGGTATCGCCGACCACGGTGTAATTCATCATTTGCTCGGAGCCGATGCTGCCGACGAGCGCCTCTCCTGTGGCGACGCCTATGCGCAGGTCGAAGGATATGGGCGCGGTGCGGATGCCAAGCAGTTCGGGGAAAGAGTCGCGCAGGCTATCCAAGCGATCGACCATGTCGATCGCGGCTAGGCTCGCAAGGCGGGTTTGTTCGCTGTCCTTGTTGAAGGGCGGGCCCCAATAGGCCATGATCGCGTCGCCGATGTATTTGTCGATGATCCCGTCATTGTCGCGAATGGGCGCCGACATGGTTGAGAAATATTGATTGAGAATTTTCACCAATCCTTGCGGCGTCATGCGTTCGCTGGTTGTGGTGAAACCGGCGACGTCGCAAAACAAAACGGTCATAACGCGGCGATGGCCCTCGGCCGCAAGCATCGGCGCGTCGATCAGGTCCTGGACGACGCGCGGATCGATATATTTCCCGAAGGTGTCGAGAATGCGCTTCTTCAATCGAAGCTGCTCGACCATGCGGTTGAAGGCCGCCGTAAGATAGCCGATCTCATCTCGCGTCGTGACGGCGATGACTTCGTCGAGTCGTCCCGCCTCGACAGCGCGCGCGCCTTCCATGAGTCGCCGCACGGGAACGGTGACGCCATTGCTGACCAAAACCGAGAAGACGACGCCCAGCGCCGCAGCGAATAAAGTCAAAGCTGCGGCGATCACCATCACCTGATGTTGCGTGCGCGCCATTGTCTTGCCGTCAGCTTGCACGAGTGCGAGCATGTCGCTGCGTATGGCGTCGAGACTGCGATTGACGTCGTCACGGAACTCGTCGACGCGCTCCAAACTTTGAGACGCGGCGTGTGCGTCTTTCTTTTCGAGTGCGCTCAGCAGCCGGTCGATCTCTTCGTTCAGATAGTGGCGCGATCCCGTTAAGAGGTCGTCGAGGCGGCTGTCGATGCGCACCAGCGAGCCTTCGTCGCCGAAAGTGTTGCCTTTCTGGATGAGTCCGTTGATCAGGATGCGCGCCGCGCCGATTTCTTGCTCGACTGCGCGGCCCTTGGCGTTGAGGGTTTCTCTCAGCGCTTCGAATTTTGCGCCGTCGTTCAGCGATTGCATTTGCGCGATGACCATTCGGCGTAGCGTTAACGCCCGCTCAAGCGACCGAATATTCGCGCGTGCAAGATCGCCATAAGCGGGGATGTAGCTCGATGAGAGTTCGGCGAAATGATCGCCGACGCGACGGACCATGACCATGGAAAGGACTGAAGTCGCCGCCATCAAAAGGATGAGCGCCAGCGCGATGCCTAAAATCTTTCGTTTGATGGAGAGCGAAAAACCAGGCCGGGCGAGAAACTGCGACATTCTGATTTCCGATTATTGGACGACGCTGAGTGAGACGGCTTGCGCCGAGTGTGCCAGCTTGCGGAAACCGGCTTCGTACAGCGTTCGATTGTAGCTTGACGGGCGAGTTTTCGCCTATGTCTCAACCCCTACGCGGCTCCCAGCCTTTCAAAGTCGGCGCTCTCTTGCCAAGGCGCAGGCATCTTCCATCTGATGACTGTCGAGCTAGCCGGGAGTGCGCCCCGATGAAGAAGTATCTCGCCCTCGCTCTGGTTGGGTTCTCGCTCGCCGCCGGCGTGGCCCAGTCAAAAGAACAAGGCAGGGCGCCGAAGGAATGCTTCCCTTTCCTGCGCATACCGCCGGAAGAATATGTTTACAGCCTCGCCGTCTTTTACCCGCCTGATCGGCCCATTCCTTACTCTGTTTACTACTACAACCTCTATCAGCAATTTTGCTCTGGCAAACCTGCAGAGAAGTGCATTTGGGCGTGTGAGAAGGTTCCCACCGCGCGCGGCGCTGCACTTAAAGTCGGCGGCTAAGCCCGTCTCAGCGTACTCGTCGCGCGGCTTTGCTAAGTCACGCATTTCGCGCCCAGGCGACCCAGGGCTTGGCGAGGGAAGGGGCAATGGCGGAGACGGTGGGATTCGAACCCACGATAGGGTTTCCCCTATAACGATTTAGCAAACCGTCGCCTTCAGCCTCTCGGCCACGTCTCCATGCATCCACGGCAATGCTGCGGACGGCGAACGACATATGCCAAAGGCCCGGCGGGATAGCAAGGGAACGCCTCTTCGTCCTCTTGCCGGCAGGCCTATTGTTTCAGCCGGGCGCGCTGAGCCGCCCGAACGGCGTTAAGCAAGACAGCTCGGGAAGGCAGTTTCGATTTCGCCTGTGCGACGCAGTCCTGATTGCCGTTGTCATCGTCCTTGCAGCAGAATATGTCGCCCCCAGCGCATGCCACGTAATGCGGATGCTTGGCGCCGGCGCGAGTCTCCTCCTCGCCTTGGATGAAGCACGCCATGGCGCCTGCATTGTTCACCCAATTGGAATTGCAATTCGAGCCGCTTGCGATTTTTGGCTTTGCGTTTGCGGGAAGGATCATTGCGGCAAGAGCGGCGACGAGCAAAAGGGTCTTCACTGAAAAATGATTCATCGCGTTCTCCTTAAAAAAATACAGGCGGATGCAACTGACCTTCTTCGCACGCCTGCGACCCTTACTCAAGGCGATGATCGCCATGCGCCGACAAGGCGCCCTCGCGCAGGCGTCAAACCAATTCGGTTTGCGCGCGGCTAATACTGGCGCCGTCGGTCGCCCGCAATGTCCAAAAAGACAGCGACGAAATGACGGTCAGGACCCCGAGAGAAAGATAGGCGTCGTGAAGAGCGCTAACGACGGCGTGAGGATCGGATTGCGGCGCCGCGCCTAGAAACCAGGCCGCGATCAGAGAGCCGATGGCGAGACCAAAGCTCATGGAGATCTGTTGGAAAGAGCTGGCGATGGTGGCGGCCATGCTCGACTCTGGCGGTTCGACGTCGGCGTAAGCCATGCTGTTCATGCTCGTGAACTGTAGCGAGTTGAAAAAGCCCAAAGCAAATCCGATGGCGACGACGGCGGCGAGAGGCGTGTGCTCGGTCACCAAAGCATAGAGGCAGGTCGTTACGCCGATCAGCACCGTATTGGCGACGAGGACGGTGCGGTAACCGAACCGCGCAAGTATCGGCGCGGAAGCCATTTTCATGCCCATGGCCGCCGCCGCTGTCGGCATCATCAGCAGCCCGGATTGCCAGGCCGGAAGCCCCAGGCCCACCTGAAACAACAAGGGCGTCAGGAAGGGCAAGCCTCCCACGCCGAGCCTCGTGATGAAGCCGCCGGTGACAGAAACGCGAAAGGTCCGTTTGTTGAACAGCGCAAGATCGAGCAATGGGTAGGGCGTTCGGCGCGCATGCAGCCAATAGGCGAGAAGAAGCGCCGTTGCGACGGTGAAAAGAGCGGCGCCAGGAGCCAAGCCGATCTGATGATCGCCGAAAATTTCGAGAAGCCACGAAAGAAGCGCGGTGCCTGATCCAAACAGGGCGAGGCCGAGCCAGTCGAAGGGATGCTGCTCGTCGCCGAAATAGTTGGGCATATAGCGATGGACCAGCCATTGAGCGACGATGCCGATGGGGACATTCACGAAGAATATCTCCCGCCAGGACAGCCAGTGCACGATCAGTCCGCCGACAGTTGGTCCAAGCAGAGGTCCGATGAGAGCTGGGATGATGACGAAGTTCATCGCGCGCAGTAGCTCCCCCTTTCCGAAGGTCCGCACGATGGTCAATCTTCCGACCGGCGTCATAAGCGCGGCGCCGGCGCCCTGAAGAATCCGGGCGAAGACCATTTGCCCGGCGCTCTGGGACAATCCGCAGAGGATCGGAGAGATGGTGAATACCGCGATGGCGGCGGCGAATATCTTTCTGGTCCCGTAGCGGTCCGCCATCCATCCGCTCACCGGGATGCCGACAGCCAGGCTCAAAACATAGCTTGCAGCGACTGCTTTCAAACTCAGTGGCGTCACCTGCAGGCTCTCGGCCATGGCCGGAACGGCGGTGTTTACGATCGTCGCGTCGAGCTGCTCCATGAAAAGCGCCGTGGCCACCACCCAGGGCAGGAAGCGCTTGATCGTGGGCTCGTCCATCCAGCCACCCTATTGGAGCAAGTTGTCAGCGGAAGCTTCCGCCCGCGCGACGGCTCGGGGGCTCAGGCGTCTTGAAATGGCAGACACCGAAACTCCAAAGATTAGTTCGGGCGATGCGGGCGCATTTAGGTAGCGCTATCGGCGCTTGTCGCCATGTCCGCGGCCATTTGATGCCGGGCAGGAGGGGTAAAGGGGCTGCGGCATCCGCGCCAAATGTCCGCGAACCGCTAAAATACGGATGGCCGCGCCAGCGCCCTAATTTTTTTGAGCGCACAATAAAACGCCCGGCTGAAGCCGGGCGTTTGCCTTTGAAAGATTAGCTCTTTCCGAGCACCTCGACATGCACCTGTCCGGTGCCGCGTTCGATGAGGCCGAGCTGAACCGCGGCGCCGCGCGAGACGTCAAGGCCGCGCCCCGTCCAGACCGCCGGTCCACGATCATTGATGCGCACGACCACGGAACGCCCTGCGTAGGTGAGACGCAGGCGCGTGCCCATCGGCAGGGTGCGGTGGGCGGCCGTTAAGTCCCACATGTTGAAGAGCTCGCCGTTGGCGGTGTGGCTGTTGGGTTCGTAGCGGCGCGGACCGCCACCGTAGAATGACGTGTTGACGGTAAAGCCCTTGCCTTGGGGCGCCTCAGCGGGACGCCAGGAGTGGCGGGAGGCATGGTGCGCCAGATAGTGCGAGGCATGATCGTGATGCGCCAAAGCGGGCGCGGTCATCAATCCAAGGATCGTCAGTACGCCACAGATACGCTTCATTCAGGATTGCTCCGTTTACGCATAATGCGTGAAAAACGCTCGACGAACATTTCGTTTCGCCGAGCGCATAGTTTCCATCCATATGAATGGAGGTGAAGATAAAATCGTTAATATTGAAATGTGGCAAAATATGAGCGTGAGTTAACAAATCATGTGCGGCTGATTCGTCATAGATATTATTAGAAGTTATCTAAATGTTCTTCTAACTGGTGTTGCGACATGCTTTCATAGCTTGCCTTATGCATAGCGTATGTGCAGACTAATCTAGCTTGAGCGCTGCGGGACAGCCGGGTGACAAGGGCGAGCGGACGCGGCAAACATGCGGCCGGGAGACTTGCCAATGTCAGCTGAAACCCGGGCCGCAATCATCGGCGTCGTCACCGCCTCGGACCGCGCGAGCGCGGGCGTGTATGAAGACGAGAGCGGCCCGGCGATTGAGGCCTATCTGCGCGCGGCGCTGACAACGCCATTCCGCATCGAGCGGCGCATCATCCCAGACGGCTTTGAAAGCGTGCGCGATACGCTGATCGACCTGGCCGACAACGTCGGCTGCGACCTCATCGTTACGACGGGGGGCACGGGCCCAAGCCCCCGCGACCTCACGCCCGAAGCGACGCTTGCGGCCTGCCCGCGCGAACTGCCGGGCTTTGGCGAATTGATGCGGCAGGTCTCGCTCGCGCAGACCCCAACCGCGATTCTGTCGCGACAATTAGCCGCCCATCGCGGCAAATGTCTTGTGATCAATCTGCCGGGCAAGCCAAGGGCGATCGAACTCTGCCTCGACGCCGTTATGCCCGCAGTTCCTTACTGTCTCGACCTGATAGGCGCGGCCTATATCGAGACCGATCCGGCACGGGTCAAAAGCTTCCGTCCCCAAGCAAAATAACCGCTACCCATTCGGGCGGTAGGTCGACGCCTGGCCAAAGCTATGCGCTTCTCATTGCGGCGCCTCGCCTGTATAGGGGTGGCGCGTTACAAAAACTGAATCGAAGCCGCTAGCGCGGGGGGCGAGGGCGAGCGAATGAACGAATTGCGTTTGGTGGTGGTCGGCGCGGCGGGCCGTATGGGCCGGATGTTGACCCACATCATCCCCGATACTTTGGGCGTGCGCCTGACGGCTGCTCTTGAACGCCCCGGCGCGCCAGCGCTCGGCGCCGACAGCGGCGGCGCGACGCCCAACGGCGTGCCAATCACGAGCGACGTGGCCGCAGCCCTCGCCGACGCTGACGCAATCGTCGACTTCTCGGCGCCGACCTCCAGCGTCGAAATGGCGAAAGCGGCGGCGGACGCCAAGGTCGCCGTCGTCATCGGCACGACGGGACTGTCTCAAGAAGACCTCGCCGCCATCGCAAAGTGCGCGCAAAAAACCGCGATCGTGCGATCCGGCAATATGAGCCTGGGCGTCAATCTCCTCGCCGTGCTTGTCGAGCGCGCCGCCCGGGCGCTTGGACCGGCCTGGGACGCCGAGATCGTCGAGATGCATCATCGCCTGAAGGTCGACGCGCCCTCGGGAACGGCGCTGCTGCTCGGCGAAGCGGTCGCGCACGGGCGCGGCGTCGACCTTGCGGAGAACAGCGCGCGGGGGCGCGCCGGGCTAACCGGGCCGCGGCGGATCGGAGAGATCGGCTTCGCTAGCCTTCGCGGCGGCACGGTCGTCGGCGATCACACGGTGATCTTCGGCGGGGCGGGCGAGCGCATCGAGTTATCGCATCGCGCCGAGGACCGCGGCGTGTTTGCCCGTGGCGCGCTTGCCGCGGCGCTCTGGACTCGCGGAAAAACTCCCGGGCTCTATTCGATGGCCGACGTGCTTGGCCTTTCCGGCGCCTGATAGCGACGAGCGTTTACGAGCATGAATCGCACCCTCGTTCTGGTTCGTCACGGCGAAAGCGAATGGAACGCCAAGAATCTCTTCACCGGATGGAAAAACCCGGACCTCACGCCGCTCGGCATTGAAGAGGCGCGCCGCGCCGGTCGCGAGTTGAGGAAACTCGACATTCTGTTCAGCGTCGGCTTCACCTCCGCTCTGGTGCGGGCGCAACACACAATCGATCTCATTTTCGAAGAGCTCGGCCAGCCAAATGTGCCGACGATCAAGGACCGTGCGCTGAACGAGCGCCACTACGGCGATCTCTCGGGCCTCAACAAGGATGAGGCGCGCGACAAATGGGGCGAGGAGCAAGTGCGCCTGTGGCGGCGTTCCTATGACGTGCCGCCGCCGGGGGGCGAGAGCCTCAAAGACACGGTTGCGCGCGTGGTGCCGTTTTACGTGCAGCGCATCCTGCCGCCGGTGATGCGCGGCGAACGCGTGCTTGTCGCCGCGCATGGCAATTCGCTGCGCGCGCTTTGCATGGTGCTGGAGCAGATGACGCCAGAGTCGGTCACGACATTGGAGCTCGCGACGGGCGTTCCAATCATCTATCAGTTGAACGCCGATTCGACCGTCGCGTCCAAGACGGTGCTGGGCTAGCGCCGCAGCCGCTTCGGCGCCACATCTCGAGTCATGTCCCAACTCGCGCCAGGCGCGTTCCACTACGCCGGCTTTCTCGACAAAGCGGAGCAAACCGCTTTGGCTGAAGAGATAGCGGGAGTCATCGCCGCCGCGCCGCTCTATGTCTCGACCATGCCGAAGACCGGCGCGGCCATGTCGGTGCGGATGACGAATTGCGGCGTTCTCGGCTGGGTCAGCGACAAGGAGCGGGGCTATCGCTACGAGCCGCGTCACCCCAAGACCGGCGATCCTTGGCCGGCGATGCCACGACGCCTCTTGGATCTCTGGAACGGACTGACGCGCTATCCCAAGCCGCCCGAAGCCTGCCTCGTGAACGTCTATGACGAAAAGGCGCGCATGGGCCTTCACCAGGACAAGGATGAGGCCGATTTCGGCGCGCCGATCCTCTCCATTTCGCTTGGCGCCGACTGCCGCTTCAGACTTGGCGGAACGCGGCGCGGCGATCCCGCGATCACTTTGGCGCTGGCGTCTGGAGACGCGCTCGTGCTCTCGGGACCGGCGAGGATGCGCTACCATGGCGTCGACAGAATTTTGCCGACGATCGCCACGCCAATGCCGCCAGCCCTTGCGGCATTCGGAGCCCGCGTCAATCTCACGCTTCGGCGCGTCACCTGAGCCTGAGGTTCAGGCCGCATTCACGCCTTTCGCGTAAAGCTTGTGAGCAAGTTGAACGTGAACTCTGGCGTATTGTCTTGGACGGCGGCTTCGTTGTAATTTCCAAACCGTCTAAAGAGCGCCGAGAGGCGCCACCAATTGGGCAGGCGCATTTCAAGAAGGGCGGGCGCGACGCGAACGCCGGGAAGAGGAAAGGAACAAGGATGAGGATGATTTCCCTGCTGACGTTCGCCGCGAGCGTCGCTTTCGCCGCTTCCGCCGGCCAGGCTTACGCCGCTGGCGACGCCGCTGCGGGCGAGAAGGTCTTCGCCAAGTGCAAAGCCTGCCATCAGGTCGGAGAGACCGCGAAAAACGCCATTGGTCCGGAATTGAACGGGATTGACGGCCGCAAAGCCGGCGCGGCGCCGGATTATAGCTATTCAGATCCGATGAAGAATTCCGGCATCACTTGGGATGCGGCGACCTTCAAGGAATTCATCAAGAATCCGAAGGCGAAGGTCCCTGGCACCAAGATGATCTTCCAAGGCCTGCCCAGCGAAAGCGACGAAGAGAATGTGTGGGCTTATCTCTCTCAATTCGGCGCGGACGGCAAAAAGAAGTAAGCGCGCTTCTCCTGAAGAAACAATTTCGGCGGCCCCATTTCAGGGCCGCCTTTTTTGTCGCCAAATCGGGGGGATGAAAAAGAATCAGTCGGCGGAGCCTCGACCCACACCAAGTGTGTTGAGAATACAACAGTCAATAAAAAGCGGCGATTTATATTTGCAAGTGTTCTAACTTAAAATTTGTTTTGTGATGTATTTTAGCAACACTTTATTGCAAATCAGAAATATTGCGTCGGAACCATTCCAGACTAGGGTCTCTTCTAATTGACCGTTTTCAAAGAGAAAACCTACCAATGGCCTTCTCCTGATTCAGAAATACGCGAGAAGAGCAAACATGATTCAGAAACAGTCGATTTCTCGGCGCACACTTTTGGCGTCTCTTCCTGCATCGGTTGATCGGATGAGAGGCGCAGTTTCGGTCGCCGCCTTAAGCCTTGCCGCCGCGTTGACGCCCAGCCTCAGCATTCCCGCTCTCGCGCAATCCGAATCCAGGCCCCTGCCGGCGGTAAGAGTCGACGCGCCGCCGGAGAAGCCCCGCGCGGTCACCCAGGCGAAACCGAAGCCAGTCGCCTCTCAAGCACGCCACGCGAGTGGAGCCCGACCGTTGCCCCCCATTGACGTTGGAGGCGCACGGCAGGGCGGTCGTGTCGCTCCGGACGCCGGGGTGACTGCGGCTCCAGCCGGCGTTCCCGGAGCTCCGCTTTTCCCGCCCCAGGCGCTCGGCCGCGGCCCTACCGACGTCGTCGGTTATTTCGTTGGCAGGACATCGACCGCGACGAAAACGAACACGCCGATTCTCGACATACCCCAGTCGATGACGATCCTCACCAAGCAGCAGCTTCAGGACCGCAACAGCATCGATCTCAGTCGGGCTCTGATGTATGTGCCCGGCGTGACGGTCGCCCAAGGCGAAGGCAATCGCGACCAAATCACGATCCGCGGACAGGACACGACGGCGGACTTCTACACTGACGGCATCCGCGACGACGCGCAATATTACCGCGACCTGTACAACATCGAAGCCGTCGAAGTTCTCAAGGGACCCAATGCGCTGATCTTCGGCCGCGGGGGCGGCGGCGGCATCGTCAATCGCGTCACCAAAAAGGCCGACGGCGCAACGCTGCGTTCGATGAGCGTCAGTTCAGGCAGTTTCGCCCGCAAGCGCCTCACGGTCGATGTCGGCGACGCGATCAACGAAACGCTCGCTTTCCGAATCAATGGGCTCTACGAGCAGTCATACGGCTACCGCGACTTCTTCAAGCTCGAGCGCTATGGCGTCAATCCGACGATGACCTGGCATCCGCTCGAAAAGACCTTCATCACCTTTAGCTATGAACATTTCCGCGATCGCCGCACAGCCGATCGCGGCGTTCCCTCGGTGGGCGGCTTGGTTTTCGGAGGCTCGTCGATCTATCCGGGATACCCGGCGCCGGCGCCGATCGACGCCTTCTTCGGCGTGGGCAATCCTTCGGTCGAAGAGGTTAATTACGCCAAAGTCGATCTCAATCGCGCCGCGCTAGCATTCGACCACACGACGGATTTCGGCCTCAACATCCGCAATCAGACCGTCTATGCGGATTATGAGAAGCGCTATCAGAACACCTTCCCGGATCAAGGTCTGGGCTTCGTTACGACGCAACTCAATCCAGTTTCCAGGAGCGTAACGCCCGTAGGCGCCGTTCGCCTCGACGGTTATGTCAACTCGAATCCGCGCCAAAACATCTTCAACCAGACTGACCTCGTCTATAAATGGCAGATGACGCCGGACATCCGTCACACGGTGATGTTTGGCGCCGAAGTCGGCAATCAGAAGACCGACGACAATCGCAATCTCTCCTGCTTCAATCTGTCCTGCGCGACGCGGCGCGTGACGA
>Ga0194126_10002170_pt1 | contig 32064 bp, 27 predicted proteins | sample TA2KigC150mmetaG_FD_148641 | JGI IMG/M metagenome (GOLD analysis project Ga0194126, IMG submission 148641) | Freshwater microbial communities from Lake Tanganyika, Tanzania - TA2015035 Kigoma Deep Cast 150m | ecosystem: Environmental > Aquatic > Freshwater > Lake | place: Tanzania: Lake... | reverse complement strand
CGACCCCAACGGGCCTTGGGGAGCGCGCGGGATGGGGGAGATGTCATTCATCCCTCTGGCGCCGGCTATCATCGCCGCAGTACACGACGCCACAGGCGTCTGGTTCGACGATTTCCCGCTGACGTCGGAGCGCGTGCTGCATGGCTTGGGACGAATATAGTTCGACTTGCAGGCGACTTGACCCCAGCATTACGCAGGATTACAATTTCAATTGTCTGACAATTAGTATGACAGCGCAAAGTAGTGAACTAGGCAACACTGAGAGCGGATTTCGGGAACGGATTTAGCGGATACAACTGCGCAATCCGTTCAATCCGCTCCAAAATCCGCTAACAGTTCTTGCTCAATTTTCAACCTTGCGTTGTAATATTCGTATTACAGCGCAATGTCAGACAACTGCGTCTTTGCGCCTTGGCGACTTTGCGTTAATTTGCACTCAACAGGAGACCCTCATGTCCGACTATCTCTTCCGCGGCGCGCTCGCCGATCTAGACCCCCAACTCGCTGACCTCGCTCAAATCGAAGCTGAACGCCAATACCGCAAATTGATCCTGATCCCCAGCGAAAGCACCTCTCCGCTGGCCGTTCGCGAAGCCCTCTCGACTGCCTTTCACAATATCTACGCCGAGGGCTACCCCTCCGAATACACCCGTTGGCTGACCGAAGACGAAATTCTCGACTACGATGCCCGCCTGACCGAAGACCGCCGCTATTCCGATCAGCGTTACTACAAGGGCGTGGAGTACGCCAACGTCGTCGAAGCCCTGGCGCGCCGACGTTGCGCTGAAGCCTTCGCCGCCACCGCAGAGGGCGTGGAAGCCGACGATATCTACGTCAACGTGCAGGCGCTCTCCGGAGGCCCAGCCAATAACGCCGTCTACCATGCTCTGGTGCAGCCTGGCGATACCGTGATGGGCATGAATTTACTCTTCGGCGGGCACCTTTCTCATGGCTCGCCGGTCAACCGTTCGGGCAAATTCTACAACATCGTCTCCTACTCGATCAGCCCCGAGACCGAGAAAATAGATTACGACAAAGTCGAAGCCCTGGCGCTGGAGCATAGACCCAAGATGATTATCGCCGGGGTATCCTCCTATCCCTGGCAGATAGACTGGAAACGCTTCCGCCAGATCGCCGATAAAGTGGGCGCGTACCTGCTCACCGACATCGCCCATGTGGCCGGGCTGGTGGTTGCAGGCGTCTACCCCTCGCCGCTAGGCATCGCCGACGTGGTTTCTTCTACCACGCATAAGACCCTCAACGGGCCGCGCGGCGCTATCCTGATGACCACCAACTCTACGATTGCTCGCAAACTCGACCGGGCTGTCTTCCCCGGCGAGCAGGGCGGGCCGCATGTCAACGTCTTCGCGGCCATGGCGCTGACCTTCAAGATCGCCCAGACCGAGCAGTTCCGCCAACTTCAGGAGCAGGTGGTGGCAAACTGCGTCGCCTTCACCGAACGCCTCGCTAAGCGCGGTTTTACCATCCCCTTTGGCGGCACTAACACTCACCTGATGAATCTCGATACAAAATCCATCCAGGGTCAGGATGGCGCCTATCTCAGCGGCGACCTGGCGGCTAGGATTTTGGATCTCGCTGGCGTGACGACAAACCGCAACACCATCCCCGGCGATAAGTCGGCTCTGCATCCAACCGGTATCCGCATGGGCATGCCCTGGGTCACGCAACGTGGTTTTAGAGAGCCTGAGGTGGAAGCACTGGCGGATGCGATAGCCGATATCCTTCAGGCGACGAAGCCCTATTACCAGGGAGATATGCTGCGGGCTAAGGTGGATTTCTTAGCCTTCGAAGAAGCCAAGCTAAAAGTGCGCGAGCTAGCTACGAAAGCCGGGATTGACTTCGAACCGACCAGGCACGGGTATCCGCATTTCTATTATTTGGATGACGTAGGACAGGTTGACAACCTGTCCTACGAGATCGGTGGGGAACGCGCCCGGGGGTTTTTACACACCGTCCTGGCCACCGACGTGGACTCGCTCGGGGTGGGTGAGGCGGGGCCGACGCGCCTCAATGCCCCAGGGGGCGAGATTCGCGCCACCCTGCGCTGTGTCGAACCACGATTGTACCGCCTGAGCGTGGCCGCTAAAGATGCCGGCCGCGCAGCCGCCTGGTTGCGCGACCTCTCTGATGGCTACGTCATGTTCGATGACGATCTTCTGCGAAAAGTGCAGGGACCGGTTTGGGTGCGAGAATCAACCCAAAAGGCGGATGAACTTCCTGTTGAAAACGCGGAAATCTCCGGGGGGAGTAAACCTTATTTCATTGGCATCCCCGCGGGTTCAGGCGATCCTTTACCCGATTTTATATGGGAAGAAAAAGAGCAGCCCCTGCGCCGTACGCCGCTCTATGATCTGCATGTCGAGTTGGGCGGGCGCATGGTGCCGTTTGCCGGGTGGGAGATGCCCGTGCGTTATGGTTCGGTGATGGAAGAACACATGGCCGTCCGCCAGGCCGCCGGGATCTTCGACGCCGCTCACATGGGCGTGTATCAAGCGGAAGGGCCGGACGCGGCTGCCTTCCTCGATAGCGTGTGCGGCAACGACATCGCCTCGCTGGGCGTGGGCGAGTCGCTCTATACCCACTTCCTCACCCCCAACGCCGAGGTGATAGACGACTTGCTGGTCTACCGCCGGGCTGAGGAAGTCTATCTGGTCGTGGTAAACGCCTCCAACGACGACAAGGACTGGGCCTGGCTCAACGCCGTGCGTCTTGGCAAAGTCAAGATAGACAACGCCCGCCCGTGGGCGCGCGCCTATAGCCGGGGCGTGCTCTTGCGCAATCTGCGCGACCCCAAAGAGGGCGCCGACATGCGCGTAGACATCCCGCTGCAAGGCCCGCGCTCGCGCGATGTGCTGCTTGCAATGGGCGTGGATGATGCTACACGCAAACGGATCATGAAGCTCCAACGCACGCAGTTGTGCGATGCCGTAGTCGGCGGGATAGATTTAATTGTCTCGCGCACCGGTTACACAGGCGAGAAGATGTGCTTCGAGTTGTTCGTGCATCCAGATAACGCCGAAGCGCTGGTGAGAAAGATGTTGAAAGCAGGGGAACCTTTCGGGGTCAAGCCCTGTGGGTTGGGGGCGCGCGATTCGCTGCGCACCGAGGCTGGTCTGCCGCTCTACGGCCACGAGATGGCCGGGATCCTGGGTAATGGGGTCGCCGAGGCCGGTTTCGGCTCGTATGTGAAAACCTACAAACCATGGTTCATCGGGCGTGAGGCTTACCTGGCGCGCGAGGCCAGACGCGACGGCGTGGTGGTGCGCTTCCGCTTCGACGAGCAGCGCGTGCGCATGGCGCATCCGGGTGATCCGGTCATGGATGCCAGCGGGCGGGTGATCGGTACGGTCACAAGCTGCGCCGCCGACAGCGAAGGTTATCTGCTTGGACAGGCCTATGTGGGGTTGAAGTACGCTGAAGAAGGCACGCCGATTTTCATCTTCCAGGGCGCGCCCGATAAGGCCAGTAAAGCACCGGCTGAATTGGGCATGGGCGACCGCGTCACTCTGCCCGGCGCGGCGAAAGTCCTGCGACGTTTCCCGAAATAAGATTATTGAATCCACGAAGGTACACAAAGTTTCGCGGTAACTATTCAGCCAAACGGAGAAATTCCCGAAAAAAGGGTGTGCGTGGGGGTGCGCAGCACCCCCACGCACACCCTTTTTTCGGGCTAATCCGTTCGATGACTGAGCAGTTACGTTTCGCGAAGAATATTATTTTGTGTGCCTTTGTGTTCTTCGTGGATGATTCAATGCGATGACGGTTATAAACGGCCTGTTGATCGTCTTTCTCTTTGCAGGTGGCGGGCTGTTTTTGGAATCCAGCATCCGCCGGCGAGATAGATTTACGACCGCTCTGTCGGCGGCGGTTTTAACGCTTGGATTGGTCGAAATTTGTGAGCTGATCCTGCGGGTTGAATTCTCTGAGTTTGCCATTAAGAGCTGGTATTATCTTATGAAAATCCTGTTTTGGGGGTTGATAGGAACTGCATTTCTCCACAAATTGTCGTTGTCCGTGCAGCGAAAAAGACAAATATCTAGCATGACTCTGTTGGGGATTCTGATCACCTTGGGCTTGCTTCTTATAACCCAGACGACCTCTGCAGTGGATTGGTTTGCGCCGAACCTATCGCCCTTCACACAATATGTAGACCTGCTAGCGCGCAACCGTCCGATACGCTGGCTGACGGATATCTATTCCCTTTTCGGCCTGGGGCTGGTCCTTGGTTCTACGGGATATGTGTTTTATAAACGCATGCTCCACCGTTCCGCCTTTCTTGTTATCAGCCTGAGCAGCCTTCTGTTATTTGGGCAGGAATATCTCTATCTGCGTAGTGATAATTTCCTTGCTGATGGCGCGCATTTTCTTGGCGAAGCGTCCCTCTTGTTGACATGCTGGTTTTACCTCTCGAAGAGCGTTCCGGTGTTGGAGCCGAGGATGAAGGTTTCCGCCTTGCTCAGCTGGGGAATTGTTGCAACGATTGTCATCTTAGGCGCGCTTTTCCGACTTCGTTCTTATGGCGATGCCTGTCAGGCTGTCCTGACGGGGGATACCGGTCAGTTTATCTCGCTTTCCCGGCAGGAAATATTTTCCCTGGAATTCTTCACTGCCAACCGCCCGGCTTTCATCATGATGGTATACAAGCTGGCAAACGTTAATCCGGATATGCAGATAACGGTGGTAAACAACCCTGGTGAAATGATTCTCCAGCCGCAGGTTTATGACGATCTAAATTGCTTGCCCGGATGGCAGATGGCAATTGCGATTCTTTCATGGAGCATCCTGGCTATTGTTCTGGCGAGCAAAATCCGTTCGTACTGGCTGCGAACGGTCATCCCTGCCTTGATTTTGGGATTTGCATATCTGCCCCCATTAGCCGATTGGGATCGTATCATTCAATCGGAATCGTTGTCTTTTTCAATGTGGGCGCTGACATTCGCTCTAAGTATTGAATTCTTTGTAGTGCATCTCTTCAAGAAAAAGGGCTGGCTTCGGTGGCTCATTTTCGGATTATGGGGAGTTGTGCTGATTGCCTGGGGTTTCTCGCGCGATACGAATGTATTCATGATCCTGTGGTTCGTTGTTTGCTCCATACTGGTCTTGTTGATTCCGATTGTGCGAAAACGCGTTTCGGTGCCATTTCTCCTCTCTGTAGCGGTATTCAGCCTGATCGTGTTTGGCGTGCAAAACTCGCTCTTTTATCATAGTGATCGCTGGATCAACTCCTTTTTTAACAATTTGAACAGGCATATCCTCCCTTACCCCGAACGGGAAGCCTGGTTTATCGAGCGCGGCCTGCCAACTCCAGAACCGCTTTATCAATATGCAAATTTATTGGGCGATTATTATAGTTACGATCGAGCAGAAATTGCCGAGTTACTAACCTGGACGGACGAAAATGGCTCCTGGTTATATTCCCTATACCTTATAACCCACCCAGGATGGGCGTTTTCTCACGCCTGGAACTTGAGCGATCTGGTATTCACGGAAAATCTGCAACCCTATTTTAAACCTGACTTGGATGACATATCGCCCTTTCCATATGTCGTCGGTGAAATATTACACCCCAAGACCTGGGCTGTTATCTGGATCCAGATGGCGCTATTAGCCGGTCTGATCTGGCAGGTCATTCGCCCTTCGTCAGAGCCGAGCCAGCGTAAGATTGTAGTCGTTGCTGTGGTATTTTTCCTGGGATCGCTTAGCCTGCTGTTTATCAGCATCCACGGTGATGCCCTAGGGCTGATTCGCCACGCATTAGTGGCTGTCATGCCTCTGCGCTTGAATCTATGGCTTTTTGCCATTTGGTTGTTGGATGGAGTTTTGCCGACGAAAAAACCTAAACAGGATCGCAGGAAAGGAGATGAAAATGCAAATACCTTGGGAGCAGCGTTTCGCTGACCGGGCAGGCCGGATCAGCAGTTCGGTCATCCGGGAGATTCTCAAACACTCCAGCGCGCCAGATGTGATTTCCTTCGCAGGTGGGTTGCCCTCTCCAGATGTCTTTCCAGTCGAAGAGTTCAAACGGGCCTGTGAGATCGTTCTGGATGAAGCTGGGCCAGCTTCTTTACAGTACAGTCCAACAGAGGGCTTTGTCCCATTGCGGGAAGTCATCGTCGAGCATATGGCGAGTTGTGGCATCCACACGAAAGTCGAAAATGTGCAACTAACCACCGGTTCTCAGCAGGCGCTCAGTTTAATGGGCATGCTCTTCATCGACCCAGGGGATTACGTGGTCGTCGAGAATCCCACCTATATCGGAGCTTTGCAGGCCTGGAATGCCTATGGCGCGGAATATCTTACCGTGCCTTGCGATGGCCAGGGGATGCGCACAGACTTGCTCGAAGACGCCCTGAAGAAGCGGCCGCGCTTCATCTACGTTTTGCCGAATTTCCAGAATCCCAGCGGGGTCACCCTCTCTCTCGAGCGGCGGCAAGAGTTAGTCGAGCTTGCTGACATGTATGGCGTCCCGATCATCGAGGACGATCCATACGGTAAGTTGCGCTATTTTGGGGAGGACCTCCCCCCGATTTGGGTGCTCGATCAGCAGCACCGCGGAGGGCGGGGCGTCGCTGAATCGAGCAACGTGATCTATATGAGCACTTTCTCGAAACTGTTGGCCCCCGGGATTCGTATGGCCTGGGTCATCGCCGATCTGGATGTGATCCGCAAGCTCGTTTTCGCCAAACAGGGCGCCGATCTACATTCGCCGACCTTCAATCAGATGGTGACCTATGAGGTGGCGCGCGATGGTTTCCTGGGGGAGTATGCCGAGGTGATCCGCGCGACGTATAAAGAACGCTTGCTGGTGATGCTGGATGCCATGGAGAAGCACTTCCCGGAGGGCGTCGAGTGGACCCGGCCCGAGGGCGGCATGTTCCTGTGGGTGACTCTGCCGGAGGGTTTGGATGCCCAGAAATTGCTTCCCAAAGCGGTTGCTCGTAAAGTAGCCTACGTCCCAGGGCAACCGTTCCATCCTGATGGCAGCGGAGCCAATACCATGCGGGTGAACTTTTCCAACGCCTCGCTGGAGATGATCCGCGAAGGGATTGCCCGGCTGGGTGCGTTATTCCGCGAGGAGTTGGATCACTCTTAGGTTTGCAAACAAGATTCGTAGTTGAGCACGCAGCATAGTGGAGTGCTCTCACGTCGGGAAAGCGCCACTCCGCAGGCTGCGTGGCGCACTACAAACGCCGTATGGCGGATGCGATCTTACCCTGGTGGCGGCAGCAATAACACCGCCTCGCCTTCGATTACCACAGTACCATCTGGTTTGGCGCAGACAGTATCGAAGGTGGCGATGGGCTTATCATCGCGCATCTCCCTGACGGTAACCTTGGCGGTGATCGTATCGCCGATATAGACCGGGGCGCGGAAGTAAAGCGTTTGTTTGATGTAGACGCTGCCCGGCCCAGGGAGTAGGGTACCCAAAACAGCCGAGATCAACCCCGAAGTCAGGATGCCGTGCGCCAGCCGCCGACCGAAGCGAGTGCCCGCGGCGTATTCGTCATCCAGATGGATGGGGTTGTTATCGCCAGATATCAACGCGAAAGTGCGCACATCCTCATCGCTGAAAGTTTTGGTCAGGGAGGCGCTGTCGCCAATTGATATCATAATGTCTTCCTGTAGACTCGATGGCGCTTGTGCCATTTGACGCCCAGGTTGTCCATCTCGCCGAAGCTTTTCATATTCTTCTCGGCGATCTGCACGATGTCGGCGTATTCGAAATCGAACTCGCTAACCGTTTTTGCCAGTTCCGAGTAGAGCACTGCCGTCGCACCAACACCCTGATGCTCGGGTAGCAGGCCGATGCCATTGATGTCTAACATCCTGGTGCGCTTGAAATCGCGCATCAGATGCCACCAGCCAAACGGCCACAAACGCCCTTTGGCTTTTTGCAACCCTCTGGAGACGTTCGGATAGGCGAAAAGGAAGCCAACCGGCTCATCCCCCTTGAACACCAATTTGAGCAGCCGTGGATCGGCAATCGAGAGGATCTTCTCCGCGATCAGCCAGGCCTCGTCTTCTGTGATCGGCGTGAAATCGGGCAGAGGGGAGAAGGCCTGGTTGTAGATTTCGCGCACGCTGGGAATCCATTGAGTGTGACTAAAATTGGTTGGTTTCAAGGCGTTCTGCCTGTTCCAGCGGATTGATCTTGAGCGGTGCGCCATAAAGGACATGATGACGTTGGGTGCGGCGGAGGGTGTGAAAATCTTCCCAGTCGCCGTTCTCGTTTGCGGCGCGCAAAGCCAGTAGCGCCTCCGCGCCTGCGATAGTCCAGCGCATACCCGACAGTTCCATTCGATCTTTAACAAGGTGACGGCAAGTTCCTTCGATCACGCCGGTGCCAATGGGCCAACCCCGGCGCAAGTATTCGGCGTAGTCCATGTAAGGCAAGTTCCGACGGAAGTAGTGGGCTGATCCGCGCAAGGCTTTAGCAGCTTGACTGTTTGGAGAAAGCGAGGCGGCTTTGTCTTCCAGCAATTGGATGACTTGCTCGGTCTGGCTAGACAAGAGGCGGAGCGTCTGCGCCTTCACCCATTCCGTGCGCGAGGAGTCTGTTTCTCCATAGATGGCCGTGCCAGCCTTCCAAAGATATTCCACGGCATGGATGATATCCAAGACGAGGGGAAACCCTGGCAAACAAGCCAGCATCTGCTTCTGTAACGGCTCTGCCCCATCGGTCAGCGCAACGCGCTGGCAGATGTGCGCACCTTCCCGGCGTTGCACCCAGCTTGCCAGACGTTTGATGGCGGACTCTTTGCCTTTCAGACTGGCGAAGATTTGCTTGTGGTGGGGAGCCGGACGTTCCGCAGGAGGCTCATCTTCCTTGAACAGTGCGTTGAGCACCTCCAGGGGAGTGCGAAGATAGGGCTCTATCGTATACACGGCAGTGGCAATCGCTTCTTTTTTCTGTGTTTTCTTGTCCCCTTTGCCGCGTCGCACCTTCACATCCAACTCGCGCCGCACCAAAGGTACCCCTTTGCCATCTGCCTGGGCAACCAGGATTGACCCTTCTTCAGCACTGGGGAAGGCGGCTTTTTGGTGGTAGTACGCTTTGATGTTCTGACTGTGTTCCATTACGCTGCTCTCCAAGGCTAATATAGGCAAGTTCAATCCGAGCAACCGCGCCACCACCTGCAACCCTTTGCCGTATGCCCCCTCCACCCCCAGCAATTCGACGCTCTCCATCAGCAGATCCGAGTAGCAATTCTCTGGCAGACTCAACGCCTCATCCAATGGACAACTTCCACTTCCTCCTCCAGCATAGAAGTACGCTCGTTCAAACTTCAGCTTGCCGAAGATCGAGAAGTAATCACGCCCTTTCTGCGAATGGTACGGCAAGACACTCTTGTCCCTTCGCACCAATGGCGCATGTGTCTCGGTTTCTACCCGTCGCATGATAAATAGCCGCAAAAACTGGTATCCAAGATGCAGTATTCTTCGAAACAAGCTGCGCTCCATTTGATCCATCGTCGCTGTTCGAGCCTGGGGCCCGGTGACAAAGGCCAGCAACTGCTCGAATTCTTCCCTCAGTTGAGGTATCATCTGGGTGGAGTTGAGAGTCATGGCGCACCTCCTCGGAAAATCGTTTTCTCAAACCAATCTTCCCAGAATGTCGCCTTTCTTTCAACTCCTCTTTTCGCTCATTAGGCTACCAACTGATTTTAGTCACACTCGAATCCATTCGCGCAATTCGTTTTTGGTCGTGAACCTGAGTACGTGGAAACCGCGCCGGGCTTTGACGCGCTCGGTCAGTTCGAAGACCCGCTCCGGGAGTTCGTATTCGCCTGCCCGAATATAGCCGGAGAGGGAATCGGCTTCTTTTTCGAAGCCCAATTCCTCGAGCAGATTCGGGTAATAGGGCAGGTTGTAGGGAATCCCCAGGGCGGGATAGAAATCGAAGCCTTCGACCAGCATGCCTGAGCCATCGCCTGGCGTCAATCCTTTCGGCCCAGAGAGGGTATCGATTCCCCGCTGGCGCGCCCATTCGAACCCCGCCTCGAAGAGTCCCCTGGCTACCTCGATATCGTTTACTACCTCGAAGAAAGCAAAAAATCCGGTGTTGTTATGCAGTCTTTCTCGAGAGCGATGATTATCGAGGATGGCAATTCGTCCACATATTTTGTTGTCTTTCTTGGCAAGTAAGAAGACCGCCTCGGAATGTTCGTAGAACGGATGAGCTTTCGAGTCGAGGGCAGTTTTCATCTCGGATTCCATGGGCGGTACCCAATAAGGGTTGTCCCGATAGAGCCAGTTCGGAAAGCGAATGAAACGACGCGCCTCACGGGGGTTCTGTGGTTCGATGGGATAGATTTGCATGTGGAGACTCCTTTCTCGAAAATGATACCACGACTGCACGAAAAAGCCGCTTGCCTTTGGTAGAAGATGAGAATATAATCCCGACGTCATTGCTGGAATACCATTCTCACCGGAGAGAACACAATAATATGCAACCATCACAAGTTCATCAAACCATCGGTAAATATATGCTTGCCGATAGCAAACATATCGTTTTCGATATGGAACGATCGAATGGGGCTTACCTGGTCGATGCCGTGACCGGAAAGGAATATATTGATTTCTTCACTTTCTTCGCCAGCAACCCGATTGGCTACAATCACCCTGGACTCCAAGACCCAGCTTTCGTGGAGAAGCTGACCTTATCTGCGCTTCACAAGCCTTCCAATTCGGATATCTACACCACTCTGATGGCCGAATTCGTGGATGCCTTTGGGCGATTGGCCATGCCAGAGGAGATGCCCTACCTGTTTCTTGTCAGTGGGGGTTCTCTGGCGGTGGAGAATGCTCTCAAAACAGCCTTCGATTGGAAGGCGCGCAAGAATTTCTCGGCTATTTCTGGAGCCAATCTGAAGGAGGCCATGCCAGCGATGGTGGAAGGGCTGGGATCGAAGGTGATCCACTTCGAAGAGGCGTTTCACGGCCGTTCGGGCTATACCCTATCCATGACCAACACGGACGACCCTCGCAAATATATGTACTTCCCCAAATTCGATTGGCCGAGGGTGATCAACCCGAAATTACGCTTTCCCATCAACGAGGATGTACTTCGAGAAGTTGCCCGGATGGAAGAGTTCGCCTGCGCGCAGATCGAGGCGGTGGTCAGGCAGCATAAGGGCGACGTCGCTGCGCTGATCATCGAGACCATCCAGGGCGAGGGGGGAGATAATCACTTCCGCACGGAGTTCATGCGTGAGCTGCGCCGTCTGGCCGATGAGCACGAATTCCTGCTCATCTTCGACGAAGTGCAGGCCGGCATGGGGATTACCGGCAAGATGTGGGCCTTCGAACACCATGACGTCCGGCCCGATATTTTTGCTTTCGGGAAGAAATCTCAGGTGAGTGGCATTGTTGTGGGGAAACGCATTGATGAGGTCAGCAATCACGTTTTCGAGGAGCCTAGCCGCATCAACTCCACCTTCGGAGGCAATCTGACCGATATGGTGCGCTGCACCCGCTATCTGGAGATCATCGCCGAGAATGATCTTCTGGCCCATACTGCGAAGATGGGTCAGAAGATGATCGGTGAATTGCAGACCGTCGCCGAGGAGTCCAAGGGCGTGATCACCAACGTGAGAGGCAAAGGCTTGATGATCGCCTATGACCTGCCAGACCAGGGCAAGCGCGACGGGATGATCGAGAAGATGGCGGGGAACGGTCTCCAGGCGATGAAATCTGGAAACCGCTCGATCCGCTTCCGCGGTATGCTGGACACGCCAGAGGAGGTCATCAATGAGGCGGTGAAGATCGTGGCCAGGAGTATTCCGGCTCGGTAGGAACACGCTTCCTGGCAGGAAGCGTGTTCCTACCAGCGTTCGTATCTGACCAGCTCTACGAGGGATTTGCGCGCCTTCGGCCTGGGTTGATCATTGGGATATCCCAGGGGGGTCATCACGATGGGTTCCACTTCCTCGGGGATGCCGAGTATCTGGCGTGCTGCTTTGGGATCGAAGGCGCCTATCCAGCAGGTGCCCAAGCCTAGATTCGTCGCAGCCAGGATCAGGTGATCCATGACGATCGCCGCATCCACGACGCTGTAATTCGCTTTATCATGCCGCGCCCAGGCCTTGGAGGGAATCCCGCAGACCACGATGATCAGAGGCGCCTGCACGAACCACTCGCGGTTGTAGATGCGCCGAAATTCCTCTTCCCGCCCCCGGGTGTGGACGACGATCAATTGGAAGGGTTGCATATTCGCCGCGGTGGGGGCCAGCCGGGCGGCTTCCAGCACCTGCTGAAGCTTTTCGTCCTCGACGGGATCAGGCTTGTAAGCGCGCACGCTGTAACGTTTTTCGATCAGTTCAGAAAAATCCATCCGGGTACTATTCCTCTTCCGGGAAGACTCTCCCTTTGGTTTTCTCCCAGGTCTCGTCATCCATCAGGGTGCTCACCCGGAAGGCTTCGGCGTAGGCCATCTCTTTTCCCTTACCGCGCTCGGCGGCCCATTCCTTGATGCGCTCTTCGGGATCCCAATCCTTCATTTGACTCTTGTGCGCGCGCAGGGCCTCGACTTTGAGTTCGATGGTCTCGGTAATGTTGACGAAGATATCCGGCTCGCCCCAGGTGGTCACGTAGACCTTGCGGGGCTTGTGGGCGGTCAGGGCTTCTTCTTCGAGTTCTTCGAACAGGTTGGGTTGTCCGGCAGCGGGGAAAGTGGCATCCAGGGCGGCGGTGGCGGCGGCGCGGTGATCGGGGTGATTGATATAGCTGCCGCCGCGACCCCACACCACGGTCGGGTCGCTGGTGACGATCACCTCCGGGCGGAAGCGGCGGATCTCTCGCACGATCTTCTTGCGCAGCTCCAGGGTGGGCTGCAACATGCCGTCTGGCTCGCCCAGGAAGACGACTTCTTTCACGCCTAGAATGTTAGCCGCTTCATGTTCTTCGGCCTCGCGGATTTGGGCGGCCCTGGCGCGGGTCATGCCCGGTTCGGCGATGCCCACGTCGCCGCTAGTGCAGAGCACATAACAGATTTCTGCGCCAGCCTGCGCCCAGCGGGCAATCGTCCCAGCGCAGGTAAATTCGGGGTCATCGGGATGGGCCATGATCACCATGGCGCGTTGGGGGGTGTAGAAACTATTCTTCACTCGCTTCCCTTTCGATTAGTTCCAGCCTTTGCATCATGCGGCGATCGTAGTAACGTTCACCGCAATTGTTGCAAACAAGTTACTGCTCAGGCTATCGATTGGAAATCGAGGCTGCGTTGCGAAACCGACCTTCGTCGGTTGAAAATCCAATCCGCGAAGGTGGATTTCGCACGCCAGCCTCGAATTTATTCGATGGCTGAGCAGTTACGCAAACAATTACATTGTCTAACCTGATTGTAGAACAATTCTGCATCACCGAAAATATTATACTCCATGCGAGTTTCTGGCGATATTTTCTTTTTCGAGGTCTCATTCGTGGATGGCCTTCTCGATCTCGGCCATCGTTTCCTGCTGTGGGCAAACCGTCCACGATGATAAAATTGTAGCATAAAATCCCGCTCGCCTGGGATATGTATCGCGATATAATCGGGTTGTCTGACAACCAAATTCTGATTCCCCTAGCCCCTACCTCCCAAACCCCTACCTCCCGACCCCCTAACACTCAACCCCCTTTTCTGGAGAACCCCATGTACACCATAGATCTAACCGTTATCGAAGAACGCCTCGAGCGAGCGGTACAACGCGCCCGCGAGCAAGATATCATCATCCCCACCTTTGCGCAAATGAAGAACCCCGCGCTGATCCCAGCCAGGTTCGTAGAAGAACTGGCCTCGATTGGGCTGTGGGATGTGCATCCTCGCAACCTGTTTCGCATCACCTGGCATAATCAGCCCCGGGTCAGCGGCGGCGGGTTTGGCGGGGTGAATTACCTTGAGCTGCCCTCCAGCCTGACCGGCGTGCCTGCCCGCATCATCGCACTGGTTGGCAAGTGGTTCCCCACCGGCGCCCATAAGGTTGGGGCCGCCTTCGGGTGCCTCGTCCCACGCCTGGTTACAGGTCAGTTCGACCCCACCACTCAAAAAGCTGTCTGGCCCTCCACAGGAAATTTCTGCCGCGGCGGGGCCTATGATTCCGCCCTGCTGGGCTGCGAGTCCATCGCCATCCTGCCGGAGGGGATGAGCAAGGAACGCTTCGACTGGCTGGCCAAGATCGCCGGCGAGACCATCAAGACGCCCGGCAGCGAATCCAATGTCAAAGAGATATTCGATAAATGTTGGGAGCTGCGCCAGTCGGGTCAGGACTTGATGATCTTCAACCAGTTCGAGGAGTTCGGCAATTACCTGTGGCATTACGATATCACCGGCCACGCCATGGAGGAAGTGTTGGGGCAGGTGATGAGGGCCAGGGATAGATATCGCGGCCTGGCCTCGGCCACCGGTTCCGCCGGCACCATCGCCAGCGGCGACTACCTGAAGCAGATTTTTCCCGAAAGCAAGATCATCGCCAGCGAAGCCTTGCAGTGCCCCACGCTGCTCGAAAATGGCTACGGCGCGCACCGCATCGAGGGCATCGGAGACAAACATGTGCCCTGGGTGCATAATATCAAGAACACCGATATGATCGTGGCCATTGATGACAACGCCGTGGTCAACCTGGCGCGCCTCTTCAATGAACCTGCCGGCAAAAAATACCTGGCCAAACAAGGCGTCCCCCAATCACTAATCTCCAATCTCCATCTTTTGGGCTTCTCCGGCATCTCCAACGTGCTTTCGGCGATCAAAGCTGCCAAATACTACGAGATGGGCGAAGAGGACATCATGCTCACGGTGCTGACCGACTCGATGGAGCTCTACCAGAGCCGTTTGAAGGAAATGCACAAGGAATATGGCGAGTACTCCGAGACCGACGCCGCTGCCGACTTCGCTCGCTGGTTGCAAGGCGAATCCACTGATAATCTGCTCGAGCTGCGCTACGAAGACCGCCGCCGGGTGCACCAACTCAAGTACTTCACCTGGGTGGAGCAGCAAGGCCGCACGTATGATGAAATCAAGGCCCAGTGGTACGGGCGGGATTACTGGACAGACTTCCAGAAACAAATCGTCGAGATTGATGCACTGATCGAAGACTTCAACGCCAGAGTGATGGTTTCCTAAAGAAAGATCAAAGGCCCGTCCTCGGGTCGCCCGGGGCTTGTTCTGAGCAAAGTCGAAGTGACGGGCTTTTGATCTTTTTTGTGATCTACTGAGTATGGTACGCTGATTCACCCTGATGTTGCAGATGTTGAACGCTTTGCCAAACCCCTCCGATTTGATCCTCGTCGCCTATATGCCCACGCCGCGCGATTTGGAAATCGCCCGGATTTTGGGCTGGTACCGCATTCCATTGCGCAGCGCGCCCAAGGTGGTCGCCGTGGATTACCTGGCCTTCTATCAGCCCGCATCGTTCGGGGATCGGAAATGGCGCATCGAATATGTCGCGCCTGTGCGTGGGCACGAGCTGGTCACCCGGGCCGAGCTGCTGCGCGACGAGGCCGATCATCCCCGGGCCAGGGAAGAATATTTCAAGATCCAGTTGGGGCCTGTCGTGCGGCTTCCGCATAGCCTGCAGGCCGGACAATGGAAGCGGATCACATTTCTCTACACAACCGGCGAATACCTGCTGGCAGCTCAAACCCTTAACGACCTGGTCGTCCATAGCGAAGAGCGGCAGTTGCTCTGGCAGGCTCTGCGGGAGCGGGCTACTCAAGCTCAGGAATACGGTCAGCAGGAAATGCCCGCTTTAGACCTCGATCCCGCTGTCCTGGCGCTGTTGTTGGGAATCAACGAGATCGAGGGAGCCTACGATCTGGAGTAACTGTATGATCGAAGATAACCCACCCTTTGAACAAGCCCCCCCCGTGGCCGAGCCGGTCTGGACTTACCGCGGCTATCAACTGCGGGCAAGCGAGTTCACGACCGCGATGGTGCATTTCTTTCGCGCCGAGGTCAATCGCGCCAATGTCTGGCGGATGCGCCTGGATACCACAACCAATTGGGCGGTTGTGACCACCGGCGCTGCCCTGTCGTTTACTTTCGCGCAGACCGGTAGCCCCCACATCGTCATCCTGCTCGATATGCTTCTGGTGACCCTCTTTCTGCTCATCGAAGCCCGCCGCTATCGCTATTACGAGCTTTGGTCGTATCGCGTCCGCCTGATGGAGACGGATTTCTACGCCGCCATGCTCGTGCCGCCCTTCCACCCCTCACCCGACTGGGCCGAGGCGCTGGCAGAGAATCTGCTGACCCCGCATTTCCCCGTCTCGATCTGGGAGGCGTTGGGCCGGCGATTGCGCCGCAACTACCTGTGGATCTACCTGATCTTGGGCCTCTCCTGGGTGGCAAAGATCACGCTCTTTCCCAGATCGGCGCGCAGCTGGGAGGAAATCCTGGCTCGGATCACGATCGGCCCATTTTCGGGGCAGTTGATTTTGCTCATCGTTTGCCTCTCCTTTGTATTGATTTTCCTCGTTGCTCTGGCGACTGCCGGGCTGCACCAGGCTGCCGGGGAGGTTTTACCCCGTTTCGGGCATCTCCCGGCGCCGCCTGGCCTAGCGGAGCAGCAGAAAGGCGTCAGGCAGAAACTTCGCGCCTGGTTTCGACCCAGCGCTCGCCGCCAGCAGTTGTTGACTTTCATCATCACCGACAGGCCCAAACAGGTTTCCGAGCGTATCATGGAAGAGATGGGCCGCGGGGTGACCGTGATCACTGGAGAGGGCGCATACACGGGCAGGCAACATGCTGTGCTCATGTGCGCGCTCACCGTCACCGAAGTCGCTCACCTGAAAGCGTTAGTCTCTGCCACCGACCCGCAAGCCTTTGCCATCGTCTCCCCAGCCCAGGGCGTCTTCGGCAAGGGATTCATGCCGTTGGAGGAGGATTAAAGGGAAGATATGACTACCAGGCTGATCAAATCCGGAACGCTGCTCACTGCTTCCGATACCTTCGAGGCGGATCTGTTGATCGAAGGCGAGCGAATCGCCGCCATCGGGACGGATTTGTCTGCGCCCGGCGCGAAAATCTTCGATGCATCCGGGAAACTGGTCATGCCCGGGGGGGTGGATCCGCACACTCATTTCGATCTGCCCATGTTCGATACTGTCTCCTCCGATGACCATTACACCGGCCACAAAGCCGCCGCCTTTGGGGGAACGACAACCGTGATGGATTTCGTCCCACAAAGTCCCCCTCTCCCCGGGAGAGAGGGGTCAGGGGTGAGGGGGGATATTGACATCTGGCGTCGAAAAGCAGAGAAGGCCGCTATTGATTACGGCTTCCACATGAACCTGACTCACTTCGATGAGCGAGTTGCGCGCGAAATCCCCGCTCTCGTGGAGATGGGCGTGACGACGTTGAAGGTGTTTACCGCCTATAATGGCCGTCTACGCCTAGCGGATGGCGACATCTTTCGGGCGATGCGCATAGCCAAGGAGCACGGCTTGTTGACCATGCTGCACGCTGAAAGCGGAGACGTGATCGAGGTGCTGGTCGCTGAGGCCCTGGCAGCCGGGCATACTTCCCCGGAATGGCATGCGCGCACTCGTCCGGCCTGGGGCGCGGTCGAAGCGGCGTTGCGTGGTTTTGCTCTGGCAGCAGAGACCGGCGCGCCGCTGTATCTCGTTCACATGAATGTAGCTGGCGAGGTGGATATGCTGCAATATGCCCGTGAGCGCGGCATCCCTGTGATGGGCGAGACCTGTCCGCAATATCTGTTCTTCACCGACGGTCATCTGCGGCGTCCCGATGGCGCCAAGTGGATTTGCTCCCCCCCGATGCGCGCCGTGGATGATAACGCACGACTGTGGGAAGGGATAGCCGATGGAACCATCCAGGTTGTTGGCACCGACCATTGTCCTTTCTTCTTCGATGGCGCGAAACCAATCATCTACGAAGGGGAAGAGATTGCCATTCCCGGCAAGGAGCTTGGCGCGCGGGATTTCACAAAAATCCCCAATGGCTTGCCCGGCGTTCAGGATCGCATGCCCATTCTGTGGACGGAGGGAGTCGTCAAGGGACGCCTCACCCCCAATCAATTCGTGGCTTTGATGAGCACTAACCCGGCTAAAATCTTCGGGCTGTACCCTCGAAAAGGCGCGCTGCTCCCCGGCTCTGACGCCGATATCGTCATCTGGGATCCCGATAGGATGGTCGAGTATGGGGTAGCGATGTCTCATCAACGCACGGATTACAATCTCTACGAGGGCTGGCAGTTGGTCGGGTATCCAGAGAAAGTCTTCCTGCGCGGGAATCTGATCGTAGATGGGGAGGATTGGCTTGGCGCGCCGGGGATGGGGGCGTATTTGCCCCGATATTCGAATGCTGAAATCTTGTAAGTGGAATCCGACCCTGTCCAGCAAATTTCCGGGTGGTTGGCGATTATCAGGACACTTATGGTATAATGTAGTTACCTGTGTGACCACATAAGCCTGGAGGTTCGTCATGCCAGACATCGGAATTCGAGAGTTAAAAACTCGTGCCTCGGAGATCGTTCGAACAGTTCGAGAGGAACGCGCTCGCTATGTCGTGACGCATCGAGGCCGTCCGGTGGCAATTTTGATGCCGCTGGATACCACTGAGGCGTCTGCCTTATCGCACAGGATACAAACCGAAAGTCCTGGCCCAGCCTGGGATAAGTTGAACAGTCTGGGTGAAGAAATCGGCCGGGAATGGCAATCGGGAAAAAGCGCGCTTGAAATTCTCTCCGAAATGAGACGATGAGGGTGATTGATGGCGAGCACCTATACTATTGATGCCAGTGTGTTCTTGAATGCTTTTAACCCTCATGAGTCTGGCCATGAAATCAGCAATCGCTTCCTGGCTCAACTTATACAGAAAGAACTGCTTATCATCGTGCCAACCCTGCTTTTACTGGAAGTCGCTGCTGCGATAAGCCGTGGTCGAAGCGACGCTCGACTGGCAAGAGATTTCGCCTCTGCGTTGATCGAATTGCCCCACATGATCTGGGTACCTTTGGATATGGTTTTGTCGCAACAGGCTCTCGTTCTGGCTGCAACTCATCATTTGCGAGGCAGTGACGCAGTTTACGTGGCTACTGCTGCACGATTTGGGAGTTTATTGATTACATTGGATCATGAGCAGCGCCAACGTGTGGCTGATGTTATACTAGCGAAGTATCCATATGAGGTTTTGAACGAGCTAACTTGATTACTGCACGAGGAGTCGCATCATGAAGCAAGCTAATCAAAAACCCCTCCATTTTACGCCTGACCCCAAGGCAGGTTACACGGTGACGCGCAGGTCTGATGGGGGTATGCACCTGACGTTTATGGACGTCAACGAGCACACCCTTGCCCATTGGCGCGATTTTGCGGCCGAGCATTTGTTAGGCTCAGATCGCCTGACACGCAACTTATATGATCTGCGAAAGGTCGAGCGCATATCCGATCGCGCCATCCAGATCGCCGTCGAACTCAATAGCGATCCTTCGACGCGCAACATCCGCCTGGCCGTCGTCGTCGCTGGGGACGAAGTGCGCCAGGCGGTGCAAAAGATCGCCGACCTGACGCCAGTGGGGGGCGTTCGGATGGCGATCTTCGATGATATCGTCGAAGCGGAAGCCTGGCTAAATCGTCCTATCGAGCAAATGGTCTAGAATAGATCGGAGTTGTAGTCTATGGACATATTCACTGCTTTTGGTTTATCTGCCAGCGCCGGGTTGAACGCCTATATCCCTCTACTCGTCGTTGCTTTTGTGGCGCGTTTTACCGATTGGATCGAACTCGGTTCGCCGTGGAGTACGCTGGAAAGCTGGTGGGTAATTGGCGTTTTGATCTTTCTCTCCCTGGTCGAATTCTTTGCAGACAAAGTGCCCGCTGTCAACCACATCAACGATATCATTCAAACATTCGTCCGTCCAGTGGCGGGGGCGATTGTCTTCGCGGCCAGCGCCCAGGTTGCCGAGGTCCATCCGATCCTGGCTTTGGCTGCTGGTTTATTGATCGCGGGCGGCGTGCATGTCGCCAAGTCAGCAGCGGTGCGTCCAGTGGTCACAGCTACTACCGGCGGCGCGGGCAATGTCCCGGTGAGCATCGCCGAGGATATTGTCTCGACGATTTTATCGGTCCTGGCGATCGTCATCCCGGTGCTCATCGCGGCGATCATCATCCTGGTTGTGTCCTGGTTGATCTGGTGGATGTGGCGCAGGGCTAACCGGGCTGCGTAAAAATTGAAATCATAACTATTAGGAGGTTATCATGTCTGAAAATTATCCTGTGAACGAATATGCCCCTCCGGCAAGCGCGAATAATCGAGATAATAAACTCTGGATTATCATCGCTGTTGTTGTGGTTATCTTATGTTGTTGTTGCGTGATCGGCGCGGGTGCATTGTGGTGGCTCTGGAATAATGGCGATCGGCTGTTTGGCCTGACTGCGCAGGTTACGCAAGCGCTGATTTGAAATAACTTCTATTCCAGCGCAAAGTTGATTTTCGAGGGACTCTGACCCCCCTTTCATCCCCCCATTTTCGCTATCAACTTCACGAATAAACGGATTTTCGGCAGCGAAAATGGGGGGACAGAGAGGGGTGATATTGCAGTGATTTACAGGAGCTGAATGGTATCTCTGGGATCATAATCTAAGAGGATGTTTGCCCCTGGCTGGGGGAGATCGATTCCGGTGGAGGGGAGATCGAACACCAGGCTGTGAGATGCTATCTCGATTTCCAGACGACAGAAACCGCCTCGGAAGGTTCGCGCCAGGACAAGCCCCTTGAGTTGGGCTGAGCCAGAGCCGTCAAGGCGGACTGTGTCGGGACGAATCAGGAAGGTTATTGTTCCAACGGCGTCTTTTGGCGCAGGGAAATCACCAATGGGCGACCGAATCTGGCCTGCATGTACTTCCCCCTGGAAGATGTTATTCAAGCCCAGGAATCTGGCGACAAATGGGTTGGCTGGCTGCCGGTAAACAGCCTGGGGCGTCCCGATTTGGGCCACCTGTCCCTGATTCATCACCACTACCCGATCCGCCAGGGAGAAGGCTTCCTCTTGATCGTGAGTGACATACAGCGCGGTCTGTCCGGTGCGCTGCAAGATTTCTCGCAGCTCCACCAGCAGTCGGTCGCGCAGCGTTCTGTCGAGCGAGCCTAGAGGTTCATCGAGCATCAACAGGCGCGGACGCGGGGCCAGCGAGCGGGCCAAAGCTACGCGTTGTTGCTCGCCCCCGGAGAGGCTGGCGACATCCCGCTCCCCGTAATCTGGCAAACCGACCAGGATCAGCGCCTCCTCGACGCGCTGCCTGATCGCCACTTCGTTCCATCCGGCCATTTGCGGGCCGAAGGCTACGTTTTCTCGCACATTCTTATGGGGGAAGAGGGCGTAATCCTGGAACATCAGCCCGAAGCCGCGTTTGTGAGGGGGGACACCTGCCAGGTTGCGATCATCCCAGAAGATGGCCCCGGCGTCAGGCTCTTCAAGTCCGGCGATGATACCCAGGAGAGTGGATTTGCCGCATCCGCTCGGCCCCAGCACAGCGACGATTTCTCCCTCGGCCACATCGAAGGAGATGCCTCTCAAGGCCTGAGTTGGACCAAAGGATTTGTGGAGATCGGTTAATGAAAGTCCGCTCATAGAATGTCACCTGCTTAGAATTCGCCTACTTCCGCGATGCGGAAGCGCTCGATAGCCAACATGCCGACGGCGGCAAAGGCCATCAGGATGGTGCTCAAGGCCAGCGCCTGGCCATAGTTCATCGCGCCCGGCCGCGAGAGCAGGCGATAGATTGCCACTGGCGCGGTGGGGAATTCTGGCCGCGAGAGCAGCGAGGTAGCCCCGAACTCGCCAATCGAGATCGTGAAAGCGAAGGTCGCGGCGACGAGCAGGGCGCGCCCGACGATGGGCAGATCAACATGGCGTATTACCTGCCGCGGCGATGCGCCCAACACCGTGGCGGCGTGACGCAGGCGCGGCTGGATGCTCTGCATCGCTGGCGTCAGGCTGCGCACCACGAAAGGGAAGGCCACAAGGGTATGAGCGATGGGAATCAGCAGCGGCGAGGCGCGCAAATCCAGGGGCGGATGGGCCAGGGCGATGATGAATCCCAAACCCAGCGTCACCGCCGAAGTGCCGAGCGGCAACATCAGCAGGGGGTCGAGAATCCGGTTGAGGGGGGATTTTCGATCTGTGGATAAGGCCCAGGCCGCGGGCAGCCCAAGGATCAACGCCAGGATCACCGTGGCTGACGCATAGGTCAACGAGACGCCGATGGCCGAAAGTGGGGTCACGTAGAATAACGACTCCTGGCGGTTGATTCCCAGCTCTCTATAGAACGCCAGGGTCAGCCCGGGGGCAATGGAACCCTCGGGGGAATCGATCCCCCCTAAAGTCGTCAGAGAGCGTCCTGCCAGGGCCAGCAGCGGCGTGGTCAGAATGATCAAAAGCAGCGCGACCATCCCAAGGGCAAACAGCCGCTGTCTCCAGGTGATGAGTCTGCCCTGGGTGTGTTTGCGAGACTGTAGTTTCAGAGGCAGCGAGATCTTCCCGGATAAGCGGGCGTAAAGGATAGTCATCCCCAGGGTGCAGCTCAACTGCAAGGCCGAGAGCGCCGCGGCCAGCGGCAGGTCGAACAGGCTGATGGTCTGATAATAGATTTCGACTTCCAGGGTGGCGAAATGGGGGCCGCCCAATACCAGGATGACCCCGAAGGATGTGAAATCGAAGATGAACACGAGCAGCGCGGCCGCGTAGATGGCGGGGCTGAGCAGGGGAAGCGTCACCTTGTGGAGAACCTGCCAGCGATTCGCCCCCAGCGTCTGTGCGGCTTTTCCCAAACGCGGGTCGAGATGCGACCAGAAATCGCCTACCATGCGCAGCACGATGGTGGTGTTGTAGAAGACATGGGCGACCAGGATGGCAGCCAGGGTGTTCAGAAACTGGATCGGCGGATTGGGGAGATCGAAGAGTCGCATCAGGGCGACGTTGATCCAGCCATGGGAGCCCAACAGGGCGCTGAAGCCCGCGGCTACGACCAGCGTGGGCATTACGAAAGGCACGCCGGTCAATGCTCTGAGCAGGCCCTTTCCGCGGAAGTCGTAGCGCGCCAGAAGATAGGCTCCAGGCAGACCCAACAGCAGAGTCAACAGCGTAGATAGAAGCGCCTGCCAGATCGTGAAGTCAATGACTCTTCGCACAGAGTCGGAAGCGACCGCCTCGACGAACGGCGCCAAAATCCCGGCTTCGCTGCGCGACAGGCTCAACGACAAAATGCTCCCCAGGGGGTAGAAGTAGAAGACGGCGAGGAAGGCGAGGGGGGCCAGCCAGAGAAGGAGATGTACGTTATGTTTATTTCGCATACAATGCCCAGTTTTATATACCAAATATCCAATACCCCACCTTGATATTGGATATTAGATATTGTCTACCTCAGCACCGTCTCCGTCCAATCCTTGATCCATTGCTCGCGGCGGGCGGCGATGTCGGCGGGGGTGAGGAAGGCGGGCTTTTCCGGGATGGCCAGGTATTTCTCGAAGGTTTCGTCGAGTTCGGCGTTCGGGTTGACCGGGAAGACGTACATCTGCAACGGGATATCTTCCTGGAATGTCGGGGAGAGCATGTAATCAACCCATTTCTCGGCCAGCGCGCGGTTGGGTGCGCCAGCCAGGATGCCGACGAATTCGATCTGGCGGAAGCAGCTCCCCGCGCCGGTGACGGCAGCTGTGGGCGGTTCATCGAGGGGCTGCTCGGCGAAGATCATCTCGAAGGGCGGGCTGGAACCGTAAGAGACCACAATCGGCCGCGCCCCGCCCCACTGGCTGAACTCGGTGTAGTAGGCGGTCTCCCAGTCGTTGACGACTTCGACGTCGTTCTCGACCAGCCCTTGCCAGAAATCCAGATAGCCCGCTTCTCCAAAATAGCCGATGGTTGCGAAAAGAAATGCCAGCCCCGGCGAGGATGTGGCGGGATTTTCGACAACCAGCAGCCCGGCATATTCGGGTTTCAGCAGGTCTTCCAGGTTTTTGGGCGGGGCTAAATTGCGCTCCTGGAAATAAGCGACTTCGTAGTTGAGGCAGACATCGCCGTAATCTACCGGCAGGGCGCGATGTTGAGGGTCGAGTTCGAAGTCGTCGGGAATTTCAGCCAGGAGCGGGGATTGGTATGCCTCGAAGATGCCTTCGTCCAGGGCGCGGCTGAGGAAGGTGTTGTCAACGCCATAGAAGACGTCCGCCAGGGGCTTGCCTTTGGCCAGCGCAGCCTTGTTGACCGCGCTGCCGGTATCGCCCGCTTCGAGGAACTGGACCTCGATGTTGTATTCCTGTTGGAAAGACGCCAGCACATCTTCGGAGATGGCGAAGGAATCGTGGGTCATCACGGTGAGCTTTTGGGGCGCTGCCGGAGCGACTTCGACCGGCTCCGGCGTGGTGGGTGGGGTGCAGGCGGCGAGGGCTGTGAATAGTAAAGCGTAAAACGTAATGTGGAAAATTATTTTTGGATACATGGGGTTCTCCTTTTCGAGACCGACGATGGGAGACTGAAGAACGATGAGTATGGTCTTATTGGTCTTCGATCACCCGTCCTCGGTCGTTCTGTCGAATGTGAACGATAAACAGGTTTCCTTCTTCGAGTCGAACGATAGCGCGCGGGGCGAGCATCTCATTGCTGACGCCTCGGCTGGTTCCGAAGCGCAGCGTACCATCCACGAGGGGATATGCCAATCCGTGTGTGTTGACGCCCCTTGCGTCGCCCATCATTGGGATTAGCGAAACGGTATCCCCAGGCTGGCCGCTGATCTGCCTGGTCTGGCCACCGCGCAAGGATGAGACTTCCTGGGGGCCATCAACGATGCGGATATTCGAGGAGCAGAAATCGGGGTGGGCTAACAGCAGCATGTTTGCCAGGGTCATGTCCCAACGCGCCCCCAAAGCCCCGAAGATGATGATCTCCTCGGGGTGGTACTTTTGGGCCTCTATCAAAGCCAGCTCGAGGTCGGTTTCGTCTTTGTGGGCGGGATGCCGCCTCAGCTCGACGCCGGCGTTTTTCAGCTCGTCCAGTTCTCTCTCGCTCAGGGAGTCGAAATCGCCGATGACCAGCTTTGGGAGCAAGCCCAGGCTCAAACAATGGCGCGCCCCGCCGTCCGCCGCGATGAGCGCATCCCCCTCCTGAATGACCTCCAATGCCCTCCGAGGAAATTGTAGCTCTCCATTAGCAAAAAGGATCACACGCATAAAAAACTCCCTCTCCCGGTGCAGGGAGAGGGGGTTTTTCGTAAGGGCTGCGATTCCTCCGCCGGCATGATCCGGATCAGGTTAGCGGGTCGAGCGCTATCGTGCGCTCCTCTCAGCCCAGAACACAGGCTCCCCGTGCAGTATTCGATTATGCCTGAGTATACCTAGACCTTGCTGTAGCTGTCAAGAAGTTAGCAACTGGCGCGCTTTCTGAACGTCACGACGGATTTGTGTTGTGAGTTCCTCGACGTTTGGGAAGCGGCGTTCGCCGCGCAGGCGGGATAAGAACGCTACGCGCAAAGATTCGCCGTAGATAGCGCCTTCGAAATCCAGCAGATGAGTCTCCACGCGGGGGGGTACAGGCTGGAATTCGAAGGTGGGCCTGACGCCGATGTTGGTTACTGCCCCCCAGGTGCGACCCCGCGCCTCCGCCCGGCAGACATACACCCCCGCGGCAGGGATGGCCTGCTCAGACCAGGTCGCCAGATTTGCCGTGGGAAATCCCAGGGAGACGCCGCGGCCGTCGCCTTTCTCTACATTGCCTGCGACGACGTAGTTTCTACCCAGGAGTTTGGCGGCTTCGCCGACCTGCCCTGCGCCCAGCAAGAAGCGGATACGGCTGGAAGAGACGATATCACCCCCTGCGGTCAAAGGTTCTGTGCGGTTCAAAGTATAGCCCAGTTCTTTCCCCAGTTCTCTCAGGGTTTCGACGGTTCCGCCGCGATCCCTGCCTAGTGCGAAATCATACCCTACTTGCAAATGCTGGATATTCAGATGCGTTTGCAGCGCGACCATGAAGTCTCGCGCCGAAGTCCTGGCGGTGGTTGCATCGAAGGGGTGGGTGATGACGATGTCTATCCCCAACTCGCCCAAAAGAGCGGCGCGTTCCTCAGGAGTGGTCAGGTAGAAAGGATAGTCGTAGCCGCGCAGAACCGTCGCAGGGTGGGGGTAAAACGTCAGCGCAACTGCTGGAGCACCTTTTTCGTGTGCTCCAGCAGCCAGTTCGCCCACAACTTTCTGATGGCCGAGATGGACGCCATCGAAAGAGCCGATCGTTAGCCAGGCGTCTTCGAGCTGGACGTCATCGAGGGACCAAAAATGTTGCATCGGATATTCGGCTAACGTCTCGAGGGTTCTTCTCGAAAAATAGGGGAAAAGCGGAAGTCCGGTTGACAACCTGGCCTACGTTTCCCGAATTATCGAGAGGGTACGTCTCGAGCGGTTTTCTATCAGGTCTGGAAGAAAACTTTCTTCGGCTGCCACTCACGATTACCCTCGTCGAAGCTGAGGATGGCAACCAAGTCGCCCTGTTCGCTGACAGCTCGCGTGTAACCATCTTCGGTCATTTCAGGGTTCGTCCCCGCGGGGAGGCGATGTCCGAAGGCTACCTTTTCGACCTGTTCATGGTCTAATACCAGAGCAGGCCAGTCCGGTAATAGCTCGGCGGCGGGGATCAAATACCGGTACCAATCCCCGGTCAGGAATGCGTCCTGAAGGTCGCGCAGGCGCACGGCGTGGCGCAAGGTGAAGAACCCGCTCTTGGTGCGGCGCAAGCCGATCAAGTGCGCGCCGGTCTGCAAATCCTCGCCGATATCGTTAGCTAATGAACGCACATAGGTTCCTGAAGAACAGAATACATCCAGCACGACTTCAGGAGGAGACCATTCCAGCAGATCGAGCGTATACACGTCAATCTCGCGAGGCTCCAGCTCCAGTTCCTCGCCGGCGCGGGCGCGACGATGGGCTGGTTGCCCCTGAATTTTCAAGGCTGAGTACACCGGCGGGGTTTGCAGCGTCTTCCCTTCGTAACTCTTCAACAGAGTCAGGAATTGATCCTCTGTGATATGCTCGAAAGGCGCTGTGTGCGTAACGCGCCCTTCGGAGTCGAAGGTATCGGTGGATGTGCCCAGTTTGATCGTGGCCTGATAGCGCTTATCATCCGCGGCGATAAACTCACTCAGGCGGACGGCAGGCCCAACGAGAACCACGAGCACGCCAGAAGCGCGTGGATCGAGAGTCCCCGTGTGACCGGCTCGTCGAATATTGGTCCCACGACGGACGATCTTGACTACATCGTGAGAGGTTAAACCAACAGGCTTGTCTATAACAAGCGCCCCTGAAACAACGTTTTTTATTTTTCCTTCCATAGTTCATCTCCCCAGTAATTGATAGTGGGTTGGTAACTACTCAGCCAAACGGGGAAGTTCCCGAAAAAAGGGTGTGCGAAGGGGGCGCAGCCCCCTTCGCACACCCTTTTTTCGGGCTAATCCGTTCGATGGCTGAGCAGTTACGTGGGTTGCATCAATTTTACCTTCCTAATTCGAATTCATGTCTTAAAAAAACCTTACTAAAACGTTAACTCCCATTCAACAGCTTTCGAGTAGCTTCGAGCACTTCAGCCTGAACTTCTTTCATATTGCCCTCGATGGTCGCTCCCGCAGCAGGTTTATGCCCGCCGCCGCCGAACTGCGCGGCGACCTTCGCCACATCGAATCCAGGACGGGCGCGCCAACTGACTTTGACACGGTTCTTGGTTTGCTCGATGAAGACCATGGCGATATCAATATTCTCGATCGTCGCAAGGATATTGATCAAGTCCGCGTCATCCTTGCCCGGATAATCGGCCGTTTTTCGAGCTTCATAATCTAATGTCGCCCAAACCATTCGATCGTTGTACTCTAAAGTGCTCAATCCTGCGCCCCAGTAACGGACGGCCTGGAACGATCTCGTGTTGAGCGCCTTTTGGTAGAGCGTTGGCAGATCAACGCCCACTTCCATCAAATCTGCGGCAGTACGCAGAGCCTGGGGGCGCATGGAGGTCGTCCGAAAACCGATCGTGTCGGTGATCAGACCGGTGAGCAGCGCTTCGGCAACTGGCTCTGTGATCTGCAATCCAAAGGCGGCCAGGTAAGCAGCCAGCATCTCTGTCGTCGAGGTCGCTTCGCTATCCACGAGATTGAGTCGAGCGAAATGATCATTGGTGACATGGTGATCTATGTTGATATCCGGAGTTGGATAACCCTTGAGCGCTTTACCCGTTCGCTCTAGATCCGAGCAGTCGAGGACGACGATGAGATCGAACTCGCCATCCGGTTTCTTTTTGACCTGTTCGCTCCCTTGCAGGTGCCGAAATGATTTGGGTATGCCATCTTCCAGCACCATCTGAACGTTTTTTTCCGCCTCCAGGAGCGCCAAACCCATCCCCAACAACGCCCCGATAGCGTCCCCATCTGGTCGGATATGCGAGACGACCAGGATGCGTCCCGCGGTTTCCAGGAGATGCCTGGCTTCCAGGATTTTCGATTCAATCATCGCTGGTTGACTCACTATTGTTGGAGGCCTCCAGGTCGTCTTCACCGATATCGAGAGAAGCGATCAATCGGTCAATGCGGTCGGCATGTTCGGGACTGGGATCCCAGTAAAAGCGCAGCCTGGGGAAATGGCGCAACTGCACCCGGCGGGCGAGTTCGCTGCGCAAATAACCGCTGGCGTGGTTCAGCCCTTTGAGGATGATCACTGCCCTCTGGCTTCCTTCTGGCGAGGAGACATACACGTTGACGAAAGCCAATTCGCTATCCACACGCACTTTCGTGATATGCGCAGATGCTATCCTCGGGTCGGCAACTTCCATGAGCAGGAGCGTCGAAAGCTCCTCGTGGATACGATCAGCGATTCGTTGGGCGCGCAATTTCGAGACCATCTCATTCTCCAGCCTAGATCACCTCGACCTTTTCGATGGTAAAGCATTCGATCACATCGCCTTCCACGAAGTCATTGAAACCCTTCAGCCCGATGCCGCATTCGAAGCCCTCGCGAACTTCACGCACGTCTTCCTGGTGGCGTTTGAGGGAGGCGACTTCGCCCTTGAAGAGGGATTCTTCTCCCCGCAGAACTCTGACCCTGGCGTTGCGTCGAATCTCTCCTTCGACAACCCGGCAGCCGGCTGCTCTGCCGATTTTGGAAGCGCCGAAGACAGCCAACACGTTCGCGCGCCCGAGGGTGATTTCGCGCATCTCGGGTTCCAGCAGACCTCTGAGAGCTTTATCAATATCCTCCGTCAGGCGGTAGATGATGTTATAAGTGCGGATAGAAACGCCTTCGCTTTCCGCTAGGCGTCGGGTGGCGGCATCAGGTTGCGTATTGAAACCGATGATGATCGCATCGGAGGTGGATGCCAGCATGACATCGTTTTCGCTGATATTGCCGGTGTCGGCGTGCAGGATATTGACGCCGATCTCCTCCACTTTCATATCCTTTAGAGAGGAGACAATAGGTTCCAGGGAGCCTTGTACGTCGGCTTTGATAATCAGGCGTAATTCCTGCGCCTCGCCCGCTTGAACGCTGGCGAATAATTGTTCGAGCGTCATTCCGCCGCTGGTTACTGCTTCTCGTTCTGCGACGAGTTGTTTGCGCCTCTCAACGATCTCACGGGCAGCTTTGGTTGACTTGGCTGTTCGGAACAATTCTCCGGCTGCTGGAATTTCATCCAACCCCATCACCGAGACTGGTGTGGATGGAGACGCCTGGTCAATTTTCTCGCCTTTGTAATCGAACATGGCTTTGATCTTTCCACACGCCTGTCCAGCCACGACCACATCGCCAACTTTTAGGGTGCCATTCTGGACGAGAAAGGTCGCCATCGCGCCGCGGCCGCGCTCTTGGCTGGCCTCGATCACCGTGCCGAAAACTCTGCCGTTGGGATTGGCGATGATCTCGTTGTTATCTGCAACTAATAGGATTGCCTCGAGAAGATCGTCCAGGCCGGTTTTTTCTTTTGCCGAAATGGGAACGACCAGTGTATCTCCATCCCATTCATCGGGGACGAGGCCTACTTCTGCCAGTTGTTGTTTGACCTGATCGGGGGCGGCGTTGGGACGGTCCATCTTGTTCAGGGCCACGACGATGGGGACTCTGGCGGCTTTCGCGTGAGAAATTGCCTCACGAGTTTGGGGCATGACGCCATCGTCAGCGGCGACAACCAAAACGACGATATCTGCCCCTTGCGCGCCGCGGGCGCGCATCGCTGTGAACGCGGCGTGGCCGGGTGTATCAATAAAACTGATCAAACGGTGGTTGTGTTCGACCTGATAAGCGCCGATATGCTGTGTGATCCCGCCTACTTCGCTGCCTGCGACATCTGTCTGCCGGATGGCGTCTAGCAGGGTGGTTTTCCCATGGTCTACGTGTCCCAGGATGCCCACAACGGGAGGGCGTTTCTGGAGGTCATTGGGCTTTTCCTTCGATATCCATTGACGCCAGAGAGGAATCTCGGATTGATCTTCTAAGGATTTATCTTCGAGAACTTTGAGAGCGGCATCGAAGCCCATTTCGGCTGCGACGATGGCTGCTGTATCGAAATCAACTTCTTGATTGATATTGGCCATCACCCCATTCCCCATCAATGTTTTGATGACTTCGATAGGGCTGGTTTGCAGTCGTTCGGACAGTTCACGAACGGTAATACTGTGAGGGAGTTCGATTTTCTTTAGTTCGCCGTTTTTGCTCATAAGGTCGCTCCTTGATTCAGGTTTGGTACCCCAGTGAGCTGGCGAGGTTGCCGAGTCTATCTGTTCATCTCAGCACTCTCCACTCGCTTGCCGATAGGGGCTGTTCTTTGGTACCCGTCGCATAGCCTGTTCCACTACACGGATAATCAGCACTTCACGAAAACCGGATCGAAGACCCGTCATCGGGTCGCCCGGGGGCGGGCTTATGATCCTTTTCGTGATCTACTGATAATTCCGTCTCTTCTGGGAGCGAGGCCATAAATTCCGCTAAGCGCCGAGAGTCGTCTGGGTTGATCTCAGTCCTCAAGGCTCGCGCCAGGGCGCCTTTCAGCCCGTTTTCCCAGCATGCTTTACTATCGTGCAGGTAAGCTCCACGACCGGCCAATTTTCCTGTCGGGTCGATCTGGACACCTTCAGCCGTCCGTACAACCCGGGTCAATGACAGCTTGGGCTGTACGGAACGGCAACCTGCACAGGTGCGTTGGGGTACGTGTTTTTTCTTACTTTTTTTTGCCACTACTTTCTCTAGGTAGATTTAGGAACACGGTTCCTGCCAGGAACCGTGTTCCTTTGGTCAGGTTGTGATGGGGCGAAAAGGATTAGAAATCCCATTCAGCATCATCCCAATCGTCCCAACCTTTGGAATCTCGTTTGCGTTTCTTGCGATAGATCGTCACATCCCGTTCTGGGTCGTACTCGACTTCGACGTATTTCTTGCGCCTCTTGGATTTATCATCATCCTCTTCTTCCTTGTAGGGCAGTTCTTCGTCATCCAAATCGGGTATCTCTAACATCTCAGGTTTTCGGTGGAAAATTTCTTCCATCGTTTCTAGCGTCTCTTCTTCCTCGACAACTTCTGCTTCTGAAGGTGCTATTGCAGCAGGAATTTCTGCTGGCGCGGCGACCTCCGCGACCGGTTCTTCGGGGGCCTCTACTGCTTTTTTGGTTTCTATGGGTTCTTCGACTTCCACGCCTGCTTCGGGCGCTTCGGCGACTACCTCTGCGGGTATTCCTTCTTCGACGTACTCGACAGTCTCGGCTTCTGGGATTTCGGTTGGCGGGGCGGCCTCGACTGCTTCAGCAACGACGGGCGCTTCTGCAACAGGTTCTTCTATCTCGGGCAGCGAGGAGATCATCAACTTGAGCGAGCTTTCGATTTGTTCCATCGCTTTGGGGCCAATGCCTGCGATCTCGCGGATCTTTTCGATATCGTAGTTCAACTTGAACGCCAGATCGCCAACCGTTTCGACATCCAGGTTTTTGGTCAGGAGGTTTTCGACGCGAGTTGGTAGTCCCAATGTAGCCAGAGGCAATTCGTATGCTCCCTGGGGGATGCCTTCTTTTGCGGCTTTGGCGCGGGCTTTGTCTTCTTTGTGG
>Ga0194126_10002166_pt1 | contig 32076 bp, 29 predicted proteins | sample TA2KigC150mmetaG_FD_148641 | JGI IMG/M metagenome (GOLD analysis project Ga0194126, IMG submission 148641) | Freshwater microbial communities from Lake Tanganyika, Tanzania - TA2015035 Kigoma Deep Cast 150m | ecosystem: Environmental > Aquatic > Freshwater > Lake | place: Tanzania: Lake... | reverse complement strand
GCGTCAGGTACATCCAGGCTGTGCCCCCGGCTTCCTGCTCGCCGTAGATATGCTGCACATACCGTCCGGGGTTTTTGCGGATACGCTCGCGGCCAAGCGTTATCAGGTCGTCGCGCAGGCCGAAGCGCATAACCCTCATGGGGCAGGCCTCAATGCAGGCAGGAATTTCGCCGTTTGACAGGCGCGTATTAAAGCAGAATGTGCATTTGCGCACGCGCGGCGTGAGCACCGAAGTATATTCATACGCCGGTACCTGGAAAGGGCAGGCGGCCATGCAGTAGCGGCAGCCGATGCACTTGTTTCCGTCGTATACGACCGCGCCGGTCGCATCCCGGGTCAGAGCGCTTACCAGGCAGGCTGAAACACACGCCGCGTTCAGGCAGTGCATGCATTGAAATTTAACGTACACGGGCGCACCGGAGGGTTCAGGCTGGTAGCGGTTGACCACGGTGAACGCGGAAGCGTCCATGCGGCGTCTGCGTTCAAAAACCGACGTGTCCTTGAAATAACCTTCCGGCCTGATCGGCAAATCGACATTGATTTCATTGCAGGCCAGCTCGCAGGCCCGGCAACCCACGCACAGGGTTGTATCAACCAGCACGCCGAGGCTTTGGCGGGCAGCGTGATTCAGCCTGCGCGCACGTGCCTGCCATGGCTGGCCGAGCAGGGCAGCGCCGGTCAAACAGGTGATGCGCTCAATAAATCCGCGTCGGTTCATAGACTCACCGGGCTGCGTGGCAGCCCTCACACGTATGAGGCATTTTCTCTTCAGTGCCGCCCATCTTCTGATGGCACCCGAGACACTGCTGGTGATAGGCGCCCATGAGATCCGGCCGTGATGCTGCTGCGGTCGGCTGAGCGTCATGGCAGGTGCGACAGGCCGGAACGGGTTTACCCTTTTCAAGCGGGCTGTAATGGTGACAGCTTGCGCACACGGCCATCTCATCGACATGAAAATAGCGCGCCAGTGATGACTTCTCGCTGACAGCAGCGAGCGCCTTCGCCATTGCCAGGTGTTTGAAGTCCACCTTTTCATAGTCTGTGCCCAGTTTTTCAATGTGCCAGGAATCCTTCGTATCGTGCGGCAGCAGGGACTCCGGCGCGGCGGGTGCGCGTTTGCGCTGCAGAGCTTCAAGGCTGCCGCTGTGGCAGGCCGTGCAGGCGCTTTTTGATTCGAGCGTTGCGGGCAACTGATGGTGGCACCCGGCGCATTCGCCTTTTTGTTTCTGCCGGTTATGGCAGCCCACGCAGCTGCGGCCTGCATGCTCGCGGTGATAGGCTTGTGCCAGCGTAATATGCTCGCCCTTTTCATCACCGGTCGGAGTGTGGCATTCGCGGCAGGCCTGCAAGCCGTTGTGATGGCAGTCCTGACAGGAGGTTGTGCGCAGCTGATGTGCGGCATGGTCAAAGGGCACCGCATCCATGACAGCAGCATCCCCGGACGTAATCAGGATTGTTTCTTTCTGCTCGCACTCAGGTCGGGCAACATCCTGCATCTGTTCGGGTGTGCGCACTTCAGGCGTATGGCAGCCGCTGCACATAAGGGGTCCGGCTTTTTCTTCACCGGCCGTGACGCGCGCGAAGTGGCAGTTCACGCAGCGGGCATGGGCGTAGTCCTGCTCGCGCCAGCTTCCTTCCGGGTCGGGCTCCAGCAGCCAGTCGCGGCATTCGGGTTCTTTGCCCTCTTTCTCGATGGCCTGGCGTTTTTCGGGGGACAGGTAGTGGCACAGGCCGCAGTCTTTTTCAAGCGTGCGTGTGTGCTTGTAATGGCGTTGATAATCAAAGCCCGATGGCGGCTGCTCCGGCTCAGGCAGTGTGCTGCGCAGAATATGGAATTTTTTCCAGTCAAGCACGGGCGCATGTTCGGCTTTTCGCAGCGGCTCGCTGTGGCAGGCAATGCAGTCGCCATGATAGGTGTCGCGCAAGGGTTCGTAATAGGAGGGCAGCACAGGCATGTGCCGGAACGCCATGCTCTTTCGATCTTTGACATGGCACTGCCCGCAGGTACGCGGGCCGCTTGGCTCCTTGCGTTGCGCTCGTTCGCTGTGGCAGCCGATACAGCCGTCATGCCAGGCCTGCATCAACGAGTCAGGATCATCTGTGTCCGGGTGATTCTTGGGGAATTTAAACACAAGGCTGCCGTCGGCTTTTTTTGCATGGCAGTCGGCGCAGGCGCGCTCTCCGAGTGCACACACATGCTTTTCATGATTAAAAATGACCGCGGGCCGGGTGAGGACATCTTCACGGAGCAGGATATACCCGGCAGCGGTTTCATTATCTGCGCTGCATGCGCCCGGCGTGTCAGGTGCTGCAGGGCCGGGTACGGCAGCAAGCAGAAAAGCGCATGCTCCTGCAAAAACGACAATGGTCGCCAGTATTTTTTTCATACCTGCTCCGCTTGCAGCTCAGGGCGCGGCAGCAGGCCGGCTTTTTCGACGATTTCCGGCACACGGTGCTCCCATTCGATCGCCATGAGGTGAATGCCTGCAAGGCCTTTCATCTCGCGCAACTGCTGGATCTGCTCGCAGCAGATCGCGATTCCCTCTTTTGCCTGATCTTTTTTATCAACGCCCTGCAGACGGTTGATCAGATCATCGGGCACATCCATGCCGGGCACGTTTTTTTGCATGTAGCGCGCCATGCCGAGCGATTTGAGCGGCGTTACGCCTGCAAGGATGTAGACCTTTTCCGTCAGGCCCATGTCGCGTGCCTGAGCCAGCCAGGCGCAAAAGCGCTCCATGTTGTACACGCACTGGGTCTGGATAAAGTCCGCGCCGGCAGCGATTTTTTTAGCAAGGCGCGTGACCCGGAACGCGTGCGGCTCTGCAAACGGATTGGCTGCTGCGCCGATAAACATTTTCGGAGCAACCGTTATTTCCGCACCGCCCTGGAAGCGGGCCTCATCGCGCATGGTCTTTACCATATTGATGAGCTGCATGGAGTCAAGATCGAAGACTTTCTTGCAGTCGGGGTGGTCCCCGAAGCACTGATGATCGCCTGACAGGCACAGGATATTGCGCACGCCAAGAGCAGCGGCCCCGAGTATATCGGACTGCATGGCGATGCGGTTGCGGTCGCGGCACACCATCTGGTACACAGGCTCAAGCCCCGCCTGCATGGCAATCAGGCAGGCTCCAAGGCTCGACATGCGCACAACCGCTGTCTGGTTGTCGGTAATGTTGACGGCGTCGACCATGCCCGAAAGGTGTCGGGCTTTTCCGCGCACTGCGTCCGCATCAGCACCGCGCGGCGGGCCCAGCTCGCCGGTCAGGGCGAACTGGCCTGCCTTTAGGATCCTTTCAAGCCGGCTTCCGGATTTCATGTATCGTTTCCATCCTCATGCACATAGCGGTCGCGATAGCGGGGGTGAAGGATACGCCCCGGTGTTTGGCCCTGCCACTGGCGCGCGGGCATTACGTCCGCTATGCTGTCAAGGCGGCCCTGCTGCTGCAGGCGCTCATAAATGGCAATCCAGGCGCAGGGAGTGTTTGGGTCGACTTCGCAGTGGCCGTCCTGCGGGCCGCCGCAGGGCCCGTTGAAAAGGCTTTTGGAACACATGGTTACCGGGCATATGCCGGCGGTCAGGCCGAGCACGCAGTCGCCGCAGGTTTTGCAGCGCTCTTCATACCAGCCGATATCGAGCGTCACTCCGACGAACTGCGTGTTTACGCCGGGGAAAACAGGCTTATGCGGAAATCGCTCAGCCAGGAACTGCACGCCCGCGCCGCAGGCCAGAGAAATCAGGGCATCATATTTTTCAACCCGGCTGTCAAGCGCTGCAAGGAACTGCTGCTCGCACTGACGCTCAACGGTGATATCATCGAATACCGCTTCGGAACCGGGGTCCTGCAGCGCGCGCAGCTTAATGTTCAGCTCGCGCGCCTCCTTCATGCCGCCGGCAAGGCAAAGAGAAACGCAGCCGCCGCAGCCCACGGTCAGCACGCGCCGAAAAGGGGCGACCAGGGCCCTGATTTCCTCAAGGGGTTTGATGGTGGCTTTGATCATAAAGATGACCTGTCAAGCAGTTTGCGTTTCCGCATAGAGTTCATCTAATTCCCATTTTCTGGGATTATTGTGTATGTATTCGCGTGTGCGGTTTAAATCGTCTTCGCTGCGAATAATGTGTTCCCAGTAATTGCGCTGCCATAGTGCCTTGGCGAAAGGACGCCATCGGTGTTTTTTCACACCATCGACGTATCGTTTCGTGGTCAGCGTTTTGAATCGATGTGCCACGTCAGGCAAAGACAGCCTTGTAGGGGCAACCCCCTGTGGGTGCCCGTTTTTCTGTGGTTCTGAATCAGGGCAGGCACAGGGGCCTGCCCCTACAATGACAATGATACCGTGAACATGATTGGGCATAATAACGAATTCATCAACATCAATACCGTCATAATGGCTTGGGATTTCGTTCCACACTGTTTGAATCATTTCGCCTGCTTCGTTTAAACGGATTGTTCCGTCTATAATATTTCCGAACAAACACTCGCGGTTCTGTGTACATATGGTCACAAAATATGTTCCCGCTTCGGAATAATCATACCCCTTCAGCCGGATGGATCGGCGGCGATGTGGTGCTTCCGCCTGCTCATACATATTCATTCCCCCTGCGCATCATCGGGCTCGCCGATCGAATGCGGGTACACGCCTGCAATACCCTGCGCGCGCAGGATGTCGCGCGCAAGCGCGATCATGTTCGGAATATCGATGCCGAACGGACAGTAGCAGCGTCCGCACAGCACGCAGGTGCGCCACACAATTTCTGCCATGCCCTGCAGCTGCTCCTGTGTACTGCGGCCGTGCGTGCGGTACAGCTTTCCGAGGGAATTGAGCACCTTGAAGGACGGCATATAGCGCGGATCATGATCGTGCAGCTCGAACAGAAAGCAGCTCTCCGCGCACAGGCTGCAGCCGGCGCACGCGGCCAGGTTCAGCTTCATGCGTTTTTTGTGCTGCTGCAGCATGTCCTGTATGACGGCTGTGTTCATATGATGATCCGTGGCTGTATTGGTAATGGTGGACGCGCTTCGCGGGTCCACCCTACGGTTTCCACTCCCGGCTGCCGCGGGCCGGGCCGAACTCCGAGCCGATAAACAGCCTGACGAAAAAGAAATATACCATGTGACCGATCTTGCTGAAGGGCAGTACGATCAGCAGAATATTGCCGGCAAGCAGGTGAAGCGTTATGACGGTCTTGTAATCAAATATGTGATGATAGGCAAAAAATCCGGTCAGGAACGGTGCCATGACACATGCGAGCAGGACATAATCAGCCAGCGTTGATATCGCCTGCACGCGCGGCAGCACCAGGCGGCGCATGAGAAAAAAAATACCGCACAGCAGCACAATGACAGTCATACCATCAATCAGGGGCTCAGGCAGGCTTGGCGGGGTAATGCCCCAGGAGCGGTATATTTCGAGGCTGTGGCCCAGCGCGAGCAACGGTGCTGCGAATAAACAAATGTGAAACAGTATCGATACGATGAACATGACCGGATGCACGGCAAAGGCGCTTTGCTGAAAGCGCGCCAGACGGTCAAGGGTTTGCTCTTCCGGTGAAAGGGAAACCTTTGCCGCAGATGCAGGCAGCAGTCGTTTTTTTTTGCGTGAGGTCAGGAGGTAGAGCTCATAAATGCGGTAGACAGTGCCAGCGCACAGTATCAGCACAGCCGCCCACAGCATCGGCCCCCGCGCGAACGAATAGATGCTGTCAAGCATGGAATCGTACATGATGTGAGAATTGTTCAAGGTTCAACGTTCAAGGTTGACACACATATACCACGCCGTCACACCGTTGAAGAGACTGTGTCGCAATAGCCAAATATGTCATTCCGAACGAATGTGAGGAATCTTAAGCAGTTGATTTTCTTGAACTAAAGATTTCTCCCTTCGGTCGAAATGACAGAAAAAATGAATTGCGACACAGTCTCTGCGCCGGATGACATACAACAGATGGCGCGTACTTTTTAAAGTGCTATCAGGCTTTCAAAACGCTCGCACGGCTGCCCGATTTCACCCCTCGAGCCAGGAGTTGGAATACAGCACCTTGCCGGTGAGCACGTTGACGCTGCGGGCATAATTGCGCTCGGCCGGGGAAAGCGCGGCGATGTCAACCGCAGCGCCGTCCATGATGCGCCCCACAAGGTCAGACAGCTCCGGGTGAGCTCCACGGCACAGGGCCATGATCTCGCTGTCGTATGCATCCAGTATGGCCGAGTACAGGCCGTTTCTGTGCAGCATCAAAAGATAGGCGCGGTTGAGAAAGGGGCGCAACTCGGCCGGAGCCCCGTTGGAGACGTTTGAGAGGCCGACGATCGATTTACAGCCCGGGGCGATCTCGGCCAGCATCTGCATAAATTCCGTGCAGGCCAGGAGCTGGTTGATCTCGCCCATGATCGGCGTGGCGATGGGATCGACAAAAATGTCTTCGTTGGGAATGCCCGCTTCATTGGCCCGGTAGATCAGGTCGACCGCAAGGGCGGCCCGCTCGTTTACGTCACGCGGCATGCCGTCACTGCCCCACAGCAGGCCTACCATCAGGGCATTGTATTTTTTTACCAGGCTGATGCCTGCATCCATGCGGTCGGCCTGGCAGGACACGGAGTTGACCAGCGGGCGCCCGCCTTTTTTATGCGCCTGCAGCCCGGCTTCCATGGCCTCGAGGTTGGTCGTGTCAAGCGACAGGGGCAGATCAACCACCGCGTGAATGGTCTCAACCAGCCAGCGCATCAGCTCAGCGCCGTCCTTGCGCGCGGGCCCGATATTGACATCAAGGAAGTCAGCGCCTGCGGCAGCCTCGGCCCGGGCCATTTCCTGAATGGGGCCGGGGTTGCGCTCCTTCATGGCAGGACCGATTGTTTTGGACATGATGTTGATGCTTTCGGCGATGGTGATGATCATCTTATATCCTCCTTTTGAACAGCCTGAGCTGGTATGCACGAAAGATACCGTTTTAATGCCGCTGCCGTATTATGTAGGCTGGACTAATCCGCCGTTGCGGAGTGTCCGGCGTTTTTGTTGACCGTATTTTGCCGGACATGCTGCGCTTAGTCCGGCCTACAACTGGTTTGCGTGAAAGATACGGTAGGGTGGACTTGCGCAGCACGTCCACCGGTTGCAATGTCATTGGTGGACACGCTTCGCGAGTCAAACCTACATCTACGTTTTTGTTCGGCCTGCCACCCTCAGGCTTTCCAGTTTTTCAAAAACGGCGTCAGGTGCGCGGCTTCGCGCGGCCCGATCTGGATAGTCCAGTCCGGCAGTTCTTCTTCCAGGTCGCCGCTGATGGTTGCGGTCAGTCCCGGGATCACCAACGTGCGGTGTGCGACCTTGTCGGTTATGCCCGATTTCTTGACAAATGCCGCGATCGAGTCGGCCACGAATTTCCCGGCTGCCCAGGCGGTCAGCACGGAGAGTCCTTCGGTATCTTTGATCAGCAGCCAGGCCGGCATGCGGCTGGATTCGATCTCGCCGGAAACAACAAAATACGTGAGCGAGAAGTTGCTCGTGATCAGCACGGGAGAATTTTCGTCCGGGTTGTTGATCTCGTAAATGCCCTCGGTGGTTGCCATGGGCCGCTGCGGGTCGGTGTAGATGTTCATGCGCTGCACAGCCAGCGGGAACAGGTTGGCGCCGTGCAGGTCGCTCATGATGATGATGCCGGCGTACTTGGGGATAAAGGTCGCGGCGAACAGGGTTTCCTGCATGGGATCATCGGTCATCTCGCACGGAAATACGATCGTTGGAAACCCGAGCGCGCGGACATTGCCTTTCAGGGCTGCGCGGCGGATGTTCATCTGGTCTTCAAACGCCTGGTGCAGGTCGCGTGTGCCGGTGTCGATCACGATATCGCTGATTTTCATGTCCTTGAGCTGCGCAGTCAGCTGAGCGACTTCGTCAAGGCCCTTGCCGCGCACTGCCAGGGGGCAGCTGTGCTCAAGGGCAAGGTCAGCCATGGCCTGCAGATTGTCAGCGGTGGCCGCGTAGATGAGCGGCCGCAGGCCCGATGCTGCCTTTAAGCCCTCAGCCATCACGGCGGGGTCCTGGCTCATCAGCACCATGTTCGTCACGCCGGCTGTGCGGGCGCGCGCAACCAGCGCTGCAAATGCTGCGCCGCTGCCGCTTGCGGCTTTCAGCGCGGCGATGTCGGCCTTGAGATGCATCCCGACGCGCTCCCAGGAGAGTGAAAGCAGGCGCTGCAGGCGTGAGTCGATTTCTTCGGCCGGCATGGTATCGCTCACCAGCACGCCGAGGCCGGGCGGGTTCACGAAGGTTTTTTCATGGCGGAACATGACGGTCTCGCCGCCCACTTTCAAAGCGTTGTCGCCCGTCCCGATGGTAACGCAGCGAATCGGCGGGGCCGAGGCCTCCTCGAGCTGGGCGCGCACGTCATCGGCGATATACGGGCATGCGGCCAATTCGGCCTGGCCTGCGGCCAGTTTCATGGCAAACGCCATGCAGGTCGGTACGCCGCATTCCTGGCAGTTCGTCTTGGGGAGCTTCTTGAAAATATCTATTCCGGACAATGGCATTGCTTTCCTCCTGCTGCAGGCTGCGCCCGCGGGGCCTCCCAGCAGGCTGTTGAAAAACGCCCATCTGCTGCGTTGCGCTCGTCATTCGTCACTGCGGCGTACGCAAAAGTACGCCTCATTCCTCATAACTTCGCGCGCCTTGCATCTGGCCATTTTTGAACAGCCTGTATAAAAGGACTTTTTCAAGAACCTGTTAAAACATTTTTTTAAACATTATAGGCTGATACAACATCGTCCGTTCGCCCTGAGCCTGTCGAAGGGCAGAACGAAATGCCCGCCCGTTCATGGTTCTACAAGCTCACCACGAACGGGAAGGGTTATAGTAAAAAGGAAAAAGCGTCAAATCATTGATTCCATTTCCAGCGCCGGATGTTTCTTCTCTTTCAAAAACGGCAGGATCTCCTCCTGCGACATACCGACGGTTTCATCCGCGATGCGGTCTGCCAGGTTGCTCACGCCGAGAGCCTCGCCGCGCGCATTTATTTTATCCCGCAGTTCTTCTTTCAGCTGCGAGGGCATCCAGACCAGGCGCGCGATGCCGCCTTCGGCTTTCAGGAATTTACCCGAGCAGATATAGTGCTTGCTGTGGCCCACGAACCCGGGTGTCACCGCGCCGCCGCCGACCGAGCCGGCCAGGGTGGTGAACTTCATGCCGCAGGGCGTGTTGTCGCCCTTGAAATCGCGGTCAACGGTCATAACGCCGTTGAACTGGTCAAGGTAGGCCGCGATGCATTCAAAGCAGCCGCAGGAGGTCATGGGGTCCTGCATGATGCTGTAGGCGTTGACGTTTTGCACCTTGCCGCGCGAGGCCTGGGCCACGAACTCGTTCACGCCGCGCCAGTTGCCCGTGCGGCCGTCATTTTCAACGCCCTTTTCGATCGGCTGGTTGGGCCCTGTCGGGTTGATCTCAAAGGCGGCCTTGCAGTCCAGCCAGTTATAGGCTCCGCACAGGCCGGTGCGCTCCGGGGTTATCACGCACACGTGCGACGGCGCGAATGACTGGCACAGGGTGCAGGAATAATAAACTCCCTCAACCTCGTCGGTCAGGTTGGCGATGCGCGCGTCGCGCAGGCTGTAGGCTTCCCGTGCTTCTTTGAGCACCTTCTGCACGCGCTCTTCCTCGGTGAAAATCGTAACCTGCACCTTGTCCAGTATTTTGCCGAAGTCCTTATGATACATGGCGTGCAGGATGCGGCCGATGTCTTTAAATGTGAAGCCCTTGTCCACGGCCTGGCGCGCAAGCCTGATCCAGGAGATATCGCGCTGGCCGATGTGCATGATGCCCTGCGCGTAGTTGATCAGGTGATGGATCTGGCGCTCGAGTATGGGCAGGAAATCCTCCTGCATTTTTCGGCCGGCGATCTCGACGTATATCGCAAGCGGAAGCTTTGTGCCGGGTTCGATATCGGGAATGTCGGGGCCCACAACCTCGATGCGGCCGTCTTCGACCTCGTCCATCTGGCGCAGCACCGAAAATTCGACCATCTGGGTGCGGCCGCCGCCGCATTCGAAATAGATGTCGTCGCCGCGCACGCGCTCGCCCTCGAAAGCGGGGCCGTAGGCAACTGGAATCGGCACTTCGGTGACGGTTACCTTCAGGCCGCGGATCTCAACCGCGCGGGCCACCATCTGGTCGTGGGGCACATTAGGAACAACGTGCTCATAGGTGCAGATGCCGGTCGGCAGCACAGCCGGGATGGGCGTATCGGCAATAACCGGGAAGCCGAAATTGATGCAGCCGGCCGCATTGGCATACCACTCGTCGGTCACCGTGCCCATGGCCAGCACAAAGGCGAAAATACGGTCCTTGTTGTAGATCAGGTTTTTACGGAAATCTCCCGGCTTGATACCGCCGAAGGCCATGGCTGCACGGCAGGCAAACCCGAGCGCGAACACGGCCCCTGAAATGTCCGGGCTGAACGGCACCAGGCGCGTACCCCAGCCGATCTGCACGCCGGCTTCAACAAGCTGGCGGGCAAAGCAGCGGCCGTTGTCCTGCGAGGCCATGAATACGTACAGGTTTTTTGTCTGCAGCTCTTCGGCGATTTTGCGGGCGGTTTCGCTGTCGGGCGCAGCGCCAACGATGGCCGCAAATCCCGGCGCGCTGCCGTCAACGAATTCGACGCCGCGCTTGCGCAGAATCACATCGCTTGCCGCGCCGAGCCAGATATTGTCATCGCCCACGTCTTCTCCGCGCAGATAGAAGTCGGGTTTCTCAAGGTAGCGCATCGCCTCGTCGATTTCTTCGTAGAACAGCGTGGCCATGCCTGCATCCAAAGCCGGGGCAAGGTAGGGCAGGGGCATGTTGTCACGGACCGGCCGGGGCAGCAGCCGACGCGCGCGCTCAAACACCAGCTGGCAGTCGCCGAGGTTTTTGACCGCGATGCCCAGCATGGCGTAAATGATCGGCAGAAAGTAGGCCGTATCCGGGAAGCCGATTTCCTGGTCCGGTCCGTAATTTTTTAGAACCCGTGCATAGGTTGTTTCAACCCGGCGCGCGATCGCGTGCGCGCCGTTGATTGCAGCAGTGCAGATTATTTTAGACAAAGTGCGCGTCTCCTCTATTCGTAGACTGTAGGGTGGACTTGCGCAGCACGTCCACCGATTTCAGCCGTTTAAAGGTGGACACGCTTCGCGAGTCCACCCTACAGTTCAACCATTTTCCTGCCGTTCAAGTCGCTTCAAGCTCGCGGCGCATGGCCATATCCATGAGCACGCGCTCGCGCGCCTTGTCAATGCCGAGGGCCGCGCGTTTTTTGTCAATGTGGGCGATCATTTTCGCGGCCATCTTGAGCGGATCGGGCTCGAAATCCCACATGCCGCCCCAGGTCTCCTCAAGTCCGTTGAACAGATAGTCGGTGAAGGTGGAGGAACCCAGGGTCGGAAAGGTTGTTCCGAAGATTGTGTACACGCCCGAGGCCACGAAATAATGCCCGATCGACACGGCCTTCTCGCTCATCCAGCCCGGGGCAGCGCCTGCGGCCGGAAGCTCACTGATGTCATCTCCCAGGCCGCCTTCCTTGACAACAGCGGTTGCTGCCATCAGGATGCGTGAATTATCAACGCAGGAGCCCAGATGCAGCACCGGCGGTATGCCCACGGTTTCGCATATCTCGGCAAGGCCTGCGCCACAGAACTTCGCCGCTTCCGGGGTCAGCAGGCCGGCCTTGCCGCAGGCCATGGCAACGCAGCCGGTCGTGAGCACGATCACATCGTTTTTGATCAATTCCTTGATCAGGATTATATGCGGCTCGTCATCGGTTGTGCGCGCATTGTTGCAGCCAACAACTCCTGCGATACCGCGGATGCGGCCGCCGATGATATTGTCGTTCAGCGGTCGGTAAGAGGAGCGGAACGTACCGCCCAGAAGATAATTGATGGTTTCATGCGAGAATCCGGCCACCATGTCCGTGCGCACATCGGGGATGTTGACGGCTGACGGATCGCGCCGTGTGAAATTATCGACTGCCGTGCGCACTATTTTTTTGGCGGTCGCTATAGCGTCGTGCTCGTCGAATTCAATATGTGTTGCGCCCTGCATCATGGCCTTGGGTGAGGTAGTGATGACCAGCGTGTGGAAGTTCTCGGCGGCCTTTTGCACAGCCTGCATGATGCACTGCACGTCCACCACCATGGCGTCGACCGCGCCGGTCGCTATGGCAAGCTCCTGCTGCAGGAAGTTGCCCGCAATCGGCAACCCGTGGCGCATCAGGATTTCATTGGCCGTGCAGCACATACCGGCCACGTTGATGCCGCGAGCGCCTTGCTTTTTCGCAAGTTCGAGCAATTCCGGGTCCTGCGAGGCGACCACCACCATCTCGGAGAGCAGAGGCTCATGGCCGTGCACGATAACGTTGACCTCATCTTTCTTGAGCACGCCAAGGTTGATGCTGCCGGCGACCGGCACGGGCGTGCCGAACATAACATCCTGCAGTTCGGTTGCGATCAGCGAGCCGCCCCAACCGTCGGAAAGTGCGCAGCGGGCGGCCTGGGCGGTAATGTTTTTATAGTCCTGGTCAACGCCGGTGTGCGTGCGGTGCATCACCTCCACCACTTCGCGGTCGATACCGCGCGGTGCCAGCCTGAGTTTGCGCCACAGTTCCTGGCGCTTGAGCGGCGCGCGTTTCAAGAACGCCAGCTCGCCTTCCTGCTGGCCGAACATTGCCACGCACTTTTCGCCGACCTGAACGGCCAGTTCCTGCACGGAAAGGTTTGCGACATCAAGGCCGAAGTCAAGCCCCAGCTGCAGCAGCTTTTGCTCATCCTTGATGCCGTAGCCGGGTATTTCACCGCGGGCGGCCAGCAGAAACACTTCGGCCACGCCGCGGCCGTGATCAGAGTGCGCGGCAGCGCCGGCTGCGACCATGCGGGCGAAATTGCGCGAGGCGATCGTCTCCTGCGTTGCACCGCACAGCCCTACCTTGGCGGGCCCGCCTTCTTCCTTTGCTGATACAACCCGGCAGGGCCCCATGGCGCAGTTTTTACAGCAGATGCCCTCCGCACCGATCGGGCAGGGCCGCATTGAAGCCGCGCGGTCAAAAACAGTTTCAATTCCACGTTCTGCGGCAATCTCGATCATCTGCCTGCTGGCTTCGCAGCTGGTCAGGAGGTCGGTCGCGTTCTTCTTCGCCATGAGTGTCTCCCTGACGCGCACGTAAAAAGTCCGGATGCTGCGTTGCGCTTCATCCTTCCCGCCCGGCGGGACGGCGTACCGTAGGGGCACGGCATGCCGTGCCCCTACAATATGATTTTGCGCTACGTACCTGCGAACTTTTTATGAGCGCGTCTTTAAAGCATGTATTTTTCTGCTTTTCTAAAATTCACCAACCTTACGCGGGCTTTTTACGGCGCTCGCTGCCGTAGCCTTCGCTGTACCAGTAATGCAGGTCTGTTGTGACATGCTGCAGCTTCTCATCGCGGCCGCGCACGATATCCCGCCAGTCATTTTTCACCGGCCCGCCTTGATCGCCGGACTCAATAGGCTCCCAGCTTGACAGGGGCTTAAAGGCCGGCGCTGCTTCGGCAGCGCGCGTTGCAGGCTTGGGTTCGGGAGAAGCACTCTGCGGGTGCTGCTTTTCTACTGCTGCGGGCGCGCCGCTTGACAGCAGCAGTCCGGTGCGCTCATCGTCGGGGTCAAGCGCCTTGATCAGGGCCACAGCGTAGCCGGGCGCCAGCTCAATGGGCATATCCATGATCTTGACGATTTCACACAGCGCGCCTTCGCGCAGGCGCTCGGCCACCGTGGAGGCCTCGCCGCTCAAGGCCGCCCCTGTTGTTTTGCTGGCTGCAGATTTTGTTACAACCGCGGGCATTTCAAAACCGCCCAACTGCGCGATATAGGTGCGCACCTGCCGCACAGCCTCGGGGTGGCGCATGACCAGCATGCCCGCCCCGGCTCCGAGCAGCGTTACTGCGGTGACAGCTTCCATGAGAATGCCGCGCTCGGCGGCATCGCCCATGGCCTCATCCGTGGGCTGTTTGGCTTCCTTGCATTTCCAGACCTCATCTGCCAGGTTGCATAAAAAAGGACTTTGCAGTTTTTGATCGTCCTGGGCAAGCGCTGCCTGCCGGATGCGCTCCATGACGGAGAAGGTATACTCAAGGCCGTAGCCGAGTCCGCCGGTGGTCGGGTCAATAATTATTTTTTCAATGGGCACGCCCAGGTTGTTGAGCAGAATGTTGAGCTGCTTGGCAAGGTTGATGTCGATCGGGCTGTTCGCAACCAGGCTGAGATCGTGAGCCAGGGCCTTGGCGCCCAGCTGTTTGTGATTGGCCTCGTCAACCGGGCCGATCAGAATGTGGGCGTCAGCGCATTCTTCAGCGACACGGGAGAGAACCTCGGCATCTTTCTCCACGTTGGCCGTGCCCCAGACCAGAAGCGGCACGTCAATTGCGTCAGCCACGGCCCGGGCAGTGCGGGCGGCCTCTTCAGCGCTGCGGTTAAGCCCGTTGGGATCGGTGCTTTTGAGCCACAGCTGGATAAAGTCGGCGCCGTATTCGTTCTGGGCTTTCAGCGCCCATGCGACCGGGTCGGCCAGCACATCCGCATACGGCTCCGCACAGGCCGGGGCCCAGTCCTGCGGCGCACAGTCGAGCACCTGTATGCCGATGCGCGGCGCATTGGGCATTGTGCCCTCAAAGCGGCAGAAGGGAAAAGCCGTGTCGCCGCCGATCGTAAAGGCGCGGCTGCCCTCGCCGATGGTTTTCGTGCGCACGCTGCCCAAATAGGTCTGCCGGGGGATGTCAAGGGTCATGATGTTTCTCCTGATGTATTTATCCGGCTGTTGACAAACGTCCATCTGCGGCGTTGCGCGCACCCTGCGTCACTGCGGCGTACACAAACGTACGCCTCATTCCTCGGGTTTTGCGCGCCTTGCATCTGAACATTTTTGAACAGCCTGAAAAAATATGCGTTTAAATCCTTAGTACCGTAGGGTGCGCCGTGCGCACCGCTTTTGTTTGTGGATGGTGCGCATGGCGCACCCTACATCTGTGGAGGGACGCGCTTCTGCGCGTCCGGATTTTATTTCATACGGCCATGACGAAGCATGGCCCTCCAAAAGGCCAATTCTGTCAACCGCAGGCGATCTGGGCCGCCCGGACCGTATTTTTCATCAGCATGGTGATGGTCATGGGGCCCACGCCGCCCGGAACGGGCGTGATGGCTCCGGCGATCTCGCGGGCAGCCTCAAAATCGACATCGCCCTTGAGGATGGCTATCTTTTTGCCGGTCTTTTCGCTGATCTTTTCCCCGACCCGGTTAACCCCAACATCAATAACACAGGCTCCCGGTTTTATCCACTCCGGTTTTACCAGCCCCGGCACGCCAGCAGCCACGATCAGGATGTCGGCCCTGCGGCAGTGGCGCTCCATCTCCTTTGTGCGGGTATGCACCACGGTAACCGTGGCGTTTGCCCCACGGGCCTTTTGCAGCAGCATGTTCGCAATGGGCTTGCCCACGATATTGGAGCGGCCTACGACCACCACCTCGGCCCCGCTGGTTTCAAAGCCGGAGCGCACGATCAGCTCCTGAATGCCGGCCGGGGTGCAGGGCGGGAATTTGACCTGGTCGCCGCCGATCATCAAGCGGCCCACGTTCACGGGATGGAAACCGTCGACATCCTTGTCAGGGTCAATGGCGTTCAAAACGGCTGATTCGTCGATGTGGCCCGGAAGCGGCAGCTGCACCAGAATGCCGTGAATGGAAGGGTCGCGGTTGTAGCCTTCGATCAGGCAGAGCAGTTTCTCCTGCGAGATGTCTCCCGGCTGGCTGTCCTGCACGGAGTGAAAGCCCAGCTCGTGGGCGGTTTTCTGTTTGGCGGTCACGTAGCTGACCGAGGCCGGATTGTCGCCCGCAAGGATCGTGACCAGACCGGGCATAACGCCGTGGCGCTGCTTGAGCTCTTCAACCGCGGTTTTCAGTTCTTCGCGGATTTGAGCTGCGATTTCGGTGCCGCTGATTATCTTTGCCGTCATGCTCTCTCCTTTAACGCACCCGCAACAAGGCCGTATACTGCGTTGCGCTGCGTTCTCGTTCACTGCGGCGTACACAAACGTACGCCTCATTCACTCGTACTTGCGCGCCTTGTCTACGGCTTCTTTCGGGCGCGTTTGTGATTGTTGATATGGTGCAAATTTTTCATGATTGCGCGTGCCTTGCATCCGATCATTTTTGAACAGCCTGTTAAAAATTGCTTTTCCCGTGCCATGGAAGAACCCGTCGGGTCGGCGTACGGTAGGGGCACGGCATGCCGTGCCCCTACAAATGATTTTGCGCGTTTTGTCCGTGGCCTTTTTGTATCACATTGCAAGAACTGTTTCCGCGATCTGCTCCATGGCCCTGACAGCCGGGCTGCCGTCAGGCAGTTCCATGACGGTGCGAGCGGCGATTTCAAATTCCGGCACGAGCGGATCAACGGGCACGCGGCCTGCAAGCTCAATGCCGTTGGATGCAAGTGCGCTTGTGAACTGCGCTGAGAGCTCATCGGGAGCCCGGTTGACCACCAGCAGCACCCGGCCCACCTGCAGCTTCATCTCAGAGGCCAGATCGCGCACGCGCTCAGCCGCGCGCAGCCCGTTGAGCGAATAGTCGGATACCAGCACCAGCGTGTCGACGGCCTGGGCCGTGCGGCGGCTTAAATGCTCGAGCCCGGCCTCATTGTCGATCACCACAAAGGGATAGTTCTTCCCCAAAGACTCCAGATATTTGCGCAGCATATTATTGATATAGCAGTAACAGCCCGGGCCTTCGGGCCGGCCCATGACCATCAAATCGATTTCGCGTGATTCAACCAGGGCCTGGGCAAGCTGCATTTCCAGCCAGGCTTCCTTGGGCATGCCGGCCGGCACCTGATCGCGATGCGCGAAAAAATCCTCGCGCGTTCCCCCGATGGTTGCAAGCGTTTTTTCAGCGCACAGGCCCAGGGCTGCGGGCAGGTTTGTGTCCGGGTCGGCATCAACCGCGAGAACCGGCCGTTTGCCGCTTTTGACCAGAGATCGGATGAAAAGCGCGGCAATGGTTGTCTTGCCGGTGCCGCCCTTGCCGGCGATGGCGATGACCCGGCTCATTGGGCTGCTCCCGCGCGTGCCGACGGAAAGACTGCATTCGGGAACAGGCGCGCGTCCGTGTGCGGCAGGAACATTGCGGCCACGTAGCGGTCCATAAATGAGCTGTCGTCGCTGAGCTCAATATTGGTCATGTTGCGGCTGATGCGCCCGGCATCGGCAAGCATGGCGCCTGACAGGCAGGCCATCTGCGCGCCCAGCAGGGACGCGTTGCCGATGAAGACGAAGCGCTCAGGCGCGATATCAGGCAGCAGTCCGATAGTGATGGCCTCGCGCACGTTAAGAAAATCACCGAACGCGCCGGCGATAATAACCTGCTGCAGATCCTCAAAGCCAAGCGAGGCCTTTTCAAGCAGGCACTGGTATCCGGCGAACATGGCGGCCTTGGCCCGCAGCAGGTTGTTGATGTCGGGCTCGGTAATGACCACGTCTTCGTTGCCGTTTTCCTCGGCTTTGCTGAGCACGAATTCCATGCCGTCAGGGCCTTTTCTGATGCGCGGTGATGAGCACTGTGTGTTGAAACGTCCGTTCTGGTCGATAATGCCGGTTGTCAGAAAGCAGGCCAGGATGCTGATGGCGCCTGAGCCGCAGATGCCCCGGGCCGCAGCGTGTGCGACCGTGATGATCATCGGTTCAAGCGTTGCAGGATCGATGTGCAGGCGCTCGATCGCGCCGGGCGCTGCGCGCATGCCGCAGCGAAGACCTCCGCCCTCAAATGCCGGGCCGGCTGAGCAGGAGGCCGTCATCAGCCAGTCCCGGTTGCCCAGCACGATCTCGCCGTTGGTGCCGATATCGATAAACAGGCACAATTCGGGGCGCGTCGAGAGGCCGGAGGCCAGTACGCCGGCAACGATGTCGCCGCCAACATAGGCTGCCACGGCCGGGAAAAGCTGCAGCGGGATTCCGGCCGGCACGCGCAGGCCGAGCAGCTGCGCCCTGAGCGGCGGAAACATATTGACGACCGGCGTGTAGGGCGCCTGGCGGATGTATCTGGTTTCAAGGCCGAGCAAAAGGTGGCTCATGACCGTGTTGCCGGCTGCGATGACATGCGATATGCATGCGGGCTCAATGCCCGCATCGCGAATAAGTGAGTCGATAATACTGTTCAGGCCTTGAAGTACGGCCTGCTGCAGCAGCGCACGACCGCCTGGCTTCTGGGCCTGCACCATGCGGGTGATCACGTCGTCGCCGTATTTGATCTGGGGGTTGTAATGAGATGCAAGCGCGATTGCTTCGCCGGTGCGCAGATCAAGCAGCCTGCCCCACAGCGACGTGGTTCCTATATCAATGGCAATTGCGAAGGTCTGCGGTGTCGTATCGTCCGGCTCAACGCGGATGATGCTCAGCAGCGGCGCAGGCCCGGCCCCGTTGCCGGGCGGCGACTGGCACGTGAGCGGCTCAAGCGTAACCGTTACAAGCCTGTTGCCTGAGCGCACTGCTTCCGGCAGTTCATGCAGGACCGCGGGATCAAGCGCGAGGGGGTCGAATCCGTGCTGCTGCTTTAAAGCGCGCATGAGCCGGGCAGCGTCCGAGGCCGTGTCGGTCAGCGAGGGCGCATCGATTGTGACGCACACCTTTCGCACAGCCGGGGGACCTTCGCACGCACTAGCGAGGTCGGGCGCGGCAGCGCGGCCGGTGCGAAGCTCCTGCGGCGGCGCTTCAAGCTTTGAAGTGTGGATGAGCGCAATGGTCGCATCGCTCATGACCCGCGTGCCGCAGGCCAGGCGGAAGCCCTCTTCAATATCCTGCGCAGCGAGAAGTCCGCCCGGAGCGCAGTCAACCGTGCCGGAAACGAGCCGCACGCGGCAGCGGCCGCAGGTTCCCTGGCCGCCGCAGGCGGCGTTGATGTGCACGCCGGCCTCCATGGCCGCGTCAAGTACGGTTGTCCCCTGCGGGACGCTCACGCGCACATCAAGGGGTGTAAATTGTACGGTAACGTTTTTCATAATTAAAACAAACCGTGGACTTTGCCGGTTTTGGTATCAATGTCGATGCGGCGGAACGCCGGGTTCGAACCCGTGCCGGGCATCAGGCTGATGGAGCCCGCGCAGGGGCACAGAAAACGCGCGCCCGAGAAAATCAGTATGTCCCTGATCGGCAGCACCCAGCCCTTGGGCACACCCTTGAGCGAGGGGTCATGGCTCAGGCTCAGATGGGTTTTAACCATCAGGGTGGCGTAGTCGGCGTACTGCGGATCGTTTTCACATATCTTCGCTTTCTGCAGGGCTTCGGGCTCCCAGAACACACCGTCGGCGCCGTAGATATCGCGCGCGATCATCTCCACGCGGTCGCGCAGCTTCATCTCGAGCGGATACATGAAGGTGAAATCGTTTTTCTCCCCGCAGGCCTCGATCACCGCGTCAGCCAGCTCCAGCGCGCCCTCGCCGCCGCGCAGCCAGTGCTCGCTTGCGGCGCAGCGGGCTCCTGCCGCCTCGGCCGCTTTTTTAACCATGGCGATCTCGGCCTTCGTGTCCGTGCAGAACGTGTTGATGCACACCACCGGCGTGATCCCGGCTTTTTTCAGGATGCCGATATGGTGCACCATGTTGCACAGGCCCTGCTCCAGCAGGCGTAGATTCTCACGGGTGTATTCCTCTGGCAGGGCCTTGCCCGGAATGACCGCCGATCCCCCGCCGTGCATTTTCAGCGCCCGGATCGTGGCGGTCAGAACCGATACATGGGGCTTGAGCCCGCTCAGGCGGCATTTCACATTGCAGAATTTTTCAAACCCGATGTCGGCGGCAAATCCGCTTTCGGTCACGTGATAGTCAAACAGCTTCAGCCCGATGCGGTCGGCGATGATGGATGACTGACCCACGGCGATGTTGGCGAACGGGCCGGCATGTACCATGCAAGGCTGGTATTCGGCCGTGCACAGCAGCGTTGGGTTGATGGTATTGCGCATCCAGGCGGCCATGGCGCCGCCCACCTCGAGGTCGCCGGTGGTGACCGGCCGGCCCTGCTTGTCGAACGCCACCGTTATTTTATCGAGCCGTTCGCGCAGATCAGCCAGGTTGCGCGCAATCGACAGGATCGCCATGCACTCGGATGCGGCTACGATGCCGAATTTCGACTGCATGGTAAAACCGTCGGTGCGGCCGCCGATGCCGATGATGATGTTGCGCAGGCTCTGGGCGCACACGTCCAGGGCCCAGCCGAACTCAACCCGGGTCGGGTCGACATCAAGGCGGCGGATGCCGCTCAGGCGCAGGAGCTGCTCGTCTGAGTAGTTGCGTTCATGCTGCATGCGCGCGGTCAGGGCGGCCATGGCGAGATTGTGCGCGTTCATGATGTCGTTGATGTCGCCGGTCAGACCAAGTGAAAACTCGGTCATGGGGATCAGCAGCGCGTTACCGCCGCCGGCAGCCGTGCCCTTGACATTCATGGTGGGGCCGCCCGAGGGCTGGCGCAGGGCGCCGCCCACACTTTTGCCGCGCTTGCCCAGGCCCTCGATCAGGCCGATCGAGGTCGTGCTTTTGCCCTCGCCGAGCGGGGTCGGCGTAATGGCGGTAACTTCAATATATTTGCCGTCGGGCTTGCCCCGCAGGCGCTCGATGATGCGCATGAAATCAAGCTTTGCCAGCCGGCCCATGGGCAGCAGCTCGCCCGCTTCAAGGCCCAGCATGTCACGCATGCGGCCGTGATCGGGCATATTTTCTTCAGCCGCCTCTGATATCTGCCAGTCCTGCAATGTGCGCGGATCATAAGGCATGGGATGGTTCCTTTTTCGTACTGTACTTCAGCTTTGTGCTTCGTGTGGGAATGGGAGCAATCCGCAGATTGAACGCCTGACAATCAGCGCAAACAGGTGTCCAGCCCACATGGCGCAGCGGGCACCATTATGCTGCACGACTATATATATAGGGAAGGCAGTATATTTCGCCGGTGTGGTTTTGTCAAACCGCTTTTTACGGAGGGCATTTCGAGCAGGTTGAGCGGAACAGGGCCGTGGTGAGGTAGCGGTCGCCGCGGTCGCAGATCAGCGTCACAATCGTGCCGCTCGACATGTCGGCGGCCAGTTTGAGCGCCCCGGCAACAGCGGCTCCGCTTGACATGCCGGCGAAAATGCCCTCGGTCAGGGCCAGAGAGCGGCAGGTGTCAAAGGCGAGCTCATCGTCGATGGTGATTTTTTCATCCAGGCGGTTTTGCTCGTAGATTTCCGGCACGATCGCCTCCTGCATGTTCTTCAGGCCCTGGATCGCGTGCCCGGGACGCGGCTCAACGCCGACGATGCGCACGCCGGGCTTTTTCTCCCTGAAGTAGCGCGACACACCCATAAGGGTTCCGGTTGTGCCCATGCCGGCAACGAACACGTCGATTTCCCCGCTGGTCTGGCTTGAAATTTCCGGACCGGTGGTTTCATAGTGCGCCAGATAATTGTTGGGATTGCTGAACTGGTTGGGCATGTAGTATTTTTCCGGATGTTCGCCGACGATCTGGTGGGCGCGCCGGATCGCGCCGTCGGTAGCCTCTTTTGGCGGGGTCAGTATGACCGTGGCGCCGTAAGCTTCCAGAATGCCCTTGCGCTCCATGCTTACGCAGCCCGGCATGCACAGCACAACTTTGTAGCCCTTGGCCGCGCCGATCATGGCAAGGGCGATACCCGTATTGCCTGAGGTTGGCTCGAGGATAACCTTGTCATGTGTCAGCTGCCCGCTTTTTTCAGCTTCTTTAATCATGTAGTATGCGGGCCGGTCCTTGACCGAGCCGCCGGGGTTGTTGCCTTCGAGTTTGCACAGTATGCGCACCCGGCGATTGGGGTTCATGCTGGTGAGTTCAACCACCGGGGTGTTGCCTATGCCCGCGAGAATGCTCATGGCCTGCCTTTCATGCAGCCGGCTGTTGAAAAACGCCCATCTGCTGCGTTGCGCTCGTCATTCGTCACTGCGGCGTACGGGAGAAGTACGCCTCATTCCTCATAACTGCCTGCAAGCAGGTGTCGGAGACCGCGCGCGTCTTGCATCTGTGCATTTTTGAACAGCCTTTATAAAAAGACTTTTTTAACAATCTGTTAGAGCCCCGTCTTTGCGGGCTAAAAATTTAAGAAAAATATACCTAACCGGGGGGGGCGTCAAGGGTTTTGATAGGGTTTTGATAGGGCTGTGAAAAATCGGGGGATGATCCTGTTTTTGGGAGTACTTGCGAAAAGGCTGTAGGCCGGACTAATCCGCCGTGGCGGAGTGTCCGGCGTTTTATATCTCTCCTATGCTGCCGGACACGCACTGCTTTGTCCGGCCTGCAGCTGATTTTAGCTTTCAGGGTTTTAACCCCATCGTTTCGCTGCGTAGGGGCGACCGGCCGGTCGCCCCTACAATGCCGTTCCCGCGAGCAGGTGCTTCTATCGGTCATTCCGGCGCAGAGACTGTGTCGCAATAGCCAAATATGTCATTCCGAACGAATGTGAGGAATCTTAAGTAGTTGATTTTCTTGAACTAAAGATTTCTCCCTTCGGTCGAAATGACCGAAAAAATGAATTGCGACACAGTCTCTGCGCCGGTTTGACGGACTGGGATGCGAAACGCCGGGGCGCCCTTTCTTGGGGGTACCCCTTCTTTTGGCGGAAAAGAAGGGGTACGGATTTTAAGCGTCAGGGTTTTTTAAGCAGGGTTGCGGGTTTGATGGCGCCGTTACCGAAGGCGTCCTGAATGCGGTCAATGGCCTGGTTCAGGCGCTTTGTTTTCCGTTCGCTTCCCTGTTCGTCAAAGAGGCTTTGCTGGTGCGGGGCTTCGGGGCTGTAAAGATTGGAAACGCTTACGCCCAGCAGCCGAACCGGAACGCGGCCGATGTCGGTTTTGTCGATAAGGCCGCAGCATTCGCGGTAAATGACGCCGCTGTCATCGACCGGTTCGTTGATCGTGATCGATCGGGTGATCTGCCGGAAGTCGGCATATTTGACTTTCAAACAGATGGTGCGGCCTCGTGCGTTCTCATGCCGGAGACGCGCGGCAACTTTCACGGCAAGCGCCAGCAGTTCGCGCCGGGCTGTGTCTGTGTCCCGTATGTCTTCAGTAAACGTCTCTTCATTGCCGATCGATTTTGCCTCTTGAGCGGTCTCAACCTCACGCTCGTCAATGCCTTGAGCGAGCCGGTGGAGGGCTTCGCCCTGAAAGCCGAGTTTTGCGATGAGCAGGTCAACCGGAAGGCCGACCAGGTCGCCGATGGTCTGCACGCCCAGCAGATGCAGGCTGCGGCAGGTAACGGGGCCGGCGCCCCACAGGCGCTCGATCGGCAGCGGGGCCAGGAATTCTCGCTCGCGGCCCGGTTCGACCACGGTCAGGCCGTCGGGCTTTTGAAGATCGGAGGCTATCTTGGCAACGGATTTATTTGAGGCTACGCCCGCTGAAACGGTCAGGTTCAGTTCCTCGCGCACGCAGCTCTTGATCTGAGCAGCAATTTCAGGGGGGGAGCCGAACAGGCGCACACAGGCGGTCACGTCAAGGAACGCCTCATCGATCGACAGCGGTTCGACCAGGGGCGTGAAGCGCTCGAAGATCGCAAATACCTGGCGCGAGATCTCACTATAGCGCTGCATGCGGGGCGCAAGGTACACGCCTTCAGGGCAGCGCCGCCTTGCCTCGGCAATCGGCATGGCCGAGCGCACGCCAAATGTGCGCGCCTCGTAGGAGGCGCTTGCCACCACGCCCCGATGGCTGGTGCCGCCCACGATGACCGGCCGGCCGCGAAGCGCAGGGTCATCCAGCACTTCAACGGCGGGGTAGAAGGCGTCCATGTCTAAATGAATGATTGCTTTAGTCCACATGGCATTTATTCCGGCGGGTTCTGGAATCCAGGAATTAAAAAATTTGTCGTACCCCTTCTTTGCCGCCAAAGAAGGGGTACCCCCAAGAAAGGCGCCCCTGCGTTTCGCGTCCCGACCAAGGTCGGGATTCCCTCGCCGGGTACATGATCGCGGGAACGGCACGAACTCGCACATTTGGGCGCTCAGACAGCGTGCCGTTCGTATCCGCGCTCATGCACCCGTCTCGGCTGCGAAACGATGGGGTTTAAAACCCACAACCTAAATCAAAAAAATCTACACATTTTTTTTGTATGTTTGGGTTCTATGTTTTAAAAACCCGTTTGCAGCGATGCCGAACAAAAGGCATGGGCACGGGTGCCGGCGGCACGCTGTTTGAGCGCCCGAATGTGCGAGTTCGTGCCGCCGCCGTGAACATGTCTTTTGTGAGGGCATCCCGACTTTAGTCGGGACGAGTTGCTGGGCGCCCTTTCTTTGGTTCGTTTCTTTGGAGCGAGCAAAGAAATGAACAAAAAGTTTTTTTTGTTTGGGTTCCGGCTTTAGCCGAGAGGTTGTTTTAAGAAGCTGGCTACTTGCCCGCGCGGAATTCTTCGATCGTTTTGCCGCGCAGGCACTCGGCCAGTTCCCACACATAGTTGTACATGTGCAGGCCCTTGGAGCACACGATCATTTCGCCGTCCTGCACGCCGATCTCGGAGGCGATATACTCCTTCATCATCTGCATGCCGGCCAGGTTGGCGGGAAAACCGCCCCACAGATCCCAGGAGCGGAAGTTGATGATGAAGTGCAGCGCGTTGTCCTGGATGCGGGTGTCGATGGCGCGCAAACAGGGCGGGTCCTGCAGCAGCATGTCGGTCGGGTGGGCCACCTGCAGCACCATCTGGTTGTTGCGATAACCCTTGTTCTTGTAGGTCCAGATTAAAAGTTCGATCTGGTTCAAAAACAGGTCGTCGCCGTCACGGATGATGATCTGGGGGTTGTTCCACACCTCCGGCTCCTGGATGAGGATATCGGTATTGGTTTTGCTGTTGTGCTCATGCCAGGCGCGGTCAAGCGGATAGCGGCACATGCGCTGGCCGTAGGTGTAGGATTCGCCGGGCTGCATCGCGCCGGTCATGAGATAGGGCACGTAGTCGTCAAGGTAGTCGTCGGCCACCGGGTTGGGCAGATTGTACTGCGAGGGGATCTGCGGCAGCAGGGGCCGCGAGCCGGGGTAGCGGATGTGCACGGTGATATAGTCGAACTCAAGTCGCTTCTGGCCCGCGTACGAGCCGCGATCGATCGTAAAATCGCGCCCGTTCTCAACGCAGCGGTACACGGTTTGAAACCAGGCATCAGGAAGCGATGTCGCCTCGATGTGCAGCGGAGTAAATCGTCGTTTATCAGTCATTTACTAACCCCTCGTTACGTACAGCATGTTTTGCGTCTCAAAAAATATCGGGAACTTTACCACAGGGGGGAACGATTTTCACGGGAAAAATGGAGCATGCCAGTTCTGGACAAGGTTGTTTACAAAGGACAATTTATGACACGGGTGGGCAGAGGATGTTTGTGTATTTTGTAAACAACGTCCCCAAGGATGCCCCGATGCAAGGCTATCCTGTTCAGCCACTTATTTAAAAACAACATCAAGATTTATAGCGGTCAATCAAGCCATGGAGGATTTCAAAAAGGCCTTCAAGTTTATCTATATCTGGTTTAGATGGATCTGAATAATTTTCATCAATATGTGGGTAGTAATCCCATTGTTTTGTTTCGCCTTGGAAGGTAATTTTGATTTTTTCAAAATCATCATCATTAACCATACCTTCTTGACTAAACTCGTCAATTTTCCACATCACATGCTTTATATATCTATAAAGAGAAAGGCTTTCCAGTGCGTTTAGCTTGCGGGTATATTTTCTACCCCACTCATGTGAATAAGAAAATTTGCTATTTTGGTCAATCTTGAAATCCTCATTGCTATATTCGGTCTGTTTCCATGGATTTGCAACCAGGTGAGCATCAAGCTCAAATGATTCAATCTCTTTTGATACTGTTTCTTGCAGCAATCGTATTGCTATTACTTCCCAGAAATCATTTTCAATCTGTTCTCCCTGTTCAAAAAATACACGACAAGCCGGATCATCATCTTTCTTAAATTCCAATGCCGAATAATCACGAGTCGACCAGACCAGCGCAGCACGTCGCAGCTTGCTTTTTTGATTGCCCAGCAGGAATTTCCAGCCGTTTCGCGCACTGTATTCAATTGGCTGCTGATCCATACAGGCATCAATAAAACAGGCCTCTTCAGATTCGAAAACAAAGGAAGCAAGAAGGTTCGCCAGACTCCCTTCAATTACCCTTACAGCAAAATCTATGTCGCGAGTTTCATTGTAATCCCGTCTGTGTCGAACAAAATTCGGTGATGAACTGACATGATTATCAAAATGTTTCATGCTTTCGTAATCCATAATCCTGTGGGCCAGTTCGTGGAAATACGTCATAACAAAACAGGTTTTAAATTTTTCCTCGTCGCCCAAAGCTAAATTTAATTTTGATACAGCCTTTTTAGCGAATGCATTGCATCTCTCGGGCGCAATTAAAATTGCTGGTTCATCCTTATTAAGTTGTTCATGGGGTAAGTTCAAAGCCACCGTGTTTTTTACATACAAACCCATTGGCAAAAATTTCGACTGCTGATCTGGGCAATCAGTAAGCCTTTGAAAAAAATGGTTACTCCAATCTTTGACATCTTTAACAATGAGCTCTGCTAAAACAGTCTCAAGACAATCCTTACGATACCTTATTTTTTTATCCTCAGGATAAAGCTTGTCAATCAGGTCATTACTTACAAGAACACAACGGGTTGCGGTATAGGCCTTTCTAAATAAACCAGCCCCCCATCGCTTGGCGTACTGACCAACAATCTGTTCAAGCGTAGATGTAGTAAAACCGTAAGGAAGTAGAAGGTCGTCAGGATTAATGATTTTTTTCATTGATCTTACCTCATATAATTTGTTGACATTTTAAAAAAACTGCCCGGTTTTGAAATCCCTTACACCGGAAAAGGTGATTTATTTTTTCCCATTCGGCCATGCCAAAGCATGGTCTTTGTATATTAAAGAAGACTGCACTGTGTGCACCATTCCAACTATCCATGGTTGGCCGCAGATTGCGACCAGGGCTTAATTTTTTTGAGCGCCGGGCCGAGAGCGCGCTCGGTAACTTCCGTATCGTGTGCAGCCTGGGCGCGCAGCCAGTAGCCGTTTGAGAGGCCGAAAAAACGGCACAGCCGCAGGTCGGTATCAGCCGTGATCGAACGCCTGCCCGCAATAATCTCGCTGATGCGCTGGGCAGGAACCCCGATCTCCTTGGCCAGACGATACTGGCTGAGCTGCATGGGCTTGAGAAATTCTTCCAGGAGCAGCTCTCCGGGAGTGACAGGATCAAGCTTGCTCATATTCTTTCTGCTATCTGCCAGCGGTGCGCACGGCGCACCCTGTCGACTTCAGAAATATTGGGAGCGAAAACGGGTGACAGACGGTTCTATTAAATTTCTTCCGGCGTGGATTCACAGGCTTTTTTGATTTTGTCCACGAGTCCGGGGATATCTTCTTTAATCACACGCCACACGGTTTTCAACTGAACCCCGAAATAGTGGTGCGCTATCTTGTCGCGCATGCCCGCCATTTGCCGCCAAGGTATTTCAGGGTAGGAGCTTTTAACCTGATCAGGAATATTTTTTGCCGCTTCGCCGATAATTTCAAGACAGCGAACAACAGCGTAATTGGTTTTGCTATCCAGGGCAAAGGCCTCATAATCAAGGCCCCCCGTATACTCGAGGGCCTTGAGCATATTGTCATGCATATCCTGCAGATACACCCTGACATTGCGCTTCATACAAGCACCACGGTCGGCAGAATATATTTTGCGAGCTCAGGGCGGATGCACTCGCGCGGCACAAGGTCGACCTTTTCATGCAATTCGTCGCTGAGGTAATTTTCCAGATCAACGATATCAAGCAGGCTGGGGGTTTCCTCGTAATCCACATACACATCAAGATCGCTGTCGGCTTTCTGTTCACCCCGAACGCGTGAGCCGAAAATGCCGATTTCGCGCACACGGTAACGGGCTCGCATTTCTTTTTTCAGGGAGGATAAGGTCTGTTTTATTTCTTCAACGCTTTTCATGGCTGAACCTTCCGACAGGCAAACCCAGTAAGCCATACACGCAAGGGCCGGCACCGCAACTATGCACGTGCACTATGCCGGAGTATAGGCAAACCAGTATCAGGGTGTCAATACATTTACGGGTTTTCAACTCAGGGCATATTCGGCCTGTCCCCATGTGCGGCCTTGAGAAATAATTCTCTGCGCCTCAGCGGGAGGAAGGGCCAAATTTGGTCTGCCCCTTGGGGCTTTTATGTAACAAGCCGATCCAGCAGGATGTCCTCAACATTCCGTCGTGAATCTATAACCGATACAACAAAAACTGTTGTGTCGGTTATGCGGTACAGTATCCGCCAGGGATTCACCATGATTTCCCGGTATAAGTGAATGCCCTGGTCTTTCAGCTCCGGCACAATCCTGCCCCGGTCAGGCATGGTGTAAAGGGCTGTGGTTTTTCGTCTGATTTTTTTAAGAATGTTCAGCGCATTGCCCGGGCTGTCAGCCGCGATGAAGGAAAGTATCCGCTGCAGATCGACGCGTGCTGCAGCAGCCCACCGGACATGGTATCTTTTGCTCATGTGCGGCTTTCGTTGAGCGCACGCTCGATTTCATCAAACATATCTTTCTGTTCTATTGTCCGGCCCTGCCGAATGTCGGCTTCCCCGGCCGCAACAAGTTTTAAAAGGCCGATGGCGTTGCGCATGTTTTCATAACTCTGCGGGTCCTGGAGCACGGCCCGAGGCTCTCCGTTCTGTGTTATGATGACAGGGCGGTGCGTTTCATTGATCTGATTGAGCAGGCTGGCTGCATGTGATTTCAAATGCGTGATCGGTTTGATATCGCGGGTAATATTCATGACGGGGTTCCTCCAGTCCGAAAAAGGTACCATAAACGGACCGATAGTCAAGGTTTATTCAAGCCGCGGAATAACGGGATACTTCCTTTATTTCTGCCAGGGCACGCACGGTGCACAGTGTTCAAATTTGAGGAAACCGGGAGAAAGGTGACAGATTTACTTTCCCCCGCTTGAGAATGTCGGAGCATGGCTCTCCAATAATCCAGTCTCTTTAAACATTATCCATGATTGGCCACAGGTTGCGCCCAGGGCTTAATTTTTTCAGCGCCGGGTTGTGGGCGCGCTCGGTAACTTCCGTATCGTGGGCAGCCTGGGCGCGCAGCCAGTAACCGTTGGAGAGGCCGAAAAAACGGCACAACCGCAGATCGGTATCAGCCGTGATCGAACGCCTGCCCGCAATGATCTCGCTGATGCGCTGGGCGGGCACCCCGATTTCCCTGGCCAGTCGGTACTGGCTGAGCTGCATGGGTTTGAGAAATTCTTCCAAGAGCAGCTCCCCGGGAGTGACAGAATCGAGCTTTCTCATATTCTTCCTGCTATCTGCCGGCGGTGCGCGCGGCGCACCCTGCGAGATACCCCTCACGTTGCCAAGTGTTTACAGTTACGGAAACTGTATCACACGAAAAATCGATTTTCACGGGAAAAGTAGTGCAGGTGCCGCGCACACAGCACCCATCAGAATGCCTGATTTCTGCTTGCCTCCCAGAAAGCGCGCGGCGTCATAATGCGGGCTTGTTTATACTGAGCGATCACCAGCAGATCCTTGTCGCCCGTGATCACAACATCCGCATTGCCGGGGGCTATCAGGCCGAGAACCATTAAATCAGCCGGATCGCGGCAGACCTTTCGGTCAACTTTCTCCGGTTTGAACATTTCGGCATTGTGGCGCAGAACAGTCAGAAACTCGGCTATAACCGGGGGAGCAACTTTGAGCTTTGTGCTGAGCTTCTTTTCAATCTCCCGCAGAATGCCTTCGCCCAGGATCAGATGGTGATGTTCAAGACATAGCTCCAGAACCGCTTCGCACAGGCCCCGTGCAGCCACGGCCGCAATAGCGACATTAGAGTCGATAATAACCCTCATGAAAGGGCCTTGAAAACATCTTCATCCGTCAAAAGGCCCTGGGCTTCGGCAAAGGGGAGCATTTTTTTGCGCACGGACCGGAACCTCTCCACGGCAATGTAGCGGCGCAGTGATTCCCGCACCACATCGCTTACGACCTTTTTTTCCTCCCGGCAGATCTTGTCCAGATCAGCCTTGAGCGATTCAGGCAGACGAATAGTGAGTGTTGTCATGGCGTGCCTCCTGTCATGTAAGACAATGTAGTGCATCGAAAGGCGGCTGTCAACCGTTTTCCTGTTTGAGAGCCATATTCGGCCTGTCCCCTTGTGCGGCGTTGAGAAATAACCCTCTGCGCCTCCGCGCCTCTGCGGGAGAAGGTTCCCGGTTAGTTTATATTTCGCGCAGGGACGCAGAGACGCGGAGAATGACGGAAAACGAGATCGAAAAAAAGCGGGGAATATGCACTAAAAGAGGCCCCGCATGCTGCGTTTCGCGATGCCGGATTGAAATCTAGGGTGCCTTTTGCTATGCTGCACGAAAGCCCGGCAACGTCTACGCGCTCATCCGCACAGCAGCCTGCCCCGGGGGCTGTCATCACCCGGAGATCCTTATGATACCGAGGAAAATTCTTGGCACAGCACAGACCCCTGATGGAACAGGCGAGCTGCAGCTGTCTCGAAGGGGTGATGATTTTTTTATCTCCTATAACGGCAAAGAGCTTATGAACAGCCGCATGCACGGCTCTGAGGATCTGCTGGCCGAGTTTGCCTGCAGGCCCGTTGCCTGCCGTCAGCAGGCCAGGGTGCTTGTCGGGGGGCTCGGCCTTGGCTATACCCTTGCCGCTGCCCTGGCGGTCGTGCGCAAAGACGCTGCCATTGTTGTTGCCGAGCTCGTGCCGGCCGTGGTCCAGTGGAACCGCAGCCTGTGCGGACACCTGGCCGGGCATCCGCTGGAGGACTCCCGCGTTATTGTTGAGGAGCACGACGTGTGCGCTGTCGTAAAAAGAGCCCGGAGTAATTTTGACGCCGTTATGCTGGACGTTGACAACAGCCCCGACAGTATGACGCAGGCAAGCAATGACTGGCTGTATGGAAATAAAGGCCTGGCGGTAATATACAGGGCCCTGCGGCCGCAGGGTATGCTGACCGTGTGGTCAGCAGCGCCTGACAGCACATTCAGCAACCGCCTGCGCAGGGCCGGATTTGCGGTAGAGGAAAAAACCGTGAGCGCGCGGGGCTGCGGCAGGGGCGGGTTGCACACCATCTGGGTTGCCCGCCGGCCGGACTAGAGGGCTGTTGAAAAACTTTGCCTGTTTTCTTAGCTGTTTATCTGTCATGGTGGGCCCCGGATTTAGTTTCTTTTGACGATTGCCCGGGGGGCCTTGACATTCGCACAGGTGGGGGCTATAGAAAACTTTAGGAAGAGTATTTGTTCAGCAGTTCCACCGCATACAAACCCACAGTACAAGGTGGAGCAGCATGAAGAAAACACTCATACTTGCATGTCTGGTGATTTTCATGGCGACCGGCACGGCACTGGCATCCAAGCTGATACAGCTCAGCCTCACCCCGGATATCGCCATCCACAGCAGAACCACGCGGATCGAGGGCCTGTCGCTCAACATCTGGGGCGAAAACCCTCAGAGCTCATTCGCTCTCGGTATTGTCAATGGATTCACCGGCACGAGTAAAGGCTTCGCCCTGGGGTTTCTTAATTATTCGGACAGCTATAAGGGTTTCCAGTTCGCAGGCGTTAACTATACGAATGGGAGCATGCTCGGCGGGCAGCTGGGCGTGGTCAATTATGTCGAGCATCTTAAGGGTGTGCAGATCGGGATTATCAATTATGCCGCTTCGGCCACAACGGGCTTCCAGCTTGGCATCCTGAATGTGATCCCCAAGAACCAGTGGTTCAGAGCTTTCCCGAATCAGATCGCCCCGGGCATGGTAATAGTCAACTGGAGGTTCTAAGGCAGACTCCTGTTGCTGCTGAACGAAAATCCGCCCTCAGTACCAATGCGTCAATAGCTGCTTGCGGGTGTAAGTCCCGCCGTAAGTTGATCACAGCGAACGAAGTGAAGCGCAACTGCGTGAGGGCGACCGAGCGTGGGGAGGAAGCGTGGAGCGAAGCTGCGAGCCGATGAACAAGAACCGGATA
>Ga0194126_10002160_pt1 | contig 32101 bp, 29 predicted proteins | sample TA2KigC150mmetaG_FD_148641 | JGI IMG/M metagenome (GOLD analysis project Ga0194126, IMG submission 148641) | Freshwater microbial communities from Lake Tanganyika, Tanzania - TA2015035 Kigoma Deep Cast 150m | ecosystem: Environmental > Aquatic > Freshwater > Lake | place: Tanzania: Lake... | reverse complement strand
CTTGAGCCTGGTAATTATTACGTTGTTTGCGCATGGTGAATTCCTCCGTTTTTGTACGCTAACTCAAACGATTGAATTCTCCAATTCACGCTGAACCAAAACAAGCCTACCGTAACCCCCCGAAACAGAGCCAAAGCACGAACAGCCTCCACGGAACGCGATGAAGGATACTCACGCAACTGGCTCCTGAAGCACCGTAAAGCCTCAATCTTCTGCTCGATATGTTCGCTGATATCGACAAAACAGGTAGGAATAAACGCGTCATCGGCAAACGGTGGCGCCCATGCGGTCTCTGAAAGGGTTTCATACGCGTAAATCTCCTTCACGGAACAGCCCTGCACAGGCCTTGCTGCCACAAGCGCCGCATTATAGACAGCGCGATGGTCATGATGGATATCTCCCCGGTGAGGAATGAACATCCGCAACGGCTTAAACTCCCTTATAAGTTTTGCTATGGAACCTGCAAGTTCAGATACAGAGTACAGGTCAAGCTCAGGCGCAAAAAAATCAAGGAATACGGTTTCTCCTGCACCGAGAAACCCATGAGCGCTCCGTGCCTCCTGACGAACATTTTGAACAGCCTCATCAGCGTAAAGCCCCGGCTTGCCTCCTGACATAACCACAACCTGAACACTTGCGCCTTCACCGGCAAGCCGGTGCATGAACCCGCCACACCCAAGTACCTCGTCGTCCGGATGAGGTGCAATCACCAGAACACGATCACTAATTTTCTGCATGTGAACCTGAAAATGGTTTCGTCATTTCATTGTTGACATCATTGATGCCATCACGCCTTACAACCTTGACCAAGGTCATCAGCAATATCTTCGCATCAAGCCAGAAAGAGAGATGCTCAACATACCATACATCGCTTTCCAGCTTTTGCTCCCAAGTCTGAGCATTCCTGCCCTTAACCGCGGCCCAACCCGTCATACCTGGCCGTACCTCATGGCGGCGCGATTGTCGAGCATTATATAATGGCAAATACCTGACCAGTAAAGGACGGGGGCCTATAAGGCTCATATCACCTTTCAATACATTGATCAGCTGAGGAAACTCGTCAAGTGAAAGTGAACGCATGAACCGACCCAAAGGCGTTAAGCGCTCGGCGTCAGGCAGCAGCTCCCCATGCTCATCACGTTTATCATTCATGGTCTTGAACTTGATCAACCTGAATATACGACCGCTCATGCCTGGACGATCATGCAGATAGAATGGTGACCTATTATTTACAACATATAATAGTATCGTAAATAAAAGCAGAAACGGCGAGATCATAAGCAGCCCTATTGCAGAGAACGTGATATCGATTAATCGTTTTCCATATTTAGGATAAAGCATCGGAAAATCTTATTGCGTTTATTTTTACAAATTCTTTTGAAGCATCAAGGGCATTACGCTGTAAACGTCTATAATAGACAGGATCATTCTTAACTTCCATAATATATTTCACCATATCATCTACTTCATCTCTTCTGAAACAATGTCCGACTTTGTATCTATTAACCAGTGTCGCAAGCTCAGAGCTCTTTTCTGCAACACAAAGAAGCGGTGCTCCAACTGAAAGATAATTGAATGTCTTACTCGGTACGCTCAATGTCGATGCAAACGAGGAGAGAGTGACAACTGCGATATCTGCTGATGAAATAGTATATGGCAACATTTCAGCCGATTGCCATGGAAGCAGGCGACAATTTTTTAATTTTTTATTCTTTATTCTGCTTTCAAGCATATCTCTTTTCTCACCTTTCCCGATAATAAGAAAATAAATCTCATTATAATCTATAAACCTTTCCGCTATATCTATAACTACTTCAACATCATGTGTAAAACCAAGATTACCGGAATAGAGAACCACAAACTTTTCTTGAAGCTTTTGCTCTTTTATAAACACATTATTTCTTTTATTTATCGGCATCACCTTTTCATCATCTATCCAAAGAGGTATAACTTCTATCTTTGATTCATCTGCATAGGCTTTGATCTCTTTCTTCATCCCGTCACTTATCGTAAATATCTTTTTTGCCCTCTTAAATACATTTTTGTTAACCTTCGTCCATAATCGTACGGGGAAGGATTCCATCTTCAACAACCCCGATGCTGCTATGGCATTCGGATAAATATCGTATACAAGAATAGAGAATGGATTTTTACAAAATAATGGGATAAACGCTGTAAAAGGAGGATTTGTTACCAGAAACAAATCGGCATCCCGGTAACGAATTATTATAAGAAATAGCATCTGAATAAATGCGATACTCCATGTAATCAATCTTTTCAGCTTAGTCGCGTTGTTATACGCCTTGACTTTGTGAATACGAACCGTTTCATCCAGCTTTCTGCTTCTTGATCTAATATTGCCGACAATTATTACCCGTTCATCATATTTCTTCTCAAACGCATTGATAATATCGATCATCAGATACCCTGAGCTCTGGTTTACAAATACAATACGTTTTTTCACTTATTGCCTGAAAGTAATTCAGTGTAAAGATCAAGATATTCTCTGTATCGATCAGTGCTTTTGAACATGCATTCTGCTCTTCTGCGACATTTATAACGGTATACTTTCCTGTCACCGCTCATAATTATTTTCACCGCATCATGTAAAGCAGCTATTTCGCCTTTTTTTACTACAATTCCAGTCTCCATCGTAAGCGCTTCAGGACTTCCACCAGTATCATAGGTAACTATAGGAGTACCGCATGCCAGAGCTTCGATATTTGTTGTCGGAAAATTATCCACCCATGTAGGGTTAATAAGCATTTCTGCATTAGAATACAAAACAGCAAGTTCTTCGATGCTTTCTGTTCGCGAGATGCCTTTTATCCCTTCGGGAAGAGATCTCATCTGTTTTTCATTCAACCCAACAAGTGCGATACTAATTAAAGGATCAAGAATTCTTCTTAACAACACAAAATCTTCTAACCCCTTTCTTTTATCCCAGATACTCGCAACACCGAGTATATACGGTTCAGATCCTATTCCATATTTTTTCCTTATTGATATATCATTATAATCTGGTGTGAATCGACTGATGTTAATACCATTATAAATGACTTTCACCATATATCCACCAAGGTATGAACACCTTACGTGGCCTGCAAGCCATTCCGAAGGCGTGACTATTATCATACGTCTTGGTTTTGTGAAAAGCCTTTTTTTTATATAATAATTCCTTTCTGAATTATCATATAAAAGGCTTTTTGGGTATCCTTTACTGTTCGGGCAATGGTAACATCCGGTTTGCCACCTTTTACAGACGACGCTATCGAAATAGCTGCAATGACCTGTGATTGGCCAACAATCGTGCAACGTCCAGATAACTGGGATGTCCAATCGTTCAAGACACTCAAAAAGAATACGAACATTCAGATAATATCCATGAATATTATGCAGATGAACAATATCCGGCTCTAAAGATTCAAGCTCACGTATAAATCTTTTCGTCGCATTTCTACTACCAAATCCATGAAGATCGAACAACAGGCTGATCATACCATGAGCGATAATGTTGGTATCGCTCCCTATTCTTATAAGACGTGACTTACTGTCCCTTCCAGAGCGCCCATATGCTATAATACTTGTCCATCCTTTCTCAATAATACTTGATCCAAGTTCCTCTGCTATACGTCCATGGCTTCCTGTATTTGCTGTGCTATTTATTTGAAGAACTTTCACTTTTCAGAAAGTAGTAAACGATGATATTCATTACCGATATTTTGAACTGAATATCGTTTAATATTAATTTTCGCCATTTGTCCCATTTTCTCCCTCAATACTCCATTATTCATAAGATCTTCCAGTCTTGTACGATATGTATCATAATCAAAAAGAGGCACGAGATAACCATCCTCTTTGTTCGTTATCATATCAGATGGACCTGCGATACAGTCAAAAGAGATAACCGGCAAGCCCGCAGCCATTGCCTCTCCTATCACGTTAGGAAAACCCTCAGAACTTGAGGTAAACGCAAATATCTTGCTTTTCCTGTAATAATCATCAACATCAGTTCTGTTTCCCGCCAGTTCAACTGTATGTTCAGCACCAAGCTCTTTTATTAATTCTTTCAGGCGTATCATATTATTTTGCTTCAATGCATCATCACCAACTATAACAAGCTTCCAATCAGGCCGTCCAATACGCACAAACAGTTTTATCAACTCATCATGATGTTTTGTATGAATTAACCTTCCCACACTAAGCACAATATCTTCCTTTTCTTCTATATCTTCGACGACTATATTCCGTATCGGATTTCCAATAGTTTTTATTTTTTCTCCACTAATAAACTTTGAATATATTTCATATGCTTGCCTTGTCTGAACCACCACCCCTTTTGCCTTTTTATACAATACGAACCTCAATACATCATGAATCATACCAAGACTTTTATCAGGCCTACAGCGATCAGAAATATATATCTTTTCATTTTTAAACAGTAAAGACAGTAAAACAAGACTATTCCAGTACTCACCAAAACTCAGAATTGAATCAGGACAGATTTGAGATATCAGCTTTCTGAGAAATAACAAAGTCTTTATGGTGCACCACAATCTATGCTTGTCATTGAATTCAAAATCAGGATAATGGATTTTAACTCTATCTGGAATATCATAAAATACGTCTTTTCTTTTACCATAGATTATAAGGTGCAAAACAATACTATTTTTTTTAGAAAAATAATTGACCAGCTCAGACATAACCCTTTCCATCCCTCCAGGACCAAGGCATGGGATCAGAAAGGCAACTATCTTTTTATTTTTAAATTTATTCTGCAAACTCCATTCCTTTTATAACAAATCATTCAGTCCTGAAATATTTATCGATATAAATGGCAATTAATCACACAACTTATTTATTCATATTTCAACCGACAGCAACAGATAAATGCCATCGTATTGACACTTCAGCAGAATATATCATATACTTAACAGTATAAAGCATATTAGCTATACTACTTCAGATATTATTTCACCTAATTGTTCCGAAGACATGAATTCTACTTCAGGCCATCTCCTTATTATTGCCTCAAGAAGACTCTTTAACTGATATAATCCATTTTCTCTGTTTGACGGATCCAGTGCGCCAATATAATTGACACGATGAGAACTAATTACAGCAGGCTTATGCCACCTGAAAGCAATCGAAATTTCATTGAGGCAAGAGTCAACCCAGTCACGCCCAGGACTACTCGGCTCAAAAAAGCAGTTACGTGTGATATAACGCTGACCGTACGAATTTTTCTTTCCCAACCATCTGAACGATTTATTCGCTTGCCCTGAACCGGGCGGTTCACGATGAATCTTGGCAGTCGACATGAAACTTATTCCTTTTTCAGCAGCTACTTCCTCAAGGCAACTGCTGAACGGTCCATTTGGAGGAACAAATAATTTCGCCTTGTAGCCATGCAACTGTTCAAAAAGGTTCAATCCCTCCATAATCACAGATTTCTGGTAAGAAATTTCATCCTTACTCACCAGATCGAAAGCCGCCTGTAAAGAAACTCTTTCCTCATCTGTGCCGAGATTAATTTCCCACAATCCTCGATCAAATGCACAATGAATTTGCTTATGACCTTTTTGCAGCAATCTCAGCCATTCATTAACATTAAGATGCTCTCGACCATGAAATTGCGGAACAAACAATCCTTTTTGTATACCCTCTTTCCACAAATCAAATGATCCCTGACATCCAGGATATCGTGTAAGCGTTTCAGTAAAAGGCTCATAATAGTATTCCTGATAATTACAACCACGAATTTTATCGAAATCAGGATTTGCAACAACACTCACCGCTGTAAATACTGGTGGTTTGCCATCTCTACCCTGGTAGGAGGCCAACAACTCAAATAATGCACTCAGATCATCCACCGTAGCTAATGAATCAAACCGATTGTAACGGTAACCTTCACCTGATGTAAGATCGACACCAAGAGCAGTCAGCTCCTCAAAGACCTTTGTGGAAGGCATCCTGATACTTCCCCAGTCATCAGACTCAATAACGACAATCTTCCGGGGGGATCGCCATCCAACAATATTACTGAGATTTCTATGAAAGCTCATGTGCTGTTCTTTGAATTTTCAACTATTAACACATAGAGATGAGATTAACATGACTCAGAACCGAAACAATTATTAACTCTGTCTCTTTAGATTTTTATGTATGAAGTTACCCAACTCTACTGTAGTCATAAACTCAACATCCGGCCAGTAGGCAAGAATCTTTCTCAATAATTCCATGAACAGTACCAAACTCTTTTTCCTATTTTCTTCATCAATCTGTCCCACAAAATTCAATCTATGTAAGGAAATTACTGCGGGTCGCTTCCACATGAAAGAAACCGCAATTTCTTTCACACATCTATCAACACAATCAGATGAATGGTTATGCATACTTGGCTCAAATGATGCATTTCTTCTTATGTATATTTGATCCAGATTATTCAAATCTCCAGTATAATGCATTACATGGACATGTGTTTTGTGATCAAACAATGGCAAGAGCTGATACTTCATCCCCTGAATATACTTCACTCCCGCTGAAAACAATGTCTCATTCAGTTCTGATGACCAAATATAATTGTTGGCAATAAAACTCATTGATTCAAAGCCAAACGTATTCTTGAACATCTCAAGTCCTTTGCGAAGAATCTCTTTCTGCAGTGGTATTTCTAAATAACTTGCAGCATCAAAAGAAGATTGGATATTAAAATATCCTGAATCTACAAGATTGGGACCCAATCCCCACATTTGATGCTCAAATGCACTGATAAATGCCGGATGACCACTGCGCAGTAAATTCAGCCATAAAACTATATTAACGTGCTCTCTGCCATGAAACTGAGGAAAAAACAATTTTTTGTCTATCCCTTGTTCCCACATATCAAATACTCTATTAAGTTTCGGATAACGTTCAAGGGTTTTCTTAAATGGTTCATAGTAATACGTGTTGTAACCTGATTCCTTTATCCTCTCAAAATCAGGATTCGCCATCACGGAATTTGCTGTAATTACAGGATGATTACCCCTATGATCCCTGAAAGCTGAGAGTACAGAAAACAATGCATCTAAATCATCTCGACCGGCAAGAGAATCAAAACGATTGAATGGGCACCTGTCAACTGGTACTCCTTCTCTAAGCAACTTATCGAAAACCTTCTTAGATGGCATCCGAATACTCCCCCAGTCATCGCTTTCAAAAACAACAATTTTCCTACATAGATGAATACCGCGTATGTTACGCAGGTTAGTTGCAACCGCAGTCTTTACTTCATTAACGATATTACTAATCATTCAGAACAATTTCATCCTGTCCAAAATAACCTTTAGCGTAGCACATTTCTTTCTTTTTTAACTTCAGCATTACCATTACAAGTCATTTTTCTAGGGACAATAGATCACCGAGTTTTTCATCCCACTCAAATGGCGAAATTACTTCATAGCCTCCTCCATCATAAAATGTGACTTCGCCATTATACAGTTTGCCATCAACATCAAAGAAATCAACCCTTACATAGCGAAATTCACGTGAAATTATTTCCGCGTTTTCAATCATTTTATCAAGGTTTTTAGGTCTTGGAAGTGGATTATTATCTCGTATCTGATCAAGGACCACCGACCTGTGTGCCCAATCAATTGGCAACATTTCCCAATCGCGTGAATATTTTTGATTTCTGTAATCTTCAGTATCATTGCTCAAGTAAATCGTAAGGGCTATGAGCTGTACTTTACCATGGAAGCAATGGACACGGAAATTAGTAGGGATTAGACCATCTTTCCTGATAAGCAGCTTTTCAATAACGATTCTTCTTGGAATATTTTTATACTGCCACTCACGTTGCATGAGATAATAATTCTGGGAAAGCCAGAATCGGCAATCTATCTGAATTTTGCTCCAGTCTACCTTATTTTTATCCTGAATTATGTGGTACCATCCACTGGCATGGTTAGGTTTAATGACGAAAGGAGCATTCGGCATATTTTCTTTTTTTATTTCACGCCAGTCATCAGAATCAAAGAGCAAGTCGATAAGATATTCTTTTCCCAATTTCTCCTCATAAACTTTTCGCACAGCATATTTATCAGCATAGATAGTGTGCAATGGTGACCTGTCGTTGACTTTTAGCCACTGCATCTTTTCATTCAGTGTTTTTGGGTTTTTAAAATCAAAGGTATAACCATGAGCTTTTCTAAATTGCCTCATTACAGCCTTTTTGTCTGAGAGCCATAAACGGCATGAAAACACATGCCAAAGGTTGATCAGGGCAACGGAAATATGAAAACCCAGATTTCCAGAGTACATCATCTTTTTGATGTTGAATTTAAGCATATTTCCCTACATAATTTGACATCAGTAGTGTCAGGTTAAAAATAAAGAGTGTCTGAAAAAACTTGAGAAACGGCGATATTTAAAGCTGCCAAACCTTTGATATCAGCATCATACACAAGAAGTTCCAGACCATGGAACAAATTAGGGTTTACTGAACAAGTAGAAGGCATTTCAAACAGCTATGGAGTAAGCAACCGCCGCTGGCATCAGTTCCCGAACAAATACCAAACCCTTAAAAGTGGGTTCAGGATCAAACCACTGCTTCAATAAGCAAACGCTCAAATTAATACTGTTAATACTTTTTCCATACCACCCGGTTCACATAATCGGTATAGCTGAGAATGATCCTGAGAACCTTGTCAGAAACATTTGGTATGGTGTAATCAGCAACCTGACGAAAGTTCCGCTCCTCGCCCCGCAACTGGGTTTCAAGAATGCAAAACGCCAGCATCACGCGATCAACATCAAGCCCTACCATCATGACGCTTGCCTCCTCCATCCCTTCAGGCCGTTCATGAGCCTCGCGGATATTAAGCGCGGGAAAATTCAGAATGGAAGATTCCTCATTAATCGTACCGCTATCGGATAACACTGCCTTTGCATGAATCTGCAGATGCACATAATCTGAAAATCCCAACGGCTTCAGCAATTGCACCTGCTTGTTGAACGTCACACCGCTCCCGTCGATCCGCTTGCGTGTTCTCGGATGGGTTGACACGATCACCGGTTTACCGTACTCTTCGGCAATCGTGTTGAGAATAGAAACCAGTCTGAGAAAATTCCGGTCGGATTCGATGTTCTCCTCCCGATGGGCACTCACAACGAAAAACTCGCCGTCATCGAGCCCTAACCGCTCAAGCACAGTTGAACCATCGATCTTTTCCCGGTAGTGCGAAAGCACTTCAAACATGGGGCTTCCGGTCTTGATGATCCGGTCTGCAGGCAATCCCTCGGCAAGCAGATACTCCCTTGCTATATCGCTATAGGTCAGATTGATATCCGCCGTATGATCGACGATTTTCCGGTTGATCTCTTCAGGCACCCGCTGGTCAAAGCACCGGTTACCGGCCTCCATATGAAATACCGGTATTTTCTGCCGTTTTGCAGGATAAGCTGCAAGACATGAATTGGTGTCGCCGAGAATCAGCAGCGCATCCGGCCTTTCAGCTGTCATCACCGCATCCGCTTTGGCAATAATCAATCCAACGGTTTCAGCTGCACTCCCCCCTGCAGATTCAAGGAAATGGTCCGGCTTCCGGATATCAAGATCATCGAAGAATATCTGGTTCAACTCGTAATCGTAGTTCTGGCCTGTATGCACCAGCACATGATCGGTATGCTCATCGAGCTTCGCAAGCACCCTCGAAAGCCGGATGATCTCCGGACGGGTACCCACGATGGTCATTACTTTTAACTTCTTCATTCGTTTCTGTTCAAAGTGGGAAGGAAAACGTATCGGGACGGTATCGGTCGAACACCTCGTTGGACCAAAGCATCACAATCATCTCATTCTGGCCGACATTGGTAATATCGTGTGTCCATCCAGGAACGGTTTCCACAACCTCAGCCTGCTCCCCGCTGGTAAACAGTGCATACGTCTCGCCACTCTGCATATGGCGGAACCTGAACCGGGCATTTCCCTTTATGACAAGAAACTTTTCCGACTTGGTATGATGATAATGCCCGCCGCGGGTGATTCCCGAATGAGCCGTAAAGAACGAAAACTGCCCGCAATCGGGCGTTTTCAGCATCTCCACGAAGACGCCTCGCGCGTCACCGTGTTGAGGAACCCTGTATGAAAAGGATTCAGGGGGCAAATAACTGACATAGGTTGCATAGAGCGCGCGCAAAAAACCCTCCCCAACCCTGTCGGTCATCAAGGTATTACGGCTATCCCTGAACGACCGTATAAGAGCTGCCAGCTCGCCGACCGTCGTCGAGTACTGAGGGTTCACAACGGCAAAACCGTTATCATCTAACGGCACGGCAACGCCATCCAACAGCCTGACCCAATGCTCAACCACGTCATCGACATAGACAAGCGTCAGTTTTGCCGCTGGATCATTGATCTGAACAGACAGATCCCGCGCAATATTATGGCAGAAGGTAGCAACGGCTGAATTGTAGTTCGGTTTACACCATTTACCGAACACATTCGGCAAACGAAACACATAAACAGGTACTCCAAACTCATGCTGCAATGCAAACAATGCCTGCTCGGCCAAGCGCTTGCTTAGGCCGTAAGGATTGTCATTCGCAGCCTGGATTGAAGAGGCATACAGTATCGGAATCTTTCGATCGGTAGCGGCAACAACTGAAGCTACTGCATCGGCAAGTACTCGCGTAAGGTCAGCATTACCCTCGACAAATTCACCAGGATCTTTCGGGCGATTGACCCCTGCCAGATGAAACACAATATCCGCACCATCGAGCATCCCAGACAGAGCCTCAACCGAATGCTCCCTGGTAAAGCACTCTACCTCGACATCCTTTCGCTCTACCAGATGCAACTGCAGATTGCGACCGACAAATCCGTTTGCTCCGGTAATCAGTACGCGCCTCATCACTCCTCCGGATCGGCATATTCGCCGCGTGCGATTTTCTGCATAAACTCCAGCTTGAGCAGCAATGCTTTCATCCCCTCAACATCAAGACGAGTGGTATTGTGCGAATTGTACTCTTCGCCATGCAACGCCTGCGTTATGCGCGTTTCTCCCTGTTCGACATACTTGGCATAATTCAGATCGCGTCCATCAGGCGGCACACGAAAATAATCGCCCATATCCTCGGCACAAGCGCGCTCCTCCCTTCCCATAAGCGATTCATAAAGCTTTTCGCCATGGCGACTACCGATAACAGCTACCGGGTAATCGGGTTTTCCCATCAGTTCAAGAATGGCTCTTGTAAGCGTATCGATCGTTGCAGCCGGAGACTTCTGGACAAAGATATCGCCATTATGCCCATGTTCGAATGCATATAACACCAGATCCACTGCATCGGAAAGCGTCATCATGAACCGGGTCATTGCCGGTTCAGTGATGGTAATGGGTTGCCCATCATAAACCTGCTTTATAAACAACGGAATCACCGATCCTCTCGAAGCCATCACGTTCCCATACCGTGTACCGCAAATAACCGTGCCTGTCCCTTCAAGATTGCGACTGGTTGCAACCATAACCTTCTCCATCATCGCCTTGCTGACGCCCATAGCATTGATTGGATAAACCGCCTTGTCGGTACTCAGACAAACCACTCGCTTTACCCCGGCATCAATAGCACAACTCAACACATTTTCCGTTCCAAGAACATTCGTCCGCACAGCCTGCATAGGATGAAACTCGCATGATGGAACCTGCTTCAAAGCCGCAGCATGAAAAACATAATCCACTCCACACATTGCGCCAATGACGCTTCGCTCGTCACGAACATCGCCAATATAAAATTTCAGCTTTGCATTATTGTAATGCTTCCGCATATCGTCCTGTTTCTTCTCATCGCGACTGAATATGCGTATCTCTGAGAATTCGGAATCGAGAAAACGCTTAAGCACTGCGTTTCCAAAAGAGCCGGTACCTCCGGTTATTAATAATTTATTTCCTTGAAACATATTATGGGCACTTAAAAAAATGGTAATTTGTGTAATATTCTATAGAGAAGGATTTTTGGAAATCAGGCAAGCTCGCTTACTACAATCCTTATTGCTCTAATTCAGACTATTATGACAATATTTGAATTATGGCTTTAAAGATAGTGCTGAATAATTAGAAAATATGAACTAATCATATTTTATCACAAAACTGTGAGATCATAAACAATACTGGAAATAACTTTTACATAGTGCTTTTTTAAAATGCACTATAATGCTGATTGCATGAAGTTGTTCAGGTTATAGAGCTGATAAAATAACTCAGCTGTTCTTATAGAAAAAATCAAACAATCTTTTCCCTTGAACAGTTGTATCAAATATAGTTTGAGCAATTCTCTTTCCATTTAAACCCACAACGCTTGCATGATCAGGATTTGATAATGCCCTATTCATTGCATACGCAAAAGAATCCACATCACCTGGCTCAGCAATATAAGCGGATTTGTTATCAATTAAATAATCGCATATTTCACCAACATTTGTAACACACACAGGTTTTCCTGTTGCCAAATATTCACCTAATTTTGTTGGAAATCCACCCATTGCCTGTCTTGATTCTGGTCTTGCCATTACTAAAAGAGATGCGTTCTGCAGAAAACCAGGAACATCATCTTTCGATAGCGCACCTAAATTGACTATCCGATCATTCAACCCAAGGTCTTGTACTAACCTGTCATTAACACACATATCGTAGTGATAAAAACCAGCCAGATACAAGGTATACTCTTTGTATTGATCTGCCAGTTTTGCAAAAGCTTTAATCAGAACATCAACCCCATCCTTCTGATTATTAAATGTCCCGGTATACGCTATATATGGCTTGTTAAGACCGTTTATGCATTTATGTTGCTCAATAAAACGATTTATATTCACAGTCATCGGCAGATGCAAAATACGCGCCCGTGGGCTTGCAAGGTGTTGATAGTGTTCTTTCAGAGTTTTCGTCATCACAGCAATAAAATCAATCTCCTTTATTGCTTTTAAAAATATTTTATTTTCTTGTTCGGCATTTCTTTGCTGAAGTTTATTTCCAAACCTGAAACCATGAAGATGCAAATCGTTAAATTCGTTTAGCTCTATAAAAGAAGGGCTTTTTAAATATTTTTTGTTTATAATAAACGATTGCAATATGCTTTTATCATACGCCAACCACGTCAAGTCCTGATCTGACTGAAATACACGCTTTAAGCTTATATTTTTATATTTCTGAAAAAAATATGAAAGGAAGTAAACATAAATTCTTCTCAACCAAATATTATAATTAGAATATGAATGGAGATATCTGATATTTATATTTGATTTTCCCTCAACAATACCAATTTTCTTTTTCTCAATCGGACTTTGAAAGCCACCGGTAACGATCAGTTCTATGTGTACACCATAATCAATTAAAGCATCTATTAAACCAGCGTAACGACTTGCAGCAGCCCCAGTTTCATAAAACGGGTTCATTTGACGGATAAATATTATTTTCACCTCAATGCTTATGCCATATTTATTTTGAAAATATTTGGATATATATAGGCTGCATAAGCTATACCTAACAATGCCATAATAAATATTGAAAAAGTAGTTAACAATACATAGACACCAGTAAACGATCCTATAATCATACAGCTTATGGCATTCAAGACCAATAACATAAAAAGTGGATTAATTTCTGAGATAAAAACCACTTTTCTTGCTAATAATAAGATTCTAACATATACAAAAATAAACGAGGCACCAAAGATCAACCCGTTTTCGCGAATAATATCAAGAAATATATTATGGGTATGAAACTCAAAGTCGATATCCTTGCCACCGAATTTATTAACAACCTTGATACTTTCAACAGACTCAGGCGGCATCCACTGAGGTCTTGTGACAATAGACATCCAAACACCTGCCCAGATAGGTCCTCTATCTTCAAATAACTTCATCTTGAATCGATCGCCTAATGACTCAAAAGATGTTATTTCAGTCATTTTTATGTTTTTGTAGGCGCTAAAGTCCGACTTATCAAATGTTGATATAGTATATATCATACTAATAGTTAAAAAAATATATATTGGATAACCAGTAAACCTAAATAGAAACATACCTTTTCTTTTGAAATATAAATAAGCTAAATATATTGACAATAATAGTGATAATAATAGCGTAAATGTCAGGCCATTTAAAAAGAAACTTATAGTAATTAAAAATAAAAGCAATACTTGTGGCATAGATAACATCCTGTTATTTGTATATACACCATAAATGAGTAACAATGAAAATAATGGAAAAATATAAAACACAAGACGTACAGTCTGCAAATTATCAATATATGGTTTTAATAAATTAATAACAGCTAATAATATAAGCGCAACAAATGCCGCATTTAAAACCTTTTTATTAAAAGACTTCATAAGAATTATACCATAAAAAAAAGCAAACAATGAAAAATAATATTCATACTGACTCATAATTATACCGATTTTTGTGCTACTACTAGCCATCATACTTATAATTTGATATCCTATATAGAGGATAAATAATAACAAAAATAAAAATAAGTACTGAACTTTAGCCCCCCTCAATACGTTATAGTTAAGAGCTGCCACAACCGCCATTGCAAGTAATATAAAATAACTATTAGTAGTAAATGTACTGATAACCATCAACGCAGGTAAATATTCAGCTTTTTTCTTTAGCACTAAATATATAGCATAAATTAAAATTATGAATTTAATGATAAATATATCTGATAGCATCCCTGGTATTGCTATCAGTGATATTACAAGATGAAAATATGATTGTGAAACAGTACTATTCATTTTGGCAAGTATTATAGCAAATGTATTTTATCTCCCCACAACTTATCCCAATATGGTGGATCAAATTTTACAATTCCTCCACTATGATGAAAAGTATATTCCCCAAAATAGATTTTTCCTTTTATATTATACATATCAATCCTGACATGGAGAATATCCTTTGATAGCAAACAAGCCAATTCAATCATTTTATCGAAATTCATCGGCTTTTCTATGCCGTTTTCATTTGCAGGAAATCCTGTAGACAATTGAAGTGGTTTGAACTGAATGTCATAATAGTTCACATACTTTTGAACGCCTTTGTTCGAAGTAATCTGTAAATATTTTGGTTCACCATTGAAACAAAATATTTTATAGTCTGTCAACTCTACCTGTTCACTGTCATGAATATATTCTTCTGCAACGATGCGTGGCTTAATATTTTTATATGGATATTCTCTTGATTTATAAAAATAATTTTTTGACAAAGCTTTATTAAGCTTAATACGCGCAATATCGTGATCCAGTTTACTTTTATCAGGGCATACAATAACTGTTCCACTGTCATGATTTGTCTTTAAAACAAACTGATTGGGAAGCGTATCAAAGTCTATTTCATTATAATCACACCATACGCCTAATAATGGAATAACATATTGTTCACCAATCGAATTTTTTATATAGTCTTTTACTGCATATTTATCAACCAGTATCGAATACAGAGGATCAGTATTATGCAATTTAAGCCATTGTATCTTTTCAGTATATGTTATTGGTTTTTTAAGACTCAATAGCCGCTTCATTCCAAACAAATAAAACAATTTAATATACAATACATCATCACTAAACCAATGAGGATATCTTATTAGCAGATTGAACAATCTATCGCCAATAGTATTCTTTATTATATGATCAATTAATTTTCCTTTTTTAAAAATCTCGATCACTTTTCTAAATATATTATCCATTCAACATACCGCTTTTAATTCCCCGCTCAATAAACCATCTATGACTTTCACACTGAAAAAGATTTAATAACAACGGATAGTCAATTTCGCCACAAAAACGCCTCAGGAGATATTTTATTTTCTGCCTTAGATTTCCTCTAATAAAAGGCATTCCAACACCGTCTCTCATGGAAATCACATAATTCATCAAATAAGAACGAGAAAGATCGTCAACATACTTATCATATACATCATCACTCAGCAAAGCACATGCATTATCGATATAGTCTTTAAACTCCTTTGAGTTGGTTATTTCAATTAAACCCTGCTTAACATTAAATGGATGAACAAGAAAATTAACATCATTATCTATAATCATCTCCACAGCAATTCCATAATTCCAATATTTATGATTATGCTCAATCAAGTCGAAATAAAAGTTCCCTAAACTATAAAATATTGGCTTTCCATTATAATATTCCCAACCTTGCGGTACATGCGGATGAGAACCGATAATAACATCTGCTCCAAAATCGACGAACTCTTTATAACGATATCTCCACTCAGGCAAAGGCAAATTAATCAGTTCAACACCTGCATGAGTCATAACAATAAGATAATCACACTCTTTTTTTGTATTCCTAATTATTTGATCCACTCTTTTATGATTTATCCAAGCGACGCCATACTCTTCATTATCACTTGTAATTGCACCAAACTCATTATGAGAAAATGCAAGAAAGGCAATCTTCAAACCAGCCAAACAATAATATACTGGCTTATAAGCTTCAGTTATAGAACCAGCACCAAAATAATTTGCTTTTTCAAATGCTTTCTTAGTCTCCAACAGCCCACTTATGCCATAATCCATTATATGATTATTTGCAAGCTGAATAAAATTCATACCTTTGGACTCAAGAAAACTCACATTACTTAAAGGTTGTTTTAGTATAGAGCCACTTTTTTTCATAGCCAATCCAGAATTCTCTACTGGAGCTTCGAAATTACAAACAGAAATCGTTGCCGAATTAATTATGTCATTAATAATTTTACCAAATATTATTTTTTGAGGATTCTGTGCTGCAAAATCCCCAAAAAATAGCAACTTAAATGGCTCTCCCATAATCATCTCCTATTAAAAGCAGAAAATCACAACTTTTTTTATAAAATAAAGTTTATTATTCATGGGTACCGATTCAATATTTGGTTATATATCTCGACTTGTGAAGCAACTACTTCACCCCCCCGCCCCCTCTCTCTCGATCTTTTCACAGCATTTTCAGATATTTCAGCTGATAACTTTTTATCGATAAGCAACTTTGTAATTAGATGAGCACATCGTTTATAATCTCCTATAGTAAAAAATAAAGCTTCGATATTGTTATCTGCCATTTCGGGAATAGCACCAGCAAATGTAACCACTGAAGGAGTACCAACACTCATTGCCTCTGCTACGGCAACTGAATATGACTCCACAAACGAAGCGTGTGCAAAAACAGATGCTTCTTGTAAATTTTTAACTATATCTTCTGCACTTATTCCTCCTAACCACACTATATTATTGTCCAGTCCTAAATCTTTTACTTTTTTTAAAATAAACCTTAAATAGCCATCACCAAGCATATCACGACGACCAATAGTACCCGCAATGCGTAACTCAACATCCGGGAAGTCACTTTTTACTATTGCCATGGCTTTAATGAGTACATGCAATCCTTTTAAACTATACCCCCACGATGCAGTATAAACAACATTCTTTTTGTGGTCAAAACTTAACCAGTCTTTACATTCTAAAAACGGATCTCTCAGTATGCGAATTGTGCGATAATATGGCACTTTTGCATTAATTATTTTAATCTGCGATTCTGTCCACTCGGATTGAGTTATAATATACTCCGCTGATTTAATGATCTTCTTTTCAACTTTTGATTCATTGCAAAATGAACGTCTAATTGACCACAATGAAGATTTAGTTAGTATCTCTCGCAGACCTATAGTTGAAAACACATCTTTTAACGATAATCCCATCAAAATAGTGTTCTCAATACTTGATAATACACCTTGAATAGCTAATACTTTTTTTCCTGGCATATTATATCTGAAGGGCAATAGTTTGAATGGGTTTTCGCTTCCCCATACGTGAATAATATCAGGATTAAATTTTTTTACAATTTCTCTGAACCATCTGCATACCTTTTCAGGTGGCATCCCATTTTTAACTTTGCCCTTACGCGGAATACCCCATTGATGGATATTTTTATATACCGAATATGTAACTTCATTTATGCCATCCTGATATGATATATTCCCAAGTATTAAATCTTCATGCCCGACGAGCTTTTCTGCCAATGCTTTTTGCCAGACTCCCGACTGTTTTTCATCAACCTCATCATAAATACGGGATGATACCCAGAGAACTTTCATTATTACTTTTATATGTTAATATAAATTGCTTTTGCTCTATCGAAATCTTCAAAGCAATTCATTAATATTCGTCTTTTCTCGACATATCTTTATGATGCCTTTTCAAGATATTATTCACTACCATGTTTTTTCAAACATTCAGCAAAATCTATGACGGCTTTCTTCTTTCTTGCAAAACGAGTGCAACTTACACTTCATAACAACTTATATTTCTTAGCTAAGATAGACTTTAAATATACACTTTAGTCATTAAATGAAACAACTATCAGTCCCTTCAATAAAAAACTATTTATTTTGGACTTTATATCCACTTACATTTCGAACTTTATGCTTTAAAATATAAGCACAGAAAAGGGATGCATCGTATATATTATTTATCTCCATCATTGAACAATCTATTAATAGCGGACCATCAGTTTTATTATTAATATACTTTCTCATATTTGATATATTAAAACGTTTAAGCTTATTCATAACTTGTTTATTAACCGAGTCTACGCATCGAATGGTATTTGCTTCTATGGCTTTTTTTGCGACTTCTGACATTTCATGCATTATTCCAAGCTTCGAAACTGCCATTTTTATTTCAGCATAGTTTTCATTATCTTCTTTTGATGCCATTCTCATCATTTGAAACATTAATCTTTTTATATCAACATAGAATTTATTTAAATATGGAAGATGATCTAAAGCCTGTAGAAATGCCTCTATGACTACAATATCGAGACTCCGACAATAAACAAGTTTTTTATGAAAATCTATATTGTTTTCACTTAAAACCTTAGCTAACGGAGAATTTTTTCTAGAATCATATTTACTTGCACCTAAACTATGATGGGATGTGCCTGCAATTGCATAAGGCCGTGTAGAGTGATAAAAGTTATCAATTAACCCTGCAATTGCAAAACCAGAGTATACATCCGGTGTAATTGAATAATAAAATTTGCCTGATATATTTTTTATTTTTTTTATTATTTCATATGATACCGCAGAATAATTATACATTACTGGCAAGGAATTATAACTTTCTTTAAATGAAAGGACTTTTTCTATAGTCTTACGAGAACTTTTAAGACTAAGCTCTGATCTCAATGCCGGAATATTTAGATGGTTTTTTTGAATAACAAATGAATTAGGCCAAAAATACGATGCAACATCCCAGCGCAGAACTTGTATTTTATTGCAATTTATAACACTATTAATATCACATATTGCATTTGGTAGAAGCCCATCATCATCACCCAAAAAAATGACATATCCTTTTGGAGTTACTTTTGAGAGTCCAAATTCATAGTTTTCTGACATGCTCAATCGCTTTCCCGTGTTGATATAACGCACTCTGGCATCCTTATATAAGCCAACTACTTCACGGGTATTATCTTGGCTATAATTATCAGAAACAACAATCTCAAGATTATCATATTCTTGCATTATACAAGTGCGAAGTGTGTGTTCTAAAGTATCACATCGTTCTCTTGTTGGTATTACAATTGTAAAGAAATTTTCCTCACGCATATGATTTTTTTATAATTATAGGTATAAGCTGTCCACTATATAGTACAAAAGCTATTAGGTAAAGAGATACAGTTGTAACTAACACTGTAATATTGGCTGGTTCGGGATAGATTACCTAACGATTTATTGATGAGTGCTTAGCATTTTTACATTTAATTCACTCTTTCATGCTTCATCAAGTAAACTATTCCAATAACTAAGATTAACATCATTAGGGAAAATACTTGAGAAATGCCTGATAGAACTCTTATTTTTTTCCCGTAAAATCGGACTGCACGACTTGATTTTATTAGTTATCATCGCCATCTCTTCAGTATTGCTACGTATTCTGTCATCAATGCTATCGGCAAATGAGGCATAATCCTCACCAAGACAAGCAAGAAACCATTCATATGACTCCGTACCGAAAACGTTTACAAAATTGAACTGCTTTTTGGGCATGCAGGCAACTTCGTCAAACTCGATTCGCATTATCTCAACATTTTTCTCAAAAGCAAACTGATTTTTTACATATTCTCGAGCATTGGCGCCGATCAGTGCTCTCTCCTGTGGGTTGTCGTGGAGATATACTATGCATTCCACGTAATGATCAATACTATCCGCCAAAAATCCTACGGTCTTGTGGTTGTTAATGATATGCTTTTCTGTATTCTGATTCAGTACGACAACAGGCAAACCGAATGCCATTGCTTCCAACAAGACATTTTCGGTGGTACCAAAATGTTTAGGATTAAGCGGATATGCAAAAATATCAAAACCTGACATTTCATCGTCAATCCGCGTTGAGTATCCAGTAAAAACAAATCTGTCCTTTATATGATATTCAGCAGCTTTTCGCAGGATCTCGTTACTACCAGCAATATCCCCAACCATGACGAAACGAGCATCAGGAAGGCGCTTCACAACGGCAGCGCAATATTCTACAAATTGCGGATGCAGTTTGCTACTGCTCATTGTCCCCACATAACCGATTACAAAATCCTTTCGGGCAGTTCTTGCACAACTAATTTTGCTGCTAAACTCAAGTTCTCCCAGTCCGTAAACTACAGCCAAGCGTTGTTTGATGTCATTCTTTTGTTGCGAAGTCCAATAAGCATTTTCAAGGGAGAAAGGCGAAGTAAAAAAGGTTTTATGTGGCAATGCAACAAAGTCATAAGGAAGACAGGGATAGTAGCAACCATTCACATGAACCCATAAAACCAGCCGCAGTGAAATGACTGGGAAATTTGCCAGAAACAAAGCCATAATGGGGTGATGCCACCAATGAAGCACAACGATATCCGCTTTTTCCAGCTCACTATCAACATCAAAATGCCTGCTCTTTAATAAGACGTCAATACCCCCTCTGCGGCAGATGGATACAAACTGATCCTTCTCCGGATCATCCAAGAGTAAAATCTTGTGTTTATGCCAAGGATTAAATTTCTGCTCGTGCGTGACGATACTCGACAAGGCTTTACCCACTCCGCCACCAAGATGAGTGGTTATGTGCAATATGTTAAGAATGGTATTGCTCATTAGTGACAATCAGTTCTGCCAGCAATATAATGTAGTATCCATTAAAAGTGGAGAATGGTGCCGCAAAGCGAAAGTATAATTCATATTGATCGCTCGTATAAACTGTACAATCTCAAGCAGATCATCAGGTTTATGGTATACGCTCAGAGCCATTTTAGGATTGTTAGCTTTAATGGTATTGATAGCACCTTGGAGCATGGCCATTTCCATGCCTTCAATATCTGCTTTAATGAAAGTTACCGGTTTACCGTTAATATAATTGTCTAAGGTAATAACTTTCACATCTGACTCAGAATCGTTGGTATCACTCATTGATAAGCAAGCGCCAAGCAAATGACCTTTGTTAATATTGATATTGGCAAAAGAATCAAATTGCCCCAAGCCCGCATTAGCAATAGTAAAATTATCCTCATTTAATGCCCATTCCTGTATCAGCCGTTCCCGTCTATACTGCAATGCAGCCATTTGCTGTCTACAGGGTTCAAATGCATAAATGTGCTTAAAACCACCGTTGTTGGCCCAAATGAACTTTTCCACGGTGTCACCCACATAAGCCCCGGCGTCTATGAATACGTCCGTCCCAATATTTACAAATTGTGGCAGGCAGAAATACTGATTAAAATCCATCACCGACGCGCACCAGTCTTCGTCACCGCTCAGCATGGTTAGCATTATACCGTCTAGACACTCCTTAGAGCGTGCATCGAGAAAAAGCTGATCCCGCATGTCTATATATTTCTGGAGATTTGCAAGCAAGAACCAAGCATCAAACGACAGCTTCGGCATGTTGACCTGCAGAGATGCCTGAATATGTCCCACCGCATGCCTGGCCGTTATCAGGATCACTCCGACTGAGGTTACCAAGCTATCACCGGTTGGCACAACAGGTATACCATCAACTAAAGTGCCTTGTTTTTCAGGGGCATTGTCAATGAAGCACATCACCGTGAAATTATTTTTTTTCAGATATTCAAGCGAGGCTCTGCCGAATTGGCCAGCACCGAACAGAGCAATCCCTGAACTGATCTTCTCCTGTACGACATTGAAATCAGGTCGCAGTTCCTCGACCAACTTCAAGACCGTTGATAAATTACATTCAGATTTATTACGCATGAATGGATAACCTTTCGTTCGGATAGGCATAAAAGATGGAGGTATTGCCACAATAGTCGTGCAGGTTAAAATAGAGTCGATAATTGTTCAGTTCGTACAGAAATTTCGGTATCCTATAGAGGCCATCACGGCTATGATCCGCCAACACCATGAGAATTGGTCTGTAGTTAAGAATTACCAGCCGGGCCCCGTTCAGTGCTCTCAGTTCATCCCCTTCGATATGTAATTTGATAATGGTTGGCGCGAGCTGTTGAATGCTGTCGAGGGTGATGGTTTTCACCTTCTGGGTGCCGGACTCGTTGCGACTCGAAGCATAACCCAGCCCGTCGTTAAACCTTACCATTCCGTTGCAATCAGACAAAGCTTCTTCATAAACGGTGATCCGGTCTTGATCCTCTGGGAGGTTGTTGTGAAGAACCTTTAAATTAGCGAGATCAGGTTCAAATGCATGAATTTGCCTATATCCACTCGACGCAACACTGAGAAAATCCTGAATAATTGTTCCAAAATGCGCCCCTCCATCGACGTAGACCTCCTTCATTCCAACATCAGGAAAACTTGGTGCCTTAAAATATTTCTGCTCAGCCAACACCGCATAACCCGGATATGTCATATCAACCCTTCTCAATCGCCACCACAACATGCGAAGATAGTCTATAACTGACTGTTCATCATGAGCAAGTGCTTGCAGTACCTGTTCAACCTCTGTCAGATCGGCTTTGTCAAGGGTCGACATCTCCCAGCCATTAGGCATAATGTGTGGAAATGCTTTCTCCGAATATGCGTAAAATGGTCTGACATCAATACACCCCAATCCAAGCAAAAAATTGATTATCGGTTGCACCGGTGCCGTAACAATGCAAATTGCAAAAGTTGCGGATTGCTTATCTGGAGCCGGAATGCTATTAGGAGGAATGATATCAATGCCGTCGATATCTCCTGTTACATTTCTGTCGATGATATACTTAGGCTTGATACCGGCAGATCGCATGAGATCCACCGCCATTTTACCCATTTTTCCTGCACCATAAAGGGCCACCCCAGAATCAGCCACTGACCGGCTCAAGTCATTTGGAGTCACAGGATAATCAATAATTTTTTTTAATTCTGACTTATAGTTGATCATATCATTTCTTTATATCCTGGACAGCAGTTGCGTAGCATATTGATCAATATTATCAGGCATGCCATGCGACAACTGGCCACACTCCCCACATACTGAATGAGCTTTCCGTTCCATTCTCAAAAACATTTTTTGTAGATTACGCAATTTATCACCATTCCAGATATTTTTCACGCTTTGTGAGCCAACATCGCCAATGACAAGTTTTCTGGCCCAATCAAGATAGCAGGCACTTGCAACGCCATCAGCGTTGATCGAAAAAGAATAAAACACATAAGGGCATACCAGAACTTCTTTAATTTCCTGTTTATAAATACCTACCTCTGTATTGACATGGACATCGTTCAATTCGAATTCAGGCCAGCAGGACATGATGCTCTCAATATAGATGCCGTCAGTGATATCCCCGAATATTGCATAAAACTTATTTTTCTCTTCTTGGCTCAGAATATCCCCGTTGATCTTGACTATCATTTCACAGTTCTTCCGGTGCTCATAGAAAAACCGAATATTTTCCACTAATTCCTCAAAGTCAAGCTTGACTTTCGAAAAACTGCGGTATTGGTGTTCGTCTACCCCTTCAATGGAAATATTTATCCTGTCTAAGCCAGCATCGATAATTTCCAGGCTTTTTTCTGGCGTCAGAAGAGAGGCGTTCGTTGTCATGTCGACCCGATCGCAGCATTTTTTCAGTTTAGCATACCGGATCATCTCTGCGAAGTTTTTATTCAAGAGAGGTTCACCGTCTTTGTACAACCGGAGCACCTTGATTGGCTCTTCGAAATCACAAATATCATCCACTATCTTTTTGAACAAGTCGAGGCTCATAGTGCCGAAATTCCGACCTGGGGTATTCCGCATTAACTCCCTGTCGCCGGTCGGACAGAATTTACACTGAAAATTACAGATATCAGCAGGATCCACATTGATTATGAAAGGCGTGGCCAAGGGAATGACTGATTCAAGATGCGTCCTGTTTGCCAGATCAATTCTTGGCTTAATTTTAGCTTTCATACTTTTCCTTAGCTGTTAATAAGTCGTTAATACCGGTTTCAAGTGAATATGTCTGAATCCAACCGGGCAAGCACTTTCCTTTGTCCCATAAGCTCATGACCTCTCTTGCCCGATATGGTCTGCCGCCCCATTCAATAGCAAGCTTCCTGCCGAAGACACGCCCAAACAACTCAACCACCTCTTTTAGAGTCATGGGGTCGCCTGAGGAGACTGCATATAACTCATGACCTTCAACGAGACCATGTGCGAGTCTGTCAGATGCAATCTCGAATGCCGCAACCACATCCGTTACATGCACCAAATCAACGATTTGCTCGCCGGGAGACATAGTGAGTAACGAACCTTCGTGAGCCATTTTTTCCAGAAGATGAAACAGCTTCGGGCGCGGGTCATTGGGACCATACGTATCAAAAAGCTTTAACGTAATGGCTTTTAAGCCTTTGGCTTCGACATAATAGCGCATGACATCTTCAAATGCCTGTTTTGTGGCTGCATAAAGATTGACCGGGGAGTATGCCTCATTTCCATAATGCTGCCAGGATGTGCCCGTGTTTACAATTCTAAGAACTTTATGCTCAGCCATCGCGTCGAGCAACTGGGTACCGAACAACACATTACTGATAATCAGTCTGTCAATATCCTGCGCAGTATGCTCTGACAGGAAAAGCGATGCCAAATGAAAAACTATATCCGGCCGTGCGGATGCCATTATTGAATTCATGCAGGCGATACTGCCGTCATGAACGTGGATATCGAGTTGATCCCTTATATCATCCAGAAGAGTAGCACCGGTATCATTCGGAATGGCAATAATGTGGACTCTCCAGCCATTTCTCACGAGACTACGACAGAGATTTGAACCGACAAAGCCAGTACCACCGGTTACTAATGCAACGCTCCCTCTCATACCTGTCTATTCCATTTGAATGGTGATACGAAATCATCAAAAGAGTTAAATCCTTCATCCCGTGCAGAAAGCACCGGAGAATGGTCTGGCCAAGGGATATCAAGCGAGTTCCAGAGGATACCTGCGTCTGACTCTGGTGCATAGATGCTACTTACCTTGTACATCATGATCGCGGTATCACTGACGACATAGAAGCCATGTGCGCAACCCTTTGGGATATAGATCATATTGGCGATTGTAGCATCAAGCTGAAAAAGTACGTGCCTGCCGTACATCGGAGAACCTGTACGCAAATCGATGACGACATCAATCACGGCTCCTGATGTACAATAAACCAGTTTTTGATGATCGTGGGGCGGGCGTTGAAAATGGAGTCCCCTCAAGACACCTTTGCGAGAGGTTGAATAATATTCTTCACGCCAATCAGTCTCCAGCCCATGCTGTTCAAAAAGTTCCTGATGAAAAGTTTTAATGAAGCAACCACGTTCATCTAGAAGAATATTCGGAATAATTTCAAAACAGCCAGGTATTGCAGTTTCTTGCACTTGCATAGAGTCAGTACCTTCAGTCCGTTTTTATTACACCAAAATAACCATCAATCTTGCTTGCCGCGAACTCCAACATCTCTTTGGTCAACGCTGGCTGCACCCCAATCCAGAATGTATTGTTCATCACGTTATCGGTATTGGCTAAGTCGCCACTGATACGATAGTTGGTGCCCTTCATATATGGCTGTCGGGTAAGGTTACCGGCAAACAATAAGCGTGAGCCGATTTTATGTTCATCCAAATGGGTTAGCAAATCAAGGCGTGTAACAGGGCTGTTTGCTTTTACCGTGATTGGAAAGCCAAACCAAGAGGGGTCGGAGTGCTCGGTAGCCTCGGGGAGTTGCAAAAATTCTTCGCAGCTCTTCAGGCGGTTTTTGAGATACGCAAAGTTCTCTTTACGGGCCTGAATGAATTGTGGAGCTTTTGCCAACTGAGCCAAACCACAGGCGGCTTGCATGTCTGATATTTTGAGATTATACCCCAAATGGCTGTAGGTGTATTTGTGGTCGTAACCATAAGGCAAATCGCCATGTTGCTGAGTAAAGCGTTTACCGCAGGTGTTATCTTTGCCGGGCTGGCAATAGCAATCCCGGCCCCAGTCGCGGAAGCTCTCTGCAATGGTGTTCAGTTGGCTGTTGTTGGTGAACACCGCACCACCTTCGCCCATTGTAATGTGATGGGCAGGGTAAAAGCTGAGGGTAGCAATGTCGCCAAAGGTGCCCACCATTTGACCACGATAGGTGGTACCGAGTGCATCACAGCAATCCTCTACCAGCCACAGGTTGTGCTTTTTACACAGGGCAGTAACCATGTCGAGGTTAAAAGGGTTGCCCAAGCTATGGGCAAGCATGATCGCTTTTGTTTTGGAGCTGATGGCTGCTTCGATTTTGCTTGCATCTATGTTGTGGGTTCGCGAATCCACATCAACAAAGACAGGTACTGCGCCGAATTGCAGTATGGGATTGACTGTGGTTGGAAAAGCTGCTGCAACGCCAATAACTTCATCACCTTTTTTTATAGCCCGATCGCCAAGTTTGGGGGAGGTCAGGGTGTTGAAGGCGACCAGATTGGCTGAGGAACCGGAGTTGACCGTAATGAGGTGGTTGATGCCGATAAATCTGGCAAGTTTTTTCTCGAATTCGGCATTGAAGCGGCCTGTTGTGAGCCAGCCGTCCAGACTGGCTTCGACCATGTATTTGAGTTCCTGAGCGTCCAGCACTTTACCTGATGGGGGTACTGCGGTGATGCCTGGGGTGAACACTGTCGCCGTGTACTTGTTTGCGGCAAAGCTTTCAACATGCAATGCCGTCGCTTTGCGCAAAGTCTCATCAATTTTGCTGCTGCTGAGACGGGCTACCTTACGGCACTTGCTGCTCTGAATGGTCAGTACCTTGTCAACCCGAACCACGCTGTCGCGCTTGAGTGTACCTTGTGTCATATCCCCCGCTGTGATAGAGACAGCAGAAGGGTCATAGATATACCAATCAAGCTCGGAAGTGATGTAGGCAACGTTGACATCATCCTGTTGATGTTGTGAACAGACACTGAGCACCAAACCGGGGCGAACTTTGCTGCCTGCCTGGTTGATGTAGGGGAATTCTAAAAGGACAATATCACCGGGACTTAACATCAAACATCTCCTCCCAATCGACGTTTTTGTCTTCGTTGGTATCAAAAAAACTTGCGAGTCCGAGCGACTTAAATTCCTGCTCAGAGTTAACTTCTACAGGGCTGAAAGTGGTAACGGCATTGCCCGTTTCCTCAATCTTGTCGAGTACGATGACAAACAACTCCGCTTCGGTAACACCTTGCAGCGGCGTAAGCAATTGAATTTTGCCCTCTTTGTAGAGTGCTTTTACTGCTTGCATAACAAGCCTCCTGAAGTGGTTTTTAGATTTTGATACTCATATAATCTTTGATCTGGCGGCAACAGAGATCGTACATGTCGCCTGAGGGATATTGACGGTACCATGCCACTGTTTCGGCAATTGCCTTGTCTATATTCCACAGAGGTGACCATCCGAGAAGCGATTTTGCTTTGCTGATATCGAGCTTCAGCAGGCTTGCTTCGTGCAGGGCTCCGGGTTTTGAGTGATCTTCCCAGCTCCCCTCTCCCCATGTTTTGACGATACGATTAACAAGAGAGCCTACATTGAGAAAACTTGAGTCCTCTGGCCCGAAATTCCAAGCTTCAGCGTAGCTTGCCGGGTTTTCAGCCATTTTTTGAGCAAGCAGGAGATAGCCCGATAGTGGTTCAAGCACGTGCTGCCATGGCCGGACGGCATGAGGGCTTCTCACAATAATGGGCTCACCCTGTTCAAGTGCGCGAATGCAATCGGGCACAATACGATCAGCTTGCCAGTCGCCACCGCCGAAGACGTTACCTGCCCGTGCTGAAGCGAGGCTTTTGCCATGCAGGGCATAGGTGTCGGGGTTGAAAAAAGAGTTGCGGTAGCCTTCGGTTACCAGCTCACTGCATGCTTTGCTCGAACTATATGGATCATAGCCGCCGAGACGATCGTTTTCACGGTAGCCCCAAACCCACTCTTTGTTATCGTAGCATTTATCAGTGGTGACGTTGACGATCACCTTTACAGAGTCAGTTTTGCGGCAGCATTCGAACAGGTTGACGGTGCCGCCAACATTGATGTCGTAGGTTTCCTTTGGTGCTTTGTATGACTCCTTGACGAGCGGCTGAGCTGCAAGATGAAAAACTATTTCGGGGTTAAAATTGCGAATGAGGTCTTGCAGACGGCCATAGTCTCTGACATCTCCAATCCGTTGATTGATTTTTTTCTCAAGGCCGGTGAGCACAAAATTATCGTGCGAGGTAAGCGGTTCAAGTGCATAACCGCCAACGTCAGCGCCGAGCATGTTGAGCCAGAGAGCAAGCCAAGAACCTTTGAAACCGGTGTGACCGGTAATGAGCACTTTTTTGCCTTGCCAGTATTGTTGACTTATGCCGCTCATCGGTTTGTTCACCATATTTTCCATGGAGCTTGATGGGTATCCCAAAGTTCTTCTAGATATGTTTTGTCGCGCAGAGTATCCATTGGTCGCCAGAAACCACTGTGCTCATAAGCAGCAAGCTGCCCTTCTCTGGCAATAGTTACCAATGGAATCCCTTCCCAGGATGATGCATCCCCATCAATATAGTTCAGAACATCAGGCTGAAGCACAAAAAAACCTCCGTTGATCCATGAACCATCACCAGGCGGCTTTTCTTCAAAACCAAGCACGCTTTCGCCATCTTTTATTATTGATCCATAGCGCCCTGGAGGCAAAACTGCACAAACCGTGGCATGTTTACCATGCTTTTTGTGAAAGACAACTTCTGCAGTTATGTCGATGTCTGCAACACCATCGCCGTAGGTAAAGCAGAACGATTCACCGGGTTCGAGATATTTAGCCACCCGTTTAAGACGACCTCCGGTTGCTGTATCTTCACCGGTATCTACCAATGTCACCTTCCATGGCTCAGCCTGCTGTTTGTGAACTTCCATCCTGTTTTCTGACATGTCAAAGGTGACGTCGGACATGTGCAGGAAGTAGTTTGCGAAATATTCTTTGATAACATATCCCTTATAGCCACAGCAAATGATGAAGTCGTTAACGCTATGGGCGGAGTAGAGCTTCATGATGTGCCAGAGGATGGGTTTACCTCCGATTTCAATCATGGGCTTTGGCTTGAGATGCGACTCTTCAGAAATGCGGGTGCCGAGGCCACCGGCAAGGATGACTGCTTTCATTTTTTGGGAAGGCTCGTTAGCTGGATGGCTGAATAGCAAGATTTCGGTGCGTCAAGACAATGTTATGTGCGAATAATTACTTGTCAGGATGAACGTTATGAGCAATGGGTAATTCTCTACCATTTTTTTTCTCTTTTGAAACAATTTCCTCATAGCTTCCTATCCGTTTGATTCCGCAATCCGCCAGCTCCACTATCTGCGTACAGTTTTTCAACGTTGTTAAGCGATGAGCTATAATCAGTACCGTGAGATCATTGCCAAGGCTTTCGATGGACTGCATCACGGCCTGTTCGGTTTCGTTGTCGAGCGCGCTCGTTGCTTCGTCAAAAATGATAATATCTGCCTGTTTATAGAGTGCGCGGGCGATGCCAATGCGCTGGCGCTGGCCACCGGAGAGGCGAATACCGCGTTCGCCGACGTAGGTCTGGTATTTCTTCGGCCATGTTTCAATGATATCGGCTATCTGTGCTTGTTGAGCAGCTTGTTTCACCCGATTATGGTCGATTTTTTCTTTTGGAATACCGAAAGCGATATTCTCTTCAATGGTGCTGTCGGCAAGATATATTGCTTGAGGGACGTGCGCTATATGAGCCTGCCATGCCCTATTATTTCCTGCATCTATTAACTGACCATCAACTTTCAGTGTTCCGTCAGTGGGCGAAAGTAGCCCCATAACAATATCGAGCAACGTACTCTTTCCGCTGCCAGTCATGCCAATAAAGCCAATTCGACTGCCTTTCACTATTGAAAGGTTAAGATTTTTGAGCACCCAGGGCGTTTGTGATGTATATCGGAATGAAAGACTTCTCAACAGAATCTGTTCCCTGAAAGGTAGTGGCTTGGCTGGTGCCTTGTCAACATAGTCCGGTAGAGGTTGATCGAGCAATTCAAGAGCATCCTTTAATGATGCCCGGTAACCCTGAATGCTTGACCATGAGCCGTAAGCCTGCTGCAAAATCGGCAACATCCGTTGCGCTCCAAGTGCAAGCGCACCAAGAACCGGAATGGCTCTTGCTATACCGTCGGGCTGTCGAGCAAGGACGTAGGCCAGAACAGCTATCAACATCATACCCAATGCTTCCAGCGCATAACGGGGACTACTGCTGACAAATAGATTATTTCCCTGCGCTCGACGCATTGGCAAATCAGAATTGCGGTAGATCTGACAATAAATAGCCTGACTGCCGTCGATAAGAACATCGCGTATGCCACCCAATCCTTCCTGCAAGGATTTGATAACTCGTGTTTGCTCAAGAGAGATGCGCTGACTATTAGCCAAGAGGTTTTTGCGGGTCACTTTGATAATCAACCCATAGAGTAAACCAAAAACACCAAAAGCAGCTAATGCAATAACCGGATCTACCGAGATAAGCGTGATAAGAATAGCCAGCAGAATAATAGCTGAGCTGATAAAATTCAGGACGTTTGTAAGAGAAGCTATAACAACACCAGTTTTGTTTGTGATGCCACTGATGATTTCGCTGCTGTTGCGCGCGACATGAACCGAATATGGCTGATAAAGTGTGCGTCGATAGATACTGATGCTGAGATCGGCTCCCGTTGCATAAGAAAGACGCGTACTTGCCCAAAGCAGAAATAGCCTGACAGCGCCAGAGAATATAGCCGCAATACCGAAGGTAATGGTTAGCGGCAGCAGAAGTTGGCTGGGAGAAGTTAATCCAAGAAACGTAATAACCGGCTGAGCTATGGGCAGCTGAAAAATTCTTTCCGGAGCAGTCAGCACGGCAAGAAACGGAATAACTGCGCCTATACTGATAATTTCAGCGAATGATGCGACAATCATCAAAATCAGCAACAAGCCAAACTGACCGCGACGACGAGGGGTTATATGGAGCCAGAGACGCTTGAGAAGCGTTGGAATTGATTGGAGATGTGAGGCGTTGTTGGGCACGGTTGGGATTAGGGAATAGGGATTGGGTAATGGGTAGTAGGAATTAGGTATTAGGGAATAGGTAATGGGTAGTAGGAATTAGGGATTGGGTATTGGGTATTGGGTATTAGGTATTGGGTATTGGGTATTAGGTATTGGGTATTGGGTATTGGGTATTGGGTATTGGGTATTGGGTATTGGGTAAAATAGGGATTGGGTATTGGGTAGTAGGGAATAGGGTGCGTTTATGACCATTTCTTGTGGAGGCCGGTTAGGAGCCTGCCAAGTTGATTTATGTTTTCTTTGATTGATTCTGATGAATCGCAATATTCAAGCATTTTAGCAATTTTGTATTGTGTATCCAACTCGGAAAGTGAACCTCGTGCGATACTGATGAAATGTGCATATTCTTTGGTTCCGCTTCTTGCTGCCCCTTCTGCAATATTGGATGGTATCGATACTGCTGCTCTCCGCATTTGCTGGCTCAATCCATATACCTCTTCTTTGGGAAACGTCTTTGTGAGTTCGTACATACTTTTTACCAAACTCATCGCTTGTTGCCAAGCTTCCAGTTTCTCATGGGAAAGCATTGTGGGTA
>Ga0194126_10002155_pt1 | contig 32146 bp, 30 predicted proteins | sample TA2KigC150mmetaG_FD_148641 | JGI IMG/M metagenome (GOLD analysis project Ga0194126, IMG submission 148641) | Freshwater microbial communities from Lake Tanganyika, Tanzania - TA2015035 Kigoma Deep Cast 150m | ecosystem: Environmental > Aquatic > Freshwater > Lake | place: Tanzania: Lake... | reverse complement strand
TGCCCCTACAACTCCGAACTCCCTACTCCCAGGGCTTCAGCGCTTCAAGGGCCTGCTCCGGAGTGAGCCCCTCGCACCTGAGAGTTTTTTTGCGGCTGGTGTGCCCGCGCACGACAGTGACACGCGACCGGGGCAGGCTGAACAGTTCGGCTATCAGGCGGCAGCAGGCCGCGTTGGCCTGCCCGTCCACGGGCGGCTTGCTGATCTTGATTTTCAGGCCGGTGTCCTGGAGGCCGACGATGCAGGTGCGCGATGAGCGCGGCAGCACGATGACCTGCAGCTCACAGCCGTTTTCAACCGGCCGCAGCAGCTCGTCACTCTGACTGCTGGTTTTTGCCATTGCCTTCCATCAGCTTCAGGTGGGTTTCGATCAGCGCGCGGAATGAGGTTTCAAATTGTATTTTATTCTGCCGCAGGCGTGTTATGTCGTCGCGCAGCTGCTGCTGGGCCTGCTGCAGCTTTTCATCAAGGCCGGCCGACTCAGCGCGGGCTTTGTCGATAATCGCGCGAGCTTCCTGCTCGGCCTGCAGGCGTGCGCCGGCGGCCGCTTCCTGCAGCTCGGCGCTTTTTGCGCGGGTCTGTTCAATCATGGCATCGGCCTCCCGGCGGGTGCTGTCAAGCAGCGCGCGGGCCTGATCCTGCGCCTGGCTCTTGATGGCGTCGGCTTCCGCATGGCGCTGTGAGGCCTTTTCATGCGCGGCGTTCAGGATGCGCTCAGCCTCCTGCCGGGCCGCATCAACATGGGCACAGGCTTCTTTTTCTGCACGCTCGCGCATAAGCGCGGCTTCCTCCTGCTTGGCCTGCGCGGTCTTCCGCGCGCTTTCGACAATCTGGCCGGCTTCGTTTCCGGCCTCCTCAAGCAGCCGGTCTGATTCGGCCTGCGTCTTCTCCCGGGTTTCCTCGGCAAGCCTCTGCACCGTCAGCAGGGCAGCATTGACGTTTTCCTCCTTCTTGCGCAGCAGCGCCAGATCCTGCCGCGTGGTCCGCAACTCGTCGATGAGCTGCATGTTCTGGCCGGTGAGGCGCTCCATTTCGCGGGCCACGACCTCGAGGAATGAGTCAACGTCCTGGCTGTCATAACCGCGGAATTTTACCGTGAAGGTCTGCTGCAGCACATCAACGGCTTTTAGCGAAACCCCGTGCGGCTCGGCCGCTACTTCGCGCAGTTTGTTTTTTATCTCCGGCATGGTGTGTGTCCCCCGTGTCAGTAGACTACTTTCGCCAGCAAACTGCTGGCGGCATATATCAGGATGATAACAATCACCGGTGAAAAATCAAAGCCGCCCCCGCTCACCGGCAGCATCCTGCGCACGCGGTATAAAACGGGTTCGGTAAGTTCATAGACGGCCCGGACCAGAAAATTATACGGATCAGGATTTACCCACGATATAACGGCCCGTATAATGATGATGATCATATATATCCTTAAAATCGACTGGATTGCAATGACAAACGCGTACAGCAGGTTGCGGGTCACGCTGACCGGCAGGTTCAGGCTGAGGTCCGCGGTCGTTTTCAGAATGAAGGTGTCGATCATGGCCAGACCGATGATCAGCAGGATCGGCGAGAGGTCAATTGCGCTGCGCGGCAGTGGAATGTTTCTGCGGATAAAGGACAGCGCCGGGTCGGTTGCGCGCTGCAAAAACCTGACCAGCGGGTTCCAGGGATCGGGGTTTACCCAGGTGAGCAGCACCCGCACGATTACGGCAATCATGTAGAGCCAGATGGCATAATGGAGCAGGGTAAGCAGGCTGATCATAGGAACCTCAGGGGATAAGGTTTAAAGTTCAAGAGTTCAATGTTCAAGGGTTCAATGTTAAATTTAAAAGCATACTCGCATGCAATACCGGTCTGGAAAGAGCGTCACTGCTGTCTGAGTATTTATATTTTGGTTTTGAACCTTAAACCTTGAACTCTTGAACCTTGAACGGGCGAAAAATTTTTCGTCCCCGGGCAACCACAGGGGGTTGCCCCTACACCTCAGAACTCAAGGCTCACCGGTTCAATGCATAGGCCAGTTTCAGGCCCTCGAGCAGCAGGTGTGCATCCACGGTATCGATAACGTTCGTGTGGCGCGCAATCAAGGGGGCAAGGCCGCCGGTGGCGATCACTTTTGGTTCGCCCTGCACCTGCGCTTTGATGCGTGCGACCATGGCCTCGATCATCAGGCAGTAGCCGCCAAGTATGCCGATCTGCAGGCATGCAATCGTATTGGTTCCAAGCGCTTCCTGCGGGAGCTCGTACTCGATGCGTGGAAGTTTTCGCGTTTTTTCAAAAAGCGCGTCGGCTGCGGTTTTAAAGCCGGGCATGATGGCACCGCCCATAAAAAGGCCCCGGCTGTTTATGTAGTCCATGGTCGTGGCCGTGCCGAAGTCGATGACGATCAGGTCGGAGTTAAACTTCTTATGGGCGGCTGCCGCGGCGAGCGCGCGGTCGATGCCCAGCTCGCGCGGGTTGTCGTAGTACAGGGTGATGCCGAGGTGCGAATCGGCGCCGACCACCAGAGCCGGGGCGCTGAAGCAGCGTTCGCACAGCTGCTGCCAGGTAGCGGTAAGCTGCGGCACTACGCTGGCGATGCACGCGCCTTCTACCAGCTGCGTGCCGATTCCCGCTCCTTTGAGCAGGGCCTCCAGCGCACAGCGGTATTCATCGGCGGTCCGGCGGGTGTCGGTGGCCATATGCCAGCAGTCAACCAGCGCGTCACCCTTGAAAAGGCCGATCGTGGTATTGGTGTTGCCGATATCAATGGTAAGGAGCATATACATCACCGTCTTTCAGTGATCGGGGAGGTGCTGTTGAAAAACATTCGCCCCTGCGCGGGCAGGCACAGGGGCCTGCCCCTACGGACTCGTTCGATCCCGATAGCGATCCCGATCCCGATTTTTTAATGTTGATGGAATCGTAAAAAGTCACCGGGTGTCACCTCGAATGAAGAGAGAGGTCTTTCAAGTCATCGAAAAACCAAGATTTCTCCCTTCGGTCGAAATGACAAAACAGCATTTTTCAGACTTTTTACGGCGGCATCAATGTTGAAACTTGAACGGGTTTCTCTCCCAACTCCCAACTGCAGGGCAGGCACAGGGGCCTGCCCCTACGGACTCCTTCGGTCGCGCTGTCCTCATGCCTGCTCGATCAGCATGCTCACGTCGGCCGCCGGGGCCGAATGCGTAAGTGCGCCGCATGAAATATAGTCAACGCCGGTTTCGGCAACGGCGGCAATAGTTTTCAGGCTGACATTGCCGGAGGCTTCCAAAGGAATCCGGCCCGCGGTGAGTTCCACTGCGCGGCGCATGTCTTCGCACGGCATGTTGTCGAGCATGATCATATCGGGGCCGCAGTCAAGAGCCTGCTGCAGCTCATCAAGGGAGCGGACTTCAATTTCGATCTGCATGCCCGCCGGGCAGCCGGCGCGGGCTTTTGTCAGTGCGGGTTTGATGCCGCCGCAGGCAGCAATATGATTTTCCTTGATCAACATGGCGTCAAACAGGCCCATGCGGTGGTTGCGGCCGCCCCCGCAGCGCACAGCTTTTTTTTCAAGCACGCGCCAGCCGGGCGTTGTCTTGCGTGTGTCGAGCAGAACGGCTTTTGTGTGCGCAATCGCATCGGCAAGGCTGCGCGTGAGCGTGGCAATGCCTGATAAGCGCTGCAGGAAGTTGAGCGCTGTGCGCTCGCCGGTGAGCAGGGCAGGGCAGGGCCCCTGCAGTTCTGCAAGCTTTGCGCCGGAAGCAGCGTGTTCTCCTTCGCCTGCGAGCGTGCGCATGCGCACCTCGGCGCTGATGCGGCCGTACACCTGCCCAACCACATCAAGCCCGCAGCACACCAGGTCCTGCCTGGCGATGATCAGGGCGCTGCCCGGCTGATGCGCCTCGATGAGCACTCCGGTGGTTATGTCGCCGCTGCCGATATCCTCTGTCAGCGCCATCGTGATCAGGCTGGCTGCTGCGGTGTGAAAATCGTGTTCGCTCATGCGTGTGACCGGTTGTGGTTTCAGGAGGCGCGCAGCGATGCGATGCGCGCGATGTTTTCGTGCATTTTTGACTGCTTGCCTTCCAGCACGGCAAGTTTTTCGCGCTCTTTCTGCACGATGTCGGCCGGAGCATTGTCAACGAATTTTGCATTGCCCAGCTTGCCGCTGATAAAATCGATGTCTTTTTTCAGCTTCACTGCTTCGCGCTCGAGGCGTTTGCGTTCTTCGTCGAAATCAATGATGCCTTCAAGCTCGACGAACACTTCGCCTGTGTCCACCACGCCGGCCGCGGCCGTGGTTGAGCGCAAAAACGCGCTGTGAACGCCGGCGCGGGCAAGGCCCGCAAGGCTGCAGATCAGATCGGTGTGCCGCTGCAGCATCTCTTCAACCCCTGCGTCATGGCACAGCAGGTCGGCTGCCGGCCGGGCCGAGGGCGGCACGTTCATCTCGGCGCGTATGGTGCGCACAGCCGTGACGAACTGGATCAGGTGCTCCATGCTCGCTTCTACGTCAGCCTGAATATGGGTGGTGTCTGGCTGCGGGAAGCGGGCGGTGACAATGCTTTCGCCCGCGCCGGGCAGCTTCTGCCAGATCTCCTCGGTGACAAAGGGCATGATCGGGTGCAGCAGTTCGGTGATCGTTTTCAGCACATGGAAGAGCACCTGCTGCGTGGCGCTGCGGCGGGCTGCATTGTCGCGGTCATACAGGGACGGCTTGGCCATCTCAAGGTACCAGTCGCAGAATTCACGCCAGACGAACTGGTACAGGCTGTTGGCCGCCTCATTGAAGCGGTAGTTTTCAATTGCGTCATTCACCTGCGCGGTCACGCTGCCCAGACGGCTCAGTATCCAGCGGTCTTTCAGCTCCAGGTCTCCGGCCGGCAGACCCGGCTTAAGGTCCTCACCATGCATGAGCGCGAAGCGCGAGGCGTTCCACAGCTTGTTGACGAAATGGCGGTAGCCCTCGATGCGCTCTTCCGACAAACTGATGTCGCGCCCTTGCGCGGCCATGGCCGTCAGGGTGAAGCGGAAGCTGTCGGTGCCGAACTTTTCGATGATCACCAGCGGGTCGATCACGTTGCCCTTGGACTTGCTCATCTTGTGGCCGTGCGCGTCGCGCACCAGGGCGTGAATGTAGACGTCGCGGAAGGGCACATCACCCATGAATTTCAGGCCCATCATCATCATGCGCGCCACCCAGAAGAACAGGATGTCAAACCCGGTCACAAGGCAGGACGTGGGGTAGAAGGAGGCAAGCTCGGGTGTCCGGTCCGGCCAGCCCAGGGTCGAAAACGGCCACAGTGCCGAGCTGAACCAGGTGTCGAGCACGTCGCTTTCCTGAGTGATGTCAGGGCTGCCGCAGGCTGCGCAGGCCTCAGGATCATGCTTGGCGACCGTGATATGGTCGCACTGCGGGCAGTACCAGGCCGGGATGCGGTGGCCCCACCAGATCTGGCGCGAGATGCACCAGTCGCGGATATTGTTCATCCATTCAAAATAGGTTTTCTCCCAACTGGAGGGGATGATGCGGGTGCGGCCGTCCTTGACAGCCTCGATGGCCTTTTCTGCCAGGGGCTTCACGTTCACGAACCACTGCAGCGACAAATTGGGCTCAACTATGCTCTTGCAGCGGTAGCAGTGCCCGACCGCGTGCGTGTGCGGCTCGATTTTTTCCAGCAGCCCGAGGGCCTCGAGGTCAGCGACGATCTTTTTGCGCGCTTCGAACCGGTCAAGGCCTGTGTAGGCTCCGGCTTCCGCGCTCATGCGGCCGTCATTGTCGATAACCTTGATGGTTGCAAGCCCATATTTGCGGCCGATCTCAAAGTCGTTAGGGTCATGCGCCGGGGTGATCTTCAGGGCGCCGGTGCCGAAATCAAGCGCAACATAGCTGTCGGCAATGACCGGGATCTCGCGGTTCATGAGCGGCAGCACCACGCGCTTGCCCTGCCAGGCGCGGTGGCGGTCGTCATCAGGGTTGATGGCGATGGCCGTGTCGCCCAGCATGGTCTCGGGCCGCGTGGTGGCAACGCACAGGTGCCCCGAGCCGTCGGGTCCGGGGTAGCGGATGTAATACAGGTTGCCCTGTATCTCTTCGTGCTCGGCCTCCAGATCGGACAGGGCCGTGTGGCAGCGCGGGCACCAGTTGATAAGCTTTTCGCCGCGGTAGATCAGGCCTTCTTCGTAGAGCGTGACGAACACTTCGCGCACGGCGCGTGAGCAGCCCTCATCCATGGTGAAGCGCTCGCGCGACCAGTCGCACGAGGCCCCGAGTTTTTTGAGCTGGTTGACGATGATGCCGCCGTACTGGGCTCTCCACTGCCAGACGCGCTCCACAAAGTTCTCGCGGCCAAGATCAAAGCGCGAGGTGCTTTCGCGCGCCAGGTTGCGCTCGACCACGTTTTGCGTGGCAATGCCCGCGTGATCGGTGCCGCACTGCCACAGGGTGGTGCAGCCCTGCATGCGCTTGAAGCGGATCAAAATGTCCTGCAGAGTGTTGTTCAGGGCATGTCCCATGTGCAGCGATCCGGTCACGTTCGGCGGCGGAATAACGATGCAGTAGGGGTCAGCGCCATCGCGGCCGGCAGGTTTGAAGAACCCTTTGTCTTCCCAGATTTTGTACCATTTCTGTTCGACCGCGTGCGGGTCGTAGCTTTTGTCGAGTTCGGCGGTGCTCATGTATTCACGCTTTCAAGAAAATGTTGCTGATGATTGCAGCCATGCTCGCTTTCTGTAATCTCTCCCCCTTCGTTTCCGCTCAGGACAGATCCAGGAGAAATTTTGGAGGGCCACGCTTTCGCGTGGCCGTCTAACGCTGTCGAGCGGACGCGCAGAAGCGCGTCCATCCAGAAGCTTGCGTTGAAAATAAGACGCCGGGCCTTTTATGGCCTTGTCTGCGGTGTGTTAAAATTGAAACATCTTATAAAAAAACTCCAATAAAATCAATTCCTTATTGACAGGTGCGTCTTTTTCATGAAATCATATCCTGCAAAACCGGCCCACCTTTTCACAGGAAACCGCGACCATGATGCAGGAGCGCCTTCAGCTTCTTTTTTCGCGTGAGCAGATCGAACAGCGCATCCGCGAGCTTGCCGAACTGATCAGCGCCGACTACACCGGCCGCCATGTGGCCATTGTCGGCGTTTTAAAGGGCTGCTTTGTCTTTCTTGCCGATCTCATCCGCCACCTCAATGTTGACATCACGGTTGATTTTGTCCAAGTCGCCTCCTACGGGTCCCGCCGCGAGACCGCCGGCGCCTGCACGCTGGTGAAGGATCTGGGCATTGATATCGACGGGCGCGATGTGCTGATCATCGAGGACATTATCGATACCGGCCTGACCCTGTCGAACCTGATCGCGGATCTGCGTGTGCGCGCTCCGGCATCCATCCGCGTGTGCGCGCTTTTGAACAAGCAGGCCCGTCGTCGCGTGGCTGTCGCGGTCGATTACGTCGGTTTTGAGGTCGAGGATGTGTTCGTGGTGGGCTGCGGCCTTGATTTCAGCGAGCGCTACCGCGGTCTGCCGGGCATTTATGCCCTGCTGCCGGACGAGCCGGCCTGAGTGCTGCGTCGTCATACCTAAACATTGTCATCCTGAGCGAAGCGAAGGATCTCTGTGTTATGTACACGTTACTGCATTGAATTAAAAACGGAGATTCTTCGTCGCCCTCGGCTCCTCAGAATGACATGAGGCGATATCGTGCTCCAGTTTTTTTGCCGTAATGATTTCAACCGAAAAATTTTATTTTTACTGCGGTATGTTCAGAACGATCAAAAACCTTCTGGCCCTGTTCACGGGCAGTCCCCCGGCAGCCTCACGCACTGATTTGCCCGAAACGCTGAAGCTTATCTTCAGCCGCCGCAGCTGCCGCAGCTTCGCTTCCGGCGACATTTCTCCCGAGGACATCGAGGCCATTTTAGATGCGGGCCGCTTTGCGCCCAGCACGGTCAATTTGCAAACCTGGTCGTTTATTACCTTTGACCGCCCCCAGTGGCAGCAGACATTCGAGCGGCCGATTCCCTTCAAGGGCGCATACGCGGTCGTCATCTGCGCCGACCAGAACCGCCTGAGCGAGCTGTTCAGCGATTTTGCCGAAACGCCTGCCATCAACATGAGCTTCGCGATTTTCAATGCCGGAATCGCGGCCATGAACATGAACCTGGCAGCCGAGGCCCTGGGCATTCAAAGCATCATGCTGTCTGAAACCGGTCGCACTGGCCTGCTCGACACGGCTTTTCTGGTTGAGAAGCTGGGCCTGCCCGAGGGCGTTTTGCCGCTCACAACCCTTGTGCTGGGACGGTCAACGCTGAAACTGCCGGGCATACCGCCGCGCCAGCCGCGCGCGGCCGTGGTCATGCCGCAGCGCTACCAGCCGGAGTGCAAAGACATGCTCCGGGACTGGTTCGACCAGATGTTCATCGGCTTCAAGATCGGCCACCCGCTCTCAAACTTCGACAAGCAGCTTGCCTTCTACCGCAAAAAGATGCTCGAGGCCGAGCAGACCGTGCGCAGGTATTTTGGCAGATAAGGCAGGCTTGTTCTGAGAAGACAGCAGGTAAACTAATAAGCGTCACAAAGCCACCTTAAAATACCATGAAAATACAACTTGAAATAATCGATTTTCATGGTATATATTTTATATATGATCAAAAGAACATACATATTTAATGAATTACAGGCAGCACTTGACCGAAGCAGGCTAGTTGTATTGACAGGGCCTCGCCAATCCGGCAAAACCACTCTGGCACGAGAACTTGTTTCTGAAAATTCGCCCAATTATTTTGATCTGGAAGATCCGGCCAGCCTGGCACGGCTGGACGAGCCGATGACCGCCTTGCGGCCGCTTACCGGCCTGGTGGTGATCGATGAGGTACAGCGCCGCCCCGACCTGTTTCCCGTGCTGCGCGTGCTGGCCGACCGGCGGGATCAGCCCGCCCGCTTTTTGATTCTTGGCAGCGCATCAGGGGCTCTGCTGCGCCAGTCATCAGAAAGCCTGGCAGGCCGGATGGAGCGCATCGTTATCGGCGGATTTTCCCTGCGGGAACTTGGCGCGGCATCCGAGACCGTTTTGTGGCTGCGCGGAAGTTTTCCGCTTGCATACCTGGCCCCGGATGAAGACAGCAGCACTGCATGGCGTAAAAATTTTATCCAAACCCTGCTTGAGCGTGATTTTCCGCAATGGGGAGTGCGGGTCCCCGCTGTTGCGATGCTGCGCTTCTGGTCGATGCTGGCGCATTATCATGGCCAGACATGGAATGCCGCCGAGCCGGCCCGGGTTCTGGGCGTGAGCGAGACAACCATACGCCGATACCTTGACCTGCTTACCGACGCTTACATGGTTCGGCAGCTGCCGCCGTATTTTGCCAACGTGAGCAAGCGTCAGGTAAAAGCACCGAAAATTTTCGTGCGCGACAGCGGCCTGCTGCACCAGCTGCTCGGAGCGACAACGCTCAAATCCCTGTATACGCATCCCAGAGCAGGCGCATCCTGGGAAGGCTTTGTGATCGAGCAGATATTGATGAACGAGCCCTGCGATGAAGCGTTTTTCTGGGCCACCCATCAGGGGGCCGAGATCGATTTGATAGTGCGGCGCGCTGATGCGCTCTACGGAATTGAATGTAAGCGGGTTGATGCGCCGCGGCTGACGCCCTCAATGCGCAATGCACTCACAGATCTGGGGCTTGAGCGCATAGCCGTAATTTATCCGGGGAGTAAACGCTATCAGCTGGCTGACAGAGTCGAGGCCGTACCGTTGAGCTGCCTTGCGGAAGGGGAGCCGCTTTTTAATACGGCAGGTTGATTGCGTCATAAAAGAACAGAGACAGGTGCGAATACGTTATTGAATTCGTTGAATTGCTGCTGAATCGACTCGTGCATCAAAGCAAAGGAAACAAACGAATGCATCAAAAGCTACGCACAGTCTTTTTTTTAACAGGCATGCTGCTCCTGGCAGCACGCGTGTGCCCTGCAGCAGGCACCATACCCTTCAAGCCGGGAGAACAACTTCAGTACAGTATCTATTGGGAAGATATTGCGGCAGGCGTTGTGACCTTTGAGGTTAAGCCCATGGCTGCGGTAAATGGCATACCGGCTTATCATTTCACGATGAGCTCCGCGACATCGCCTTTTCTAAGTGCAATCCTTATGATCAGCGACCGGGTTGAGTCCTATGCTGATATTGGCATGGCGCATGCGCTTTTGTATAAAGAACGCAACAGCGGCACAACGGCGCAGGACGTGACCGTTACCTTTGACTGGAAAAAACAAGAAGCTCAGTATAGCTTCAATGGGAAGAAATACCGGCCTTCACCGCTTGTGCCCGGGGCTTTTGACCCGCTGTCGGTTCTGTATGCCCTGCGCCTGCTTGATCTCAAGGGAATACAGGAAATTTCCAGGCCCGTTTCTGATGGCCTGGCGTGCGTCGTTGTCAGGGCCAAGGTGCCGGGGAAGCAAAAGGTGCGGGTGGAAAGCGGAGAGTATGACGCGTATGTGGTTGAGCCGCAGCTCGCGGGATTTTCAAAAATATTTGACATGCTGTCCGGCGCAACAGTGAAGCTGTGGATAAGCGCTGATGAGCGCCGGCTGCCCGTAAAAATCATGTGCGGCCTGCCGCTTGGCAATTTTACGGCGGAACTGAAATCTTCCAAAGCAGGGAATTGAACTGGCCCGCCTGAGAACAGTATCCGGACAGCGCCCTTAAATAATCGAGTTTGTCCTGCCTTGTGTCGCGCAGGAGGCAAGCATGCTTTTCCTTGAAATACACAAAAAAGCCATTATAATGTGTATAGAAAGCCGGAGGTGATCATATGGGACGAACAAACGTAGTGATTAACGATGATCTGGTCAATGAATGTCAAAAACTGACCGGGATCCCTACCCGCAGGGCCCTCATTGACTATGCGCTGCATGAGGTTCGCCGCCGTGGCCGTCAGAAGCGCCTGCTTGAACTGAAGGGCACTGTCAAATGGGAGGGGGACCTTGCCGAATGGCGCAAGGTGCGTCATTGATGGTGCTTATCGATACAACCGTCTGGATCGATTTTTTTGCCGGCCGAAATGAGCCGCATGTGGCAAGGCTTCAGCAATTGATAGAAGATGAAGAGGATGTGTGCCTGTGCGGAGTAATTCTGTCGGAGGTGCTGCAGGGAATACGATCTGACAAGGACTTTGCCAGAACAAAAGAATATCTGGATGATCTGATTTTTCTGCCTATGCGGCAGACGACATTTCTGGGGGCAGCCGAGATGTACAGAACCCTTCGCAAACAAGGTGTCACAATCCGGCAGCCGGTTGATTGCATGATTGCTTCAGTTGCCCTTGAGTATGATGCCCGCCTGCTTCACAATGACCGCGACTTCGACCATATTGCCAGGCATGTGAAGCTCAGGATATATGCCTGAAAAGAAGCTCAACAGGGGCACAATCCTCACGTGGCTGGCATTTAATCCTTCGCGGCAGCTGTGGTTGCCTTTGTTGGATTGTTTTCAAGAATGGTGAGCCGGACATCGGCTTTGCCCTGCCTGATAAAGCCGAGCTCCAACGCGGCCTCGCGGGATAGATCAATGAATACTTCCTCGTGCTTGCGGCAGCGGTCGTTGACCCTGACGATAACGGATCTGCTGTTGGCGAGATTTTCGACTTTCACCAGCGTGCCGAACGGCAGGCTTTCATGGGCGGCTGTCATTTTTTTCTGGTCGTATATTTCACCTGAGGCGGTTTTGCGGCCGTGGAAGCGGCTGGCATAGTAGCGGGCGACTCCCACGACGGACTGCGGCGGGGCCGGTTCAGGGGCCGGTCCGGTGATATCCGGCGGGGCGGGCGCAGCGGTTACCGGTTGAGTAACCTGTGCTTCAGGCGCTGGCGGAAGCGTTTGGCATCCTGCGCACATCAGCAGGGCGATGGATACAATCAGCAGGGCGGATAATTTTTCTTTCATCACACGTCCTTTCGTTGAATCCGCATCGGCAATAACCTGATCGGCGCAATTACGCGCTGCATGCCGCTAATAATAGTACCAGATCGTTTTATAGTCATCGATGTTCTCCCCGCGGCGCTGCAGCTCCTGCAGGTACTCATGGATTGACACATCAATGTCGATGTAGGTGTCGGCCAGGGCCAGGTTTTTCTCCCAGGGGTGGAATTCATACACCCGCCGGCCGTCGGGCAGGATGGTCAGCAGGCTGTGATGCTGGGCGCGCACATAATTCTTGCCCAGGCGAGGTACGTTATACACGGGTTCATCCGTGCGCACAAGGCCCGGTGAAAGCCGGGCCTCCTCGTTGACCTCCTGCTGCAGGCGCGCCAGGGGCACGCGGTAGCTTCTGGTCTCCTCTTTGCCCTTGGTGTTGAAGGTGTAGTAGGGGTCAACCCCGATCAGGCGCAGCCTGCGCCGCAACTCGACCAGTTCGAATCTGCGGCTGTTTTCCACGGTGAAGACCGTCTGGTTGTAGACCGACATGCCGCGGCAGCGGAACTGCTGCACGGCAGCCATGGCCTCAGGGGTTATTTCGTAGGAGTGCTCGAAATGCGTGATGAGCACGATCTCGCGGCGGCCGGGCTCGTGAAAGGCCGCAATGATCTGCATGAGCTCCGGTGTGATGCGCTGGGGCAGCACCACCGGCGTGCGCGACCCGATGCGGATGCGCTCAACATGTTCGATGGCGGCGATCTGTTTGAGGATGGCATGGATGCGCTCATCCGGCATGATCAGGGGATCGCCGCCTGTGATCAGCACTTCGGTGACAGCCGGATGCGCTGCGATCCATTCAATGGCAGCATTCACGGTTTCGTCCGCAGCCTGCGCTCCGGGCATCAGCACGTCATCAATTTCCCAGTTGCGCTGGCAGTACACGCATATCTGGCTGCAGGTGTTGTATGGCTTGAGGATGACAATGCCCGGGTAGCGCCGGGTGATGAGGTCCACGGGCGAGGTATCGTGTTCCATCATGAAATCAAGTGACTGGGGCCGCTCATGTGTATGGGTGCGCATGGCCGCAACGTAGTCCAGCGGCGGGATGACCTGCGCGCGCACGGCATGATCGCGGCTGCGCCCGCCGGCGCGGTCCATCAGCGAAACATAAAACGGCGTTATGCCGAAGGGCAGTTTTGCGGAGCGGGCCTGCTGGATGGCGGCACGCTCCGCTTCGCTGAGATCAATGAGTTTTTCCAGTGTGCCGGCATCACGGATAACATTGCGTTTCTGCCATTCAAAGTCCTGCCAGTCAGTCTCCGTTGCATTGAAAAATGAAAGAATCCGTTCGCGGTTGCGCGCGCGCTCAGTCCGAACGTCGGCATCCAGGCCGCAGGGATAGCGGTTCATCAGGGCGGCATTGGCGGTCATCATGTCGTCGAGCTGCCCGGAGCGCATCAGGGCCGACTCGCGGCCCTGCAGCGACATGAAGCGCGGGTAGGGCACGGCATCATAGATGTGGCTTTCGCCTTTGATGCCGTGCATGAGATGAATCATTTCTTCAAAAAAGCCGTCATCGAGATCGGACGGCAGCTGATCGTGGCTCTCGCGCGCCAGCAGCCACAGCAGTCGCAGCAGGCTGAATTTTACGACCCGCTCGCTGCGCACTGAGAGGATGCGACGGAACGCGGTCAGGCAGCTCGCCTGCAGCAGCCACTCCACGGGCATGATCTTGCTTTTGTCGGTGTTGAGAACCTGGGTGAGTTCCTCAAGGTAGCGCGTCACGAAAAAGCGCGCCATTTTGACGTTTTTTGATTCCTGCAGCAGGGTTTTAATCGAAGGATAAATGCTGAACATCCGGTCGATATAGCTCTTGTCAAACATGGCAACCTCCATTACTATTGCGCCAGCATGAAAAGCGTGGCACACGGGCGCGCGGCGACAGCAGCGGCACGGGAGAACAGCAGGGTTATGATATCGGAGTCAAACGGCGCACGGGCATCGCGGGGAAACCCAGACACAGCGGACAATAGTCGTGTTCTGTGCTTTTATAATAACATGCTGAGTTCATCTGCCAAGCTTTTTTTACGCAGATCAAATACGGTTAGATGCAAACCACGGCACAGGGGGCGGCGCCATACAGCCGCTGACACGTATGCCGACTCTTGCACGGAGTTGATATATGCCCGCATATAGAGAGATCGAACTGGCGTTTGACTATGTTGGCAGTGCTTCAAGCGGCGAGAACCGCGCTGTATACGACAAAACCACGGAGCAGTTTTACTTCGAATCGGATATGCTCGACGAAAGCGAAATCCCGGAGGATAGCGACTGGGATCAATGCGTTGAGGTTCCGCACAAAAATGATTTTGACCTTGGCCGTGAGCTCGTATTTGAGTTCGTCCGGCAGAGGCTTCCTGATGAAGAAGATACTGTGTATCAGATATTCAGGCGGCGCGGCGCCTATGCCCGGTTCAAGAATTTCCTTGAGCGGCGCAACCTGCTCGAACAGTGGTATGCATTTGAAGAGTCAGCACTGCGCAGGGCGATTGAACAGTGGTGCGAAGAAAACGGTCTTGAAATTACCCGGCACGAAGGCTGAGCCTACGGGCTGCGCCGCACGCACCGCCACTATCCTGATTGCTGTGTGCAAGAGATGGCACTGTCACCTGTTCGCTGAAAGCTCGATCAGCCCCACAATTGCTGAAGCAGGTCTTCTTTTGAAATTTTTTGAAATTCCGCAATGTCATGGAGAATTTTATTGAGGGTGCCGATTTTAACCGGATCGTGATTGGGAATAGTTATATGATGGATTCGAACGGCTTGCAGAGCACTCAATCGTATATGGCTTCCTGTCTGGCGGGTAACCGTGTAGCCGAAGCGTCCCAGCAGTTTGCATAACTCCCTGCCTGAAATATCCCGGGGTGTTTTATGCATGGACGGCCATCACTTCTTCTCTGACAAAATGCAGCCTCACAACCGCAGGGGCGTCCGCTTCCTCGAAGTGGCATTTAACAGAGTCGAGAACATTGTGTTTCAGCTCTTCCTCTGTATCTCCTTCCGTAAATATGGAGTGGCCCAGCGCTTGAGCGTTAAAACCTCCTTCAGGGTCTTCTTCAACTAAGAAGATTATTTCTTTCATGCCGCACTCCTCTGTGTTTTGTATTCATTATTATACAGTATACAGGATTATACTTTTGTAAGCAAAAACATAATTGCCTACTTTTGTTTCCCTCCCAACCCATACACCAATCCGGTATCGAGAACGCGAAGCACATTTTTAAAACAGGCAAAGTGTTCCTGTATTCCCCGGGCTTTGCGTCCGTAAAAAAAAATTGTCTGTCACCCCGGCCGTGCGCCTGATAAAGCCGAATGGCTCGGTGTAATAAGCTTTTTTCAACAGCCTGTATGGATTTTCTTGAAGGTGCGAGTGCTTGAAAATATGGATATTGCGTATGGCCCTGCAGCATAGTATGCTGAGACTGTATGCCAAGCCTTGCTTTCACGGTTTCTGAAGGGCAGGCATACTGAGCACACAGGTGCGGAGGTTGAGTGCGGTGCAGTTCGACATCCTGATTAAAAATGCTTCTCTGATCGACGGCAGCGGCGCGCCTGCGCGCAGGCAGGATCTGGCCGTGGCCGGGGACAGCATTGCAGCCATCGGCGATCTGGCCGCGTGCGAGGCGGCCGAGGTAGTCGACGCCTCAGGCCTGTGCCTGTGCCCGGGGTTTATCGATATCCACGCGCATTCGGAATTTAATGTTCTGATCGACGCGGGCCGCTCCAAGCTCATGCAGGGTATTACGACCGAGGTGTGCGGCAATTGCGGCCTGTCAGCCGCGCCGCTTCTGGGCATGGCGCGCGAGCAGCGGCGCTCGGCCCTTGCAGCCTTGGGCCTTGATCCGGACTGGATAACCATGGCTGAGTACTTTGAGCGCCTTGATTGCACTGGCCTGCGCACCAATATCGCCCTGCTTGCCGGGCACGGCAATCTGCGCGGATCAGTCATCGGCTACGGGCCACAGCAGGCGACTGCTGAGCAGCTGGGAAAGATGTGCGCCCTGCTTGAAGAAGCCATGGACTGCGGCTGCTGGGGTCTTTCAAGCGGGCTCATCTATCCGCCGGGCGCATTCGCGGATGTTGACGAACTGGTGCATCTGGCAGGAGTGCTTAAAAAATATGGCGGGTTTTATGCAACGCATATGCGCAGCGAATCCGACCATCTGAGCGAGGCTGTTGCTGAAGCCCTTGAGGTCGGCCGCAGGGCGGGCGTTCCCGTGCAGATTTCACACCTGAAAACCATGGATCAACGCAACTGGCACAAGCTGCCTGAGGTGCTGGAATTGATCGAACAGGCCAGGGGCGAGGGCCTGGATATTACCTCCGACCGCTATCCCTACTGCGCCTCGAGCACGGGGCTTGACGCGCATCTGCCCCTGTGGGCCTGCGAGGGCGGCAATGCGGCCGAGCTTGAGCGCCTGCGCGATCCGGCACAGCGCGCGCGCATTCTCGCGGAACTGTTCGAGCGCACACCTGCAGAGGAAGTCGGGGCGACAACCATGCTTGCGCGCCTTGCCTCGGAAAAAAACGCCCATCTGCAGGGCCGCATGCTTGCCGAGGCCGCGTCCCTTCGCGGCCAGAGCGTGGGCGAAGCGCTGTGCGATCTGCTGATTGAAGAGCAGCTTGATATTGACGCGATTTTTTTCTGCATGAGCGAGGACAATCTGCGCACGGTCCTGCGCCAGAGCTGGGTCATGCTGGGAAGCGATGCTGCTGTGCGCGATACCGACGGAGTTCTCAGCCGCGATATGCCGCACCCGCGCGCATTTGGCGCCTTCGCGCGGTTGCTTGAAATGGTACGTGATGAGAAGCTGATGCCGCTTGAGCAGGCGGTCAGCAAAATGACGAGCATGCCGGCCAAGCGTATGGGTCTTAAAGATCGCGGCCTGCTTGCACAGGGATACCGGGCCGATTTTGTGCTGTTTGATCCATGCGCGGTGCGCGACCGGGCAACCTATGCGTCTCCGCACCAGTATCCAGAGGGCGTGCGCGCAGTGATGGTCAACGGCGTCTGGGCGCTCAGGGACGGAGCCTGCACCGACAACCTTGCGGGCAGGCTCTTGAGAAAAGGCTGAGCTTTTTAGTGTATTGTAGTGTTGAGATTGCTGCTGTGCGTTTGCCCGTATCACGTGCGGGGTGGCATCCCCCTGTTCAAGTCAGAGGTAACAGGTTTGACTTGATCATGCGGGCCCTGCAGGTCATGTTTTTCAATCCGATTCAGGATATCTCAATGCTTATCGGTGACAGGTACGCAATGCCGGCCGGGCATTCGTGCCAAAACGGCACATTACCGGCAACTGTTTGAAAATGCTCTCTATTTATCTCCCCGTCTCCCATTATGCCATGCTTTCAGCCTTGTTTTACCCTGAAAATTTTTTCAGGCATAAAGCACGGAAGGCTTCCAACCCGTTTTAAAAGCTTTTGTATTTTAGCGGCCAGCCGGCTGTTTCTGAAATGGCATACACCCTGCATGTAGGCACGCAGGGAAGCCGTACATGTTTGCCCATTTAAAAGGAGAATCCATATGGTAACCAAAAAAGTCGTTAAAAAGCCTGCTGCGAAAAAAGCACCTGAAAAGAAAGCTTCGACCGCAAAAAGTGCCGTAAAAAAAGTGTATACCTGCAAGACCTGCGGCAGGACCACGAGCAACGCAAAACATTTATGCAATCCGGGCAAATTTGAGGATACCTACAGGTGCCAGTTTTGCGGAGCGTATGCGGCCGACCCGCGGCATATCTGCCTGCCGAAGCTGGATGCGGTCGAGTGGTTTTGCTGCCCTTCCGGCTTGTCTCGGAATATTTTCTTCCTCAGCGTAAGGATGCCGGGCAAGCCTGAGTGACGCTGACGGTGTATGTTTCAATGAATATACATTGTCAGCAACAGCTCATTGTAAATGTGAAAGCCCACCAGGCTGCATTGGACTTAAACGCTTGGAAATATTTGTGTGGGGCACAACACATAACCGCGCCAGGGTGAACTGCCAGGTTTAACAGGGCAGGGCACATAACAGGTTATATTCACAGATTAAATAAAACAATTGACATTTAGTTATGTATCGTATATTCTGCTAAAGAATTTTAAAAGCCTTCAGCGTTTCGCTGAAAACCTAATCTGAAATCCAGTAAGTTTTAAATGCAAAGCCCAGTGGATTTTAAATTAAATCCGCAGGGCTTTTTTTATGCTGGACTGCAACACAGCGTTATGAAAAAGGTTTGTTTTATAGGCTGTTCAAAAAGTGCAGATGCAAGGCGCGCGACATCATGAGGAATGAGGCGTACTTTTCCGTACGCCGCAAAGACGAGTGACGAGCGCAACGCAGTAGGTGGACATTTTTCAACAGCCGGTTATAGAAGGAGCAGCACACATCCCACAGTAGACCCACATACCGGACCGGCATCAGGGCCGGCATAGTTTGTTTTGAAACATGCAACACCACAAAAGCAGTAACACCACAAAAAGAAAGAAGAATACGTAATGAATTTTAATGATTTCAATTTTCACGCAACAATACGAGCCAACATTCAGGCGCTTAACTTTCGCGAGCCCACCCCGATCCAGGCGCAGACAATAGCTCCGATACTGGGCGGCAGCGATGTCATGGGCCTGGCCCAGACCGGCACCGGCAAGACCGCCGCGTTTGTGCTGCCCATACTGCAGCAGCTCATGCAGGGGCCGCGCAAAAAGGTCAGAGCCCTGATCATCGCGCCTACGCGCGAGCTGACCGAGCAGACCAACAAGGTAATCGGCCAGCTGGGGCGCGGCACCGGGCTGCGCAGCATGAGCATTTACGGCGGCGTCAGCATGCAGCCGCAGATCATGTCACTGAAGCGGGGCGTGAATATCATTTGCGCCTGCCCCGGTCGGCTGCTCGATCATATTCAGCGCGGCACGATCGATGTTTCCGCCATCGATATGCTGGTGCTGGATGAGGCTGATCACATGTTTGACATGGGTTTTCTGCCGGATATTAAAAAGATCATCCGCGCGCTGCCCGTCAAGCGCCAGACCCTGCTGTTTTCCGCGACCATGCCCGACGACATCCGTCATCTGGCCGACGCCGTGTTGAATAATCCGGTACGGGTGCAGATCGGCCACACCGCGCCGATCGACTCGGTGTCGCATGTGTTCTATCCGGTGCAGACCGCCCGCAAAACGGATCTGCTGAAAAAGCTGCTGGCATCAACCCCGACCGGACCGGTGCTGGTGTTCGCCCGCACAAAGATGCGCGCCAAAACTATTGCCCATCAGCTTGAGAGCTCGGGCCATCGGGCCACGGCTTTGCACGGCAACCTGTCTCAGAATAACCGTCAGAAGGCCCTGGACGGGTTCGGGCGCGGCACGTATAAAATACTGGTCGCAACCGATGTTGCCGCGCGCGGCATTGATGTGCGCGGTGTGTCGCATGTTATCAATTACGATATACCCGACACGGTTGATGCCTACACGCATCGCACGGGCCGCACGGGCCGCGCCAGCGCTCTGGGCGAAGCCTTCACCTTTGTCACCGGCAGCGACGGCTCAACAGCCGGTTCAATCAAGCGGATGCTGGGCGATCGTTTGCAGCACGGGCATATGGAAGGTTTTGCGGCCGACGCATCCGAGGTATCGGACCGTCCGCGCCGGCCGATGTACAAGACACGGCGTCCGGCTGTCTCATCAAAGCCGGCCCGGAAGCCGAATGCTCGCTCCGGCGACAGGAGCCGCTTTGGGGTCCGGCGCGCTTCGCAGAACGCTGCATAAAACCTCAGGTCTGTCGGTTACAGCTGTACATGCGCTGTTTGCCTGAACAGCTGCAGCCGGCACACACCCCGCCTCAGCATCCCGTCTCGTGTTGTACCGGCAACGCACGCTCTCAAAAAAATTGACATTGCGTTTCAGTTGATAGTAGTATTGGTGCATACAACAACGCATTGTCTTCGTTATAAGGAGAGCGCCGTGAAAGTCGCACGCAGAATGGTCCGCGAGGTCATTACCATCGCCCCTTCGGCCACCGTGAATGATGCCCTGCATCTGCTCCATGCAAGCAACATCCGGCACCTGCCGGTTGTAGACCGTGAAACATTTGTCGGCTTTGTTTCCGAGAGCGATCTGCGCCAGGTACTGCTGCTGCCCGGCGGTAATGCAATACTCATCAAGGATGTGATGAACACGGACCCGGTCACCATCGGGCCTGAGGAAAATCTTGAAGAAGCGGCCCGGCGCATCTATCAGCATAAAACCGACGGGCTGCCGGTCCTTGAAGACGGCAAACTGGTCGGTATTGTAACAGTCGTGGATATCCTTGCCGCCTTCATAGAGATCATGGGCGTGCTGCAGGCCAGCTCGCGCATTGATATCCTGCTGGGAGATGACGCGGAGGCCTTTGAAAGCGTGTCGCGCATCATCAAGAAAAAAGGCGGCGATATCCTCAGCGTGGGCATGGGCGATGCCCCGGGCCCTAATATTATTTTTTCCGTCTTAAAAAATGCGATGTCGACCCGATTGCGGAATCGCTGCGTAAGGGCGGGTATGAGGTGATGTCGGTCATTCATTAGCAGGCTTTTGAAAAACGCTCATCCTTCGTCGCAGCTCTGCTGCGGAAAACGGTTCCTACGAATTATTTCCACAAGATGTAGGCCGGACAAAGCGAAAGCGTGTCCGGTAGAATACTCCAAATAAAAAACGCCGGACACTCCGCCACGGCGGATTAGGCCGGCCTACAGTGCCCCAAAATTTGGCGGTGCATTTTTTTAGTTTGTTTGAATTTCGGAACAGGACAGAGTATCGCAGAGAGGTTAAAAACGTGGCTGCCCAGAAAAAACCGGTTTTGAAAAAAACAGGTGTGGCGATGCTGGAGGTGTTCGCCAACCCGCATCCCAAACGCCGGTATACCATTGAGATCATCCAGCCCGAGTTCACGTCGGTCTGTCCCAAAACCGGGCAGCCTGATTTCGGAACCGTTACCATTACCTACACGCCCGGCACAACCTGCCTTGAGCTCAAAAGTCTCAAATTCTACCTGCAGCAGTATCGCAATCAGGGGATTTTCTACGAGGATATCACCAACCGGATTCTGGACGATCTGGTGGCAGCCTGCCGGCCGCTTGCCATGCGGGTTGAAACCTGCTGGAGCGCCCGGGGCGGCATCCGCACCAATGTCACGGCTGAATACGTAAAGCCGGGCCGCGCAAGAAAATAATTTTCCTGCATTGATCCTCTCCGCATAACGCCTGTACGAGATCATTTTTCTAAATAGTAGAGCCTCAAAAAAAGAACCGATCGCCCTGAGCCTGTCGAAGGGACGAACGGCTGCTGTAGTTTACCAGAGCCCGTTCATGGTTCGACAAGCTCACCACGAACGGGTTTTCTCTTTGCAAGGGATGCAGTAAAAAGGAAAATGCTCCGGTCATGTGCTGTTGCGCATGACCAGGCTGTAGGTTGTATAGCCTCCGCTCAGATTGCGGCATTCAAAACCGTGATGCGCGAGGATGCGGGCCGCGAGGTAGCCGCGCAAGCCGACCGCGCAGAAAATAAGCAGGGGTAAGCGAGGCACCTCATCAAGACGATCCCGCAGTTCGTCGAGCGGAATGTTGACGGCCCCTGCGATCGTACCGGCGGCAAATTCCGCCGGGGTGCGCACATCGAGCAGGGTGTGGGTTTTTGAGAGCAGTTCAACCTCATGCCAGCCGGCCGTATGCACCCTGCCGTTCAAAATATTTTCCGCAACAAAGCCGATCATGTTGACGGGATCCTTGGCGGACCCGAACTGCGGCGCATAGGCCAGCTCAAGGCCTGCCAGGTCATGCACGCTCAGGCCGGCCCGGATCGCGGTTGCCAGCACGTCAATGCGCTTGTCAACGCCCTCACAACCAACGGCCTGGGCTCCCAGGATGCGGCCATCTGGCCGTGAGAACATGAGCTTCAGGGTCATCTGGCGCGCGCCCGGATAATAGCCGGCATGGTGCAGGGGATGGATCAGGGCTGTCCCGAAGGGCTGCGATCCTGAAGCGAGTTCTTTTTCAGACAGGCCCGTGCGGCCGGCGGCCATGCCGAACAGTCCGATAATTTCGGTTCCCTGTACCGGTGCGAACGCCCGGTCAGCCCCGCAGATATTGTCGGCCGCAAGGCGTCCCTGGCGGTTGGCGGGTCCGGCCAGCGGCAGCAGTGTGCGGCATCCGCTGACGAGGTGGCGCACTTCAATCGCATCGCCGACCGCGTAGATGCGGGGGTCGGTTGTCTGCAAACGGTCATTGACCACAATGCCGCCGCTGTCGCTGATTTCAAGTCCGGCAGCGCGGGCCAGATCCGACTCGGGCTGTACCCCCAGTCCGGCCACGACCATATCGCAGGAAAGCCGGTCGCCGTTTTCGAGGTTCACCGCAAGCCCGTTTCCCGTCGGCGCGATATCGCGCATGGCATTGCCCATGCGCAGCTCAATACCCTGCGAGCGCAGATGCTTGTGCAGCGCGGCGGCGATTTCGGTGTCAAGATGCTTCATGACCTGCGGGCCGCGCTGAACAATAGTCACTTTGATGCCCAGATGGTGCAGGTTTTCGGCAACCTCAAGGCCGATGAAGCCGCCTCCGGCAATCACGGCCTGTGCCGGCGATTTTTCCTTAACGAACGCGATAATGGCGTCCATATCCTGCATGGTGCGCAGGCTGAAAACGCCGCTCACATCGGTGCCGGAAACCGGAGGTATGCGCGGGCGGGCGCCCGGGGCCAGCACTAGCGCGTCATAGCGCAGGCTGGCGGACTCTCCCGTTGTATTGTCAACGACGTGCACTGTCTGCGCAGCCGGATCGATCGCGGTAGCCGTGGTTGCGGTGCGCACTTCCACATTAAACCGCTTTGAAAAAAACGCTGCCCGGGTTACCAGCAGGCTGTCGCGTTCCGATATGACCGAGCCGATATGGTAGGGCAGGCCGCAGTTTGCAAATGATATGTATGGCCCGCGTTCGATTACGATAATGCGGGCTGTTTCATTAAGCCGTCTGAGCCGGGCCGCGGCTGATGCGCCGCCGGCAACTCCGCCGATGATAATAAACGTCTGCATTATTGCTCCTGTGCGGGGTGGTGTCGTTGCGTTGCAGCAGAGCGAGTAGAGACTGCTGCGTTTGAAGTTAAGCGGGCCGTTTGCGTTGCGGGGCCTGTCCGCGAGCGCGCATGCGTCTAAAAAATCTGCGGATGCGCTTGAGCGTATTCTTCTTGCGTATCTTTGCGCCAGGATCTTTGCCGTGCGGCTGGGTGCGCCAGCGCCAGGTGTTCCAGGGCCACTGGGCCGGATCCTGCCTGATCTGCAGCTCAATTGCCTGTGTAAAAGCTGCGGTTGCCGTGCGCACATCAGCCTGCTCATCTGCGCCGCGTGTGCAAAAAATCGGTTCGTGGATATGGATGGTCTGGGTGTCATCTTGGTTGCGCACGATAAACATCGGCACAATAGCTGCGCCGGTGCGCCGGGCCAGCGCGGCCGGCCCGGGCGCGGTCGAAGCGCTACGCCCGAAAAAATTGACAAAAATGCCGCCCCGGCGTCTGTTTTCATCAGCAATGATGCCGACAATACCTCCTGATCGCAGCATGCCAAGCGTGTTTTTTAAAAATTGTTTTTCGGGAACGGTCGCCACTGCGCGCAGGCCGATCATCTCCCGGCAGCGCGCATACATTGCCGATCCCGATACGCTTTCAAGATCTCGGACGACCATGAGAAAGCGATATCCGTCGTGTTCAAGCCGGGGCCCGATCAGGGAATAGACACCCATGTGCGCGCTGACAGCGATCACTCCGCAGCCGCGCGCAAGCGCACTGTCCAGATGCTCCCGACCGGCGATGGTGATGTGGTGCATGCATGCTTCACGTCGGCGCGGTTCGGCTGCAAAAAACAGCTCCGCCCAGTTGGCGCAGAAGTGCGTACAGGCATCACGTGCGATTGCGTGCTTGTGGTTCACGGGTATTGCCGTTCCGAACGCGATATCAAGGTTCAGCAGTATTTTTTTTCGAAGGCGGCCGGCTACGGCGTACAGCGCACGGCCCAGCAGGCGCCCGAGCTGCAGGGTTCGCCTGCGGCCAAGCGCGAAGGTGAGGCCTCGCACGGCATGTATGCCGCTTATTTTGCAGGCATAGCGCGTGCGATCCATGAGGTGCAGTTTTTCGGGTGTGGCATGCAGGTCAGCAGTCATGTCGTGGTGTCCTGATATCAATGAATGCGACTCCGGCGGTAATTAATAAAGCCTGTAATTCTTTTGCGCAGCACAGCATAATCAGCGGCTGCGCTGCAGCACGCTCAGGTAAGGATGGTTTCGATTTTCGTGTCAACCTGCAGCGGTTCAAATCTGTCGTGCGCTGAATGGATATGTTTGTATTCGATAGCGTTGCATCTTAGATAGTCGCACCAGCGGCGGTAAATTTCCGGAAGATCAACAGCATTGTAAACCGAGGTCCAGTAGCGTCCGGGGTAGCGTGCAGCGCGTCTGTTCCGTTGCAGAAAGGGCTCGACCGTTTCCCTTTGCCTTATTCTGTCCAGTATGGTTTGTCGGTCGGCGACCAGTACAATCGCCTTTATAAGTGGCTCAGTGCGCAGCAAAGCATCGAGTGCAGCGTCCCGCTTATACTGCCAGAGATTCAGCATGTGCGGCCACGAAATGGTGTTGCGGGGCTCCCGCCATCGACTAAAAAGGCAGGCCAGCTTTGATAGAATGCCGCCGTGTGCACCCGCCCGCTCGGCTCTGATTATGCTTAACGGTCTTAAGATATTATAGTGCAGGAAGAACGTATCCGGTTTTTCGTTACACCCTTTGGCCTCATCGGGAAACAGTGTCGCAATGTCGCCCTGCAGGCCGGTAACGGCGGCTGCGGCGCCGCTTGTTATGAAATGGCTTTTGCCGGCTGAACTTGGCCCGCTTATTATCCACATGGTCATGGGCACCTCACGGTCACTCAAACGACCAGGGCAAAATCGGGGTGACAACGCCCGCGCGGCCGGCATTGAGCTGCGGGGACAGCGATCCGGTTTCTTCAACACGGAAGTTCAGGGCCTGCTGCACGCTGTCAAGCACGGCGCGGTCTTTGCCCGCGCTCTGTCCGATGATCTGGAGATTCAGGCTGTAGGACCCGGTGTTTAAAAAATGGGCCGGTATGCGCACACGGGCGCACAGGTCTCCAGCCGGCAGTTCTGATGTTTCAGTGTGCAACGCGTCCGTGTGCCGGCTGACGAATATCGTGGTGCCGTCCAGCGTGAGCACGGTCATGCTGATGGTTGCCCGGTTGATTTTTTCATGCACGCGGCAGCGCATGTACAGGAAAAAATCACGGTGCACTTTCACGATCGAGGAAAACAGACCGTTTTCATCGGTTACGCCTATTTCTTCAATCTGCGCTCCGGCCTTGAAATCGGCCGGCAGTACAAGACGTCCGGATGTTTGCTCGGCCTGAGCGTAGTAGGCCTGGATAACGGTCTCGGGATCTCCCTGCCTGACAATGCGGCCCTTTTCAAACAGGACAACCCGGTTGCACAGGCGGCTGATGGCTGCCATGTTATGGCTGACAAAAATGATTGTGCGCCCCTCTTCGGCAACCTTGTTCATGCGGCCGAGGCATTTTGTTTGAAACGCAAGGTCTCCGACCGCGAGCACTTCATCCACCAGCAGTATTTCCGGATCAAGGTGGGCGGCTACCGCGAAGGCCAGGCGCACGTACATGCCCGAGGAGTAGCGCTTGACCGGGGTGTCAAGAAACTGCTCTATCTCGGAAAAAGCGACAATTTCATCAAATTTGCGAAGAATCTCCCTGCGGGTCATGCCCAGCACCGCGCCGTTAAGGAAGATGTTTTCCCGGCCGGTCAGCTCAGGGTGAAATCCGGTTCCGACCTGCAGCAGAGCGGAGACGCGCCCATAGAGAAAGGCCCGCCCTGCAGTGGGCTCGGTGATGCGGCTCAGTATTTTAAGCAGCGTTGACTTGCCGGCGCCGTTGCGTCCGATCAGGCCGACCCGCTCCCCCGGCTCAACCGTCAGGCAGATATCGCGCAGGGCCCAGAATTCTTCCGTGGCGGAACTTGAGCGGCGCTGTGCAAACGGATGGCGCAGGCCCTGCAGCAGACTGGTGCCTTGCGCAACCAGAGTTTCCCGGAGGTTGCGCCCGCGGCGGCGCTGCATGTGCCCGATTGTATAAATTTTACCTATGTTTTCGGTTTTCAGCGCGCATGTCATGGTTAAATGATATCGGCGAATGTTCGTTCAAATTTGTAGAAAAACCGGATACCGAGGAAAAATATCAGGATTGTTAAGCAGGTGGAAAGCACAAATCCGGGCATAAATATCCGGGTTTCACCACCCAGAAGAGCCCAGCGGAATCCGTCGATAACACCGACCATGGGGTTCAGCGAATACAGCAGCCGCCACTGTTCAGGCACGAGCGAGCTGCTGAAACCGACCGGTGATATGTACAGGCCGAACTGCATTATAAACGGCACTACGATGGCGAAATCGCGGTAGGTGACATTCAGGGCCGCAACCCACAGGCCGGCTCCCAGTGAGGCCATTGCCGCCAGAATCATCAGCAGGGGCAGAACCGCGATCCTCCAGTCCGGCCACATTCCGTACCAGGCCATCATCAGGAAATAAATGCTGAACGCGATCAGAAAGTCGACCAGGCTCGTCAGCATGGCCGTAGCGGGGAGAATGATGCGGGGAAAATACGTTTTGGAAATCATGTTGGCGTTTGACGTCAGCGAGTTGGCGCTGACGCTGAACGTGCCGCTGAAAAACTGCCAGGGCAGCATGGCCGCGTAGACCAGCAGGGGATAGGGCACATCTCCGGAGGGCAGCTTGGCGAGCTTGCCGAACACAAGCGTAAGAATTACCATGGTTATCACGGGGCGCACGATACTCCAGGCAATGCCGATCACCGTCTGCTTGTACCGGACAATCAGGTCGCGCCAGGTGATAAAAAAAAGCAGCTCACGGTAGAGCCACAGCTCACGCCATATGTGGCGAACCCGTTTGCGGGGTTCGATGATTATTTCAGACATATATTTCCCATGGTGTCGACCGTTGCTGAACCGCTTGTCAGCGCAGCGTTTTCTGTCATCATGCGCAAATGCTGATTGTAATATTTTTCACGGAAAAGGGCACTGCTTTTTTTAAGCCCTGCCGGGCGGTTGAAAAACTCCCATCGCTGAGCTGCGCTTATTCCCGATGAAGCGGGGTCAAGGCCCGCAGGGCGCTCATCAGGGCCGTGAGGGCGTTGGTGGTGCCGTAGCGCAGCGAGCGCACGATGGCGCGCAGGCACAGAAAAGGAACTTTCATGCAAACGGAAAGTGCCCGGGATGCGTTGTTCTTAAACAGACACTGCGACAGCAGCAGATGCGCGCGGGAGACCTGCTGTTCGTAGAAGCAGGAATTATTGACCGAGGACGCGCTGGTTTTGTGAAACAGCACAGCCTCGTCAACAACTCCGGCGCTCAGGCCCGCGCGTGCAGCGCGGACGCAGAATTCAACATCCTCGCCATACATGAAAAACCGCTCATCAAACAGGCCGATTGTTTCAAACACCCGGCGTTCAATCAGCATGCAGCATCCGCTGAGGTAGAACAGGCTTCCCGGCAGGGGCCTGTGCGTGATGAGCCCGAACCACGGGTTGTACCACGCGCCCCGCGACCACAGCCGCGCGGTGTCAGGGTAGCATTGTATGCGCGGACCCGCAATGCGCAGGCCAGCCGAGTGCGCGCCGCGGGCAAGCGTTTCAATAAAGCCGTCCGGGATGACCGTGTCGTTATTGAGAACAAGCACAGCGTCATAGTCCGGCAGGTGCATGCGCCGCAGGCAGTAATTAACCCCTGCGGCAAAACCCGTGTTGCGCCCGGTTTCAAGCACCTGCACGCTGGTTTCGCGGGCAAAGGCCCCGGAAAGGCGGGCGGCCTGGTCAGTGTCGGCTGAATTGTCAACAATGCAGATGCGGTCGACCTGCTGGCTGCACAGCTGCCGCGCGCACGCGATAGTGTCGTCGGCGCCGAAATAATTAAGGATGACAGAGCACAGCCGCATTATGTTTTGCCAGCTTGGAAACGAGAGAGGCTTTTGCCGCCGGTATGGCCATCAAGGCATGTGCAGCCGTCAGCGCTGCGGCAGAGAATACAGCCAAATCATCCTGCCGGTGCGCAGCCCGTCAAGCCACGGATTAGCTGAACAGAATTTTTGAGCAGCCCCCGCCTTTATTTTTGCTGTCCAGCTCGCCCAGTTCTCGCAGGAGTTCTTCCTGCCGTTTGTTGAGCTTGCGCGGCGTTTTGACGATAACCTGCACGATCTGGTCCCCGCGGCCGCCGCGGTTCAGATACGGTATGCCGCCGCCCTTGATGGTAAGCAGTTCGCCGGACTGAATGCCTCGGGGTATCGTGAGGGTTGCTTCCCGGGGCTCTTTGTCAAGCGCCGGAACCCTGATTTCGGTACCGAGTGCGGCCTGTGCAAAAGAAACGGACACCTGGCAGACAATATCGTTGTTGTGCCGCTTGAAGAATTCGTCTTCGTCGACATTGAGGAACACATACAGGTTGCCGGCCTGGCCGCCGCGATCCCCGGGTTCGCCTTCGCCGGTGAGCTTGAGCTGCATGCCGGTTTCCACGCCGGCGGGAATCTTGACCATCAGGTTTTTATCCTGCAGCAGTTTGCCGGAGCCGGAGCATTTCCGGCATGGCTTTGCAATGATGGTGCCGGTGCCGCGGCAGTGCGGGCAGGTAGTGGCCACGCTGAAAAAACCCTGCCGCTGCGCAACGCGGCCGGCGCCCTGGCAGGTAGCGCAGGTCTGCGGCGTAGTTCCTTCGGCTGCACCGGTGCCGCTGCATTCGGTGCAGCTGACGTGCTTGCGGACCGTAATTTTTTTTTCAATCCCGAAGGCAGCCTCCTGCAGGGTAATGTTCATGTCATAGCGCAGATCAGCGCCGCGGCGGGCTGAGGAGCGGCCGCGCTGTCTGCCGCCGAACCCGCCCATGCCGAAAAAGTCCTCGAAGAGTTCACCAAATGAAAAGAAGATATCGTCAAAGCCCTGAAAGCCGGAAAATCCTGAATTCCTGAGCCCGTCATGACCGAAGCGGTCATAGAGCCTGCGTTTTTCGGGATCGCGCAGCACTTCGTAGGCTTCGCTGGCCTCTTTGAATCTTTCTTCAGCCGCACGGTTGTCCGGGTTGCGGTCCGGGTGATACTGCAGGGCAAGTTTGCGATAGCTTTTTTTGATCGTGTCGTCGGAGGCGGTTCGCTCGACCTCCAGAATTTCATAGTAACAACGTTTTGCCATCAGTTCAGCTCTCATGGGCCGCATGGTATGCGGCTGCGTCAAAGGGTGTAAGGGTCTGCGTGCACGCTCTGCTGGTGTGTGCACGGCAGTATCCGGAAGCGGTGTTCCTGAACTCCCGGCTTTGTCAGTAACGGGTTGCGGGAATCCGCTGCAGATGAAGCGTCTGCGGATTATTAAAGAATTTTCTTTCTATTGTAAACTCGAATATCCGCCAGTCAAGCAGCACAGTCCGGTTCGGCCCGTATTCAGCGGTCATCGCGTGACCCGGACGGCAGCATTGCCTGCGCGAACTCCGGCATGGTCTGCTCCATGTAATCGCGTATTTTTTTCTTGAGGCGGTTTTCAATCTGCCGCACCCGCTCTTTCGTGATATTATATTTATCGCCGATCTCCTGCAGTGTCAGGGGGGTTTCAGACAGCAGGCGTTTTTCAAGCAGCTCGGTCTCCTTGTCATCGAGCCGGCTTCGTATCTCCCGCAGTTTCTGGCTGAAAATCCGCTGCAGTTCATGGTCGGCAATCGTGGTGTCAAACAGCTGCCGGTCGGCGCTCAAGAGGTCGCCGCGGGTTTCTTTCCAGCCGTCACCAATGGGCTGGTCAAGCGAGGGCTCCCAGTCGCCCAGCCGCTGCTCCATTTCAATCACGTTTTCTTCGGTGGTGTCAAAGGCCGCTGCCAGGCGTGCCGGCCCGGGTGTAAAGCCCAGCTTTTCGAGCCGGTTTTTTTCTTTCTGCAGATTGAAAAACAGTTTGCGCTGCATCTGGGTTGTGCCGATTTTGACCAGCCGCCAGTTGTCCATAACATACTTGATCATGTAGGCCTTGATCCAGTAAGAAGCGTAATAGGAAAGCTTGACGCCCCGAAGGGGATCGTAATTTTTCACGGCCTGCATAAGTCCCAGGTTGCCCTCCTGGATCAGGTCCATGAGGTTGAATGTCCAGTGGCGCTGGTACTCAAGCGCAATTTTTACAACCAGGCGCAGATTGGCGGTTACCAGACGATACGCGATTTCCGGATCGGCGGTTTCGCGGTAGCGCGCAGTCAGGTCCTGCTCCTGCTCCGGCGTCAGCAATGGTGTTTTGCGGATTTCGCGCAAATACAACTGCAGCGGATCCTGTGTCGCGGGCAGGTGTGCCCGGGGCGCGGGAGCTATGGCCGTGAAGCCTTCATCCTGAGGAGTGATGCGTTGTTCTTCGTTCATCGCGGTTCAACAGCTCATCTCAGGGAGTGTCAGTGCGAATTTCAAACCGCCCGGCCTCTATCGGGGTTTCCTTTAAAAAATAAAAACAGACTGCCGCAACCACGGCGATCATAGACCAGAAGAGAAACACCGTGGCGAAACAGGACGAGCCGTCCTCGCGGGTGGTTACCAGGTAACCGGCGGCAAGCGGCGATAAAAAAGCGCCGAACTGGCCGATGCCGTTGGCAAAACCCATGGCCCGCCCCACGACCTCTTTGGGGTAGCGGTATGACGGGTATGCCTGGATAACGCTCCAGTTAAGATTGATAAAAAAGCCGCCCAAAAGCAGCAGAATCAGCAGGGGCAGGGTCTGGCCCTGCGGCACCTGCCCGATGAGATACAGTACGGGAACGCAGCCAAGGTAGGCGATCAGGCACAGGATGCGGGGACGGCCGCCGAAAAATCTGTCAGCAGCCACCCCGCCGAAATACTGCGCGATGATTGCAGCCAGGTACGGCGCTCCGGCCAGCAGACCCATGGCGGTTATGCTGAAGCCATGGGCCTTGACCAGGAAGAAGGCGATCCAGGTTGTCATGCCCCAGTAGATCATAAGCTGCATGAACCATGCTATTGAATAGAGATAAAACCTTATATCAGTGGTGATGATTTTTGTTGCATAGCGCTTTGCCGTAATGGGCGTACCCCCGCCGATGGAAGCATCTATTATATCAATCTCTTGTCTGGATACGAGGCCTTTTTGAAGGGCCTCGTGAGGGCTGTCATACACATACTTCCAGAGCAGGAAAATGCCGATCAGGCCGGGCACAGCCAGGCAGAAGAAAACCGGACGCCAGTTGTTGTTGAAAAATGCTGCCGCCATCCACGTTACCAGCATCGGGGTAATCATCGGTGAAATGCCGAACGTCGTAGCGAAGAAGCCGTTGGCCCGGCCCCGCTCCTGGGCTGGAAACCAGTGGGCAATGGTTTTGATGGATGGCGTATAGTGGTGGCCCTCGCCAAGCGCCAGGCCCAGCCTGAGGATGACGAACTGGGTGAAGTTTCTGACAAGGCCCGTCAGAAACGTGATGACCGTGAAAATGATGATGGCAATGCTCATGGTTTTTTTTGCGCCGATGCGGTCGCTGAGAATACCGGCTGAAAACTGCGCAAGCGCATAGCCGAAGAAAAAAATGGAGCCGAGCCAGCCGAGCTGGACCGTGCTCAGCTGCAGATCCTCGCCGATATAGGGCAGCAGGGTTAAAACCGATATGCGGTCAAGGTAATTGATTACATACAGCAGCCATATCACAAAAAGAATTTTGTGGCGGTAGCCCCATGTCTTTTCCCGGGCACTATGCATGCAGGAGCCTCTCAGGTCATGTGTTTATGTCAGGTCAGTGTTGCAAGGGGCCGCACGCGGTGATCGCGTGGCGCGCGGCAGCGGCTACCGTGGCGGTGCAGCTGCCGCCTGCCAATGCGTAGAGCACTGGAAACAAAAAAATTATATAAAAGCATATTTCCCATTATTTTTCAAGGAGATATGAATACAGACGGCGCGGCCCGCGCAGCGCTATCGGCAGGCAGCGCTGGCCGTGCGTTGTTATTGGCCGGTGGGGGGACGGGACCTCTGAAAGGCTTCAACCGCCCGGTTATGCTCCTGCAATGTGCGCGAAAACTCATGTGAGCCGTCATTACGGGATACAAAAAACAGAAAGTCCGTTTTTTCGGGCTGCAGAACCGCGCGGATCGCAAGGCGGCCGGGACTGCAGATCGGGCCGGG